>Ga0224510_10000070_pt1 | contig 83812 bp, 72 predicted proteins | sample SF_May12_sed_USG_FD_170161 | JGI IMG/M metagenome (GOLD analysis project Ga0224510, IMG submission 170161) | Sediment microbial communities from San Francisco Bay, California, United States - SF_May12_sed_USGS_4_1 | ecosystem: Environmental > Aquatic > Marine > Sediment | place: USA: California... | reverse complement strand
GAGCTTAGGCATGAACTACTTTGCGCCAATAAAATTAACCACAAAGTTCAATGCTTTACTCGAAAAGGCTAGTTTTTCTTCGAAAAACTACGCTAAAATGGCCTTTGGTCCGCCTACGGCGTACGTCGGCCACTTTTCGATCGCATTGAACTTTTTTCCTCTGCCAACGAGGCGAGTTCCGGCCTAAGCTCTGGCGCACTTGGTTCTATACAGCATGTTTCTTGCAATTTCCTTGACATGGTTATTCCGATTTACCGAAATGACCCATATTCAATTATTTGAATGAAGCGATACATACATGGACGACAAGAAAAACAAAAGCGAAGCGGAGCCGACCTCCAAGACCGGGTCAAAGATCATACTCGATACGTTACTGGCCAATGGCGTGAAGATCTGCTGGGGGTATCCCGGCGGAGCCATCTTGCCCCTGTACGACGAAGTCTATCATTCGACCCTCGAACATATCCTGGTGCGTCATGAACAGGGCGCCGCCTTTGCCGCCGAGGGTTACGCCAGGGCAACCGGAAAACTCGGCGTGGCCATCTCGACCTCCGGGCCGGGAGCGACCAACCTGTTGACCGGGGTCGCCGACGCCAAGATGGATTCCGTGCCGGTATTGTTTATCACCGGCCAGGTTGCCACAAAGGATATCGGAACCGACGCCTTTCAAGAGGCCGACACCTATGGGATGAGCATACCGATTACCAAGTACAATGCCCTGGTCAAGAATGTCGACGATGTGGCGCGAATTACCAAAGAGGCGATCACCGTAGCCATGGCCGGCCGACAGGGCCCGGTACTCATCGACATGCCAAAGGATGTCCAGGCGGCATCGTCAAAAGTATTGATTCATACCGAAGATCTGCGAATTCCCGATTTGCATTATAAAAAAGCCGGTTTAAGCGGCGACGTGAAAAAACTCATCGATACGATCAATAAAGCCCACCGCCCGTTGTTTTATATCGGCGGGGGCGTGATCTCTTCGGGAACTTCGGCGCAGCTTTTGAAGCTTGCCGAAAAAACCAAAATTCCGGTTACCTCGACCCTGATGGGGCTGGGGGCTTTTCCCGGCGAGCACGACCTTTTTCTGGGGATGCTCGGGATGCACGGAACCGCCTATGCCAACAAGGCCGTCATGGAGTGCGACCTGATCGTTGCCCTCGGCGCCAGGTTTGACGACCGTGTGGCCCTCAATGTCGGGGAGTTTGCCTCTCAGGCTATTCGGGCCCAGGTTGATATCGACAATGCCGAGATCGGAAAAAGGGTCAACGTCGACGTGCATATCGCCGGCGACCTAAACGATGTCCTGGAGCTCCTGCTGGAGGGCGTGGATGAAGTAAAGCAACGCCCGTGGGTTGACCGTGTTCAAGTCCTGAAAAAAGAAAATCCTTTAAAGTTTAATCTTGTAAAGGACCAGATAAAACCCCAGTATTTTATTCACCGTTTAAGCGAGCGCACCTCCGGGAATGCCTGTATCGTAACCGATGTCGGTCAACACCAGATGTGGGCTTCGCAGTTCTACGCCGTAAACCGGCCAAGAAACTGGTTAACCTCGGGCGGTCTTGGTACGATGGGGTTTGGCCTGCCTGCCGCCATCGGGGCCAAATGTGGACGTCCCGATGACGATGTTATTCTGGTTACCGGCGACGGGTCCATCCAGATGAATATCCAGGAGCTGGCCACGGCCCGGATGTACAATATTCCCGTGAAGATTCTGTTGTTTCACAACGGCTTTCTGGGCATGGTTCGTCAATGGCAGGAGTTGTTTTATGGCGAGCGATTTTCTCATTCGACGCTGCAAAACTACAACCCGGATTTCTGCAAGGTAGCCGAGGCCTATTCGATTGTCTCTAAAAAAATCACCCACCCGGACGAAATCGAGGGGGGCATCGACTTTCTTCTCAACACAAAAGATATCTGCCTGCTGGAGGTCATGATACCAGAGGCCGAAAAGGTCTACCCGATGATTGCCGCCGGAAAACGCTACGAAGACATGATTGAGTTTAAAACCGAATCGGAACCGGGCGAGTTGTTTACCGTGATTCCCCATAAGAGCCGGGGCCAGGAAAGGGGGGCAAAATGAAACACGTTCTTTCGGTACTTGTAAAGAACAGTTCCGGGGTATTGAGCCACGTCGCCAGTCTCTTTACCCGGCGGGGTTACAACATCGAGTCGTTATGCGTCGCCGAGACGCATCATCCCGAAAGATCGATCATCACGATGGTGGTCGACGAGGAAGACAAGATGGTTCGGCAGATCGAAAGGCAGCTGTACAAGCTCGTCGACGTGGTCAAGATTGAAGACCTGACCGGGGTTGATTCCATCGAACGCGAACTTGTGCTGGCCACGATCAAGTGTGAAAGAAGCAAGAGAGAAGAAATCCTGAGCTTGATCGAGGTCTACCAGGGGCATATCGTCGATATGACCGAGTCGGCCATCATGATCGAGATGATCGCGGCCCCGCGTAGAATTCGCTCTTTTATCAAGACCATTTCGGAATATGGAATTATCAGGATCGCGCGTTCGGGCACCATCGCCCTGCCATACCTGTCAAACGACGACTGATCCCGCGAGTGATTTACATGAAGAAATTCGTACTTTGTATTTTTTGTATTTTTGCGCTGGCCTTTGTCGCCAATTGTACCCCCTCGGTAGAACGGTATAAAAACAAGGCCCGAAAGGCCCTTCAGAAAGAAGACAGCGCCAGGGCGCAGGAATACCTCCAGATGGCCTTCGAGGTTTCCCTGGAAGACGACTTTTTCCCCGTAGGCAAACGGCATAACTACTCGAATTTGTTTACTTCGGTAAATCGAAACAAGCTGGTGTTGACCGAGAATCAACCCTCCCGGGCGAAGGCCTACTTTACCGTATATGAAATTGCCAAAGACGACGACTGGACCAGGCGGGTAAAAGGCTTTATCCGAAACGCCAACGTCTCGCCCAGCGGGATATATGCCATTTTCAATGTCGAATCTGCGCCAAACAGTTGTCGGCTGGAACTATGGAACCTGCAAAAAAAAGAACCGCTTTCTTTCTCCCGGGCGATTTCGTGCGCGGAGAGCGCCGGGGTCTCCGATGTCGGCCAGGTGGTCTTTAGCGGTACAAACGGTTCGATCATGTCGTATGACGTAAAGACCGACCAGTTGGACGAAAAATACATAGCCAGGTTGCCAGATGCCCCGATGAAAAATATCCCGGCAAGGGGCGCCTTTCAGTTTAGCCCCGGTAACGTACTGTATTATACCTACGGCTCTATGGGTTTATACCACCTGTATTTGATCAAAGAGAAGCAAATGACGCTGGTCAGTAAAGACGGGGCCTACGGAAAAATTTTCTTTTTACCCGGTTCGGACAACCCCGGGTTGATCACCGGCGGGGCAAATGCCCACCAGGTGAATTTTTTTAACGCCGCGGCATCGTTTGGAGATTACAAGGCCTTTCCTGTTCGGTACTGGAAAGACGCCGTATTTATCAGCGACAAAGAGTATTACTTTGTTGAAGACAACAGGCTTGTCTATGTCAACCGGGAAAAAGAAAGCAAATTGTCTTTCTGGGCAAGTGCCCTGAGCGCCGACGCGGGGGGTAAAGTATACTTTTTAACCCCGTTGGGTAAACTGGTGAGTTATAACCATGTCGATCCGGGTCCGGAAAGTAAGTCGATCTTTCAACTCGGTTGGGAAATCAAGTAGATTTTAAGTTTCTGTCTAAGCTTTAAATTTATCTTGACAGAGTGCGAAGTAAATTAACGCTTACAGCAGCACGAAGAAAAATTCATCTATTCTACGAATGATGAGTACTGACGACAGGGTAAAATACCCTCCGGATAGGCGTACCGGCAGGTTCGCTATAATTTTTAAAAGTCGGGGTTGACCCCCTGGTTTTTAAAAGGTGTACGAAATCCGACAGTCAAAAGAAGTAACGATAACAGGGAAAAGGGTATTTGATATGGGTAAGTGGATAACTTGGAGCAACGATCTCGCGCTTGGAATTGACGAAATCGACGAGCAGCACAAGGTGCTGGTTGAAATCTTAAACGATGTCTACGACACGGTCAATTCAGGGGTTCGAGACGAGAAGCGTCTAAAGAAGATTGTAGACGGAATGCTTCGTTATGTCAATTTTCATTTCGTGACCGAAGAAATGAAAATGATCAAAACAAACTATTCGGATTATAAAACTCACAAAGCCCAGCATGACGCCTTTGTCGAAAAAGCTATGGAGTTCCAGGCAGCCTTTCGCGAGGGCAGCACAAATCTTCCCGAGGAAATGATGGACTTTTTAAAAGACTGGCTGATTAACCACATCCAGGGAACAGACCGTCAATATGTTCCTTACTTCAATCGAAAAGACTAAATCGCGGTTATTGATCCGGGTTGCCGGGTCTGTTTTTTGATCGCAGGGGCATTTCGTATTGAAAAATGCGGAAAATGTCCCAGATTCTATGGAGAATTAACCAAGTTCGTTTTTCAGGAAAAACTCACTGTACTTCATGTCGGTGACCATTATATGATTGATCAGCCAGTCTTTGAGAAAATACAGCAACTGGATATTCAAGAGGTTTGCCTGGTTTCCCAGTTTTTCTTTGATGTCTTCTATCTGGGCAATGAACTTGTCATGTTCGGCCTTGTGTTCATTTAGTTCCGGGTACCCATACTGCTCCATTAAATTGATCTCGTCATTAAAGTGTGTCTTTGTGTAGCCGAACAATTCGTTGAGCACCTTTTCGAGGGCCGCATTATCTTTTTTGAACTTGATGATATCATGTAACTCGTTCATGGAATCGATGATTTTTTTATGGGCCTCGTCAAACCGTTGGATCTTTACAGAATATTTATCTCGCCATTCAAACAAACTCATCAGGCATGGAAATTAGTATGGGACATAACGTCAACAACTTCCCCGCAAGGAGTTGTGCAACGCGCCAACCTGTTTTTATTTATTCGCGTTCCAGTTGCGTAGCGTGTAAAGGTAGGCGCTTTTGGCGTACCTGTTTTTAAACAACCTTACCAGGTACTTTACGTTTTCGTCGCTTTTACCGGCGCGTTGAAAATAGGCGTCGACAAGCGCCAGGTGGGCCTTTTGAACCAGGTCGGCGTCTTTTTTCTGCCAGTCCGGGGCCAGAACGATTTCCTTGAGGGTTTCAATAGCTTCCTCCAGGCGATCTTTTTTCAGGTAAGAGATGCCCAGAAAGTAGTTCAATTCCAGCCAGACCAGGCTGTTTTTTGCCGACTGCCCGAGGCCGGTTTTGGCCGACCAGATGGCCACGGTATATTGTTCGGTCAGAAAGGCCCGCTTGCTGATACCCAGGTAGTCTTCGGGTTGAAAGTGGCAACTTTCCCGGCGATCGCGCAGGGTATGGTAGGATTCCAGTAATTCTTTTTCGGATTTACTCGTCAGGGGGGTGCAGGGGGCGCCTGCAAAAAGACATGCCCAGGGCGCAAGAATCATACCAAGCCATAAAAGCCCCTTCATGGTTTATTATCGACCCCCCCATGGGCGCAACATTATTTTCTGACCTTCGGACAGGAGTTCGGACAATATTTTATATATACGTGGGAATAAAAAAACCTGGATTGAAACAAAAAATTTACGCAAATTACTGTTAAAAATTTTAAATCATTACGGAGCATTTCATAAAAACGCGAAGCAAGTTATTTAAAGTTCCAGAATAATACCAGGATGCACCATAAACCCGCTTTCCCGCGCCAGGAGGGCGCTCGGAAAGCGGCAATCTTTTGGCGCCACCTTTTTCTGTTGCCAGAAAAGGTGGCATTTTTTCGGGTTTGCCAAACCTGATGTCCGAACTTTAGTCGGAACATCAGTATTTTGCCCGGGAATTTCGAAAGGCCTGCGATGCCCTTCGATTTTTTTAAAGAGATACTTTAGAAAATCCAAAAAACGCTTGTCGTCATTATGTCGCATCAGTAAGGGGACATAATATGGAAGGGAATCTAGCTAATAATTACGAAAGAGTCGAGCGAAAAGACCGGGGGATCGCCTATTTAAAACCAACGATCAGCAAGGGCGATATCAAGTCAGTTTTAGAGTCCATGATCTCAAACGAGATTTCTTACGGGCAGACCGCCAGGACCTACGAGAAAGAGTTCGCCGAGACCTTTGAGGCCCAGTATGCGCTCTCTACGATTTCTCTTACGTCGGCCTATCACCTGGGTTTACTTTCTTTCGAGGTCGGCGCAGAAGACGAGGTCATTGTCGCCTCTAACGCTTCGCTGGCGGCCCTTGATGCCATCTTCCAGGTGGGCGCCACACCGGCCCTGGTCGATATTCAAAAAAACAGCTTTCATCCTTCAGGCGAAACCATCCTGAACAAGATCAACGAAAAAACCCGCGTCATCGTGCTTTCTTACCCCTACGGCGCCTTCTACGACTACGATACGTTAAAAGTCTCGGTAGCCGAGCTTAATAAGTCGCGTAAAAACAAGATCTCGATTATCGAGGATATTTCCTACATCATCGGGGCCGAAAACAACGGCCAGTATGTCGGTTTTGACGCGGATCTTTCGATCGCCGGTCTTCATGAAGACATGTTGATGACCATCGGCAAGGGCGCGATGATCATGACCAACAACAAAACCGTATATTCGATTCTCAAGGACCGAAGAATGCACGGCGGCAGCAAGATCTATCGCCCCAGGTTTGACTACGGAATCGCCGACTACCAGGCCGCCATGGGTCTTGAACAGCTCGGTCATCTCAACGCGATCATTGAGCGCAAGCGCAAGATCGGGGAAAAATATCTCGAAGTGATCCGCCAGAATTCCGGCCTGGAGACCTACTTTAAAAACCCGCGAATCGACACCTTTGGGGCCTTCGCCGTGGTTTCGCAAAAACCCCTGGAACATATTCAGAAATACTTCAACTCTCTTCAGATTGATACGGCCAGAACCATACCCTATGGCCCGCTTCACGATAACCTGGGTTTAAGCCCCCTGGAATTCCCCAATACCACCCGTTTGTTTGAACGCGGCCTGTTGTTGCCTGTTTACGCAAGCCTCGGCCGGGTCAGCATCGAACGAATCATGGCCTCCATTAAAGGATATTACTAAGCAATGTGTTTGCGCCCTATGGGCGCAAACACATTGCGGCAGTACTTTAAAAAACAAAAAATTGGTTGAAGACTTGGGTTTCGTCTGGTTTTTTACCTGTAATCTATGTTCAAAAGCCGAGCCGTAAAAATAATTCTGTTTCTGGTGATTCCCGTCGTGGTGGCGGGTTTTTCGTTCGTTTATAACTACGCGGGTATTCTGTTTTCTCCCGGCCCGGTGACTTATGGACACCAGGAAATCAAGGACTCGTGCTTTAAGTGCCACGCGGTTATGGCTCATATGAGCGATGCCTGCGCCAATTGTCATGAGCCGATCAAGAAATCCATTGCCGAAAAAACAGGTTTTCACGGGAACCTTGAGCAGGTTGAAATAGAAAACTGCATCATGTGTCATACCGACCACAAGGGCGAGCGGTTCCTGATTATAAAAGACGCCCGAAGCGAAAAGCAGCTCAACGAGAGCATTCAAAAGATCTGGAAATTAAACAACCTCAGCGACGGCGTAAAAACCCCGGTTAAAGAGAAGTATTATTTTAAAAACGACAACAATGGCAAAACCAAGGCGGGGTTTTCCTGGAACGACGATAAAAAGAATCTCGTCGAGAACTTTGACCATAACCTGACCGGTTATCCTTTGTTAGGGGAGCATGCCAAAGTCGAATGCGAGAAGTGTCATAAGCAGATCAAGGACTTTGTCGAGGAGCCCAAAAAGGGCCTTCTGCCTTCGTTCTTTTTAAAAACCGGCAGCCGCGAAACGATGTGCTTTTCGTGCCACGAAAAAGACGACGCCGGGGCCAAGGGGCACAAAGGTAAATACGGTAAAGATTGTTCCAAGTGTCATATGGTCTCGGGCGACAAGCGCGGTTGGAAAACTCTCGTACCCAAGGTTCGCGACTTTCATACCGGGGCAAAAAACGAGCTAAAGGGCAAGCACGCCAAAATTGCCTGCCAGAAATGTCACGAGAGCGCCCCTCTATCAAAGAAACCCGAAGAGAAGGCCTGCATTGCCTGTCACAAGAAAGACGACGACGGCAAGGGCGGCCACAAGGGAAAATATGGCAAGAAGTGTGAAGACTGCCATCTTGACGGCGGCGCCTCTGCCGACGGTAAATGGAAAGATCTCGTACCCAAGGTGAGGGATTTTCATAAGGAACCCAAAAACGAACTCAAAGGGAAACACAAGAAGGCCGAATGCGCCAAGTGCCACCTGGAGATTCCGTTTGAATTTAAGCCCGAGAACAAGGTTTGCTATGCCTGTCACAAGAAAGACGACGACAGGATTCACGAAGAAACCCTGGGGCATAACTGCGAACTTTGTCATTCGGTAGAAAATTTCACCAAGTCGAGTTTTGATCACCAGAAAACAAAGTATCCTCTGGTTGCCGCACATAAAAAGGCCCGCTGCTCGGGTTGCCATACCCAGTGGAATAGCGCAAGGGGATTTAAGAAGATTCACCGAAAGTTCCCCACGACGACCTGTTTCAGTTGCCATGCCCGGGACGACGTTCACCATGGGACCTTCCAGACTACCTGCGAGAAGTGTCACCGGGAAACCTACTGGGGCGACATCGTAAAGTAACGGGACTCGTCTTTTTTGGGAATTCGAAAAAATTACCGGGAATCTTTCTTGACAGGGTGTTTTTAACCCTTCCTTTGTCCTTGCGCTGTGTCCGGATGATAGGCTCTTTTATTATCTGGTAAAGCTTTATCTGGAGACGGCAAAGTGGCGTTTTTTGTTTACTGTTGTACGGTTTGTGCCGAACAGGGTTTCAAAAAACGGTACTGACGAAAAACGCTGCCTTAGCTCAATCGGTAGAGCAGCTGCCTTGTAAGCAGCAGGTTGGGGGTTCAATTCCCTTAGGCAGCTATCAAAGGGCAGGTACCCGAGTGGCCAAAGGGGACAGACTGTAAATCTGTTGGCTAGCGCCTACGAAGGTTCGAATCCTTCCCTGCCCAAAAAAATGTATGTGTGTAGCGGCAATTGCGGACGCTACGCACCCTCCCGTGATATTCGTTCATGCAGGATATTCGCTCATGACCAAAAGCCAAATGGAATTTCCCATGGAAGAAATTCGGGATGAATTGATCTGCGGAAACTTTCCTGAGGCCGAAAAAAAATCCCGTCAGTGGCTGGAATCTTTTTCCCTGGCCGACAAGAACGACGTCAACTACCAGAGAGCCGGCGAAGCCTACATCTATTCCCAGTACCTTTTAAACCGCCAGGATCGTATTCAGAGACTCCAGGGCGACGACCAGAGGGCGCGGTATTTTCTCGAGGTCCTGGCCGAGTTGAACCGGATTCGAGAGTCCCGGAAGTTTGAAAAAACGAACAATCCCTTGTGGCGCGGCATCGATCATTACCTTCATGCCCGGATCGCCGAAAATTACGCCAGGGCCTTTGCCGGGCAAAAATCGTACAACCTGGATCAAAACGAGATCATTCAATTGTCGGTTTCCCTGCTGGTCCTGGAAAAATTCAACGCCGCCCTGGAGGCGCTGGATTTTTTGCTGCGCCTGAACAGGCATCACCCGTCGGTAAATTTCCTCATGGCCTATGCCTGCGACAGGATCGGTCAAAAAAACAAAACCCATTTGCATTTACGTGATGCCCTGTTTTACAGACCGGAGGTCATTGCCGATTACCCCGATTTTATGCCAAACGATACGTTTGAAAAGTACTGGCGGTCGTTTTCCGGCGAATCGGATTTTGGAAAATCCCTGTACCGTGAGTTTGCCCTTTTGCTGGAGCTAAACGGCGTCTACAAGAGCGACCTGGAAATTTCCCCCAAAGAGCTCCAGGACATGGAACGCGTATTTAACGAAAAGTTCAAGGCCTGTGAGTCGAAACCCGAAAAAACGGGCCTTGAGATTTCGGAGCTTCTTCACTACCTTTGCTGGCTCATCATCAAGTACCAGAAGTCGTCGTCATACGAAAAGGTGGAACTCTATCGCCAGAAGATGATCTACCTGAGCCCCGACGCCTGGGAAACCTTCAACAGCAAGCGCATATAGTAATTGCCCGTGTAAGCGCGAGTTATAGTTATGCATATGATGAAGGCGCTTCAGAGAATCGGGGAGGGGGTTTTAAATCTTTTCGAGATGATCGGCGCCTTAAGTATTTTTTCCGCCCAGACGGTTCGCTGGATTTTTGCAAAGCCCTTTGACGGAAAGTACTTTCTTCACCAGCTAAACGAGGTAGGGGTCAAGTCGATTCCCGTTGGCGTTGTTTCTTCTTTTTTTGTCGGCATGGTGATGGGGCTTCAGATTGGCGGCCCGATGGAAAAGTACATGGAAGGGATCTCGTCGATTTTAGGCGCCGGAATTTCCATCGCCATGGTGCGGGAGCTCGCCCCGGTATTGACCAGCGTACTTCTTGCCGGCCGGGTTGGTTCGTCGATGGCCGCAGAGGTGGGTACCATGAAGGTGACCGAACAGATTGACGCCTTGACCACGCTTGCCACCAACCCGATTCATTACCTTTCTGTTCCCAGGTTTTTAGCGTCCATTATTACCATACCCATGGTTGTCACCCTGGCGATCCTGGTCGGCAACCTCGGCGGCGCGGTGATTTCGTATTTTATGTTTAACATTCCCTTCTCCCAGTACCTGGATTCCGCTCAGAGGATGGTCGACCTTTCGGACCTCATATCGGGGATAAGCAAGAGTGTTTTTTTCGGGGCGGAGATTTCCCTCATCGCAACCTTCACCGGCTTTCGGGCGACGGGCGGCGCCAAGGGGGTCGGTAACGCCACGATTTCAGCGGTGGTAAATTCCATCATGATGATCATCGTTTCTGATTATTTTATAAGCTATCTTTTCCAGTTGGCCGGTCTTTAGGAACTGGCAAAGAATACGTAATGAGCGCCTTGATTTCGATACAAAACGTTTCAAAAAAATTCAAGGATTTGAAGGTCCTTGACCAGGTAAATCTCGACATCAACTCCGGCGAGATCGTCTACGTTATCGGCAAGAGCGGTTCGGGAAAGTCGGTTCTCCTGAAAAACATGATCCGGCTTTTTAATCCCGAGGAGGGGCGAATCCTGGTAGAGGGGGACGACATCCTGACCTTCAACGAGGAGCAGTTGATCGAGTTTCGCAAGAAGACCGGGGTATTGTTTCAAATGGCGGCGTTGTTTGACTCGCTGACCGTATTTGACAACGTTGCCTTTACGCTTCGGCGGTTCACAAAATACGACAAGGCCCAGATTAAAGAAATTGTAGAAGAAAAACTGGCCCTTGTCGGGTTGCGGGGTTACAATGACGCCTGGCCCGCGGCATTGTCCATTGGGATGCAAAAGAGGGTCGGCCTGGCCCGGGCCATCGCGATGGATCCAAAAATTATTTTCTGCGACGAGCCGACAACCGGGGTGGACCCGCTTCTCGGGGCGGCCGTCGACGACCTGATTAAAAAGCTCAACCGGGAACTCGGGGTAACCGTAATGGTAATTTCTCATGACATGGCCTCTACCTTCAGGGTTGCCCACCGTGTCGCCATGTTGTATAACGGAAAATTTGAGTTTACAGGGACAACCGAGGAATTGAAAAATTGCGACAACCCGGTGGTGCGGCAATTTGTCTCGGGTTCAGCCCAGGGGCCCATGTCCATTATTTAAAAGGTTTAATTTAAAGGAGATATAAAAAATGGAGGAAACCAGAAAAGTTGCCATCAGGGTGGGGGCGTTTGTCGTCGTCACGCTGGTTGTGCTCATCGTGATGATTGCCTTTGTGTCCCGCATGCAGATGAAAAAGGCCGGGTTTAACCTGCATATCAAGTTTAATTTTTTAAATAACCTCAGTATTAATGCGCCGGTAAAGATTGCCGGGGGAATACCCGTCGGCTTTGTCAGCGCGATCTACCAGAAGGATCTTCAGACCTATGTTACGTTATATATTAAAAAAGATCTCCAGGACAGGATACCCAAAAGGCCCGAAACCATCTTTACCATTTTCAGTTCCAGCCTGATGGGTCAAAAGTACGTCAACGTCGTCATACCCCCGTCGCAGGAGGGGGACGAATTTTTAAAAGACGGCGATGAGTGGGTGGGTATCGACCCGCCGTCGCTTGACCAGATGATGCTGGCCTTCTCCAGCTGGTTTGACGGTAAAAACGGGGGGCAGGTGGTTGCCGAGATCATGCAGCAGACCCAGCAATTCATCGCCAACCTCAACGCCATCGCGGCCGAGAATCGAAACGACATTCGCCTGACCGTAAAGACCGCGCGGGAATCGTTTACGACCCTGGCGACCCAGCTTGACCTGCTCATGGCAAAGCTTACGATTCTTTCGACCAACTTCTCGGATATCTCGGTGAAGAACAAAGAAGATATTGAAATCATGCTGGCCAACATCGCGCAGATTTCCCGGGAGATGAACACCATCACACAACGCGTCAATTCCGGTAAAGGTACCGTTGGAAAATTCCTGGCAGACGAAGAGCTCTACAAGACCGCCAACGAAACCCTGGTTAATGCCCGCGATCTTTTTCAGAAGTTAAAACAAAACCCCTGGATGCTGTTGTATAAAGAGTAAAATTCTCGAGGGGTTCATTAAAAGCATCAAAATATTGAGTCTTTGTGACGAAGCCACAAAGACTCAATATTTTCCGGGTTACTTATAGAGATCTTTAAAAAGTTTTTCTTTTTCGGGGTCGATTTTTTTCTCGCCAGCCTGGCCTTTGTCGGCGACCTTGAGCTTTTTGAATTTTCCCCGGAGAAAGATCGTCGCGATGCCGCCAAAAAGTAAAATCACGACAATGATGATAATTTCGGGGTTATGTTTGGCCGGGTAGCTCCGGTAGCGTTCGCCGAAACCCGTTCGGAATTTTTCCAGGTAGTCTGGGTATTTGGCCCGTATGATTTCAAAAGATTCGTCGGTGTCAACCGCGTTGCCGTAGCCGTTTATAAAACCCGCCACGATAAATTCTTCGGTTTTACCCGAGGCCAGAAGATTGTCAATGACGCCGCGGATGCCCCAGGCGATGCAATGGATGTGGTTGCAATACTCCAGGGGTTCGTTGCAGCCGCACACGCACATAATTTCTTCGGAAATGAATTTGAATTTCTTTTGCAGCTCGACGCTCTTGAGGTTCGAGTGGGCGCTCTGCGAAAACAAGGGAACATTCAGTGACAGGATCGCAACCGCCAGAAGGGCGATTTGCATACGGGTTTTCAACATAGAGATACGTCGAGATGTGCGTATTCGCCTGTAAAGCCTTTTTAAAGTCGCCTTCGTCAGATTTGATTGACCGGTTAATTCGGCTTTGATTAGTGATTTCATGGATAAAGTTAGTTTATCGGGTATTCAAATTGTATTTTTTCTGGTCTGCTTTGTCATTGCCTGGGGTTATGCCGCTTACGTGGTTTTGCGCCACTGGAGATGGTCGCACCTGGGGCAGCCCTTTACGACCAACCTTTCGACAAATGAGCGAATAAAGTCCGTTTTTAAAAACGTTATATTTCAAAAAAAGGTCATGAAAAGCCCGCTTCGGGGTATCTTTCATGTTTTTATCTTCTGGGGTTTTTTTGCCTACTCCCTGCACACCATGAGTCAGTTTGTCGCGGGTTTTACGGGCAACTACAGGTTTTATATTCCCGGGCTTTTTGGCGATACCTTTTTGCTTATTTATGAAAACCTTCTCGACGGGTTTTCTATTCTGGTATTGGCCGGTGTTGTTTTTTTCTTTGCCCGTCGTTATTTCTTTCGCGCCCCCGAACTTGACCGTCCTTCGTTTCAGAGCATTTTGATTTTGTCGTTGATTTCGCTTCTCATGATTTTTACGTTTATGGAAACCTCCGCCAGGGCTCTCTTGCAGGGCGATACAGAGGTGACCCCCTGGCGCAGTCTTCTGGCGGGGCTGATTCCCGACTTTGAAAGCGCCGTGGTTTTGTTCCAGGCCGGCTGGTGGGGGCATGTGCTGACGATCCTGGTGTTTCTCATGTATGTACCGGTCAGCAAGCACGCCCATTTGTTCTGGGCCCCCCTGAACTTCTGGTTCAAACCCGACTCGAAGCCCGGCAAAATGCCCGACCTGGATGTCGAGAATTCAACCGTCTGGGGGGCGGCCAACGTCCATGACTTTACCTGGAAAAACTACCTGGACTCGCTTTCGTGCATCGAATGCGGGCGCTGCCAGCTGGCCTGCCCGGCGGCTATCACAGGCAAACCCCTTTCGCCGAAAAAAATCATGGTCGATTTAAAGCGCGCCCTGAACGAAAAAATGCCGTTATACGAAAAACTAATCGCCGGCGGTAAAACCCCGCAGGAAATCACCGAGTCCGGCGATTGCCGTATTGTTGATACATACATTTCATCAGAAGAAATCTGGTCCTGCACCAGTTGCTATGCCTGCGTCGAGACCTGCCCGGTGGGCAATAACCAGCTTGAGCCGATTTTACAGATGAGACGGTCGGTGGTCCTAAACGACGCCGCGATGCCGCCGCAGTTGCAAAAAACCCTGACGAATATCGAAAACCAGAGCAACCCCTGGGGCATCTCCAATGACGACCGCGAGAAGTGGGCCGAGGGGCTTGAGGTCTTTACCATGCGCGATCTCAAGGCGCAGGGGAAGACCCCGGAGGTCCTCTACTGGGTGGGCTGCGCCGGGGCCTTTGACGATCGTAACAAAAAAATCGCCCGTACCTTTTCGCAGCTTCTGCAACGGGCCGGCGTCAGCTTTGGAATTCTCGGCGTCGAAGAATCCTGTACCGGGGATTCCGCCCGCCGGGCCGGAAATGAATACCTGTTCCAGACCCTGGCCCAGGCCAACATCGAGATCATGAACAACTACGGTGTGAAGAAAATTGTCACCGCCTGCCCGCATTGTTTCAATACCCTGAAAAACGAGTACCCGGCCTTTGGGGGCAGTTACGAGGTTTATCACCATTCCGAGTTTGTTTCAAAACTTCTCAAAGACGGCGCGTTGAAAGTGGAAAATATGGGCGAGGTTAACGAGATGGTTACCTATCACGATTCCTGTTACCTTGGTCGCCACAATGAAAACTATGAATATCCTCGTGAAACGGTCGCGACGGCCGGTATCCCCCTGGTTGAGGCGTCTGCCTGCAAGGAAAACGGTATGTGCTGCGGCGCCGGCGGCGCCCAGATGTGGATGGAAGAAAAGGGCGAGCGGATCAACATTGCCCGTACCCGTCAACTGGTTCAGACCGGCGCTAAAACGCTGGCCACGGCCTGCCCTTTTTGCATCACCATGATTGGCGACGGCATAAAGGCCGAAGGGTTAAGCGATAGCCACAAGGTCTTTGACATTGTCGAAATTGTGGCAAAAAACCTGGCGCCAGGTAATCCAGGTAGTAAAGAATAAAACGGGTCTTGTCAAACCTGAAGTAAAACGGAGAAAATATGGCAAACATACATAAAACGGCCCTGGTAGACGAAAGGGCCCAACTGGCCGGCGATGTCGAAATCGGCCCTTTTTCGATTATCGGCCCCGACGTGAAGATCGGGGCGGGCACGAAAATCGGCCCCTACGTTCAAATTAAAAACCGCGTCGAGATAGGCACAAACAACCAGGTCTTTCACGGGGCCTGTATTGGCGAAAACGGCCAGGATTTAACCTACAATAACCCGGAAGCCCGAATTGTTATCGGAAATGACAATGTGATCCGGGAAATGGTGACCATGCACCAGCCGTCAAAACCGGGCAATGCAACGAAAATGGGCGATAAGAACTTCATCATGTGTAACGTTCACATGGGTCACGACGTTGTACTGGGGAACAACAATATCCTGGCGACCAACACGGCGCTGGGCGGTTATGTTCAACTGGAAAATAACGTTTTCTTGAGCGGCCTGGTCGGGGTTCACCAGTTTGTCCATATCGGCAGCTATTCGATCATCAGTGCCGGAACGCCCACCTTGATGGACGTACCCCCATATTGTATGATGGCGGGTTCGCCGGGCATCATTACCGGGTTAAACATGATCGGTATGAAAAGGGCCAAATTTTCACCGGAAAAAATCAAGGTGATTAAAGAAATCTACAAGATCACGTTCATGAGAAAGACCCCGCCGGCAAAAGCCCATGAGGAATTGGAAAATGGCCTGTTAAACCAGTACAACCCGGATTCTGAAGAATATGGCGTGGTGAAACATTACATCGAGTTTTTGCGTGCCTGTAAACGAGGCGTCGCTCCTCGTCATCTCTGACCAGTCTGGTTGCGGCAACGTATTCTTGATCCGGGTAATGGGCGGCCTGGCCTTACCATTACCCGGCTTTGCAAAGATGATTTAATCGAGTAGATCGTTTAAAGAAGAAAGCAGGGCGTCGATCGGGATACCGTAGGCATTGCAGACCTGCTGAAGGGTTTCGAACTGGTTGACCCCGCAATGAGAGCACCCGCCAAGATGGTATCCGGTTAGAACGAGACCGGCTTCGGGGTGCAGGTCAAGCGCCTGCCGTACGGTCATATCGGGTTCGAATTTTTGTTTATTCTGGGTTGTTTCTGGCATTTTTTGTTTCCTTGGATTGTTAGATTATCAGATTATCGTGGGTTATTGTATCAGCGGATCAACATCGAGGTCTCTGCTTGTTACCATACTACCATACGGGGGGTCGAACCCTTCTGGTAAATTCCCGTTAATGTATTACAATTTCTTCATATTGTCTATTTTTATATATCCATACTGTAGATACGGTAGGTCTTGTAAATATGACCCAGCCCCCTGTCGACGGCCAACTGGATAATCGGGAGGTTGTCTTCGAGAAGAAGCGAAGCTTCGACGCGATCCGCCTGGGGGCGGAGGGCGGCAAGTTCGTTACGTACCTCAAAGCTCAGGATGGCATCAAAGCCCTTTTTTTTATATTCCGGCAGGACCCCGAGAAAGAAAAACCGGTAGCGTCGAATACCTTTTCGAAAGGCGAGCATGCGCAAAAGGCGAATGAGGTCTGAATTGCCAAAGATGCTTTTTTTCAGGGCCAGGGTTTCGTTGAAGTCGGGCAAAAACCCGATCATGGCGACTTCGCGACCGTCAACCATGGCAAAGCGAATCAACTCGGGAACCGCGATCATGGTGAGCATCTCGGCCATGGCCTGGCCCTCTTCTTTTGTGATCGGGAGAAAACCCCAGTTGTACTTCCAGGATTCGTTGTAAATCTCGATGATTTTCAATACGTCACCCTTGATGTCGTCTTTCTTCATCGGCCGGGTTTGCACCGCCGATCGTTTTCGCAACCTGTCCATAAAGACCCCCTCGGATTCCGTAAAAGGATGATGCTTGGACATCTGGATGGCATAGTAGTCTTTCATTTTTCGAAACCCGTATTTTTGAAACATCGAGGCATAGTAGTGTTTGTGAAAGGGCATCTCAAGGCAGGGGTCGTCGTGAAAATTGTCGATCAGGCAGCCCTGCCATGGTTCATGGGTGGCGTTGGAATATTGACCGCCGGGGCCGCGCAGACTTTCCATTCCCCTGCTTTTGGCCCATTGGGCGACGGCGTCGAGAAGCTTTGAGGCGACCTCCTGGTCGTTAACGGATTCAAAAAAAGAAAAACTCGCGGCCTTGACCTTATGGAATTCATTAAAGTCGCGGTTGATGCCGCCGGCAATTCGACCGACAACCTTGCCATGTTGCAGGGCCAGCCAGTGGTTTACCTCGACGCGCGCGTGCAGGGGATGATCCGGCGTCAGAACACCCTTCATGGAAAGCAACCGGTTGCCCAGGAGTTCGCCGTTTAATGGGGGAATAAAATGCCGTTCGTTCTTATAGTGCGCCCAGTGAAATTTTACAAATTTTTTTAGAAGTTTTTTGCAGTCGATGCCAAATTCAACCAACTCAATGCTCATTCCAGGTTAATGCCATATGTAAATACAAGGTCAATCATAAATTCTGACCTTCGGACAATATTTTTATATATACGTGGGAATAAAAAAACCTCTATTGGACAAAAACCCAATAGAGGTAACAAAATGTTAAAAAAGCAGATCAGATTTTAGATATTGTGACAATCAAAAAATTATTATTTCCACTCGTTGCGCTTCCTTCTCGACAACTCCATCAAGTCAGCGTAATAACTCACGGCTACATGCGTGCGCAGGAATTACGGATTTCTTCAATCGCTCGTAATATTGAGGGCAATACGGATAGCGCCTATAGAATGATCAGCCGATTCCTAGAAGACCTTGAAACCTTCGATGAAATTATTTCACGGCTCTTGTTAAGCAATGCTCCGTTTGTTATCGGTGATCCGACAATCGTCGAAAAAAAGTATTCCCGAAAAACATCATATATAGGTTACGTTCGACCAGAGAAAAAAGGATATTATCTTTTGACATTTGGGGCTCCCTTCAAGGGTCGCACGATTGTCTTCGGTATTCATACGTATTCGCCTGCGACGATTGCTGAAGAATGTAGTTCAAGAAATATTGAACATACGCGTGGTTTGGCCGAAATTGTTAATATTATAGGCGATTTGCCGGTAATTTTCGCCTCTTCACTTATAAATGGAATTCATCTACGGAGGCCTTTTGAAGGACTTTGAGACAGAAAAAGCGCGATTTGTAATTCGATTGAATCAAGGTAACAAGGTAAAACTCTACGACCAAAATCAGAATGAAGTCGAACTTAGTGTTGGTTATAGACAAAGCAAGACATGGAAGAATTTGCTCTATAAAAATGAAACCAGAGTAAATGTCGCCGCTACCTGGCAACAAAGCCACCACATCCATGTGGCTTCTTGCCATGCCGGCCTCGTGCCGGCTTGGATGAATGGATTCAAGAATCCGCTTTTCATTATTACCAACCTCGACGACCCTTCCCAGGCAATGGATTTGTATCTTGAAAGAATGAAGATTGAGCAGAGTTTCCGGGATCTCAAAGACAAGCTTGGTATCCACAAATGTATGTCAAAAAAATATTCCAACCTGAAAAAAATGTTGGTGATTGCCATGCTTGCCTACATGCTTTTGTGTATTTCAGGAGAGACCATTCGCGAGATGTATTTTTCGCAGAAGAAAAAAGATAAGTATAGTGGAGTCCATATAATGCTCTATCCGCCAGATTATGGATTTTCTGTTGATCTGACAACTATACGCAAATTCATTTTTGAATTTTTTCAGAATGAAATCTGGCTATTGTATCGACCGCCAAAAGCATAAGAACATAAATATACCTTATTGTGAATTAAAATTAATTGCTACGGGGAGCATTTCGTAAAAACGCGAAGCCAGTTATTTAAAGTTCCAGAAAAATACCAGGATGCCCTGAAAATCCGCTTTCCCGCGCCAGGAGGGCGCCCGGAAAGCGGCAATCTTTTGGCGCCACCTTTTTCTGTTGGCAGAAAAGGTGGCATTTATGAATTGATAAAAATCTGATGTCCGAACTTTAGTCGGAACATCAGTTTTTTCACTTTACCGATTTGCGTAAAAAAATTAATCTATCCTCTATGAAAAAAAGAAGTCTGGGAAAACAGGGGTTGGAGGTTTCAGCCATTGGTCTTGGTTGTATGGGGATGTCGGATTTTTACGCCGGTTTTGACGACGACCAGTCGATCAAGACAATTGACCGGGCCATTGAATTGGGCGTGAATTTTTTTGACACAGCGGATATGTACGGGGTGGGCAAAAACGAGGAGCTCGTTGGAAAAGCCCTTGCCGGTAAACGCGACAAGGTCGTTATTGCAACGAAGTTTGGCAATGTTCGCGGGCCTAACGGCGAATTTCTTGGCGTAAACGGCAAACCTGACTACGTCAGGGCCTGCTGCGAGAAAAGTCTTAAACGTCTCGGGGTCGACGTCATTGATCTATACTACCAGCACCGGGTTGATATTCAAACCCCCATTGAAGAAACCGTCGGGGCGATGGCCGAACTTGTCAAAGAAGGCAAGGTCCGCTACCTGGGTTTGTCTGAGGCTTCTTCACAGACCATCGAGAGGGCCCACAAGGTTTTCCCCATATCGGCGCTTCAAACCGAATACTCGCTCTGGACGAGAGACGTCGAGACGGATATCCTGGCGACCATTCGCCGCCTGGGCATTGGCTTTGTTCCCTACAGCCCCATCGGCAGGGGGTTTCTTGCGGGCCGGTTTAAAACCGGCAATGACTTTCTTTCGGGCGATTTCAGGTCGGGCAACCCGCGATTTCAGGAAGAGAACCTGGCGAAAAATATCCGATTGTTGAACCAGTTGGAGGATATGGCCCGGCGTTTACATTGTACGACAGCCCAGTTGGCCATTGCCTGGACCCTTTCCCGCGGCGACGACATTGTCCCGATTCCCGGTACAAAAAAAGTACGCTACATGGAAGAAAACGCCGCCGCCGTCGACTTGAAACTTGCCCAGACCGATATGGACGAGCTCGACCGGATGTTCCCGCCGGGGGCCGCCGCCGGCACGAGGTACCCCGAATCGGGTATGAAGACCCTGAACCGCTGATTTTACGGGTTTCTCGGACAGGGCTGGATTATAAAGATTTTAATGCCTCTTCGGCTTCCAATACGGCTTCTTTGAGCATCGGGTAAAGTTCCGGCTTTACCGCGATTCCTTTTTGGGTCGGTTTGTACTCGCCGGTTTCTTTGTCGGTATACCAGACCCGCAGGTTCAGGTATTTTACGCCTTTAAACTCGCTGATCTCCACGCGGATGATTTCGCCGCCGCCTTTTTCGATGTCCTTGATAATTTTCATATGATAGAGTGATTTTACCGGCGATGTCGAAAAGCAAAATCCGGAAAGCCCGTTGCAAGGATTTACCGGGCTTTTGAGGCGGTGCGATTACTGTATTTTGAAAACAACCTCAACCCCAAAGTTCAATACTTTATATGGCTATTTTTTTATGCGATAGCACACGTGGATTTGCCGGTTTCGAAAATCTTCGGGGATGGTTTGCTGGCTGATGTCCTCAAATTTGCCCGGCCATTGAAGCCGGAATTTCCGGTAATTTGTCGAAAAGTAAAGTACTCCCCCCGGTGAAAGAACTTTCAGGCAGCTCTCGACCAGGGCGGGATGATCTCTCAGGACGTCAAAATCACGGGCGAGTTTTTTGCCGGTAGAAAAAACCGGCGGGTCGCAGAAGACCAGGTCAAAGGGTTTTCCTTCATAGGAATTTAAAAACTCCCGGGCGTCGGCCTTTTCCGTGACATGAACCGGCGAGGTGAAGCCGTTGAGATCCATGTTTTTTTCGAGCCAGTCGAGGTAGACGCCCGAGGTGTCGACGCTTACCGACGACGATGCCCCGCCCGAGGCGGCATAAACGGTGAAAGCCCCGGTGTAGCAAAACAGGTTCAGGAAATGCTTGCCGGCAGATTCTTCGCGAATCATCGAGCGCGTCGGGCGGTGGTCGAGAAACAGCCCCGTGTCGAGGTAGTCCCCCAGGTTGACGAGAAACTTCAGCCCGCCTTCGCGGACCTCGAAAAAATCCGAGCTTGTGGAGATTTTTTCGTACTGGGTATTGCCCTTTTGTCTCTGCCGGACACGCGAATAGATTTTATCCGTTGAAAAGCCGAGGGCTTCGCCGATGGCCGACATCACCTGAATGCGCCAGGAGTCGTAATTTTTTCGCGACGTCACCGAGTCGTTCAGGTACTCGCTGACACAAAGCCGGTCCTCGTAGATGTCGACGGCAAAAGGGTAGTCGGGCAGGTCCCGGTCGTAGACCCGCCAGGCGTGAATATCCCGGCGGCGGGCCCACTTGCCGAAGTGTTTGTGCATCTTTACCAGGCGGTTTTTCAGGTCTTCCATGATTCCTGCGGGGATTAAACGGCGATCCTTCCTGTTTCGTCCATTTCTTTACCAGTATGTTTTTCCAGAAGGGCACATACCCACTTACATAGCGATCATATATAACCAGGCAATCTACTTTGCCTGGCGGCGAAGGACTGCCCGCCGCGGACAGGCTGAGGGGACCGAAGACCCAGAGGAAAACCTTCGGGTAAACCTATGTCTTGAAGCCTTCCCGTCACGAACCGGACGCGGCGACAAGGCAGGCCGAAGCCCGCCCTCAAAAAAATCATTACACATGGTTTTATTTCAAACCAGGTGAAAAAAAATAAGAAAAAATTGTATAGAGGAGTTAGAGAAGGAGATATTTGTGTTGACAACATCACATAAAGAATATAAAATTAAAGAAAATATGACCATCACAGACCGTCAAATGCAGGGAATCGGAAAGTACGTCAAAGGCCATCTTGCCGAATGGCTCGGCGAAATTGCGCCCATGCGCCCCCAGTACGACCCGGCGCTTCTGGAACGAATGGTCAGGGTTGAAGAAGAACTCAAGCACCAGCGAGAGCTGCTATTGAAGGGCTTTGAAACCATGGAAAAGCGTTTCGAAACTATGGAAAAGCGTTTCGAAACCATGGAAAAGCGCTTCGAGGTTTCAGATCGGCATTTCCTGGCGCTGACCGGACGTATCGATCGTTTCATGATCTGGTCTCTCGGCGCAATGGTGACCGTCGCCGGTATCATCATCGCCGTTTTAAAATATTCCTGATCGTATCGCTTTTTGAAAGCTCCTTTTAATTAATTAAAAAATCCGCAAAAAATATCCGGCCCGGGGAATTTATCCGGGTTCACTGAAGGCCTTGAGAAATTCCTCCGGATCGTAGATGGGTTGCCTGCAGGAATAGTTTTGGCATACGTAAAACGAAAGTCTCGACGGGTCCTCCATTTCGGCCGTAAACGGAACCAACTCGGATAACCTTTTTTGATTTTGAGGGGTGCGCCAGTGGTAAACCATACCCGGCCGGTAAGCCGACTTGATGGTTTCTACTGCCTGGCGGGCCCGCGGGTCGTCGCCCTGGCTGTTTATAACTATCTCCATCGAGGGGTTTTGGTACAGATCCAGCCCGATAAGAAAGAAGGTACCCCCGGTCGGGTTGTCTTGAAGTTTATCGTGATATGCCGCAATGGTCTTTTCGATCGCCTCGTCGAAGTCTGTTGCCCCGGTATATTTTTTTAACATGATCATGTCATAGAAGGCTACCGAGTTGGAGCAGGGCATGGCCCCGTCATAAAAATCCTGCGGCCTGAGTACCAGGTTCTCGTTTTTCCGGGTGAGTTCGGAAATGAAGAAAAACCCTCCTTCTTTTTCATTAGAAAACTTCGCGGTCATTTCCCCGGTAAGATTTTGGGCTTCGATGAGATGTTCGATTTCTGCGGTGGCATGGTACAGTTGTAAGAGCCCGAAAATATAGAAGGCATAGTCTTCCAGGTTTGCCTCAATGGCGGCCTCGCTGTCGCGGTATCGATGAAAGGAGGCGCCGCGGTTCAGGAGGTTTTTCGAAACAAAGGCCGCCGCCTTTTGTGCAGAGGCAAGCGCCGGTGAGTCGGCCCGGGGGTTTGATAGAAGCGCCGAGGCCAGCGCCATCGCCTGGATCACCAGGCCGTTCCAGCTGGTCAGGATCTTGTCGTCTGTCTGCGGGGGAATTCTGGATGATCTTGCCTGGTAAAGTTTTTGCCGTATCCTTTGCCATTGCAGGCGCCCGCTGTCATCGGTGAGTAGTTCGGCCAGGGCGTCTGTGCTTTCCAGGTGCAGGATGTTCAGGCCCGTGGATTTCCCCGTGGCTTCTTCGGCATAGTTTCCCCCGGCTTTGACAGGGTATAGTTTCAGGAACAGGCCCATCTCGTCTTCGTCGAGTATCGATTTTATTTCCTCATAACTCCATAAATAGAAGAGGCCCTCTTTGACTTCATTGTTGACGTCTGCGCTGTCGGCGTCTAACGCCGAATAATAACCGCCCCCCGGCGATTGCGCCTGGCGAATTATAAAATCGACGATTTCTTCGGCGACGGCTTTATAGAGGCCGTTTTGGGTGATCGCATAGGCTGTGGTATAGGCCGCCAGGTGGGTTGCCTGGTCGTAGAGCATCTTTTCAAAATGGGGCACAAGCCAGGCTTCGTCTGTCGAGTAACGGTGGAAGCCGTAGCCAACCTGGTCGAAGATGCCGCCCTTTCGCATTTCGACCAGGGTCTTTTCGACCATCGCCAGGGGCTCCCTGTCGTTTTTGTTTCTGTGGTGATATTGCAAAAGAAAAAGAAGGTGGTGTGGCGAAGGAAATTTGGGCCGGTAACCAAACCCGCCGTTTTCTCTATCAAAAACTCTCCGAAGCGACTGGCAGGCTGATTCAAAAAAACCCGCGCAGTTTTTTCCCGGCTCCTGTCGTTTCATCAAGGACTGGTGTATTTTCAGAAGTTCGTTGGTGATCGTTTCGGCGCTTTCGATATAACGCGAGGGGTCGTTTTTCCAGGAACTCTCGATTTCTTCGGTCAGTTCGATCATGCCAAATCGTCCGTAATGGCCGCGTTTGGGAATGTACGTTGCCGCAAAAAAAGGTTTTTTGTCGCTGGTCATGATAATATTTAGCGGCCAACCGCCATTTCCGTGTATCATCTGGCAGACTTCCATATAGGTATGGTCCAGGTCGGGCCTTTCTTCGCGATCGATCTTGATATTTACAAAGACCCGGTTCATCAAGGCGGCTACTTCCCGGTCTTCAAACGATTCATGCGCCATGACGTGGCACCAGTGGCAGGTCGAATACCCGATCGATACAAATACGGGTTTGTTCTCAGCCCTGGCGCGCTCAAAGGCTTCGTTTCCCCAGGGGTACCAATCAACAGGGTTGTTTTTGTGCTGCAGCAGGTAAGGGCTTTTTTCGTGGGCAAGGCGGTTCATTTGCATTTAACGATTAAAATACACCAGAACTTTCATAATCGCTAATAAAATTAGAGCCAATAAGACAGGGTTAGGAAGGGGGAGAGGAGCCTGTGCGACAACTCTTTTATGATAAAATAAAACAGATTGATGTTATTGCGGCAACCTGGTTTTACCAAAACCAGGAGCAAGGCCGGCCCGGAAAATTTTTGCGAGTCGGCCTGTCCCTGGCGCCGGAAGATTAAAGTTCTGCCGGAACGTACTTACCGGCTTTAAAGTTTCCTTCTTTAACGCCGTTTTTGGTTGTCAGCTTGCCTTTGCCTTCCATCACGTTGTCGACAAAATCTCCCTCATAGGTAATGCCGTCGAGAAAGGTTATTTTGCCTTTACCGTTCATTTTGCCGCCAAGGAAGTTCCCTTCGTATGTGTAGGAAGCCGGGTCAATCATTTTACCAGGGCCCTCGTACTTGTCGTTTTTCCAGGAGCCTTCGTACGTATAGTATTTTGTGGTTTCTTTACCGATACCGTCTTTTTTACCGTTTACAAATTGACCAACGTAGGTGGCGTTTTTTGTGGTATATGTGCCTTTGCCGTTAAAGAGCCCGTTTTTCCATTCGCCCTCATAGGTAAAGTTTTTGGTCACTTCTTTGCCGAGACCTTCTTTCTTATTATTCAACCAGTCGCCGGTATATTCGTGTTCGGTGTTTTTATACGTTCCTTTGCCATGCTTGTTTCCGTTTAAAACGCCGCCGGTGTAGGTGGAGTCTTTGGTCACAATCGTCCCTGCGCCCGTTTTTTCGCCGTTTAACCAGTCGCCGTCATAGCTGGATACTTTGTCCGCGTAGATCTCTTTGCCTTTGCCATTTTTTTTCCCGGCCAGGAAATTTCCGGTGTAGCTATAGTCTTTTGTGGTATAGGTTCCCAGGCCTTCGAATTTTCCCGCCTTGATGATGCCGGTAAACGTACCGTTGTCGTCGGTATATGTACCCTGGCCTTCCATGGCGTCGTTTAGAAACTCCCCTTCGTAGGAAAACTCTTTACTGGTTAATTTCCCCTTGCCGTTTCTCAGGCCGTTTACCCAGTCGCCTTCATAGATGCTGCCGTCGGGGCGTTCCAGTTTTCCCTTGCCGTTTTTTTCATTGTTTCTGAAGTCGCCGGTGTAGGTGTATTCTTTCGTAGCCAGTTTTCCGCTGCCCTGGCGGATACTGTCGATAAAATCGCCTTCATAGGTTGACCCGTCTTTAAACGTAATTTTGCCTTTGCCGGTTATTTTGTCGTCTTTAAAATCGCCTTCGTAGACGTTGCCGTTTTTATAGGTATATTTTCCTTTGCCGTTTCTCAGGTCGTTGTTAAAATCTCCTTCGTAAATCTCCCCGTCTTTGGCGGTATAAACTCCCTTGCCGGTTTTTTTCCCGTCAACCCAGTCGCCGACATATTGACCGTTGGCCTTGAAAGTGATTTTACCTTTGCCTTCGATTTTGCCGTTTTTAAACTCGCCCTCGTAAACGTCGCCATTTTTGAAGGTAAATTTTGCCTTGCCGGAAGAGACGTTATCAACCCAGGTTCCTTCATAGACGTTGCCATTTTTATAAGAATATTTCCCCTGTCCGTTGAGCTTGCTGTCTTTAAACTCGCCCTCGTAAACGCCGTCTTCGAATTTATATTTTCCTTTCCCGTTTTTACAATCGCCTGATTCGCACTTGCCTTCGCCAAAGATTGACGATCCGGCAAACAGCGCCAGGGATATAACAATAATTTTCTTCATAAACCAGTTTCTCCTTGGAATGAGCCATGGCGTAAACTAAAAATAAACCATTACAAGAAAAAAATGCCGGGTTTTATCGTCGCCGGCGCATTATACGCAAGCGAATTTTTAAACGCCGGGGTATCCTCTTGATTATCTTCTAAAGGATTGAAATTTGTTTACGTTTTGAGCCCGATAGTTTCCTTATAGTTTAATGACCAGATATAACGGCGTTTTGAAATCGGGAATCATTTTTTTCCTGACCCCGGGAGATTATCCTGGGAGTCTGAGCCTGTGCGCCAACCTGCTTTCTGAGTAAGATGAGAAAGTTCAATGCGATCGAAAAGTGGCTAGCAGGGTCACTAACGGTGACCCTGCTAGCCACTCACGGAGTTTTTCGAAGAAAAATGAAGCTTTTCGAGTAAAGCATTGAACTTTGGGGTTGTCTTTGTTTTTTAAAACCAGTTGTCGCACAGGCTCGTCTGAGCTTAGGCCGGAACTCCCTTCGTTGGCAGAGGAAAAAGTTCAATGCGATCGGAAAATGGCGAATTTTGCCGCTAACGGCTTTGGCGGCAGCTTTTTAGCGCAAGTCGGCGGTCAGTCCGGCCTCTAGATTTTGAAGACATCTAGTTTTAATCGCCATTGTAGATTTTGAAACAACGTTTTCAAAATTGTATTGACAAGACGATACGTTATCCTGAGTTTTATTCATTATGGCAAATATACGAGACATTAGTGCGTTATCCGGTACGCATTCCAACCAGAAAGCGATAAAACAACTTTCAAGATATATTCCATGCCGTTTGATGCGTCAGCTTGATGGTAACAAAGAAGGCTCTAATTACAAGCCGTTAAAGAAAATTGAGAAGATCGAAGGCGGCGTGATTTTCTTTGACCTCGTAAAGTTTACCATGTTGACTTCGGCCCTTTCCGGCCAGGAAGGATCGGCCGGTTCAGAAACCCTGAATGAACTGTTACGCGAATATTTTAATGTAAATATAAAAATTATAAGAAGCTACGGCGGAACAATCTACCAGTTCGCCGGCGACTCGGCGCTTGCCGCTTTTGAAAAAGAAGATTCTGAGTCAGAGTCGGACTTTCTGACGCGTCTATGCAGTTGCGCGATGATGATGAAAGAACACACCAATAAGTTGCCTGAAAGAGTGATCCTGGAGAAAAATTTTAAAATTTCAACGAAAATCTCCGTCGCGGCCGGGTTATATTACCAGGTACTTCTGGGGGATACGAAAAAACTTCTCAATATCAGCATTATCGGCAAAACGGTAGAGCGGGCAACGGGCGGGGAGAAATTTTGCAAGCCGGATCAAATTATCGTTGGAGCCGAAATCTATAATAAAATCAAGGATTTCTGCAATGCGGAACAGGTTGACGGCTATTATAACCTGGCAGGTTTTGAAAAACACGTTGATGGCTCGTATGAAGTTGATCCGCAGATTGAATATAATGAGTCCGACCTGGGGAAAATTACCCATTTTATTCCCCCGTTGCTGGTCGAGAGGTTCACTGACGAGAACGAACAATTCGTGGCCGAATTCCGAAACGTAACTTCGGTGTTTGTCGGTATTAAAGAAGAGTTTCGGGACGAAGGGCAGTTAAAAGAACGTGTTCATATATTAAACGAAATTTTTATCATTCTCGAAAGTATGAGCGAGATTTATGGCGGAACCCTCGTGCAAACCGATATGTCAGATAAAGGCACTGTTTTCCTGATTTTGTTTGGAGCCCCGCAGGCAAACGAAAACAAAGAGGAGTTGGCCGTCAGGTTTTCCCTGAAATTGATCCAATCCCTGGCGGGGAAGGTGCCTTCGGTCACGATTGGGATCAGTACCGGTACCGACTATTGCGGAATCCTGGGGGCTGATTTACGGCGAGGTTATACGGTTCTGGGCGAGTCGGTAAACCTGGCTTCAAGGCTGATGAGTTCGGTTACCGGTTCCGGGGTTCATATCGACTCCATAACGTCTTTGAAAGCAAAGCATTCGTTTAACCTGAAGCAGGTGACCGGGAAAACCCTCAAGGGCATTTCGGAATCCATGGAGATTTACAGCGTAGAGGGCGAACGCGATGTAAGCAAGCAGACCAATCGGGAAGATTTTATCATAATCGGCCGCGAAGAGGAACTGGAAACTTTCAAGGGTTACGCGGACCAAACAAGCAGCAAGAATGAAAACCTGATTTTAGCGTTACGCGGTGATATCGGCATAGGCAAAACTCACCTGATCACGGCTTATAAAAATATTGCGGCGGAGAAAGGCTTTAATATAATCGAAGGGCTGTGTTTTCGATACGAAACCTATACGGCGTATTTTGCCTGGCAAAACCTGTTGAGACCCTTGTTCAACCTCGGCGATTCGATGAATGAAAGCGAAGTCGTACCGTTGATTGAGGAAGCGTTGGCCGGGGTTGAGAACGTCGACAAAGACTGGGCGCCCGTGATAGCCGGAATTCTCGGCGTGACCGCCAAAGAAAAACCGTTGACGGAAAACCTGGATCCGAAGAAAAAAATCAACAGGTTGCATGAAATCATTTTGAAGGTTTTAGCGCAAGAGTGTACGAAAAATCCCGTGATGTTAATTCTGGATGATTATCAATGGGCCGATGAAAGTTCGATTAATCTGCTGCATTATGTAATTGCCCGGATCGCGCAGGCGTTTATTGTCGTGGTTTCCGTTCGACTGGAAGGGGACTTGACGAGTTTCCAGGCGTACAATAATTTTAATTTACTTGAACTGGGCGAGCTTGATAAAGAAGGCTGTAAAAAATATTTAAAATACAAAATGCTGCTGGACCAGGTTGATCATAATATTGAAGAGCAGATTATCCTGAGTTCGCACGGGAATCCTTTTTTCCTGGAATCACTAATCCTGTCTATGAGGGAGTCCGGGCAAATCGTGATGGATTCAAATGGAAAATACAAATTTAACGCGCCCGTTCATAACATGCATATTCCGCAAAATCTACAGGATGTTGTGTTGCTGCGTATTGAAAAACTGAAAGATCGTGCGCAAACCGTACTTAAAACGGCGTCTGTTATCGGCAGAAATTTTACCCTGGAATCCATCCAGGAGCTGTGTTCTGAAAATATCCGACAGGACCTTGTCGGTTACCTTCAGGAAATTCAAAATCAAAACTTTACCGACATGGAGTCGGAGACTCCTCCTGTGTATTTTTTCAAGCATTTAATGACAAGGGATGTTGCGTATAACCTCTTGCTGTTATCTACGAGAAAAGATTTGCATCGAAAGATGGCCGAACTCCTTGAGGAGAAATATTCCAACAACCTGGAGCAACACTCGGAGAATATAGCCTATCATTTTTTAAGAACCGACGAGTTGCCTAAAAAAATCAAATACTCGCTTCTGGCCGCCAGAAAGGCAAAGAAACGGTATAGTAATAACGACGCCCTGTTTTATTACCAGCAAACGTTATCTTTAATGAAGGAAGCCAATGTCGACGAAGCGGGGGCTGAATTTCTTGAGGTTCAGGAAGAACTCGGCTTTATTTTAGTTCAGGCGGGGCAGTATGGCAATGCCATAAGTACGTTTGAAAAAATTCTGCCTTTTACGAAGGACAAACTGGCTAAGTCCAGAATCCACACCGGTATCGGCAAGGCCTACCAGGAAAAAGGGGAAATTGAAAATGCCATTTCCAACCTTGAAACGGCCCTGAAGTATGTTGGGCTAGAGGCTCCCGGGAGCAAGGGGATGGCTGTTCTGGCGGTTCTAAAAGAAATCATCAGAAATTACCTGCATACGCTTTTCCCGGGATTCATTGTCGGCGTCAGCGGGGTAAAAAAGGACAATTTGATCAAGCAGCTTGATATCTTGATTATCTTGGAGAAAATTTATTACTTCTACGACCTGGAAAAACTGGCCTGGGCGACCTTTCGCGAAACAGCCCTGGCAGAGAAACTTAAAGACGCAAAATACCTGTCTATGGCCTATGGTAATTACAGTTTGACGATGATCAGTCTCGGTATGGCGAAAAAATCTCAAAAATATTACAAGGAGTCCCTGGATTTTCTTGATCGCTGCGACGATGCCGTGGCCAAGGGAATTGTTTTTAACCGCTATGGTACACAAGGCATGTACCTGAACAAGCCGAAGCATTGGGCCGAATACTGCGGTAAGGCCAGCGCCATATTCAGCGAGGTCGGCGAGGTCTGGGAGCTTCTGGTTACCCTTAGCCAGGAGGCTTTGGCGTATTACTATGCGACGGATTTTGATAAATCTGTTGCGTTGTTTTATAAAATTGAAAAAATCGCCATGGAAAATGACGCCAAAATGTACCTTGGCTGGGTAAATACCACCATTCCCTTTTGCAATTACCTGTTTGGCAAGGTTGATGCCGAAAGCGCCCTTAAACAACTTGATGAGGGCAATCACTACAGCGTAATTACCGACGATCTATCCAATCAAAATGCCAATGCCGGTTTGAAATGCCTTGTATTGGTTCGCGAAAATAATATTCCCGGATGCGTGGAAATGTCCGAGAAGGCTTACAACCTGATCAGTCGCTTCAAGATTAACATTCCCCATGTGCAGGTAGTTTTTGTCAATGCTGCCGAGGCAGCACTGACCGCCTTGATGAGCGGACAACATGTACCGGTAAAAAAACTTGAAAAAATTGCGCTTAACGGCATCAAGCAAGCCGCAAAATTTTCCAGAATCATGCCATATATTCATGGCTCCATGCTAAGGGTCAAGGGATTATACCTGGTTTATAAAGGAAAAATGAAAGAAGCAAAAGCTACTTTTGAAAAGGCCATTGAGGTTTGTGAAAAAAATCCGAATCCCTGGGAACTTGGCCTGGCCTACATGGATGCGGCCAGGTACATTCCGGAAAAAAGTGAGGCATACAGGGCCAGGGCGAAAGCAATTTTTGAGGAAAAAAACTTGCTTTGCGAATTGAAACGTTTAGAGAATATGGGGTGAAATGTCACAAAGACCAATGCTAAATAAATCTGTGAAGTCTGAAATTTCCCGGAAAGACTTTTTGTATTCAACGGCGCTTTTTACCGCTTCCGCCGCCTTGTTGTCGCTTCCGGGGTGCGGCACGGAATATAAATATTCGGGCAATTTAAGGTTTCTGACCGAGCGCGAGGCAATCGTACTGGAGTCCATTATTCACACCTTTTTCCCGGATATTCGCGATAGCAAGGTGAAGGAAATCAGGGAATTCAAGTATGCCGAAAGTATTGAAGATTATCTTTTGTTGCTGGATCCTTATATGCAGGGGCAATTCAGGCTTTCCCTGAAGGTTGTCGAATACGGTCCTTATGTATCCCTGTTTTCATTTTCAAAATTTACCGACATGAGTTTTACAGAAAGAGAGGATTACCTGCGAAGTTTTATGAATGGTAAAAGTACGTTGAAAAAATCCGTGTTTGAATTTGTAAAGCTCCTATCAACAGCCGCATTTTACCAGAACCCGGCTACAAAAAAATATTTAGGACTAAACGGCCTGGCGGTGTGTTAATATGATTATAGAGGGAAGAAACATAAAAGAAAGCAAGGTTTTGTTGAAAACCAAATATTGTGTGATCGGTTCCGGCGCAGGCGGCGCCGTAGTCGCCGAACGGCTTGCAAGAGACGGGCACGAGGTAATCCTGATCGAAGAAGGGGGCTATTTTTCTCCCGGTTCCTTGCGAGGCGATACCGAGGCCATAGCGATGGCAAAGCTATACCGTGATGCCGTAATGCAATCCACTGATGATCAGAGTATTACCCTGTTTCAGGGGCAGGCAATCGGAGGCTCTACTTTCGTAAACCATGCGCTTTGTTTTCATATGCCCCATGAGCTTATCAACGAGTGGATTTCGTCCGGAATTATCAAGGATTTTACCAGCGATGACCTGGAGAAACACTATTCCGAGGTCGAAAGGTTTTTACAGCCGAAAGTCACCCCGGATAAATATATGAATTCCTCGACCAAACTGTTTCATAAAACGTTTCAAGACAGGAATCTTTCAACTACGTTTACCAAAAGAAACACCAATGGTTGTATCGGATGCGGCAGCTGTTTCAGGTCATGCGACATCGCCGCAAAAAGCAGTACCGATTTGACGTTTATTCCCGAGGCAATCAACAACGGTGCGAAGGTCTATTCCGACTTCAAGGCGGAGAAGATTATTTTTAAGGGAAAGACAGCCACAGCCGTAGAAGGGACAATCATGTCCCAAATGAAGCAGGCCAAAGGTACTTTCCGGGTCGATGCCGAATATATTGTCGTGGCGGCCGGGGCCCTTCATTCCCCCTGGCTTCTGGGGCGTTCCGGAATCAAGAATAAAAATCTCGGTAAGCATCTGAAGATTCACCCCATTGTGCCGATGCAGGCACTGTTCAAAAAAGATATGGACAGTTTTAACGGCGTTCCCCAGGCCATATCCAGCTTTCAATACACGGATTATAAAAACAAGAAGGAAAAGGGATTTGTATATTATTGCGACTTCTCGGGGATGATGGGAACTTCCACTCATATGCCGGGTATGGGAAATGAGCTGAGGGAAAGAATTGGAAAACTGCGGAAAATGGGACAGACCCAAATCATGCTGCTTGAAAACACCACAGGGGAGATCAATTGTAAAAAAGAAAAGCCCGTAATCACATATAATTTAAACGAAATGGACAAGAATGAGTTTGTCAAGGCTTCGAAAATCATGGGTAATCTTTATTTTGAGTCAGGGGCCGAAGCCGTTTATCTGGGTAACCAGGTTTTTACTTCTCCCGATCAATTAAACGGGATTTCAACCGATCTTTTCGAACCCTTTGCGTCTCACAAATATGCGGCGCATTTTCAAAGTACCTGCCGTATGGGGGCTTCTTCCAAAGACAGTGTAACAGATAATTCCGGGAAAGTTTTTGATACGGAAAATGTGTACGTAGCCGATGCGTCCATTTTACCGGATTCTGTCGGGGTAAACCCGATGTTGACGATTATGGCATTTGCGTCTCTTGTCGCAGAACGGCTGTCAAAAAAGTAATTCCAAAAAGTAATTTAAAATGCGAAAATTTCCGGTCAGTTCTCTCGCCTATTATGGCCTTGCTCTTTTTGATTCAAGAGTAAAAAGATTATTCAGTAAAAACAACAAACTTACGCGTCCTTTGATGGGGATTTACCAGCCAACGCTTCAGTGTAACTTTCGATGCCCCTATTGCGATGACGGAACCGGTACGATATACCCGCATCGTGACGACATCAAGGCCGGCGACCTGGATCTTACAAAGAAGGCCTTGAAAGAGTTCAAAAAAGTATGCCCTGCGCTTGCCGTATCCGGCGGCGAGGCGACTCTTCGAAACGACATTGTTGAGATCATGAGGTATGCGGCCGAGGTCGGGTTCAACCCCATCTCGCTCAATACCAACGCCTTCCTGCTGGATCGATACATGGAGGTTTTAAAGTACGTTGACTTTCTGATCGTCAGCCTGGATACTTTCAATTCTGACAGAAAACAAAAGATGTCGGGCCTCAAGAAAAGTTCGCAAACCGACAGGGTATTTGAAAATATTACCGCCGCAGAAAAGTACAGGGCAGACAACAAGCTTGATTTTGACATTATTGTAAACACCCTGGTATTGCCCGAGACCATTGCCGATGCCTGGGAAGTTTTTGACTATTGCGTAAAAAATAACTTCTACTGGTCGCCCATGCCCCATGTCAGCGTGGTTTATCCAAACTCGGGCCTTGTTGACAATCCCCTCTGGCTGGAATTGATGGACGAAGTGATCCGGGCCAAGAAAAGCGGGGCGAGAATTTTCGGCAGCCTGAAGGGGCTGGAAATTGTTCGAAATTTCAGCCGTTTTGAATGTTACCCCGTCAGTCGAATTACGATGACCCCCGAGGGGGACATTTATTATCCCTGCGCCCCCCTGAATGTCAAGGCCGGAAATATACTTGAGAGTACGTATAAGAATATCATTAAAGAAGGCGAAAGACAGGCCGGGGTAATCCCCCGTTGCGATACGAGATGTCATATCAGTTGTTACCTTGAGGGTTCCCTGATGATCTCTCACCCGTTGTCTGCGATACGGGAAGCCGTCAGCCTTTTTAAATCCCGGTCCAAAAGTTTTACTCTAAAGAGGCCAGACAAGGTTATCAAGTATGGGGAAATCCCCGAAACTGCCGATTTCCAGAATATGCTTTCCATGTCCCCCGAAAAAGTTCGAAACGTCAGGGCGCAAAATTTAATTGAAAACGATTTCACGTCATACTCAAGACTAAAATAATTTCTGAAATCGATTTTGAGGTCGCTTTTGAAAGCGCTTTGAAAAGCGATCCGGGCCGGTAAAGGCTGGTAAAGACAAAAGAGTAATAGAAATTCTCAGTGGATTTTTTCGATAAAGTGCAGGTACTGGATAATTCTTAAAGCCACGCCCTTTATGTTGGGTAAATTATCCATGGCCATCAGGTCTTTTCTGGGTACAATTTTATCTTTATTAAATTTGCCGGGAATTTTTTCCAGGGCGGCTTCGTACTCTTTCTTCGCCAGGCTACGGGCTTCGCTCAACGCCATTTGTACCCGGGACAGGGCGTTTATTTTACCATCCCCGGAGGTCTCCAGCGGCAGAAAGATCATCGATTCGTAATCCGAGACGACCTTAACCTGGATAGCGTCGGAAATGGTCGACGGCATGCAGCCGAAAGGCTTGATCGAGAGAACCATATGGGCCAGGTTATTTTTGGTGTAGTATATATTCTTGGCGACCTCCAGGAAACCTTCGCCGCCGTCGTACCGGACATCCATGTATTTTGAGGCAAGTTTGGCCAGTTCGTCAATCGACAAAATCCTGCGGTGCTTGTTGCCGATTTTTTTGCCCGCCTTGTTATACTCGGCCAAAAACAGAAATGTGCCAATATTGTATTTGAAATTTTGCAGGTATTTTCGCGTCAGAAACCGGGTATATTTAAAAGGAGTTCTCCAGGTCACCCTGCCGTGGGCATCGGTCATTGCCGAAATATTGTATTGGGCCTTGGAAAGCCATAGAAGGTACATGATCCAGGTGCTTACCGGTTCTACGATAATTTCACACCCTTCGTCTTCCAGGAACTGGAACATTTTATAATTTCCGTCGCCGTCGGTTGACTGTGCGAAAAATTCGCCCGTAATTTTTACAACGGGTAGAACCCGGCAATAATCCACCTTGATCTGGTTCAAACGTTTTTTACATTCTTTTAAGACTTTCTCAAGATCGGACGAAAACCATTGGTCCATCAGGATTCGAACTACGTTTACCCATTCGCGGTTTTTTACCGGGGAAGTTTCGCCGGTCAGTAACGGTTTTTTTTCCCGGAGGTATTTTGATACAAGTTCTATACAATCGCCAATAACTTCGTTTGTCTTGCCTTTTTCCACTTCGTAGGGCTTGATCTGGTATTTTAATTCGTTCAGGTGATCCGAAAGTATAACGGCGTTTAAAACGGCCCTGAAAAATTCCATATTCAATTTCAGGCCCGAATTGGCGGGGCTTTGGTTAAAAGAGCCCGTCATTTGAAAAAGGATTACGCGGAAATCCTTGAAGCCGGCATTTTCAAGGGCGTAACGGTATTCGTATTCGTACATGCCAAAACGGCACGGCCCGCAGGAGCCGGCAAGAATGTATACGTAGTTATTCAGGATGTCCTCCCGGGAAACCCCGGAATCGCGGAGTTTTTCCAGGTACATAACCAGGTTGCCGACCGTGAAGTAGGTGGGGTTGCACAGACCCTTGTCGCAGTATTCTTTTCCGCACGACATGGCATCCAGCTCCGGAATGGGCAGCGCCATACATTTATACCCGAGACCAATCAAGGCGCTTTCGATAAGCTTGTCGGCAGTGGCGGAAAGGCCCCCAAGGAGAATCGTAGTGGTTTCTTTTTCTGACGGGGGAAACGATTTTTCTTCGGCTAATTTATAATGTCTGTTGGAGTTGGTCGTCACTTCGCGGTTTTCTCTCTTTATCGAATAGTATAAAATACCTACACGGAGAGACAAACATTTTTTTTTAACCAAAACAAAATAGTTGCACAGGCTCTTATTTGCAACGGATTTTCCCCGGCCGGCGTTGAAATTCTCTGTTCTATTTATCTATAGTATTATAGTTGTCCTTAAACCTATTATGAAAATTCTTTTGATCGCCCCGGCGATGGATGTCGACCGGGAATTTCCCGAATACCTGACGCTGCCGCCACTTTCCCTGTACCTGTTAAAGGGACTAACGCCGGAAGAACACGAGGTCGTGATTCAGGAAGAAACCTTTGGCCCGATTGACTTTGCCATGGATTGTGACCTGGTCGGGATCACCTGCATGACCCCCTCGGTTACAAGGGCCTATGAAATTGCCGACGAATTTAGAAGACGCCATAAAACCGTCATTATGGGCGGAATTCATACAACGGCATTGCCCGATGAAGCCCTGCAGCATGCCGATTCGGTGCTTGTCGGCGAGGCCGAAAACATCTGGGAAGAAATTCTCAAGGATTTTGAGGCGGGAAATCTTAAAAAGAAATACAACACCCCGATGCCCGAGCTGAACCGGTATATCCCGATTGACAGCTCCCTGGTTAGAAAACGTAAGGGGATTAAACTGCACGCCACGGAAACCAGCCGGGGTTGCCCCTACGATTGCAACTTCTGTTGCGTACCGGAATTTTACGGCCGCCACATGAGACAGCGGCCCTATGAAAATATCATAAAAGATATCGAACATGCCGGGGGGAAGTTCTTTATTTTTCTCGATGACAATATTCTCGGCAAACCGTCCTATGCCCGGGAGTTTTTCAAACACATTACCCCCCTGAAGATCAAATGGATCGGGCAGTGCTCCCTGGCGACCATTGAACGCCATCCCGATCTTCTCGATGCGATGGCAAAGAGCGGCTGCCAGGCTCTGCTTTTTGGCGTTGAGAGCGTATCCAATAATCCCGAAAACGGCTTAAAAAAATCCTTAAAAAGTAAAAAGGTCCTGGAAGATTTAATTTACAGAATTTCAAACGCGGGTATTCACTTTCATTCTTCGATCATATTTGGGTTCGATACGGATACGGAATCGGTATTTGACGATACCCTGGAATTCCTGCAGCGAACAAAGATCGCGACATCCAGCATATGCCTGATGACGCCTTATCCTGGTACAGTGCTTTACAATAATATGCTCGAAGCCGGTCGCCTGATCACCACCGACTGGAGGTATTATACCGGGGAAATGGTTGTTTTTAAACCCACGCTGATGACCCCCGAACGTCTTCACGAGGGATTTATTTACGTAAAGAGAGAGTTCTCGCGTTTTGGCAACGCCCTGAAAAGGTACCCGCAAAACTGGCGACACCCTTTTTTACATTTCCTGGGAAACCATGCCTATCATTCCGAAATACCCTATCACCACAAACAATGGGCGTCGTTTAAAGAAAAATACATTCGGGATTGACGTTATTTTCAGAACACCGTTGGCGCACAGGCTCGTTCCTCATATGAGCCCGGTTGTTTGAGCGAAAAATAAAATAGACAGTATATTAGAAAATTAGTATATAGTATTACCTTGATGAACTGTCGGGGTATAATAAAGGGCACTTTGAAAATTTCAGATTTAAATTTTAGGGGGATGCTATGCGACCCCCAAAAAACAAATTTCAAGGTATTAGAGGTCCCCTGAATCTTAAGAGGTTAACATGGATTTAAATCGTTGGTTACGAATGATTGCGGGTGTTTTTATTATGACAAGTGTGGCGTTAGGTATATACCATAATCCAAACTGGTTTTATTTTACGGGATTTATTGGCCTGAATTTGTTTCAGTCAAGTTTCACCAACCGTTGCCCCATGATGGTTATTTTAAAAGCCTTTGGCGTAAAGTCCTGATTTGCCAGGGTCGCCTGTTGGGTTAGGCGCCATTAATGTGGGGTTGCCTAAAAAGTCACAAGAAAACCAAAAGCAGGCTTTTCAAGTACGCCAACAGGTACGCTGAAAGCGGGCCAAAGGCGGGCCGTTTCGGCCCGCCTTCGGCCACCAGCTGACGCCATCATGGCGCTGGCGACAATGTTTCCCTTAGTTTTGCGGCTAACGGTGTAGCATCGAGGCGCCGGATCATGGCAGGGTAGGGCGAGCGATCGCAAATCCGGGAATAGTCGCAGTAGGAGCAGCCCGGTTCCCATTCCCCGTCCGGTGTTTTTTTATGACCCCATGCAAAGAAGTAACCGGAGGCCAGAACCTCGGCGAGTATGTTCAGTGATTTCTTTAAAAGAGATTCGAGTTCTTCCCCTATCGAGAATAATGGGTACAGGGTTTCTCCCTCGGTGATTTCCATGAAATAAAGGGTTTTTGATTTTCCCGGATCTTTTGTAAACTCATAGGCTCCCCGGATGGTTTCGAAGTTTTCTTTCCAGGGGGCAACGTTTTGCGAAACGATGTCGCTGACGGCCTTGATGTAAAGCGGCAGTTGAAATTTTCCAAGGCTTTTTATGTCGGCCACGTTGCAGGACGGGTTTTTTGCGCTGCCGGTTTTATAGTCACTCACGCAGGCTGTCCGGGTTTGCGCATGGTAGTCGATTCGATCGATTCGTCCGCGAAACATAAACGGGCCAAGGGGTATATCCTCGAAGGCAAGTTCGACGGCAAGCGGGTGGTAGTCGTACAACGGGTGGCGGCCTTTTTCGGAGAGATGGAAAAATTTGTAAAAATAATCCCGGAATTCCCCGAAGGCCCGGTTCAAGACGCCCTCGCGAAAAATTTCAAAGTCGGTTTTGTGGTCAATGAAAACCGACTCGCCGGCCTTTTCAAACGAATCACAAAGCAGCTTTTCGAGATTTCCGGCGCCGACGCCCTTTCGGATTTTCCCGTATTCCAGGCCGTAGAAATTATCGAGAAGCCCCCGAACCAGGTTTTTTGCCGCTTCATGAAACAGGGTTCCACTGTGGCGTCTCTCGATAAAACGCTCGTCGTAATAATTTTCAGGCGGCAGAAGTCTCATCTTTTTGTCGAACCAGAAGTACTGGGGGCACCAGGAAAATCGCTCAACGGCCCCCGAGGAAGATACTTTTTTATTTTCAACGGGCGTAAAAAGTCCCGTGTATTCCCGGTGGTCCGGTTGTTCGGGTTTATTGGCGGCAAAGACCATTTTGGCAAGAAAAGAGGGCGCCATGCCGGGGCCGGTCATGCCCGGTTTACCTTCGTCGCCCCGGCGCTCGTAAAAAGGCAGGTCGTTAAGCAACTTTTCTTTTTTGATTTTTTCGCCAGGCTTGACGGGGATTTGTTCAAAGACAAACTCGGAGGGCGCGGGATCCTGTTGCAGGTTAAAGGTCATGCAATAGCCCCGCCTGACCAGCGCCAGGCAATTTCGTAATTTTTGTTTTTGACGCCCGGCGTTAAGGTTGAGGGTAAATTCGATACCCTCCCCGGAGGCTTCGAGAAAATCCGGGTGCCGGTCCTGCGAGGGAAAAGCTTTCGAGGTCAGGTTGCAGATAAAGAGGTAGTCTACCGGCGAATGCACCCCTTCCTGGATATTGCGGGCATAGACTTCCGGAAATTCTCCGCCGGGTTCGATCGACCGCGGAGGTTTTGACGATTTCATTTTAATGCCAGAAAGTTCGTCGTATAAAAGGGCGTAGTAGAAGGTAGGTTCCATACCCCCGGGGAAGTGCCTGTCAAGGACAAAAAAACTTTCTACGACTTTCCTGATCGCCTCGGTTTGATCGTCTAGATGCTCTTTGGAAAGGGAAAGATACGAGGGAAGGCCCGCGTCATGCCCGGGAATTTTGCCCAGGAGCAGGTTCATAAATTCCTTCGAATGATCGGAGGGCAGTTTTTTTACGCGCAACCCCGCCTGGTCCTTTGCCAGAATCTCAACAAGCCGTTTAACCGGCAGAGGCAGTCTGGCAATAGACGATTTATTGCGCAAAATCTCCAGGTTGATGCCGGAAGTGATCTCAAAATTTTCATAGATATAGTTTCCGGTTTCTTCTTTTGCGGCTTGCAGATCTTCCAGGCCGGGCAGGTAAAAAACGGGGTTGAGGAAAAGTTCGATCGCCTGGTTCCTGGTCAGCGCCTGGCCGGGGGCGCCCGGTTTATCCCTGAGGCCAAGAAGGTCGACCAGGTCGGCGGCGATTGAAACCACGGACCTCGTCGAGGCGGCAAATTTTTCAGGATGGTTTAACCTTATCCCGAATTCGCCCAGGTAGTACTCCAGGAGCGGCAGTTCCCTGGCCGAGCCATACAGGATAAACAGGGAGTGCAGGGGAGTTCCCCCGTCATAGAGCCGTCGAATCGACTGGGCCAGAAGGTGGAATTCTGCATGGATGTTTTTACACATCCTGATTTTCATTTCCTGGCGGGAGCTTTCGGGCTGGAAAAAATCACGGTTGGAAACGAGCCAGTTTTCATACGTAGACTCCGTGTTGGCAAAATTCCGCAGAGTACAGGTTTGGGTGATTTCCTGCCTGGTTTTCAGCGACGCCATAACGTTATCCCGGGTTGAATTTTTCCGGTCATAATCGTCATTGAAAACGAATCTCCACTGGCAGGGGTGATTACGAACAAGAAAATTCATTTTGATTCTTTCTATGATATTGTAGTCCGTTGAAAAAAGACATATGACCTGCTTTGTTGGGCAAAGGCCGGTATGGATGTTCTTTTTTTCGTTTGCGTAAATTTCCGCAAGGGGCAGATATCCGTTATGTTTCATATGGTCATAGACATTTTGAAACAACGTAAAAAGTTCCGACGAAAGCGGGTTGTTTCCGGGTGAGTCGAGCTGGCCGGGCTGAATTTGAAGGTTCCACAGGTACAGGTTCCAGAGGTATAAAATTTCATTTTTAAAGGCCGGCAAGGCGGCAAGTTCGTAAAGAACCGGAGACGTAACGCGATCCAGGTCCTCCAGTTTTTGAAAAATCAGGCATTTTTCGGCCAACTGCCCCCGCAGTATTTTTTCCGGGGACTCAAAAAACGGCAGAATTTTCTGTATCCACTGGTCCATCGTCATGAAGTGAACGTTAAAAAAAGATTTCCTGCGGGAGGTTTGAAAAAGCAGGGGCTGGTTCCCGCCGGCCGCTTTTTTTGTTTTCGAAGTCGCCGGTTCAGGATGCGAAAACTTCTCGTGAAAAAAAATTCTCAAACGCATGATGTCGACCACGTTGCGGCATAAAATCACCGTGGGTATTTCGGGTTTTAACCAGTCATGGGAAATGGCGTCGACAAGGTCGTTTTCGGTCAGAAAATTGATATTCATTTTGATAACATGCCCACAGTTCCGGGGAAGTTATTTGCCAAAACGGCCCGGGAGAAACCGGCTGAGAAAACTCGGGTTAAAAATACCCGGCCGGGAGTATTGGTACAGGGCGGGAAACTCATCGCGCCATTTTAAAACATCGGCAAGGTGAACCTGGATTTCGGCGCCCTTTTTCGAGGCCCCGAGATCCAGGAAGATGTCGCCCTTTGGCCCGATGGCCAGCGAATGGCCGCCCATGACATGATTTCCGCACTGACCAACGGCGTTGGCGACAATGACATAGCACTGGTTTTCGATGGCGCGCGCTTTAGCCAGGGCAATCATGTGCTCGATTCTCTCAAGCGGCCACTGGGCGACGACGAAAATGAGATCGGCTTCTTTGGCGGCATATTTTCGGAACAATTCGGGGAACCTCAGGTCGTAACAGACTGCCAGGCCGATTCGCATACCCTTGAAGGTAAAGATACCGGACGTTATTCCCGCCGACAGGTATTTTTCTTCTTTGAATGCCGGTATCAGGCGTTGTTTATCGTAGATCCCCAGGAAGTCGCCAAGCTCGTCGACAAAAAAGGCGCGATTATAAAACCGGTTTTTATCTTTCCATAAAAAAGAGGCCAGGAAGGCGGTCCGCGAAGATTTGCACAATGCCCGGATCTTTTGAAGGTAAATTTCGTTTTCTTTCACGACCGATTCCAGGTTTTTAAAGTCAAAACCGCTGAGAAATACTTCGGGGCATACGATGATATCAACGTGAAGATTTTTCTCAAATACCTCGTAAAGATATTTGAAATTGATTTCCGGCTTTTCGTCAATCTTTGTCTGGTGAATGTATATTTTCATATTTTCCCCGAAGTCCGGTATCCTGTGAATCGTTTCATCGTTCAGCCTGGTTTCCAGGATCCTTCTTTTTTCAAACCGAAACCCTGTACCAGGGGCAGGCGCTTTACATTTGACGCATATGCGTCATCCTGGTTAAATAAATAACAAAACGTCGATAGGCGCTTGATGCAATGATATTAAATGATATTACGGGAAGCAGGACCATTCTTTCAAGCACATTATTCCGGGGTTTTGAAATTTTCATAGAAGCGCGGAGATTAGGCATGAACTATATTGTGATAACAAAGTCATCTCCAAAGTTCAATGCCTTACTCGAAAAACCACGCGAAATTGGCCTTCGGCCCGCCTACGGCTCGCTTTCAGCGTACCTGTTAGCGTACCAGCAGGGGTTGTCTAAAAAGTCACGAAATTGGCCCCAAAGGCCAAAAAGAAAACCAAAAGCAGGCCTGAAAGGCCGCTTTAGTAGCATTTTACGCAGTAAAATGCGAGGCTTTTGGTTTTCTCGTGACTTTTTAGACAACCCCTGTTGGCCACTTTTCGATCGCATTGAACTTTCTTTTTCTGTTTAAGAAATGGGTTCCTAAGCTCTGCGAGAATTTTCCCGTTTTTACTTACCATGCGGCGCTCGCCGTGTGGCGCCGGTTTTTTTAACTTTTTTATATAAAATAATAGACACACAGTGAAGCATTGTATAAGATACATAATTAGACAGTGTATAAAAATATAACATTTTTTGATTCTGTCGCAGCCTGTGCCGTTACCTGTTCGATGGCGCATAAAGTAAAAAAATTAAATATAGAAGGGAGCGAAGTATGAATATAATTTCGATGTGTAAGAATTTTGATTTTCGTGAGTTGGTCGACATTGATGCGGTGAAAATCCTGGGTGATGAAATAGGCAGCCAGGAAATTCCGTCGGCCAGTTACCAGGTGATTTTGTCGGACGACGCCGCCGTGATAAAGTCCTTTAGAACCGGGTATATAAAAGACTTTCTTCTTCTTGTTCCGATGGTTGCCATTTTAAAGCGCGATTCTACGTATTCGGCGATGGCCAGGTGCATAACTTCCGGGGCGACCGCGTTGATCGTAAAAATCCAGGGCAGGTAGCGCATGAAAAATCATGAGATCGCCGGGGCCGGTTATTACAGGATCGATGAAGTAAATCCAAGAAGTAATGTGAAATTTATCAAGGAGCCCGGTAACCAGCGCGGGGGACAGTTGAGTTTCCTGGAGAAATTAACCTCAAAATGCAACGAGATCAAATCGGACCTCAAGACGGCTGTGACGCATCCGGGTAACGAAGAACCGGCGGAGAATCCGCCGCTGTTAAGAATCAAAGTGTTCATTAAAAAGGATTAGAAAAATGAAAATCCAGGTAAGTAAAAAAGATTTCAGGATCAGACCCTTTGGTTTGATCGTCAGGTTTGGCGACGAGCAGGTTTGTATTCCGAAATCGTTTGTTTTAAACAGGGAAACGGCCAGGACGGTAGAGACGCTGGACATTGAAGACTGGTTTTACAGGGTTCATATTGAACCCTATGATTTAAGGTCGGAAAGTCCGGTCTGACAGGCCGGTTTGTATTCATAAAAGAAAACGGGAAATTCGACAAAGGGAGTCAAGGTTATGGAAAATTTTTTAATGATGGTAAAAAAAGAGTACGGCAACAGGGTAAGAAAACCCATATCCATTGAATTCGGGGAAAAGGAACATTTTCTCAGCGAAGGACAAATTATCGAGAGTCATTCCAATCTCAAGGGATTGATAACGTACATTAATCCTGATTTTGAAAGTTTTACGGGGTTCCTGAAAGACGAACTCCTTGGTAAACCCATGGGGCTGATCCGGTATTCGGCGCGCCTTCAAACGACGTTACACGAATACCTGCAGTTTACCCGGGAAGGAAATATTTTAAAATGGACGGTGAAGAACCGGACCAAAGACGGCGGCTTTTACTGGGTTGACGAGCGTATCTCCGCGATGTATGAAAACCAGCGGCACGTGGGTTACCGGGCTCTCCAGTTTCGACCCGATACGAAGGAAATTCAGAAGGTGAGGTACCTCAAGTCGACCCGGAAGCTAAGCTACCATGTTCGAAGACATCCCCTTGGCAGACCCAAGGTCAACGGCCTTGATCTGGTATAGAAAACAGGGGAAAATGTCAAAATTACGGGAAGACAAATGAATATCCTTTCGTTTTGCAGGGACCTGGATTATATAAGATCCATCGATTTCGAGGTGGTGCATGCATCGGAGTCGGACATTGCCCATATCAACCTGGGCGAACGCCTTTTTCATGCGATCCTGGTGGACAATTGTGAGACGCTCAAATTGCTGAAGGCGCTTCATACGGGGCATACGCGGTCCATGACGCCCGTAATCCTGCTTCTAAAAAGGGATTCAACCCACAAAGACATACGCCGGGGAATTGACGCGGGGGCGACGGATTTTTGCGTGGAGCCGTTTGAGGACCTGAAAGAAATCATCGCCGGTAACTTTTACCGGATCGACGAGATTCTGGAGTCTGCCGGTAGAAAACTCAACCGCCTTCGCAAAAGCCTCGTATCGTCGATTCCCCATGAGTTTTATACGCCCCTGACTTCGATCATTGGCCTGGCGTCGGTCATGGCAAAAGAATCCCTGCCGAACCCGGAAAAGCACCAGGAGTACAGCCTGAATATTTTAAAATCCGCCTGCCGGTTGCAAAAGTTAATCGATGACTTTACTTTTTATTCCCAGCTGCTGTTGAAACTTTCCTCTAATTGCGAAATCTGTTTTGCAAGATCTTACTTCATTTATAACCCCGACGAAATTATAAAAATGGCGGTTCAGGAGCTGGAGTTTCATTTTAAAAAAGAAATCAAGTTTGCCGTCAGCTCGGGGGTCGTGCATTGTAATGAGTCGAATTTTTACAAGTTAATCTATTGTTTACTTGAGAACGCGCTGAAATTTTCCATGGACGAATCGTGCGTCATGATCGGGGCCTATAACCTGGAACACGAATATCATATCGTTGTTTATAATGAGGGTTCGGGGTTTGACCCGGAACAAATCAAGCTTCTCGGGGCCTTTACCCAGTTTGACCGGGAAATTTATGAACAACAGGGGATGGGTATGGGGATAGCCATTGTAATGTCCCTGGTCGAACTTTACGAGGGGAGAATAAAGATATTCTCAGAAAAAAACAAATACACAAAGGTTGAAGTTTTTTTAAAAAATTAACATAAATGTAATGTTGTATAATGCATATGGTTTCACAGGCGTTATACCGAAAAATGGGCGTTATTTAAAAAAGCGCAGAAAAAATTTATTTGGGAAAAGGGGGTAAATATGGTCATGGTAGTTGAAGATGATCCGATAATTCGCATGATCCTGTGCAATATAATTCGTCATGACCGGCCCGGCGTCGAAGTGATTGAATGTATCAACGGCGACGATGCCTACAGGAAAATGCGAAAAGATATAAACCTGATTTTTACAGACAACAATATGCCGCGTCTTTGCGGGGTTGATTTTATTCGAAAAATAAAGTCCAATCCCGATTATTCAAAGATTCCGATAGTGATGGTTTCCGTTGAGGACCGGGCCGAGTATAAAGCCTTTTGCGTCGAACTTGGCATCGACGGCTGGGTTTGTAAACCGTTTTTAATGAGCCAGATTCGGGATTGCGTGACCCGGTTTTTAGGCGCCGCATAAATTTCAATTATGTTATCAGGGCGACGCTCTTTACCTGGGCATAAATTTTAAGGCCCGTATGCAGGTTTAGCTGGTCGCACGACCGGCGGGTGATGCGCGCCATTAACATACCCGGGCGTTGGTCGCCGCCAACCCGGATGCGTAAATTTGTTTTATCGGCGCCAAGGTTTTGAATTTCGACGATGATTCCCGTAAAGATGTTGGAAATACTCGACGCCAGGGGTTTAACCCGGGCAACGCTGACGTCACGCGCTAGAATGCGGGCTCGAACGCGCGAGCCGATCGGTTGGTCCACTTTCCCCACCCATAAAGTTCCTCCCGGGAAGTCCAACCGGGTAAGATGGTAGGGTTCGTCATGTGCGCCAACGGTTGCCTCGATGAGCGCCCCGGCGTCGTCGAGACGGGCGATGGCCAGGTCAAGCCGGGTCAAGGTTTCGTGAATGGCCCCGGAGGCAATGACGCGGCCCTTTTCCAGTATCACGATGTTGTCTGCCAGGCGGGTGACTTCGTCCAGCGCGTGACTGACATACAAGACGGGTATGTCCAGTTGGCGATGCAGGCGTTCCAGGTAGGGGAGGATCTCCTGTTTGCCGGCAAAGTCCAGGGCCGAGAGGGGTTCGTCCAGAAGCAGCAGACGCGGGCTGGTAAGCAGGGCGCGGCCGATGGCAAGGCGCTGTTTTTCGCCGCCTGAGAGACCCGCGGGGCTTCGGCGATCCATCAACCGGGAAAGACCGAGCCATTCGATAACCTGCCCCGGCTGTATTTTTCGATTTTCGGGGGAAATTCGTTTATAGCCGTATTCGAGGTTTTTGCGTACGGACAGGTGCGAAAAAAGCGCCGCGTCCTGGAAGACAAAACCAATGGGCCGCCGGTGAACGGGAATATGGATTTTTTCGTTCTGCCAGATTTCGTCATTTACGTTTAAAAAACCATTTGACGTTTTTTCAAGACCCGCAATGCACCGCAGGAGCGTCGTTTTTCCCGAGCCGGAGGCGCCAAAAAGAGCCGTCACCCCCCGGGAGGGAGTCTGGAACCGGGCATCCAGGGTAAAGCCCGGAAGATGCAAGGTAAAGTCTATCTCCAGGTAGTTCGGACCGCTCATCGAATTTCCCTGCCAAAACGGGCATTGGCCAGGTAGAGACCCAGCAGAATCAAAAAGGAGAACATCACCATGCCCGCAGAGAGGATATGCGCCGCGCCATATTCCAGGGCCTCGACGTGGTTATAGATGGCAATCGACATAACCTGGGTCTGGCCCGGAATATTGCCCCCCAGCATCAGGACGACTCCGAATTCTCCGACGGTGTGCGAAAACGTTAATATGACGGCGGTTAAAAAACCCGGTCTGGCCAGGGGCACGGCGACGCTGAAAAACCTGTCCCAGGATCCGGCGCGTAACGTGGCCGCCGCCTCCATCGGCTGCCTGCCGACGGCCTCGAAGGCATTTTGCAGAGGAACGACGGCAAAGGGAAGCGAGAAAAGGACGGAGCCAAAAACGAGGCCGGTAAAGGTAAACGTCAGGGCGCCGAGGTTTAACGCCGTGGTTATCTTTCCGCCAAAGCCGTGCGGCCCCAGAAACAGGAGCAGGTAAAACCCCAGAACGCTTGGCGGCAGTAGCAGAGGCAACATGACAAGTGCAGAGACGATGGTCTTCATCTTGCCGCGGGCAAAAGACAACCACCAGGCCAGGGGCGTGGCCATAAGAACAAGCGCCAGGGTCGTAACGCAAGCCAGTTTCAGGGTCAGGCCTATTGCCTGCAAATCTGTCGGTGTAATTTCGGGCATACCGGTTTCCAATATATATTTTATTTTACCTGTGTACTTTTATAATTCAGGTCAGGGCGTGTCGTATCCATAACCTTGTAAAATTGCCTTTACTTCGGGGCTTTTTAAAAATTGCAGAAAAATGGCGGCTTCCCTGGGGTGTTTTGATTTTATTAAAATTGCCCCGGATTGTCGAATCGGGGCGTGTAGACTCTGATCGACGATCCACGCCCTGCCGGAAATGATTCTGCCATTTTGCATGATTTGCGAAAGCGAGACAAACGCCAGGTCGACGTTGCCGGTAAAGGCATATTGAAAGGCCTGGGAGATATTTTCCCCCGTTACCAGTTTGTCCTGGACAGCGGCCCAGAGATTCATTTTTTCGAGAGTTTCCCGGGCGGCCCTTCCGTAGGGCGCAAGAGCCGGGTTGGCGATGGAAATCTTCTTAAAATTTCCGTTTCTCAATGTAAGTTCGGGCGATTGGCCGGCATCTTCTTTGTTATACCACAGGACAAGTTTTCCGGTGGCATATACAAAACGCGAATTTTTTACAACCAGGCCCTCGCTGTCAAGCCGTTGTACGTAATCCTCGTCGGCGGCCAGGAAGATGTCAAAAGGCGCCCCTTGTTTGATTTGTGCGTAAAATTTACCGCTGGATCCAAAACTGATTTTAAGGCGATTGCCGGTTGACCTTTCAAACAAGGCCGCGATTTGTTGCATGGTCCCGGCAAAATTGGCGGCAACGGCGATTCGCAATTCGATTCTGCCGTCTGCCATAGGAGGCTTGCCATAGATAATTCCGGCTCCCGGCAGGCATACAAACAGACAGGCAAGCGGGTAAATGATTCTCCTGATTTTAGAGTAAAGCGTTTGCCGGTGTCCCATTCGTAGTCTCGCCATCGTTTAATACATAGCAATCTTTATGCCATAGTCTTTTTGTTTCATTTTTGCGCGGTTTCATTTGACCTGACGCGGCGGGCGCGCAGGATACCGTATTTCATATAACCCCGGCGAAGCATTTTCCCCAGCCGTTCATAGCTTTCATAAATGTGCATGATGTGTTCGCTGGCCTGCAAATATTCTTCCGGGTTTTCTTTCCGGGAAATTACCCGTTCCTTGAATTCCTCTGGCGTCATCTCGTAACGCAGGTATTCGGCAATTTCCGGCGTTGTGTCTTCGAAAGCGACGAGTTTCAGACCGTTAGATGAAAGTTTATGATTCCAGGTTTCAAGGTCCAGGTAGTGAAAAATCGAAGTCTCTTCCGGGGCGCCGCCGAGCAGGCGCCGGGTTTTGGGCGTGAGAAAAAGATCGACAATGTAAACGTCGCCGCCCGGGGCCGTTAATTCGCCGATTCTTTTGCAAAGCAGATCCTTGTCCGGGTTATGAAAGGCGCTTTCAATAAAATAAACAAGAGAATACCTGTCTTTGAAGTTGAAAGTATTGAAGTCGCCATGGTATAATGTTACATTTTTATTGTCTTTGAGTAAGTTGTTTGCCTTCATGAGCTGACCGGAATTCAGGTTGATACCGGCAAGGGATACCTGGGGAAAACGCCGGGCCAGGTTATACAATGAGCCCCCGGCGCCGCAACCGACATCGAGGACCTTGTCGCCCGGTTGAAGGTTTACGGCATGAAAAATTTTCTGCTGCAGCAGGTCGGTGGCCCGATTCAGGGTTTGAAATTGTTCCGGGTATTGATCCGGCAGAAAAAGGGCCTTGCAGAAGCAATACCCCGGGGGGGCCTTTTGCAGAAGGCCAAAATGGGTATGGTATAACCCCTGGGCAATTCTACAGGTTTCGTCGATATAAAGCTCCAGGGCGTCGTAATATTCCACGAGGTGAGTTTTCCAGGCTGGTTTTTCTACAGATCTTTCCATTGCAATGTCAGGCTCCCGGTGTGTTTTAACCGGTATATGACCCGGTATAAAAGTGATAAATAACTATATAAAAATCAGTCTGGCTTCATTACCATAGGTTACGTTTAAAAACGAGCGTATAGAAGAAATTGAAAAATTATTTGCCGACGCAGGGTAAGATTTGAAGCTGTGAGATCAAAATGCCAGAACTGTTCCAAAGTTTCCACCCGCGCGTCCTGGAGTCTCCTTTTGCGTCTTGCCTGGTAAACGGCCAAAGGGTCGAATATCTTGCCCTGGCGCAACCCGAAAATGCCCACCTGCCGCCGGTACTTATTTTGCCTGGAGTTTTTCAGGATTTTCGCTCGCTGTTGTTTGAAGCCCGCCGGTTGCTTTTGCATCGGCCTGTCCTGATGACCGCCCTGCCGGGCCAGGGCGGCAATGCCCAGCTGGCTCCAGGTGCGGGCGTAGGGGAGTTGGCCGGTTTACTTGCCGGTTTTGTAAACGCACTGGGCATCAGGACCGTACTTCCCCTGGCCTTCTCTTACGGGGCGGTGATCGGCTATGTGTTTTGTGCAAATTACCCGGCACAGGTCGAGAGGGCCATACTGGGGGGAATCTTTCACGAAATTCCGCCGGCGTTTCACGAGTTTCTTGTCAAGGCACGGAATTTGCTCAATAATAATCATATGGACGATTTTGCCACTCATTTAACACAACACATGATCAACCAGGAAGCCCTGGCCCAGACCGGTATTTCTCAGACATTTCAGAAAAATTTTCATCTCTATTTGAAGAGCCTTGCGGAAATTGAAAAACAAAGGTATCTGCAAAACATCAACAGGCTCATTGATCTTGACACCCTGCCGGGTAACCCGGCCGTGCGGGCCCTTCTTTATGGCGGCCGCCAGGATAACTTTGCGCCCCCGGAACTGGTTCGCAAGACCGCGGAAAAATTTCCGGATTCGATCTTTGCGATCATTGAGGGGGCAGATCATATGGTCGCCGCCACGAAGAAGAAAACCCTGGAGCGGTTGTTTTGCGGCTATATTGCCGGCGACAGACCCGGCGAAATCGAAGGCGTGAGCATGGAGTTTCCCCCGGCGGCGTCAGCCGCAAGACCTTGAGGTATTCCTCGGGGGGTGGCCGTATACGAGAAACCCGTGAATTTTTTAATAAATTTTCTTCTTAATTTTGGAATAGCATCGGGATAAAACCGATAATAAGGTCATAACATGCTTTTAAAGAAAAAATACGTATCCAATGAAAAAAAAGCCTCTTCGGTCGAATTAAAAGATAAAGAGTATGTCCTCGACGAAGGGCAGATTATCGTAAGCCATACCGATTTAAAAGGCATTATTACCTACGTTAATCGCGACTTTGAAACCGTCTCGGGTTTTCGCCGGGAGGACCTGATCGGGCAGCCGCACAGTGTCATCAGGCATCCGGACATGCCCCGATCGGCCTTTTACGACCTCTGGGCAACCATCAAAGAAGGAAGGCCATGGCAGGGGTTTGTGAAAAATCGTACCATCGATGGCGGTTACTACTGGGTCGACGCAAGGGTTTCCCCATTGTACGAAGAGGGAAAACATGTAGGGTATCTTTCCGTCAGGTTTCGACCCGACAGAGAAGCTATTCGTAATATTTCCCAGTTGTACGCCGGCATAATCAGGGGCGAAATTTCGTTTCCGCACACTTTCTACGGAAGCAAGATGACAACCCTCAACCGGTTTCTTTTGTTCCAGGTTCTGTGGCTGATCCCGGTGTTGCCCTCGGTTCTGAGGTATGCTGTTTCGTTGCCCATGATGGTCGAATTGTCGATGATCATCGGCGGAATTGCCGCGGCCGTAACGGCCAATCTCGTTTTATTAAAAAGAGAGGTCTTTAAACCGATGCGGGAGGTCGTAAATGCCGGTAATAATCTCGCCAAAGGTTTTCTCCAGATGGACCTGCCGATGAATGTTCATAAAGAATCCGGCGACGTATATCGCTCGATGCACGTGATGATCAATAACGTCATCGGCATGGTTGGCAAGATCAAGGAGTATTCCGATATCATCCAGTACGCTTCCGATAATGTCGCGGCGATGTCGCAGGGGTTGAGCCAGACCAGTACCGAGCAGGCCGCCGCGGTCGAAGAGACCAGCGCCTCCCTGGAAGAGATGAGCGCAACGATCGTGCAAAATGCCGAAAATGCAAAACACACCGAGGACCTGTCCGAAAAGACGGCCGCCATGAGTCAGAGGGGCGGCGATGCCGTAAACGGTACCGTCGAGGCTATGAATGAAATTTCGGAAAAAATTAATGTCATCGACGAGATCGCCTACCAGACAAACCTCCTGGCGTTAAACGCCGCCATCGAGGCGGCCCGGGCAGGCGAACATGGCAAGGGGTTTGCGGTGGTCGCTTCGGAGGTTCGAAAACTGGCCGAGAGAAGTCAAAATGAGGCAAAATTTATAAAAGAATTGACCGAAAAAAGCAAGATCATCTCGGGCAAGGCAAAAGAAGCCATCGTGTCGATGTTGCCGAATATCCACAAGACGGCAGACCTGGTAAAAGAAATTACCATGGCGTCAAGCGAACAAACGACAGGGGTTAACCAGATGAACAGCGCCGTCGGCCAGTTAAACCAGGTCGCCCAGAGTAACGCGGCTTCGTCGGAAGAATTGTCGGGAACGGCAACCCAGTTGAACGAACAGGCAAAAACCCTGCACCAATTGCTGGGCGGTTTCCGCATGACCCGGAAATGACGGGTTTGCCATTAGAGTTTTTTTAATAGACGTTGCCGATTATTTTCAATATCTTGGCGGAAGATGGTTCGGTTTGCGATAATCTCTCTTGTAAGCCTGGGCATACGTTTTGCCGAAGCGCCGTCGATTTGTTCGCACCCGGTTGCCGAAAAAATTGAGAAGGCGCCGATGACGACCTGCCACAAGCATCTTCACGAACAGAAGGCGTCAAAGCGTGTTGCCTGTAACCACATGAAGCAATGCCTGCTCGATGTCGGCGACGACACGTCGGCGTATCAAAAGACCGCCGTTGGCTCGGTTTCACAGGACATGGACCAGGTTTATTTTACTGTAGATTTGTCTCGCGAGATTTACCCCTCGTTGTACAAAATGCAGGTTGATAATCGCCCGCCCCCGGATATCCTGTTTTCACAGGCCCCTGTTTATATTCAAAAATCTTCTTTTCTGATTTGATTTTTTCTGAAAAATTCGTAATTGATTTTTTTGCGCCGCGTTTCATTTTGTTTCATTTTATTTTTTTCATGGCGGTGGAAAAAGGTTTATTTTGTACAGGAGAAATCATGATGTATTTTTTATATTTTTTCATTTTTCAAGAAAATCCGGCGGCAAGTAACCCGCCTGGGCGATGGCAGCGTCTTTGCGCCAGAACCTTGCGGCCCCGGAGAACCATATCCCTGTATCGGGGAAGGTTTCTGCTATGGATTTTCATAGCAATGTTGCATCTAACGTCATCACCGGCCCGGGGGGAGGCTGAAAATACGCCCGTCAGGGCCGTAGAGTTTTTTGTCGAAAAGGCCCTGGAAAAAAATCCACAGTTCCAGGCGGCCCTGCATGAAACCGGGCAGATGAAAAGCATGTACGAGTCGGAGTCCATGTTTATGGAAAACCCGATGTTTTCTTTTGGCCTGAACAATGTGCCGCTTTCGGGTTTTCCGTCGCTTGCCTCCGACCCGATGACGTCGATGAGTTTCATGCTGGAACAGGAAATTTCGCTGCCCGGCGAATCTGGTTCGCGAAAAAAAATCGCCCTGGAGGAATACCTTGCCAAAGAAAAAGACGCCGAAGCCTTGCGGCGCATGTTGACGGCCAGGGTTGAAAGCGCCTGTTATGACCTGGTGTTCTTATACCGCAAAAAAAATCTCCTGGTTGAAAACCGTAAGGCCCTGGAAGGCATTGTCTCGGTGACCCGCTCGCTTGTGGCGGTAAACAAGATGAACAGCGCCCAGTTGTTGAAACTGGAGGCCAGGCTCTCGCAGATGGCCGGCGAAATTACCGAGGCCGGGGCCATGATCGTTCGGGCCGAAAGCGAACTGGAAAACCTGTCGTCTGTCAAGCCCGAAGAAAAACAGTTTGTTTTAAGCAGTCCCGGGCCCGAAAGTTTCCGGGTTCCGTCGGGGTTTGATCCCGAAAACCACCCGATGTACAAGGCCTCGCGGGCAATGCTCGAAAGGGCGCGAGCCGTGAAAGATCACGAGGGGGCAAAGTACTTTCCTTCGGTGAAGCTTGGCGTCGATTACATGGTCAGGCAGCCCATACCCGGAATCGCCATGAGCGGCGACGACATGATAAGCTTGCGTGTAACGGCTCCCCTGCCGCTGTTTTTTGCCTTTAAAGAAACCCGCTCGGTGAAGGCCGCCGACGAAGGTATAAAACGTTCCCGGAAAATGCTCGAAGAAACCGCCCTGAGATTGAAAACTTCCTGGCAGGCAGAATCTGTCATGGCGCAAAACCTCTTGAACATTTACCAGAGTTACCAGCGGGACATTTTACCAAGGTACTATGCCTCGTACAAGGCCATGCTCGGCAGTCTCTCCTCTTCGCAGGTTTCGCTGCTGGACGTTCTCGATTCGTACCGCGACTACCTTGAGGTCTCGATCAAAGAGGCCGAAATTTGCCGCGACCTGCAGAAGTCGCTGGCGATGTTGAAATATTTAAAAGGAAAAGAGGAATAAAGAGGAATAAGAGCAATAAGGAAAAAGCTATGAAGTTATTTAATAAAAAATATGTTAAGGCAGCGGCAGTGATTTCCATTGCCGCAATGATGATGGTTTCATCGTGTAAAAAAAATCCGGGAGAATCTGTGTCGAACCATGACGCGGCCGAAGATACGGGCGGGTATTATACCTGCTCGATGCATCCCCAGGTGATCGAAAAGGAGCCCGGTAATTGCCCCATCTGCGGCATGAAACTGGTGTACGTCGAGGGCCGGAAAATTCAACACGAGCATAAAAGCGGCGATGAGGCCGGGCAAACCGAAATGTATGTCTGCCCGATGCACCCCGAGGTGACCAAAGACAAACCCGGCAAATGCCCGATCTGCGGAATGACCCTGGTGAAAATGGACCACAAACAGGACAACCAAAAGGGCGGCGCCAAATCTGTTTCCGGCAAAGACCCGGGCAAAGACGAAAACTTTCATTTTTCGGTTACCACAAAGGTTTTAACCAACGCCAATCTTTTAACCACTCCCGCCAAAAAAGAAAAATTTTCAACAAGGGCCGATTATTCCGGCAACATCGATTACAACGAAGATCCCGACAGGTTGATTATTTTAAATACCAAGTACGAGGGCTGGGTAGAGGCGTTATACGTTTCAAAAGAAGGGGTTAACGTGGGCCGCGGCCAACTGCTCATGGGGGTCTACAGCCCTTCCCTTCTTGCCGCCAAAGAAGAATATGTCACCACATGGACAAGCATGAAGGGGTTGTATATTTCCCAGGGCAAGTCCGGGGATGAATTGCTCTCCGCCATGAGAAAGGACGATACCGTGCTGGCGTCCCGTCAAAAGTTAAAATACCTGGACGTTTCCGACGCGGAAATTGCCAAAATCGAGACCGAACAAAAAGCCGGGCGGCTAACGTACTTTTATTCGCCCATCAGCGGAACGATTATCAAAAAAGACGTACTGCAGGGCGCCTATATCAACTCGGGCCAGGAGCTCATGAGAATTGCAAACCTCGGCCAGCTCTGGGTGTACATCCATGTTTTTGAAAAGGATCTCGCGATGTTGCACAAAGGTCAAAAGGCGACGCTGAAAATTGCGGCCTACCCCGATCGCGAATATACCGGCGTCGTTGATTTGATTTTCCCTTACCTTGACCCGGTCACAAAAGACATCAAGGTGAGAATTGTCCTGGCAAATCCCCAGGGGCAGTTAAAACCCGGGATGTTTGCCGATGTTGACCTGCAAAATACCTTGCCCGGTATGCACATCGTGATTCCCGATACCGCGATCATTCATTCCGGAGACAAAAATTATGTATTTGTCTCTGAGGGGGCCGGTAACTTCGAGATGCGGCCCGTAAAGATAAAAATTTCGTCCGACGGCAAGAGCGTCATCTCAAGCGGTCTGGCCGAAAACGAACTTGTGGTGATGAGCGGCCAGTTTCTACTTGATTCCGAATCGTCGTTAAAAGAGGCCGTCTCCAAAGGCAGGGCCGGCGTAGAAGGGCATGTACATTGACGCTGGCGGATAACGTCCCGTTGATTTTTCTGTTGTTTTTTCCAAGGAGAGAAAAATGAAATCTTTTATCAATTGGTGCCTGGACAATCGTTTGCTGGTGCTGATTTTTTCGGGGGCCCTGTTTGTGCTGGGGCTATATTCCCTGACGAAAATCCACCTTGATGCGATACCCGACCTGTCGGATACCCAGGTCATTATACAGGTCAAGTACATGGGGCAGCCCCCCGAGGTAGTCGAGGACCAGGTGACGTATCCCCTGACGACGCGAATGCTGTCGGTGCCGAAAGCTAAAAACGTTAGAGGATATTCGTTCTTTGGTTTTTCGCTGGTCTATATTTTGTTTGAAGACGGCACCGATTTGTACTGGGCCCGAAGCCGCGTCCTGGAATACCTCAACTCGATGCAGGGAATGTTACCCAAAGGGGTGAACATGGAACTGGGGCCCGACGCAACGGCTCTTGGCTGGATCTACGAATACGCGCTGCGCGATACCACCGGCAAACATACCCTTGCCGACCTTCGCGATCTCCAGGAGTTTTCGCTTCGCTACGAGTTGATCGCCCTCGACGGCGTTTCGGATGTCGAGACGATGGGCGGTTACGAGAGGCAGTTTCAAATCGAGGTAAACCCGGACCGGTTATACAACTATAACCTGGGTTTTGGCGAAATCGCGATGGCCGTCGAACGCGGCAACATGGAGATGGGCGCCCGGCTCTTTGAACAGGGCGAGACCGAGTACATGGTACTGGTCAAGGGCTACCTGACGAGTATCGAGGACGTTAAAAAAATTCCCATCAGGACAACTCCCGACGGGGGGGTTCTTCGCATCGAAGATATCGGCTACGTTAAAGAAGGTCCGGAGCTGCGAAGGGGGTTGGCCGACTTAAACGGCGAGGGCGAGGTTGTCGGCGGCGTCGTCATGATGCGCCAGGGCGAAGATGTGTTGTCGACCATCAAGGGGGTCAAGAAACGTATTGAGGAACTTCGAAAAACCCTGCCCGAGGGGGTAGAACTTGTCACAACCTACGACCGGTCGAAAATCATCAAGACGGCCATAACGAACCTTTACGGTAAACTGCTTGAGGAACTTCTCGTCGTTTCCCTGGTGACATTTTTATTTTTATTGCACATAAGGTCGGCCCTTGTGGCGCTGATCGTGTTGCCGCTGGGGGTGCTTGGGGCCTTCCTGGCGATGTATGTTCTTGGCGTACCGGCCAACATCATGTCGATGGGCGGAATCGCCATCGCCATAGGGGTCATGGTCGACGCCAGCGTGGTGATGGTCGAGAATACCCACAAGCATCTTGAAAAACTCAGGGGGCGGTCGGGCGAACTTTCCACGGCGGACTACCTGGCGGCATCCCGTGACGCGGTTCTTGAGGTGGCCCCGGGTTTGTTCTGGTCGATGGTGATCATCGTGATTTCGTTTTTACCGGTTTTTGCACTGCCCGAACAATCCGGGCGGTTGTTTATTCCGCTTGCCCTGACCAAGACCCTGGCCATGAGCGTGTCGGCCCTCCTGGCGATCACGCTTTTGCCGGTACTGGTGGCGATGTTTGTTCGCGGCAAAATTAAAAATGAAGAGGACCACCCCATAAGCAAGGCCCTTATCGGTTTTTACGAACCGGTTTTACGGTGGTGCCTGGAAAATAAACGGGGGGTCTTTCTCGCCTTCGGCGCGGCGCTGTTTCTGAGTATCATACCCATTACCGGAATAGGCAACCCGTTTTCGCCGTTTTTGAAAATGAAGGACGGTAAAAAGCTGATCAAGCCCATCGGCTCCGAATTTATGCCCCCGTTGGAAGAAGGCGACCTGCTGTACATGCCCACCACGATCCCCGGAATTTCGATTTCGAAGGCGCGCGAGATTCTGATCGAGACCGACAAACTGATTAAAAAAATTCCCGAGGTAGATTTGGTCTTTGGCAAGGCCGGCCGCTCCGAGTCGGCAACCGACCCGGCGCCTTTAAGCATGCTGGAGACGACGATCATCATGAAAGACAAAAAGTTCTGGCGAAAGGGCATGACGATCGAGAAAATCGTGGAGGAACTCGACGAGACCGTCAGGCTGCCGGGGGTGGTAAACGCCTGGACAATGCCGATCAAGACCCGTATCGACATGCTCTCGACCGGTATACGAACGCCCATCGGGGTAAAGGTTCTCGGCGACGACCTGGAGATCCTGCAGCATATCGCGCAGTCCCTTGAGGGCAGTCTCGGTAAGATTCCCGGCGTGGCGTCGGTATTTGGCGAACGCAGCGCGGGGGCCAATTACATTGTCTACGATATCGACCGGCAGAAGGCGGCGCGCTATGGTCTCAATATCGCCGACATTCAGGACGTGATATCCGGGGCCCTGGGCGGCAAAGAAGTTACCGAGATCATCAAGGGGCGATACCGCTGGAGCGCCAATATCCGGTATTCCCGGTCAAGCCGCGAATCGTTTGAGAAGTTATCTGACATTTATATTCCGTTGCCGGGCGGGCGCGGCCAGATTCCGGTTTCACAGGTGGCGACCGTGTCGATTAAAAAAGGCCCGGGGATGATCAAGACCGAGAACGCGCGTAAGACGGCATGGCTTTACATCGATACGCGCCAGGGCGACATTGGCGCCCTGGTCGTGAAGATTCGGGCCGAAATCGACAGGATGATCGCAAACGATGAATTGCATTGGCCGCCGGGATACAGCTACCTCATCAGCGGGCAGTACGAGCAGATGAAACTTGCCGCCGATAGAATGCGGTTTTTGATTCCCCTGGTTATCGCGATTGTGTTCGTTATTCTTTATATTCATTTCAAGAATATCGAAAACTCTCTTTTTGTGATGGGCGGGTCGCTGTTGTTTGCCCCCCTGGGCGGGCTCTGGTTTATGTTTTTTGCGGGTTACAACAATTCGGTTGCCAGCGATGTGGGTTTTATCGCCCTGATCGGCCTTGCCGCCGAGACGGGGGTCATCATGCTGATTTACCTGGAAAGCGCCCTGCATTCGGTACAGAAAAAACGTTTCGGGTTAAAAGAGATCCGCGAGGCCGTGGTCGAGGGGGCCGTTATGCGCGTTCGTCCTAAGATGATGACGGTGTCGACGACGATCATCGGCCTGGCGCCGCTTTTCTGGGGGGTTGATCCCGGCAATGTGGCTATGCGGCGGATCGCGGCCCCGATGGTGGGGGGGCTTATTACGTCGACGGTGGTGACGTTGATTTTAATCCCGATGGCGTATGAGTGGTGGCATGCCCGGAAACTGAAAAATTAACCCCCTTTTCCAATTCTTTTTCTTGCCGTTTCTCTCCTGGCTCACTACATTAGGCGCATGAAACGTACAAATCTTGTGCTTGACGAGGGTTTGTTGGCCGAGGGGCTGAAGATATCGGGCAAGTCGACATATTCGGCGATGGTAAACGAGGCTCTTGAGGAGTATTGCCGGTTGCGCCGGGTCGAGGAGATTTACAAGCTGAAGGGTTCTGGCATCTGGGAGGGTTCCCTGGCCGAGATGCGAAACGACTATGCTACTGATAAAAAAACCTCGCCTGAAAAAGGCAAGGCTTCAGGCCGGGGGGGAAGGGCCAGAAAGTGAGATACCTGGTTGACTCGTCTGCCTGGATCGCTTTTTTTTCGCCGAAGTCGGGGATTTCGCTGGAATCGTATTGCCGACCTGACGAGATCTATACGATATTGCCGGTCTACCAGGAAGTCCTGCAGGGCATCAAAGACGAGGCATTTTTTCGAATTGTCGCCAAGGCCCTCGGGTCTGCCCGGTTTATCGAGAACCCGCTGACGCAGGAGGTCTACGAAGAGGCAGTTTCGCTTTACAGGGTTTGTCGAAAGTCGGGTATAACGATCCGGTCGTCGGTTGACTGCCTGATTGCGGCCGGGGCGATTCGAAACAACATTACGGTATTGCACCGGGACCGGGATTTTAAAAAGATCGCCCAGATCAGCGTTTTAAAAGAAAAAAATATATAATTGAAAAAACAATTTAAAGGGGGCCGGTGATTTTTTTGTCCGTCCGAAAATTTCAACGCCCCCTGGCCTAAAAGGGCAAAGCCCTTACCGGCCACCCCCAGGGTAAAAGATACAAGGATACTCAAGTGAAAAAAATAGTTTTGATAATTACCACCGCTTTAACCGTCGCGACGCTGTTGACGGCATTTTGCAAGGGCAAGGCCGGCGAGGCGGGTCAGGCCTATATGGGCGAGATGGCAAACGACCCGGCGTTGACCGAAAACAACGTAACGAAACTGGTCCGGGTCGACGACCTGCACGTGGCGTTTGATTTTATGTCGATGCCCTACCACATGCAGATGATGAAACTTATGGGGGCCGAAATGAAACATATCCCGGGCGCAACCCACGGGCTGATGGTCACCGTCATGTCCTATGAGACCAAGAAGATCCTGAAAGACGCCGAGGTCTCGCTTTCGGTGACCGACCCCGAAGGCCGCCTCGAAAACTATACGCCCGAGGTTATGCAGGGCGCGGGTATGCACCACTACGCGATTCACCTCAAGGCGGCAAAGCAGGGGGCCTACCAGGTCAGCGCCCGGGTTCGCTACCATGGAAAAGATTATCTGGCAAAAACGGAGTTTACCGGCAAATGAATTTTCACTGTTTAAAACACGTTCCTTTTGAAGGCCCCGGAAACATTGGCCGGTGGGCGATGAACCACGGGCATGGCCTGGTGGTTACCAATGCCTGGCAGTACGAGTTTCCCGAAGAAAAATGGTACGACGTGCTGGTCGTCATGGGCGGCCCGATGAGCGCCAACGACGAGCACATGGTCTGGCTAAAACAGGAAAAAAAGATCATCGAGAGGGCGATCTCTAAAAACAAGAAGGTGATCGGCATATGCCTGGGCGCCCAGTTGATTGCCGACGTGCTTGGCGCAAAGGTGTATAAAAATCCCGAAAAAGAGATTGGCTGGTTTGAGGTCGAACTCACCCCCGGGGGCAGAAAGAACCCTTTGTTCCAGGATTTTCCCGATTCGTTTAACGTGTTTCAGTGGCACGGGGAAACATTTGACCTGCCCGAAAACGCTGTTCACCTGGCAAAATCAGAAGGTTGTGCCAACCAGGCATTCTTGTATGACGGGAATGTTCTGGGTCTTCAATTTCACATCGAGGGTATGAAGCAGGGCCTGATGCAGATGATGGCAAACAGCCTAAATGAGATGACCCCCGGAAGGTATGTGCAAAGCGAAGACGAGATTCGGGCCAAAACAGACTTCAATCTGGAACCAACCTCGCAGCTCCTGTACCGGCTGTTAGAAAGATTTACCGGGTAAATTAACCTTGATTGGTTTACTCTATTCCAGAATGTGGATGCAAATGAAATTTAACAATACATTTCAAAAATATATTTGGTCTGCCATCCTGCTTTGTTTTTTTTCCCGGCCCGTGTTTGCCGGCGTTGATATCCTGTTTGAGACCGAGACAAAAGAGATTTCCCCGGCGCAGGGAACATCCGAGTCGCCAAATGCCGGCCAGGTTCGCGGGGTGTTGCATGTCGTCCTGGGTAAAGATTATTTGCAGGTTGAAGAAAACGGCCTGGAGTACGTCTATGATTTTCCGGGTCACAAGGTTTATCTTAAAGATTCCCAAAGCAAAAAATATGAAACGTATTCTTTGTATGCCTACCCGGGTTTTCGCGGCGCGGAACTTGAAAATCGTCTCCTGGTATATGATAATTTCAGAAGCAAAGGGGCGGCCTTCTATTTGACCCCGGTAATTCTTGAGCACTTTTTTTCCATAAAATCAAACCGGCAAACGGGTAAGATTACAGACTCGGCCGGGGCCCAGAAAACAACCTTTACCGCAGAGGGAATGACCCTCATGGAAGTCGGGCAAACCGGTAAACCGGCGTCAAAAAAAGACCTGGGCATGTTTTTAAAGTTTCTGAGGTACAGGGTCGGGGGGCACCCGGAAATATTAAACAAGCTGGTTGAAAAGTCGTTTATACCCGACTGGTTTGACGTTTATACCTATGATGCCCAGAGCTTTAAAACCCGTTACAAAATCTCGAGCGTTAAAGATCTTCCCGAAACATCGTATTCCCTTGAGGGTTACACCCAGGGGCCGGTAAAATTTACGGGCGAAATGATCGAATTTGCAAAGGCTTCTGTAAAAGACGTTGAAAAAAATGCCCCGCAGAAGATGGCCGAGGTAGAGGCCGCAATTAAAGATTTTCTGGATAACAAGAACTACCTTGAGGCGGCCCTGGGCTGTCTTGAGATCAGCCTGTACAATTCCCGGTTTGATGCGCCGATCTGTAAAAGCAATTTAAAAACCCTCCAGGACGATGGCCGGGTAAAAACCCTGTTGAACAACCTGAATTCCAGCGACCGGGACAAGGTTGAGGTTTCGTATCAAATTTTAAAAGAACTGGAGTCATACACGCCCCGAAAAGCCTACGTGCTCTGGGTCTTTGAGGCAAACTTCCTGGGCAGAATGGGCGAAGCCGCCAGGGCCTTTGACCTATACTACGGAGCGTTGAAGGCAAACCCGTATCTTGCCGGCGCCTACAAAGATGCCGGGGAGTTGTTTTACAGCAACTACAAGATGGACATGGCGTGGTTTTGCTGGGATATCGGGAGAAAAATTTACCCCGAGCATTCCATGCTTAAAGAAGTCGACAAATTTGAAGAAGATATTGTGAAAAGATACCCGGAATTTTTTTAGAATGTTCGATAGAATGGCCCGGGTTGCGATTTTCAGGGCAATGTTTGTTCGACTCGTTTTTTGTTGTTGTACATATTCAAGTCGGCCTCGTTGATGAGTCCTTCGAGTTCAAACGGGGAACCGCTGGCGATACCGTATGAGAATTTGTAGGTAATTTCGGGATCTGTGATATAGTTTTCGAGTTGATCCAGGTGAGAGCTTAACCTGGACCTGGCGATTGCTGCATGTGCGGGGTTTTCATTGTAGACGATGATGAGAAATTCATCGCCGCCGATTCGGAACGTAAGATCCCGGGTTCGAACAAAGGCATGAATTTTTCTGGCAAAATCTTTCAGGACAAGGTCGCCCGCCCTGTGCCCCATGGAGTCGTTTATCGTTTTAAAGTTATCCATGTCGACCAGGATTACCGTTGCGGTACGTTTATCGTCTTCCCGCCTGGCGGCCTGGGCAAGCGCCCCGTATTTTTCAAGCTCCTTGTTCAACATCGCCCTGTTGTAGAGACCGGTTAGCGAGTCATAGAGAGCCGATACGCGAAGTTGTTCGAAGAGCTCGGCGTTGTAAAGAGAGATGGCGGCGAAATCGGCGATGGTTTGAAGGGTCATGTGGTCGCTGATCGAGAAGGGGGTTCCGTCGAGGCTGTTGATGATTTCAATGACCCCGAAGGTTTTTTTCTGGTACACCAGGGGAACGGCGATAATCGATTTGGTCACAAAACCGGTGACTTCGTCAACCTTCCTGGAAAAACCGGGCTCTTTTGAGGCGTCCGAAATAAAGTAGGATGTTTGATTGGCGGCGACCTTGCCGGCGATACCCTCGCCGAGGTGAAGTCGAATGGCATGGACTTTTTCTATAGCGGTACCATGGATAAAGGCAAAAAAGAGTTCGTTTTTTTCATGATCGACCCTCATGAGACTGCAATGTTCCGGGCGAAAATAGACCTTGATTTTATTCATAACAAGGTGGACAGTTTCGTTAATCGAATGCCCGGCGGCGGTAATCTTTCCGATGTCGGAAAATAACTTGTGAGATTGGTTTAAGTCCATAGACCTATCATTATTTAATTTCGTGCTGTTCCTGCAATTAAAATTTCCAGGGGAATTTTCGGATTCCGGCGGCAATCCGCTTAATTACGATCCCCCTTAAAATACTTCTTTCCATTACATCGCTTTTTAATTTTATGTACTTAGAAGATGTCAAAAGAAGATGCTATAAAAATTGAAGGCGTTATCAAGAAAGCGTTGCCTAACGCGATGTTCACCGTTGAACTCGATAACAAACACGAAATACTCGCGCACATTTCGGGTAAAATGCGAAAGCATTATATCCGGCTAAACCCCGGCGACCGGGTGGTGGTAGAGCTTTCTCCCTATGACCTGACCCGCGGTCGAATCACGTTTAGATCGAAATAATTTCCATTCCCATCAGCAGTTGGCGACGAACAGGTTCGTCGCCTTTTGAATTCAACAGTATACAATTCTTTTCGAAAACCTGTAATCTATCGTTTTGAAATATCGACGTAATCCCTGGCTCCCGACCCGGTATAGAGCTGGCGGGGACGGCCGATTTTTTGTTTGGGTTCTGAAATCATTTCCATCCAGTGGGCGATCCAGCCCGGTGTTCTACCCAGGGCGAAAATGACGGTGAACATGTTGAGGGGAATTCCAATGGCCTGCAGGATAATACCCGAATAGAAATCCACATTGGGGTAGAGTTTTTTCTCGATAAAGTAAGGGTCTTTCAGGGCAATCTCTTCGAGTTTCATCGCGATTTCCAGAAGCGGCGTACTTATTTTCAGCTCTTTCAGTACCCTTTCCGTGGTGGTTTTCATGATTTTAGCTCGAGGGTCGTAATTTTTGTAAACCCGGTGACCAAACCCCATCAGTCGAAACGTACTGTTTTTGTCCTTGGCCATGGCGACGAACTTGTCGACATTTTCGGGTTTTTCGATCTCCATGAGCATGCGAATGACGGCCTCGTTGGCGCCGCCGTGGGCCGGCCCCCAGAGGGCGGTGATTCCCGACGAGATGCAGGCAAAGGGGTTTGCCTGGGAGCTGCCCGCCAGCCTGACCGTCGAGGTACTGGCATTTTGTTCGTGGTCGGCATGTAGTATGAATATCTTGTCGAGGGCGTCGGCGACGACCGGATTGATGACGTATTTTTCGGCGGGTACCGAGAACATCATCTGGAGAAAATTTTCGGTATAAGAAAGGTTGTTGTCGGGGTAGACAAAGGGCTGACCGGCGGAATACTTGTAGGAGTTTGCCGCGATGGTGGTCATCTTGGCGATCATCCGGTGGGCCGAGATTTCCCGGTGCTCTGCTTTGAAGATGTTCAGGGAGTCATGGTAGAAAGCCGAGAGGGCGCCGACAACCCCGACCATGATGGCCATAGGGTGGGCGTCGCGACTGAAACCGTTAAAGAAACTTTTCAAGCCTTCGTGAATCATGCTGTGGTGACCGATGCTCTTTCGAAAATCGTCAAGCTGGGTCTTGGTTGGTAATTCGCCATGCAAAAGAAGGTAGCAGACTTCCAGGTGGGTGCTTTTTTCGGCCAGCTGCTCGATCGGGTAACCCCGGTAGCGAAGAATCCCCTTTTCGCCGTCAATGTAGGTGATCTTGCTTTCGCAGCTTGCCGTCGAGGTAAAACCCGGGTCGAGGGTAAAAATCCCCAGCTCCGAATAGAGTTTGCCAATATCTGCCGTTGCCGGCCCCTCGGTCGGGCGCAGTAGAGGTACCTCAATAGACTTGCCTGTGGAATTGTCCGTAATCGTTATCGTATCTTTTGCCATAACCCATGAGGCCCGGCATTCTTGCAGCGTAAAGATATTTTCGGGAATTTGATACGGACGCCATGTTAGTAAAAAAATGCGGGCCACAGGCCCGCCAGTCATTTAATTAACAGGTATAATTTATGGGGTCGAAATTTATAAATATCCCTTTTTAGGATTTTTGCTGGAATATTTGTCGGCCAGAGAGAGAAACCATTTTTGTTCTTTATTGGCCCACTTAAAACCGTTAAGTTGTTCATCAAGGAGCGCCGATTTTTTAAATTTCTCGGGCATCAGTCGAAATCTTTTTCTCAAATACTCTGACGGATTGGAGGATTCATAATTTATGGCCAGCCCGAAAGGTTCAACTTTGCCGTAATGGTGTCTTGAATGCTGGGTTACTTCTAGAAGCGCCCTGCGCTGCTCAGGAAAAACACCCGGTATAAACTGGTGTGCGTCCATGTCATATTTCATTTCAATGGAATAGATGATTATAGCCAAAACCGGTTGAAAAAATGGATTTGGAAAAGATATTACGTTTCGCAGGAATCCTTCTAAAAATCCCGTTGATGTTCCAATCAGGCTGGAGGGAATGGCATCATGATGGGGACCATGATAATAAAGAAAATCCAGTTCCAGGTTATGACCTAACCAGTGTTCCCTGTAAAATAACTCGTTCATTTTCTCAAGAAATTTCCAGTACGTCAGGCCGTTTAAAACGAGAACTACCGGAAAAAATAAAATGGAAAACTTTAAATGTGTAATAATCAGGAAACACGGGGCGATTAAAATCAGGTGGTTTAATTCTCCCGTAAAATAGGCATGCCACAGGTGAAGTGTGATACTTTTTTGCCTCAAAAGGAGGTTTTTCCAGACGGATTCCATTAAAACCATTCGTACATGTTCTTTTTTGACGAGGTGATGAATAAAAATAATGGTTCGATACGCCGAGAGAGACGCATAATGAATCCAGAATGTCCAGATAGCGATTTTTTTCATCAGTTCAGTTTGATGAGGAAGATCAGGGGTCAGGTAAATCAGGTAGTTTTCCAGGAATAAAATGCTTACGGCAATTACATAAATGAAACTCACTCCTTCAATTTTATGCAGAAACGAGTATATGATTTCCGTTGGCCGCTTCAACAGGACTGGCATTTTAATGGCGATACCGTTTCTTAACGGAAAAGTTATGACTAAAAAAGCGCATATAAATGAACCGGGATATAAAATCCAGTGATAGGCTCCGTACGTAGAGTATACAATGAACCCGCATAACGAGATCTGGATTGCATAGTCGATAAAATCGCCCGCTTGATAATTGATCCTTCTTGTTTTTTTTCCGTAAATCTTGTGAAGTTTGTCTGAATTAACGCTCATTATTCTTTTTTTCCTTTCATCTTTTTTTCATGTCGACGTTGACGGTTTTTGTACTTTTTTGCAGGTACGTAAATGATACATTATTATGTTTTAGCTACCCCGGATAATATTTTATACTTTCGGGAATAATTTTGATGCGGTCTCCTTGCATTTGAATAATACATTTTTCGGTAAAAATGTAACGGTATGTAATGAGCTGAAAATCATTATTTTGGAGTAGTTTTTACCGGATCACGGATTTTCTCATACCCAGGTATCAGAAATTCAAAATTCTATAAAATGTAATGTGGTAATTTTTCAGGTTATCGCAAGTTCCCGGTTTGCGGCACGGCTTTTAATGCTTTTTTTTAAAAGGATTTGTTTCGGTAGACTTCTCAACGATACTTTTTGTAGCCCTTTTTTTCCCGGAAAATTTTATATTTACCGCCACGCCGCCTCCATCGCGATTTTGAATACTTGCATTAACGGTTTCATAGAATATTTCCAGGCAGCCCAGCGTATTTTTCAGGGTTTCCGAATAGGGATTATTTTCGTTTAAACCCCGGCCGTCGTTTTCAACGGTAATTATCACAGAATTTTTTTCCGGCGAAGTTATTGTAACCCAGATGTGCATTTTCCCTTCGTTTTCGAATCCATGCTTTATGGCATTTTCGATCACTGGCTGAATCGTAAAAGGAGGCACTTGAACATCATCGATATTCCCGGCGATGGAAAAGGTAAAATCGATCAAATCGCCAAAACGAATCCGCATGATGGAAAGATATTTTTCACAAAATTCCAGTTCTTTTTTTAATGAAACCGTTTCCTGAAAACTTTTGTAGGTTATGAATTGGTATAATTCTGAAAGTTTGGTCAAAATATCCGCCGCCTTTTTGTACAGCCTGTTTTCCAGGATAATAATCACAGAAGCCAGGGAATTGAAAAGAAAATGAGGAAATGTTCTATCGTATAACGTTTTAAATCGAAGATTCAGGTTTTCCCGCTGCAGCATCTTTACTCTGTAAGCAAGACCAAAGGATAAAATCGTGGCTTCGGCAGCATTACCCATTTGCATCGCATAAACGCCAAGGCCTGGGAAAAATATGTTGGCTCCTTGAAGACTGAAGATCATGACCCCGGCAAAAAAGAAGAACCATGCAAAAAAATAGAATCTACCCGTATTGCTACGTATCGCAACATATGCCCCGACAAGGGTTTGCAAGAGTGCAACGAAGAACATCAAAAACATCGTAACGGGAACGCCAAATTTATATCCCGCGAAAAACTGGGTCAACCCGGGGATCAAAACTACCGGAATCATGTATTTATACAACAGGTTCAACCGGGGATGCCGATGGGGAAAATCAAGGTAGGCGGAGGCAAAGCGAAGCGTCATAACTCCAATGAAAGAAGCCAGGTAACACCTGAAATTCCGGGCCAATTGATAATTCTCCGGTAACAATATTTTGTCTAAAAAACCGTCAATGCCAGCCTGGGCCAGAATATATGAGCCAAGATAAAAAACATAATAGAAATAGCTTTGATCCCGTATCGAAATTAGAATCACAAAATTATACAAAAGAAGGAATAATACGATGCCATAATACATGCCCTTAAAAAACATTTCAGAATGGAGTTGTCGGGCCAGGCCCTGAGGGGAGAAGAGCAACAGGGGAATTTCCATTGTCTCCAGCGTCCTTACTTTAAAATAGACGATCTCCGGTTTTGAAGGGGAATTCAGTGGAAAGATCATTTTTCGGCTTTGAACGATTCTTTCATGAAAAGGCTTTTTAGCATCCTGGTGAATTTCCCGGTATTTACCGTCCTGATCGACAATATAGATGGTAACATCTTCTATAAGTGTCGTATTAAATACAAGGAAGTAATTTGTATTCTTGTCATCACCGGGTTTCCAGAGAAATTTCCCCCACTGGGCATCGAAATTAAAACCAAACGACGGATACCTGCCTTCATGGTATTCGAACATGGCGCCGTCTTGTTTTATGATTTCATCTATTGTAAGACTATTTGACCTGTCTCTGAAAAAATACAAATAGGGTTGCAGCGAATACGAATGGACATTTTTTTTCAGGCTAAAATATGTCTCCGGGGTTGCCGGGTACAGGCTCGTTGCAAAGAGTATGAAAAAAATACATTTACCAGGGACCTTCATGTAAACACCCTTTGATTGCAGTAAAATGCGCAGGGTATTGATAACTTGTCAATAATTATCGCCTGGTGTCCGGGCTTTCGTCCGGACACCAGGAGCCTGTGCGCCAACTTGCTTTCTGGGCAAGATGAGAAAGTTCAATGCGATCGAAAAGTGGCTAAAAGGGTCACTAACGGTGACCCTGCTAGCCATTCACGGAGTTTTTCGAAGAAAAACGAAGCTTTTCGAGTAAAGCATTGAACTTTGGGGTTGACGTTGTTTTCAGGATACAGTTGTCGCACAGGCTCCCAGTTTTTTTATTTTAAAGAATAAAGAAAGGTTGTCAATTTTTGCAGTTTGCCATGCGAATCCTGGAAATTTTCTGAGTTGAGATCTATTGTTTTTTTATAGATTTGGCGTAGATGAGACTTCAAGGTTACCGGTGAAATTTCCAGGAATTTCTCAATCCGGGAGCGATCCAGCCCTTTTAAGATTAACAGGCAAACAGAGATTTCGGTTTTGGATAAGGAGTATTCACCGGAGAGGAGGGTCTCAATACCTTTTTCGTCGATATCGGAATCTTCTTTGAAGGTTATGGGGGCGGCCTGTAAAACTTTTTCTATACCGTGCTCGAATCGTTTTTTGGCAATTGGTTTTACAAGATAATCCATTACGTCTAAATTAAAGGCATCACAGGCATATTCCCGGCTTCCCGTAGTAATGATTACCTTCCCCCGAAAATTAATTTCCCTTAAAATATTTATTGTATTTTCCCCGTGCAAATCAATGTCAAGAAGGATGAGATCATATTCATGTATTTTAACCTCGTGTTTAAATTGCTGAAGATTGGTTGCCACAGCCGAAAGTATTAAAAAGGGCGATTCTTCTACAAGTTTAATTAACTGTTTACGCGGCCAGAATTCATCTTCAACAATCAATGTTTTTAGCTGGGTTTTCATGTTAAACAGAGAAGTCAAGCGCCATTATCCACCCTTTATCCATTTGTAAACATTTTTTGTATGAACAATTCATATGTTTTTTTCCTTTACAAGTGAATTTTACAACCGTTTCTGCCCATGAGAAGGGTTGGCAAGGTTAAGGCAGTTTCTGCCGGCGATATGCCATTTTATAAAAATATGAAATCAGAAAAAACAGCTATTGTATTTCCCGGCCAGGGGGCGCAAAGACCAGGCATGGGCCAGGATTTTTGTGAAAATCATGCCTCGGCGGCAAAAATTTTTGATACCGCCTCGGAGGCCATCGGCGAAGACATGAAAGCTCTTTGCTTTACCGAAAATCCAAAGTTGAATCTTACCGAATATACCCAGCCTGCCATCTTGACCACCGAAATCGCCATGTTGACCGTTTTAAAAGAACAGTTTGGTCTCCAGGCGGATTTTTTTGCCGGCCATTCTCTTGGAGAATACGCAGCCCTTGTTGCCGCCGGGGTGATGGATTTTAAAGACGCCGTAATCATTGTAAAAAAACGCGGTCAACTGATGCAGGCCGCCGTACCCGAAGGGGTCGGCGCCATGGCGGCTCTTTTAATCGACAACATTGAACAGACCCGGTTTAAAGAGATTACCGAGACTGCGGGGGCCGAAATTGCCAACATCAATTCGGCCGGGCAGGTCGTCATCAGCGGTAAAACCGAAACCGTAAAAAAAGCTTCCGAGGAACTGGCGAAAGAATACCCCGAGATGCGAATCGTTGATCTGCCGGTAAGCGCGCCCTTTCACAGCAGTTTAATGAGGGTAATCGAACCCGAGTTTAAGGAATTTCTGGGCAAGTTTACCTTTAAAATGGAAAATAGTTCGAAGGTTCTTTCAAATTACAAGGGTGACTTTCACAAGCCGGAAGAATTTTTAGACAACATCGTAAAACAAATCAGCGGCTCGGTTCAGTGGATTCAAAACATGCGGGTTTTAAAAGACGCCGCCGGCGCCATTTACGAGGTGGGGCCGAACAAGGTTTTGTCAAAATTTTTCTCGACGATCGACGTAAACGTACCGTCCATCATAAACGAGCGATCCGCAAAAAAAACCTTTGAAGCCGAAGCTTGACGAGAACTTATATAGAAATTTTCAAATGATGACGCAAAAATAACGGAGGATATATGGACTTTAAAGATAAAAATTACTGGGCATTGATATTGGGCGGCTCCAGCGGGTTTGGCCTTGCCACCGCCAAGGCCCTCGGCAAGGCGGGGATGAACATCTGTGTGGCTCACCGCGACCGCCGGGGCTCCATGGACAGGATCAACGCCGAGTTTGACCAGATTCGCGCAAGCGGTGTGAAACTTGAGGCGTATAACGTAAACGCCCTGGAGGCCTCCGAAAGAACAACCCTGCTCGACGACCTTGCCTCGAAAATGGGCGGCGGTAAGATTCGCGTTTACCTGCATTCCATCGCCTTTGGAAATCTAAAGTTGCTGGCCCCGATTGCGAAAAAAGACGTAAAAACTCCCGCCCAGCTTCTGGCCGAGAAGACCGGGCTGTCGGAAGATACTTTAAAGAAAGCCATCAATGAATTGTTCGAGGCCGGCAATGACGCCTTTGTGAACATCGCCGAACCGGCCCTTTACAATAACGACCTGTTGACCGACGACGAAGACTTATCAAATACCATCTTTTCGATGGGAACCAGTTATTATACCTGGGCGAAGGATGTTTTCCTTCGTAAAATGTTCGCCCCCGATGCGAGAATGTTCGGTTTAACCAGCGAGGGCAACGAGGTCGCCTGGCGCGGCTATGCCGCCGTCGGCGCCGCCAAGGTCGCCATGGAAGCCATCTCCCGCAGCATGGCCTCGGAGTTTGGCCCCTACGGAATTCGCTCGAATATCATTCAGGCCGGCGTGACAGACACCCCCGCTTTGCGACATATTCCCGGCAACCTCCACATCAGCGCCAACGCCCGTCTAAGAAATCCGCTTGGCAGATTGACTGTTCCTGAGGATGTTGGAAACGTAATTCGCCTGCTGGCAACAGACGAGGCCGGCTGGATCAACGGAACGATCTTGCGTGTTGACGGCGGCGAGCACATTGCCGGATAATAGTAAAGGAATCCTGGATGAAATATAATGAATTTCTCGAGACCACTTCTTTAAAAAAGGAAGACCTCGTTGCACATGCCTACGGAAGTTTGCTGGAAGATCCCCCGCCGGAGTTTCCCCAGGTTCCCGCCCCGCCGTTTCTAATGGTCGACCGGGTAGTGGAAATCAAAAGAAACGGGTCCAAGGGATTCCTGGTCGCCGAAAAGGACGTCCATATTGACGAGTGGTTTTTTCAAATTCACTTTAGAAATGACCCGGTTCAGCCCGGATGTCTCGGGGTAGACGCCATATGGCAGCTTCTTGGTTTATATTGTTCTTTAAATGGCGCAACGGGCGCCGGCCGGGCCATCGGCTGTAAAGATATCGAATTCAGCGGTCAAATTCGACCGTCGAACAAGCTGGTTCGTTATGAAATCGAGATTCGCCGGTTCAGCATCATGGAGTCGCAGGGAGTTGCCCTGGCCATCGGCGACGGCAAGGTTTTCGTCGACGGCGAGCAAATCTATTTTATAAAAGACGCCAAAGCGGGCCTGTTTAAAGGTCTGGCCTATACAAATTACCCGCATGCGGGTACAAATTCCAAAGGTGGTATCATTCAGCAGTCATAATTATGCCGAATATCGTTTGACGCGAGGTTTGCACTTTACAAAGCTGCAGTTTCTCAAAATGTAGTAATAATTTTATGGAAGAAAAAATAGCATTAATAACCGGCGGCGGAACCGGTATCGGGGCGGCTTGTTGCAAGGCGTTATCAGAAGCCGGGTTTAAAGTTGGTATTCATTATAACAGCAGCAGGGGAAAAGCCGAAGAACTTGCCGCATCTTTATCGAATTCCTTTCTGGTTCAGGGCGATATATCCACAATTGAAGGCGTTGATGCCGTCTATGACGCCATCAAGAAAGATCACAATGGCCAGGTCGATGTGCTGGTCAATAACGCCGGGATTGCGCTGGATAACCCCATATTTACCGCCTCGTTGGACGAATTTCAAAAAACGATGGATATAAACGTTCGGGCAACATGGTATATGATCAAAAGAATAGCCCGGTTCATGATTCGCAAAAAATCAGGACGCATCATCAACATATCCAGCGTTATCGGTTCGGTTCCCAACCCTACACAGTCTATCTATGGCATGTCGAAGGCCGCGATCGATAACCTGACAAAGGTTGCCGCAGTGGAATTATCACAATACAACATTCTGGTAAATTCGGTAGCGCCGGGATTTATAAAAACCGAGATGACAAATAAAATTCCGGAAGATTTTCAGCAGGAAATACTTAAAAAAATACCTCTTGGTAGAATGGGTCAACCGGAAGAGGTTGGCGATGTCGTGAGATTTCTGGCGACATCGGGAACATATATCACAGGTTCGGTCATTCATGTAAACGGAGGTATGTATGGATAAAGCGGCATCGATTGATATTCGTAATGAAGTATTGAGTAAAATACCCCAGCAAAAGCCTTTTCGTTTTGTTGATGAAATTATTGAGTTATCGGATTCTCACGCGGTTGGCAAGTATCGCTATGCGGAGGATGAATACTTTTACCAGGGGCATTTTCCGGGAAACCCGGTAACGCCGGGCGTTATCCTGATCGAAACCATGGCCCAGATTGGCCTGGTGGCGCTTGGCATATACCTTCATATGATTGAAGAGGGAACAAACGACATCATCACCCTTTTTGCCGAAAGCGAAGTGGAATTTGCCCTGCCGGTAATGCCCGGCAGCACGGTAATTGTAAAAAGCGAAAAAATGTTTTATCGAAGAAAAAAACTGAAAGCCCAGGTCGAGATGTGTCTGGAATCCGGCGAACTCGTTGCCAGGGGCGTATTATCCGGAGTAGGAGTGCAGCAAAATGTCAGATAAAAGAAGAGTCGTCGTTACAGGTCTTGGAGTAATTACATCAAACGGTCATGGAACCGAAGAGTTTACGAATTCGTTGCGCAATGCAAAAAGCGGAATTCGATTTCTAAGCAACCTGCAGGAGTTGAATTTTGGCTGCCAGGTTGGCGGCGTTCCCCTTGCTGCCGAAGAAATTTTTGCAAAATATTTTTCACCCGAAGCCCTCCTGGCGATGAACGAAGCCATGCGCTATGCCGGTATCGCCTGTATCGACGCCTGGAAAGACGCCGGTCTGAAGGTTCCCGAGCTTGACGATGATAACGTCAATTGGGATACCGGGGCCATCATCGGCGCCGGTCTTGGCGGGATGGACACCATCGGCAATCTTGTCGTACCAAAAGTAAATGATAAAAAAGTCCGCAGAATGGGTTCGACGGCGGTTGAACAGACCATGGGTAGTTCCGTATCTGCAAAAATCGGCGGTCTTTTAGCCATCGGTAACCAGTTGACATCCAACAGTAGCGCCTGCAATACCGGTACCGAGGCCATCATCGAGGCTTATTATAAAATCAAACACGGCTATGCCGAAAAAATGCTGGCCGGCGGCGTCGAAGGTAGTTCTCCTTATATCTGGGGCGGATTTGACGCCATGAAGGTACTAAACAGCACCAGCAACGATGCGCCCGAAAGGGCCTCACGCCCGATGAGCGCCTCAACGGCCGGTTTTATACCCGGTTCCGGCGCAGGGGTATTGTACCTGGAAACCCTGGAGTCGGCGGAAAAACGCGGCGCCAGAATCTATGCCGAAATTATCGGCGGGGCGTTAAATTGCGGCGGGCAGCGCATGGGCGGTTCCATGACGGCGCCAAATTCTACCTCGGTTCAACGTTGTATTAAAACGGCGATACAGTATGCGGGAATAAATCCCGGCGATATCGACTATATTAACGGACACCTGACAGGAACCATGGCTGATCCCAGGGAGATCAACAACTGGGCAAAAGCCCTGGACGTTACCCCTGATAAATTCCCTCATATCAACTCGACAAAATCTCTCATCGGACATTGCCTTGGCGCTGCCGGCAGTATCGAGAGTGTCGGGGCAATACTTCAACTCTACAACGGGTTTATTCATAAATCCCTGAATTGTGAAGATTTACACGAAGAAATCAAACCCTATGCGGCAAGTGTCGTTCAGGAAACTATCAAAGCGGATATTAATATAATGGCGAAAGCCAGTTTCGGCTTTGGTGACGTAAATGGATGTTTGATTTTTAAAAAAGTGAAAAAATAAATTCATAACTTTTCAAATCGCCGGTGTTTAAGCCCCTCGGGTAAACGCCTTGTTTGAAGGGTTACAAAAAATTAGAGGAGTGAATAATGAGCGAAAAAGAAATATTTGATAAGGTTGTCAAAATATTGGTTCCCTATGTACGTAACGAGGCCGGATTAAAAGACATTGCTCTTACAACCAACATCGTTACAGATTTACAGGTAAATTCATCAAGATTGGTTGATATCATTCTTGCCATGGAAGACGAATTTGATATTGAAATTGCCGATGACGAAGCTGATAAAGTGGAAACAGTTGGCGCTGCGGTTAGCCTTATTAAAGGAAAAATTGGCTGAGTTTTAAAAAATAGAATTTACGGATTCTTTGAAAAGCTTTTCAAATTATTATGGCCATTCAACCTGAAAAGGCAAATGGCCATAATATTTAATCTACCGGGGCATGCTTACAATAACGACTGTATGGGAAAAATTAAGTCTTCTGATGATACAACGCGCTTTTCTTCAACTTATTTGAAATCGGACTCTCTCAAGTTATTAATCCAGATCATATTTGGCTGGCTGGCTGTGATTCCGCTGGGCAGTTTAATTGTTTTTGTCTTACGTTTTGTATTTCGCTATAAAATCAGGAATATGCGGGAAATTCGCCGCACCTACAGGGAGATGACCAAAACCCGGCAGCCGATTTTAATCTGCCCGAATCATTTGACCATGATCGATTCGGTTATCCAGGTATGGGCATTTGGCTCTATGAGCTGGTACCTGTTGAATTATCGCAAATTGACCTGGAACGTTCCGGCAGTTGAAAATTTCAACAACACCCGGATGCGAAGTTTTATTACCTACCTGAGCAAATGTATCCCCGTTGATCGCCAGGGTTCCAAAGAGCACCATGAGGATGTTTTAAGGAAAACCATTTTCCTCATGAAAAAACTCCAGATTTTTACCTACTTTCCCGAGGGCGGGCGAAGCCGGACAGCCCGCATTGATACGGAAAATATTCGTTACGGGGTAGGCAAGTTGGCCGCCGAATTACCCAATTTAAAGGTGATCTGTGTGTACATGAGAGGCGACGGCCAGGAAGGCTATTCGGAAACCCCCCGCAAGGGCGAGGTTTTTGACATCACCTTTCGAGAGATCTTCCCCAAGACGGAATATACGGGTCTTCGGGCGCACCGGGACCTGAGTACCCAGATTATCATGACCCTCAAAGAAATGGAAGATGAGTACTTTGCAAGTCATCAGCCTCGGAAATGATATCGTCGACCTTGCGGATCCCGACACGGTGGATCTGTCTCAAAATTCCAAATTTCTAAAACGAGTATACGCCGACTCTGAACTCGATGCGGCGCAGGCGTTGGCCGAAACTGACCGGAGCCGGCTGTTGTGGAAACTCTGGGCTGCCAAAGAGGCCGCATACAAGGCGGTTAAACGAATGCGGCCCGATGTTTTTTTTTCGCCCCGGTCGTTTTGTTATTCTCCAAACCCCGATAAAATCATTTTCCAGGACATTTGCTGTATGCTGGAATTTGTCGAAACCGGCGACTACCTTCATGCAAGCGCGCTCGTTTATGACGCGGAAAAAGATGTCTTGCTTTCGGGTTCGGGTTCTGTTTCGGGTTTTGTGGGTCACCCGGGCATTCAACTGGATATCGGCAGTTTTGACGAAATCCGAAAAGCGGTCAGTGAACATCATATTACCCCTGCGGAATCTTATTCCGCGGAGTCGGCTCTTTGCCGTACCTTTGCGGCCATGCAAATTGCCCGGCGCTGGAATACTCCCGGTGTCAGGCTGGTGAAAGTTCCCGATACCCGAAGCGGTATTCCGCAAATATACCTGGACGACAGGCCAACCAGCCACCTGGTTTCAACCAGCCATCATGGCCGCTTTTGTTCGGTCCTGTTTTACCCCCATACGTTACCCGGGGCATCTTTATAACACGTGATTTTTTTGCACGATCATCTTTTTTTAGTGTCAGGAGGTAATTCGCCTGCAGGCCCCAGGATAAAAAATAAACCCGCTATGGGCCTGAACCATTGCCCCCTTGCAGGCTTTTTAATGGTTCTATCTTAATAAACTTTTTCATGATCCAGGAAAAAGTTTCTGCCCGGGACCTAACGTCTTGCCGGTAAAATCAATAATAAATTGACACGGTGTTTCGTTTCGTTGGTAAATTGAATATCTCATTATGTACAGAACATTGATTGAAGTTATCCATTCGACGTTTAGCCGGTTTCCCCAGAAGCTTGCCTACACCTGGCGCGAGGGCAGGCAAATGCAGACCAGGACCTATGCGGAAACCGCCGAGGCCGTGAGGCGGCTGACCTTTGCCCTGGTTGACCTCGGGGTAAAGCCCGGCGACCGTGTGGCCCTGTTTGCCGACGTTTCGTATTACTGGGTTTTGGGCAACCTCTCGATCTTAAATGCCGGGGCCGTCGACGTTCCCCGGGGTACCGATTCGACCCCCGAAGAGCTGGCCTATATCCTGACCCATTCCGAGGCCGATGTCGTGATGGTTCACCGGGCAGAGCTCATCGCCCCGATAGAAACCGCCTTGAAAAAAAACAAAAAGTACAAGGTTAAAAAGTATATTGTGCTCCAGGCAGAGGAAACCGCGCCGGCGCCTAAAAAATCTACCCGGATTTTTGCCCTGAATGACCTTCTGGGGCGCCTCGACACGATCGGCAAAAAAAAGCCCGGCCTTGTCGACGAGATCCGGGACGAAATTGAAAAGCGGCACAAGACCATCGACCGGGACAGCCTGGCCTCGATTATCTACACCTCGGGGACAACCGGCAAACCCAAGGGGGTCATGTTGACCCATGGGAATTTTACATCGCAGATCAACGTTCTTCCGGGGCCGTTTGGCCTGACCAGCGCCGATCGTATGCTGACGCTGTTGCCGCCCTGGCATGTCTTTGGGCGAATTCTCGAATACCTGTTTTTTGAGGCCGGGGCGTCGGTATACTATACGGATATCAAACATATTGGCGACGATATGAAACGGATCCAGCCGACCTACGTGCCCGCCGTGCCCCGAATCTGGGAGGGCATCTACAACAAGGTCATGGCCGGGGTTAAAAAAAGCGGCAAAGAAGAAATCTTTAATTTTTTCAAGTTTGTTTCGTTGATTCATTTTCGATTGATGAAAAGGTTTCTCGGGCAAAACCGCCGCTTTGATCTGCCCGATTCGTTTTGGGACGAAGTGGTCAAGTGGATCAGCTTTTTACTGATCGGGGTATTAACGCCCCTGAAGGTTCTGGGGCATTTCCTGGTGTTTAAGAAAATCATCGCGGCAACCGGCGGCAAACTCCGGGGTTCGATCTCGGGCGGGGGCGCCCTGCCGGCCTACATTGACGAGTTTTTTGCCGCCGTCGGAATTCACATTTACGAGGGCTATGGTCTGACCGAGACGTCGCCGGTGCTTGCCGTAAGGTTGCCGGGTAACATCGTACCCGGAACCGTCGGCCCCGTTGTTCCGATGACCCGGGTGAAACTTGTCGACTACGAGGGTGGCGACGTCACCGGTCATGTGGGCGTCAAGGGAACGCTCCATGTCAGGGGCCCCCAGGTGATGAAGGGCTATTACAAGGACCCTGAAAAAACCGCCGAGGTTCTTGACGACCGGGGCTGGTTCAATACGGGCGACCTTGTCCGGTTTACGATAAACGGCGACCTCTGCATCGTGGGCCGGTCAAAAGATACGATTGTTCTGCGGGGCGGCGAAAATGTCGAGCCCGTACCCATAGAAGACAAGATCCGGGAAAGTTCTTATATCGACCAGGTTATGGTGGTCGGGCAGGACGAAAAACAAATCGGGGCCCTGGTTGTCGTCAATGAGGAAGCCATTAAAGAATATATTTTAAAAAACAATTTTTCGGAATCAGCTTCGGGTTCGGCCCCGTCCTCAGCATCGCGGGTCGTGATGGAAAGAACACTAGTGGAAAATTTGATCCGCAGGGAAATCCAGCATTTCAACGGCAGTTCGTCGGGGTTTAAAAGTTACGAAAGGGTCAGCCGGTTTAAACTGTTGCCGAAACCCTTTGAGGTGGGCGACGAGTTGAGCCAGACCTTCAAGGTAAAAAGGCATGTCGTGGCCGAAAAGTACAAAGACCTGATCCGGGAAATGTTTCGCGGCGATCTTTAGCGATACTGGGTGACGTTAAAATAGCAGGGTTTCTTTTTCAGGAATGGGCTTTGAAGGGCCGATAATAAGAGGAACCGACATATTTATTTTTTTGATTTCTGGGGTAGAAATATTTATGTATCGTATCGGGTATCGGGACTTGCCAGGGGGTTTTTAAGGCCATTATGTTTACCACCATCATCGTTGACCGGGTCGGCAATACCAACGTCTTTAACGTGATTCGAAAGGATCTTAACCAGGAGGTCGTACCCGAAAACAACAGCCTCCAGTCGATTACCGACGACGACCTGATCCAGGAATACCTCTCGGAGCTGACCGATATCGCCCAGGTGTCGCGGTCGATTACGGCGATGCCGGGGGGTAAAAAAGGCGCCCCGGTTTTTCAACATATGGATTTTTACCGGCGGCTTCACCGCATAGGGGAAACCTTCTACCGGCAGTTTTTCCCGGCCGCCCTGCAGGACTTTTTTTCAAACCACCGCGACGAATACGTGTACTTTCACGTCGACCCTAGGCTTGCCTCGATTCCCCTGGAGATTTTGTCAAACGGCGAAAATTTTCTCTGGGAAAAATTTTATATCGGAAAAAGCGTCAAGGGAAGCCAGGGCGCCTCACAAAATCCCCTGGCCAAGGACAAGCTCAACATGCTGATCATTGCCGACCCGACCGAGGACCTGGCCTGGGCCCGCCGCGAAGGGGAGGAGTTGTTTGAGCACCTCAACACGAATTTTCCCGAAAAGAAACTTCAACTGGAGCTGATTTCGGGCCGCCACATCACCAAGTTGTCGCTGTTAAACGACATCGTGGGCAAAGACATCATTCATTACAGCGGTCACCTGCATTATACCAACGACACCCAGGAAAACGGCTGGCTGTTGTACGACAAAAAAATCCTTCATGCGCGGGAGATTCAAAAATCCGGGGCGGCGCCCCTGTTGATTTTTTCTAACTCCTGTGTCAGCGGCCGCCACCTGGAGTCGCTGGAGAACAAGACCTCGTGGTATGAAAACTTCGCCAGCTCGTTCTTAAAGTCGGGGCAGACAAACTACGTCGGAACGATCTGGGAATTGCCCGACACGGAACAAACCCTGAAGTTCAGTCTCCAGTTTTTTGACAATATCTTCCAGGGCCACCCGGTAGGGTATTCCCTGTACATGGCCAGGGTATTTGCCAGGGAGAATTTTCCCGAAAAGGATCTGACCTGGGCCAGCTACCTTCTAATGGGTAACCCCCTTTCGAAGCTGTTTCAGAAAGAATCCAGGTTGCCCGATCTCTCGCGAAATACTCTCGACGGCGAGCTGGTGATGAAGAAATATCCCTACCCGATTGCGATGGCCTATAGCAGGGTTTACGAACCGGATATAGCCGGGAGCATTCGCGATAATGTGGAGAAATTCGAGAAACTCTATGAAACCTATGAGACGACCCTGCTGTTTATTTCGGCCCTGATCTTTGCCAACTATACCTTTTTGAATGTTTCCAAGCCCCTGACCTTTGACCCGGCCGACCTCCTGGGGACGGTCAAGGCAACCTACCAGGCGCTGCAAATCATCGATGTTTTAAAGATGGAAGTGCTGATCGGCAATCTTGTTGAGACGATGTCGCTTCATAAAGACGAAATTTATAAGATTATCGACTGGCGTCGGCTCTATGACAAGGGGCAGATCAACGAGGCAAACCTGGAGGGCTATGTCATCTCGTTGCAATACCTGCTGGAGCGCCTTCTCATTGATATCGAGTATTTGAAAAATTTCGGCTTTTACCTTGTCCAGGAGCCGGGTTATGTACAGCTTTCGCTCTACGGGCTTTCCCGCTACCACCTCAAGAAAGAAATTACCCTGCCGACGCAGATTGACAGCGATATTTTAGAAGAGCTGACCATTCGCTCCAGCAGTTTAACGGGGAAGGCGGTATTTTATATTCCCGTGAAACGGGTTTTTCTCGATCTGTCGCCGTTTCTCGAAACGGCGGTTCCCCAGAAGGGTTCAGTAGGTGTTGACCGGCTGGAGTTTCGCCGGTACGATACGAGCAAACCGGCGCCGGTTGTTCTCAAGGGGAGAAAAGCCGGAGCCGATACGCCTCGCTCTCAATTTATCTAGTAATTACCGAAGGCCGGGGTCGAACCGGCACGGAGTTGCCCCCACTGGATTTTGAGTCCAGCGCGTCTACCAATTTCACCACTTCGGCGTGTTCAATCTGATTCGCTTATTCGGAAAGCGGATCGATCTCAATGTATTTTCCTTTTGACCTGGCAATGATTTTACCGATCTCGTCTTCAAGTTCTGCGCGATTTTCGATGATTTTTTTGTTTTTCTTAACAAAGTAACCCCGTAAATACAAAGGCTCGTTTACCTTCGCCAGTTGCAGGTACCTGACAGTAAGTTCTCCCGTATGAACGTCCAGATTCATGGCCTGGTTGATGTGCATCATGACCTCATCCAGTAAAACCGTGATGATGCCCTGGTGTACGTACTCTGATTGATGGCCTTGAAAATGAACAGGGACAACAATTTCGCCGTAGGCTGTTTTTGTATCTTCGTCATACTCCAGTTTAAGTTTTAAACCGTACTCGTTATCCGGGCTGGTTCCAAAACTTAAATCCCTTTGTTTTCTAAGAACTTTCATTGAGAAAAGATAATATTTAAGATACAGGTTGTCAACTACTTTCCCATTCCCGGCAGGTGGGCCAGAGAGGAGCCTGGAGCATAGGCCGGAACTCGCCTCGTTGGCAGAGGAAAAAGTTCAATGCGATCGAAAAGTGGCCGACGTACGCCAATAGGTACACCGAAGGCGGGCCAAAGGCCATTTTTGCCGCTGGCCGGCGCCATCGTGGCGCCATCGGCCCGGCTACCCTCACCAAGTGGGGCGAATAGCCCCACACGGCGCCGGCGTAGTTTTTCGAAAAAAACCGGGCTGTCTCTTGAGACAGCTTGGGTTGCGCGTCATTATGAAATAATGGTAAAGACGCGCTACTAGCCTTTTCGAGGAAAGCATTGAACTTTGCAGTTAATTTTACTGGCGCAAAGTAGTTCATGCCTAAGCTCGTAAAATAAAAAATATGATATAATATAAGTTTTTGTGGTTGACAGCGTACAAGTTCTGTAGATTTTTGTCCATAGTTGAAGTTCAATTGTTTAGAATATTTATCTCGCCGAGTATTTCCGCTTATCCTCACGTATTTTATTCCTTTCAAATTAAATTCATCTAAATAAAACCAAGGAGCATTTAATGCAAATTTACGTAGGAAACCTGGATTACGGTACAACCGATCAATCCTTAACAGACCTGTTCTCGCCATTTGGCGAAGTTGTCAGCGCCAAGATCATCAAGGATCGTGATACAAACCGATCCAAGGGTTTTGGTTTTGTCGAAATGGCCTCAAAAAACGAGGGCATCAAGGCAATTTCAAAGCTTGACGGCCAGGATTTAAACGGCCGTAACATCAAGGTAAACGAAGCCCAGCAGAAGCCACAAGGCGGAAACGGCGGCGGCGGAAACCGTGACAGACGCTGGTAGTCTCAAAACCAAATTGATTGGCGTTTTGAACTTTGTTTAAAACGCTTTCTTTTGAAAAACCTCAGCAATGAGGTTTTTTTATGCACATTTTCATGATTACAAGGGGAGAAAGCTCCCCCGCACCACTTTTTGCCAAATTATTATAAATGGTTATTAAAGTTAAAAACTGCATAATTAATTTTTCAAAAATCCAGGCAAAAAGTGGTGCGGGGAAATTACCCCTCTTATATGTTCGTGATACGAATATTTCTTTAAAATATATCCGTCCTGTCGCGACAATTGTTTCTTTTTATGCCGAAACCTGAAAAATTTCTTACATATAATCGTCTCTGCAATTTGATTGTATTTCCCGGGCGGGGGCAACCGAGCCTGTGCGCCAACCTGCTTTTCGAGTAAAGCATTGGAGCTTAGGCATGAACTACTTTGCGCCAATAAAATTAACCGCAAAGTTCAATGCTTTACTCGAAAAGCTTCGTTTTTCTTCGAAAAACTCCGACAGACTGCCACGATGGCAGCCAGGTCGGTGGCGCCAGGGAAGGCGCCAGCCACCGACGAATGGCCTTCGGTCCGCCTCTGGCGTACCTCTTGGCCACTTTTCGATCGCATTGAACTTTTTTCCTCTGCCAACGAGGCGAGTTCCGGCCTAAGCTCATTGAACTTTGGGGTTGTCTTTGTTTTCAAAAAATAGTTGTCGCACAGGCTCAACTGAAAAACCTTTTGCGGTTGACCCCGTGTTTTATCGCCAGGATTTCACCAATAGAAAAAATCTTACATTAAAATTTCCATGTTTGGGGGCAGGCAGTATGAGAACGTCGTTGATTCAAAAAATTCCCTTTGGGGTGGCCATTAAGTTGCTGCTGGCGTTGTCGGGCGCGACGATTGTTTTTCACATCCTGGTTCTGGCCGGGGTAATACCGTATGAGATCGTCTGGGGCGGCCGCCTTGAAACGATTTCGCAGATGCGGGTTTTTGAGGGCATCTCGATTGCGATAAATTTGCTGATTGCGGCGGCGACCTTGACA
>Ga0224510_10000067_pt1 | contig 84923 bp, 79 predicted proteins | sample SF_May12_sed_USG_FD_170161 | JGI IMG/M metagenome (GOLD analysis project Ga0224510, IMG submission 170161) | Sediment microbial communities from San Francisco Bay, California, United States - SF_May12_sed_USGS_4_1 | ecosystem: Environmental > Aquatic > Marine > Sediment | place: USA: California... | reverse complement strand
CGGGGAGAAAACCTGTTGGTGCGTGGAGATCTGGTGCCCATCATCAGGTTGTATGAAGTTTTTGGCGTGGAATCCACCTATACGGATCCTTGTGACGCCATTGTCGTTGTGGTTGAGAATGAGGGCAGGCGTCGTGCTTTGATGGTTGACGAACTCCTGGGCAAAGAGGAGGTCGTGATCAAAAATCTCGGCGGTCTTGATGTCCCCGGCGTTGCCGGAGGGACTATTCTCGGAGATGGCAGGGTTGGTCTTATTCTTGATCTTGGTGGCGTTATTGCCAACAAGGCGGATTGATTTTGTAATTGTTCGGCAGCACCACATTTGCTTTGTCATCGGCATGTTCATGTGCAATAGTGCACTTTGCAGGCCGCGTTGGCGGTGATTTTTGCCGACAATCGACACGCGCGACTCTGGTAATGCGGAACAGTTATCATCCCGTGTTTTTGTTCAATTCCGGTATCAGACCGGATAGTTACTGAGTTTTTTGCAACCAGCGGAAATTTGGGGAATGTTTTCATCCCCATGGGCTGAGGAGTCGCCCCTGTGGGTCTTTCATGAAAAAGGAGGATGTTGATGGAAGCAGCAAGCGTAGTGCAGAATTTAGGCCAAGGGGCGGAACTGGCAGGGAAATACCTCACTTTTTCCTTGGGAAAAGAGGATTACGGCGTCGGAATTCTCAGTGTCAGGGAGATAATCGGGGTCATGGAGATTACCGCTGTACCGCATACCCCGGTCTATATCAAGGGGGTGATCAACTTGCGGGGCAAGGTGATTCCAGTGTTGGATCTGCGGCTTAAATTCAACATGAGTCATAAGGAATATGACGAAAGAACCTGTGTGATCGTTGTCGAGGTTCAAGGTCAAACAGCTCCGGTGCAGGTCGGCATGGTGGTGGATTCTGTTTCGGAAGTTCTGAACATCGCTGCCGGTGAAATAGAGCCTCCGCCATCCCTCAGTTCTTCGTCTGAAACCGAGAATATCCTGGGTATGGCGAAAGTCAAGGGCGAGGTCAAAATTCTTCTCGATGTGGACAGGGTTGTCGGCGAGGGGCTTTTGCAGCACTTTGCCTCCCAGTAATACAAGTTACGGTAAAAAAGCTTTTTGAAGAGGTGTGTGCGTTGCCCTTGAGGGGGGCGGGGCAGAACCAGTGGGGCTTGGCTGTGGGGATTGATTTGCTGCGAGCATTCCCTGAATCGCAGGTCGGAAAAGAGCGATATCAATAGGCAGATTCGAGTGACTTATCTGCCGGGATAACAAGGGAGCGGCTTTGTGGTATTGAACAGTGACGGATCAGGGGGAATTCGCTATCAGCAGCTCAGCGATGGGTTGTTTCAGAAATTCAGCGATCTGGTGTATGAAAAAACCGGAATCTTTCTGAAGGCTGGGAAAAAAGAGCTGCTGAACGCCCGTTTGGGCAAGAGGTTGCGGGCCACCGGGATAGAGTCGTTTAAAGAGTACTATGACTATGTCATCCACGACACTACCGGGGAGGAGCTTGTTCATCTCATCGACAGCGTGTCCACCAATTTCACTTCATTTTTCAGGGAAAGCTCTCATTTTGACATCTTGCGCTCCACGGTTTTGCCCGCCTTTGTCAAGGAGGGACGGGGGAAAAATAAGGAGCTTCTGCTTTGGTCCTCCGCCAGTTCATCCGGGGAGGAGCCATACACCATGGCCATGGTGGTGGATGATTTTCTCGGTCAGCATCCAGGGGTGCGCTACCGTATCATGGCTACGGATATCTCCACCAGGGTTTTGGCGCAAGCGAAAAGGGGAGTGTATGCCGACGAAAGGATTGCAAAGGTCCCCAAGCCCTTTTTGAAAAAATATTTTCAGAAAGGGGTGGGCAGCTCCGATGGCTATGTGAAGGTGAAGGAAGATCTTCGACGGATGGTGCATTTTGACCGTTTCAATCTTATGGGCGATTTTCCTTGGCGTGAGGCCATTGATGTCATTTTCTGCCGAAACGTCATGATCTATTTCAACCGGGAAACGCAACAGGAGCTGGTGAGTAAATTTTATCAGGCTCTTACCCCGGGCGGGTATCTTTTTATCGGCCATTCCGAAAGTATCAGCGGTTTGAAACATAATTTTACCCAGATTGATGCGACCGCATATCTGAAACGATGAAGTCCGTTGCCCGGGGTGAAGGGCCTAAGGCGATGACGGTTACAGGACAGGGAGCGCATGAAGATAATCGTTGGCATTTCAGACATGAAGGTCAGCAATAAGCCGGACGATGTCCTGATCACCTATTCTCTCGGCTCCTGTATCGGGGTCGTGATCTGGGATCCGGTGGCAAAGGTCGGGGGCATGCTGCATTATATGCTGCCGGATTCTTCTCTTGATAAGGAGAAGGCGGAGGCCAAGCCCTTCATGTTTGCGGATACCGGTATTCCCCGGTTGTTCAAGGAAACGTATAAATTCGGAGCCATTAAAACTCGTTTGATCGTCAAGGTGGTTGGCGGGTCGCAAATTATGGATAACGCCGGGATCTTTAATATCGGCAAGCGAAATCAGGCTGTTCTTCGGAAAATGTTTTGGAAGAATCAGATCATGCTGGCCAAGGAAGATGTCGGTGGTACAGGAAACCGCACGGTGAGTTTGGAAATCGGGACGGGGATTACCCACTTGAAGGTTTCAGGAAGAGGGGAGTTTGAATTATGAGCCGTCTGGATGAGATTCTTTCCCTGGTGAAGCATGTCCCGCCTTTTCCCAAGGTGGCTCAGCGGGTTTCGGAGATGTTGAACGACCCGGAGGTGAGTGCCGCCGCTTTGGCCGAGGTTATTCAATACGATCAGGTGATTACGGCCAATGTATTAAAGATTTGCAATGCCGCGTACTTCGGTCTGCCCCGCAAGGTTGCTTCCCTTGATGAGGCCCTGGTTATTGTTGGCAACGACATACTCAAGGACATCATTGTTACCAGCAGCAGCGCCCGTTTTTATAAAGGCGCCGCCGGAGAAGGCTACAAGCTGGACCAGGGGGAACTGTGGAAGCATTCCATTGCCGTTGGCATAATGGCCAAGGAATTGGTCAAGTACGTCAAGGATGTGGACCCAGGAAGCGCTTATACCGCAGGGCTTTTGCATGATATCGGTAAACGGTTTTTGAGTAGTTTTGTCGCCGATGATTTTAAAAATATCATGATGAAGGTGGTTCAGGACAGCTGTTCCTTTGTCGAGGCGGAGAAGGAGCTGTTGGGAGCAACCCATGCCGAGCTGGGGGGCATGATCATGAGCCAGTGGGACTTTCCCAAGGAGATTGAGCTGGCTGTTTTGCAGCATCATGATCCTGATGCCCTGGAAAAGGATTCCCTTACCGCGATCGTGGCCTTGGCCAATGCCTTGGTTATCAGCATGGGGATCGGCGTCGGAGCTGATGGGTTATCGGTGAAAATGCAGGGGGGGGGCTTGAAGAGGTTTGGCATTACCTCCATGCACCTTGAGCTGTGTATGGCCAATCTTCTCACGGAGATCGATCGGGCGCAGGAGCTTTTTAATATTTAGGAGCCGTTAAGAGATAACCTGTACTTTTTCAGCTATTGCGTTACGGCTCCTTATGCCGTTTCTGGGATCACAATTGCTTATTTTTTTTGGTAAAGGCTTAGGAGCCGTTAAGAGATAACCTGTACTTTTTCAGCTATTGCGTTACGGCTCCTTATGCCGTTTCTGGGATCACAATTGCTTAATTTTTTTGGTAAAGGCTTAGGAGCCGTTAAGAGATAACCTGTACTTTTTTAGCTATTGCGTTACGGCTCCTTATGTCGATTCCCATATTCCAATGGGGCATTGTTTTTTGAACAACGGCTTGGCAAGGATTAAATTCATCTCCGGATTATTCAACAGCCAGATGGCTTGAGTGGTGCAACCGGGGAACAGGGCGCGCGGAAAGCGGCGAATGCCCAAGATGGAATAATTAACGGAAGCGGGAGAGAGGGCGATGGCTTTCAATATTTTGGTGGCAGATGACTCTGAAACCATGCGGGCCGTGATCAAGAAAACCGTGAGCATGTCCGGGGTGCCTGTCGGGGAGTTTCATGAGGCGGCCAATGGCAAAGAGGCTCTGGCTATTTTGGCGGAAACCTGGATTGATGTCATTCTGTCAGACATCAACATGCCGGAAATGGGTGGAATGGAGCTCTTGAAAAAAATCAGTGAAGACGAGGATCTTCGAAAAATTCCCCTGATCTTCATCACCACCGAGGCCAGCGATGCCCGTAAGGAAGAGGCGCAAAAGCACGGGGTTGCGGGCTATGTGAAAAAGCCGTTTCAGCCTGAGACCATCAAGGCTATTCTCTACGATGTGCTGGAAAAGGCTTATGAACACAGACTGGAAGAGAATCCGGGCGAAGAGACTGGTGAAGAGAGTGATTTTTAGGCGCCGTTACGAATGAGTGCTTTCTTGATCGTCGCCGTTAACAGTAATGGAGGCAGCGCCGCATCGTGACGGCTCAGATTCCGCGATCCATTGGCAACCATCAATAGAAGAGGATGCCCGGAGCGTTGGTGCAGATTGCAGATGGTTGTGAATCAGGAAAAGTGCTTGGGGAGGATGACTGAATGGACGAGAACTTGCGGCGGGTTATATTCGAAACTTTTTCAGAGGTCTTTGAGACCATGTTTTTCACTTTTTTGGAGCCGCTTGAAGAGGCGCCGGGAAAGGGAGAACTTGGCTGCGGCAGGTTCATCGAGGCCACAATCAGTTATTCCGGCGGTTCTAATGGCAATTTTCTTTTTTATTTTCCATGGGAGCTTGCTAAGAATATCACCGTGAATTTTCTCGGGGTTGATGAGGATGAGGTGCGGGACGGACAGCTCAAGGATACGGCGGCGGAAACGGCAAATATGGCCATCGGCAGTTTGTTGGGCAAGCTGGATCCGGGGGGCAAGGCCTCTCTGGCCATTCCTCAAGCCCGCTTACTTGCCGAATTTTCTCCGGAAACCCTGTTTGGCGAGACTGGTCTTTGCATGTTTGGCACGGAATTTGGGATTTTGTGGGTTGTAGGAACACATGCGTAGAATCGACGAGTCCGTAAAAAAGAGCGTTGTTCTTTTGAGACATCAGAAAGACAAGAAGAGATCATGAGAAAAATACGCGTACTAGTGGTGGATGATTCCGCGGTTGTTCGCAAGGTGTTCAGCGAGGAATTGTCATATGAAAAGGACATCGAGGTCGTGGCCACGGCGCCGGATCCCTATGTGGCAAGGGACAAGATCGTTGCCCTCAAACCCGATGTGATTACGCTTGATGTCGAAATGCCGCGGATGGATGGCATTACCTTTCTTAAGAAGCTGATGCGTTATTTCCCGCTCCCGGTCATCATTGTGAGTTCCTTGACCAAGGCGGGCGGAGCCCTGGCCATGGAGGCCATGGACAGCGGGGCGGTCGATGTTATCTGTAAGCCGGGCGAGGCTTACTCCGTCGGCGACATGAGCGCCCAGCTTGCCGAAAAAATTCGGGCCGCCTCCCATGTGAACATGGCGCAACGGGCCATGCATCTTGCCACGGTTCGTCCTGCCAATGCGCCCAAGCTTTCCCTGACAAAGACGACAAATAAGTTGATCGCCATCGGCGCCTCCACCGGGGGCACCGAAGCTTTGAAGGATGTTCTCACCCAGTTTCCGGCAAATACCCCAGGGATCATGATTGTTCAGCATATGCCCGCCAATTTTACCGCCAGTTTTGCCGAGAGGCTGAACAGTCTCTGTCAGATTCGGGTAAAAGAGGCGCAAGACGGTGATTCCGTGGTGCCGGGTACTGCCTTGCTTGCGCCGGGTAATTACCATATGGTTCTGCGGCGGAGCGGCGCTCGTTATTATGTTAATGTCAAAAACGGGCCGTTAGTCTGCTACCAGCGGCCTGCGGTGGATGTTTTGTTTAATTCGGTGGCCGCTTATGGTGGAGCCAACGCGGTTGGTGTTATCCTCACCGGGATGGGCAAGGATGGTGCTCAGGGCATGCTGAAGATGAAAGAGGCCGGTGCGCAAACAATCGCCCAAGACGAAAAAACCTGCGTTGTTTTCGGGATGCCCAAAGAGGCCATCGCTGCCGGTGGAGTGGACAAGGTCGTGCCGCTGCTCGATATCCCCGCTGAAGTTATGAAGATGCTTTAGCCTCACGGCTCATGTCTGCTTTGCTTCCTCGGGTCATGGACATCTGCTCCAGATGGAGTAAGTAGCTTTTCACCTCGCTCCCTCCGGCAAATTCTCCCAATCCCGAAGAACTTATCACTCGATGGCAGGGGACAATCAAGGCCAGGGGATTGGCGTTGCAGGCCTGCCCCACCGCCCGGGCCGCACCTTGTTTTCCTAGGTCCGCTGCTAATTTCCCGTAGGTTGTTGTTTCTCCATAAGGAATTTCGGCGATACGCTCCCATACGCGCCTTTGGAACCCGGTACCTTTTTGTACAAATGGTGATTCGATTTGCGGCGGAAATTTTTGTCGGCGACCTTCGAAGAATTCCAGAAGCAGATCAGCAAAACTATGGCCGAAGCAGTTGTCTATTCTGCAGTCGGAACCGAGGTTTTTCTTGAGCCACAGTTTGGCGATTTCATGTCTGGCTGGAGAAAAGGTGAGATGGACAGGGATATCGCCGAGGCAAATGACCTTGCAGCGTATTTCTTTGAATTTGAGCACAAAGGTCAAGTATTGAAGCGATGTTGATGTCATGGTGTGGTACTCACGGAGATATGCGGTCGCATTTTTTAATTGAAAAGCGATTTTGATCGATAAGAAAGGTGGGAAGAACCTTTGTGGGCTTCTTTTGGCTGTTTTCTTGTTTGTTGGGGTGCGCTCATTTGTATGGCGCGGCTGCCATCGCAGATGGTCCTGGTAATATTTGGTGAATGTAAAAAACAATAAATCAACGAGATGGGTTTGAAACCTCAAAAAAAACTTGATTTTTTAGTTGCGGATAAATTATAGCTGAATAAAGATCTATTAAATTGAAATTATAAGCTTTTTTTAGAAAAAAATTTTTAAGCGAAAAATGGGTTCACTATGGCTTCTTTTTTTTCCCGACGGCTTCTCTCTGTTGCGTTGTTTGTTTGTTTACTGGCTTCTCCGGCAGGAGCGCAACTTCATGCGAAAACTGTGAAAAATCAAGCGGAAAAAGCAAAGGTTGTCTCTTTGCGTTCAACTCATAAGGTTGCGCCTGATCAGCGAAAGGGAAAGATAGCGAAAAAGCAGAAAAGGCACGCAAAAGTAGCCGCACGTGTTTCCGTGCAAGAGTTGAAGCGAAAAGTGGCGGAATCGTACACTGTTCCAACCGAGGTTTCCTCGGAGTTGCAGGGTAAGTTGACCTGCCGCAGTGCGTATATTATGGACGCTAAAACCGGCAAGGTCTTGTACGACCGCAGTGCAGACCGCCCGGGTCAGCCCGCCAGCACCATTAAAATCATCACCGGACTCATTGCCGTTGAAAGTCTTAATAATAAGGAGATGGTCCCCACCAGCGCTTATGCGGCAAACATGCCGGCTTCAAAGGTCTATTTGAAAAAAGGGCAGTCTTATCAAGCCTCTGATTTGATTAATGCTGTCCTGCTTGCTTCGGCAAATGATGCCAGTGTGGCTTTGGCGGAAAAGGTTGCCGGTTCCGAACCAGCCTTTGCTCGATTGATGACCAAAAAGGCCGAGGCCCTTGGTGCGCAAAATACCATTTGTAAGAGCGCCAATGGCTTAACCAGGGAAGGCCAGCAGACAACGGCCCGTGATCTGGCCACGGTTTTTAACCGGGCCATGCATAATCCTGAGTTTGCCGAGCGCATGTCCACTGTCCAGGTGCACACCAGTGACGGCAAGTTGCTGCGGAGCCACAACAAGGCGTTGTGGACTCTGGACGGTGCGGTTGGGGGGAAAACGGGTTATACGGCGGCAGCAGGAAAAACCTATGTCGGCAAATTCCAGCGTAACGGTCAAGCTATTATCGTGGCATTGCTGGGCAGTGCCTCCATGTGGGATGATATCGCCACCTTGGTTGAACATGGTTTTGCCAAACAGGAAATGGCCTTACGCCAGCATGAGGATGTCACTGGTGGTGTGCAGGTTTCGCAGGTTAACCAGAAGAACGTGGTAAAAGGGCAGGACCAGTACGCCATGTTGACCTTGACCGGGCAAAAGAAAAAAGCTCATTTGTAGAATCGACAGCCAGAACAGAATCAAAGCCGACAGGAATCAGCCTGTCGGCTTTTTTTGTTAAAAACAGAAGTGTGGTTCATGATTACTAAGGAAGAGGTGAGGGCGAAGTTCCTTGATGCGCCGGAGGGGAAAGTTTCCGGAAAGTCCGCGGAAGTGGTGCGGCGTCTTGAGAGATATCGGGATGCTGAACGGATATTTGTAGGACCCACCGCGAGATTGCAGCAGATCAGAATAAACGTCCTGACGGACGGTAAGGAGCTATTGGTGCCGGCTCCTGGTTTGAAGGAGGGGTTCTATCTTCTGGTGCCGTATGAGATACCCTACAAGCACTTGAGTTATGCCGTGGGCTACAAGGGCTTGGTTCAATACGGTCGTCGGGTTGCGGTGGAAGAGCTTTGCCGGAAGCCTGTCGGTCTTTTGATTACCGATTGCCTGGCGGTCGGGCCGTCTGGATATTTTGTCGGCGAGGGCAAGGGTTTTTTCGACCTCGCGGTCGCCATCCTCGCAGAGCTGCATGGGCTTTCTCCTGAAGCGGAGGCTTACGGAGTGGGAGAGAATGAGCAGCTGCTTGATCAGGAAATTGATCCTGCCGCCTGGGATGTCCGGCTCAATGGCTTTATAACTCCTGATGGTATTTCCCTGAGCAATCCAGGTGGTCATGCTGATCGGAGGGTTTTGTGGGACGTGCTGCCGCCGAAAAGGATTCGAAAGATAACCCCCCTGTGGAAATTGAACATGCAAATCAAGGATGCACTGAGCGCGACAGAAAAGGACGCACAGTGAAGCGTGGGTGTGGTTGGGCTTCTCAGTCCTTGTTCAATTTGAAGATCGGCGTGAGCCCGCAGAGTTGGGCGTAGGCGTCGATTTCCTCACGAAGCTCCTGCACGTAGGGGCAATCCCAGACAGCCAGCAGTTTCCTCTGGGCGATATATGCCGATCTTCCATCGGCATCGTGTTCCGGTCTGCGTTCAAGTGCGTAAGGGAAAATCTGCGGTCGTCTACAGGTATCCGGCCTGTCTTGGTATATGGCGCATCCGCCGGTGGACTGCTCAAGGTTGGGACAGGCGCCGGCTTTCGGCAGGATAAGACTCCAGTTTTTGTCCCAGTGGTATAGGGCGGCTTGCCTTTGGAAAAATGGCGCACCTTCGACCATGAGCGGCGGCTCGGCATGGGGATCGCTTTGTCTGCTTTCCTTGGTGTCGATCCTTGGGATATTGAAAAGGTCGGTTTCGTTGTCTTGTAAGGGAATCTCAAAGAAAACCTGATTCATGTCTGTGCTCGGACCCAGGCAGCAGAGCGTGCAGTCGCAAGGTCCGCATAACAGGCTGTTGATCTTTTCCAGTTCACGGATAAGGATGCGCTGGCTTACCTCCAGCTCGAGGGATTCGAACTGGTCCAAGGGCTCCAGAGTTTCCTCTAAAACCAGTGTTTCTTCTTGACCTGAATGTTTAAGCTGCTCGAAAATCCTGAGGTCGTCAAGGTAGGGTAGCAGTTGTTCTTTGGGGTTCTGGTAGGTGCTGGTCGCTATCTCCACCGGCTCGGTGAGTTCCTCGAGAATCGGGGCGATTCGTTCAAAGGGGCCGGTAATATAAAGCATCTGGATAATGCGAGCCAGCGGGAGGATGGGATTAGCCAGCAGGGCTGCGCCTGAAGCGAACTGTGGGGATTTTTTGCCGATCATGGGTTAAAATATTAACGACTTTTTTCGGACGATGCAAGCGCCTGTTTTTGCCGGTGCTCTTTCTTGACCGGGCTGAAGAGAAGGGGTAGTATTGCTTGGACCTTAATGAGCGCGAGATAACTCCTTAGTTTGCGCTTCAATCATAGTTTTTGGCAGGTTTTTCTTGTGTCTGTCAAAGGATTTTTTCGGAGGTCGCAAGAACCTCTATTAAGCTAAACGGTTTTGGTGTCGGGTATGGATGATTTTCAAAAACAAGCTCTTACGGAACATCTGACTGAGTTGCGCAAGTGTCTGATCAATTCAGTGCTTGCCACGGTGGTGGGATTTGCCTTGGCCTATTCCTACAGCAAAGAGCTTGGCCAGTTGCTTTTCAAACCCCTGTGCGAGGCCATGCCTGAAGGCTCCAGTCTGATCTTTACCTCGTATCAGGAAGGGTTTTTTTTTATCTGAAGCTTTCCTTGGTTTCGGGTCTTCTCCTTGCCAGTCCGGTGATCTTTTACCAGCTTTGGCGTTTTGTCGCTCCTGGTCTCTATCAGCATGAAAAACGGGTGATTCTGCCTTTCACCCTGCTCTCTTCGCTTTTCTTCTTCGGCGGGGCGGCCTTCGGTTATTTCGTGGTTTTCCCTCCGGCCTTCAAATTCCTGCTCGGCTATTCCAACGATTTCCTGAGCCCCATGCCCACGGTAAAGGAATATTTTTCCCTCTGCCTGCGTTTGCTCATTGCCTTTGGGGTTATCTTCGAACTGCCTATTTTCATGGTGCTGTTGGCTAAAATGGGAGTGGTGAATGCGGCCTTCCTGAACAGGCACCGCAAGTATGCCGTCCTGCTTTCCTTTGTCATTGCCGCCATTCTTACCCCCACCCCGGACGTGATCAACCAGTGCCTCATGGCTTTTCCGCTAATAGTGCTCTATGAGGTGAGTATCGTCGCGGTCTGGCTGTTGGGGAGGAAGAGGCTGGCCGGGTTTGCTGAAACCGAGAATTCTGATGGGGCGGAAGGCTAAGCGCCCCGTGCTTTTCACACCTAAGGCTGCTTTGATGCTGATTTCCCCAGATGGATACCGCACTGGCATAGACCACGGTTGTTTTGCTGATTGTATCTCTTGCTTTTTGCGAAAGGGCGGTATCGTCTGTCATCACCCAGAGCAGCACATGGGTATCGAGCAGTAACCTCATTTTGCACCCTCAAATCCAGTCAGTGCGTCTTCGGGCAGGGGGCATCAAAATCTTTAGCGATTTTTACCTCACCCTGCATCAGTCCGAAGCGAATTTTCTGTCCCGTCTCGCGAAGCGGAACCAGGCGAGCTGCCGGTTTTTCTGCTTTTGCGATGATGATTCTCTTCCCATTGGAAGTCTGTTGTTTTGCGCTTGGTCTAGTCTGGTCCGACTCGGAGTTCATTCAGCAACAATAAAAGGCAGAGGAGTTTGTTCGCTCGATGGGCGGTGAAAGGGGAGGCGTTTGCGGTGTAATCCGTTCAGGTCAGAACCAGCACTGTCAAACCAATACGTTGATTATCTTGCCGCTTGTCTGTGAGGGCGTTGGGCGGGTGGCTTTCTGGTGCTCATTCTGGGCCGAGCGCACTTTCTCGGCGGCCTGTCGTTCTTCGGCCTGGGCGGCCTGCAGGTTTTTCTGGGCCTGTTGCTCTTCCGCCTGGGCATCCCGGGTTCTTTGGCTTGCATCCATTCGTTCTTTCTGTGCTTGCCGTAAATTCTGTGAAGCTCTCTGGCTCTCCGAGGTGTTGGTTCTGGAAAACCCGGGGGCAATGGCCGATGGTGGAATGGTCTGTATCGCAGAGATAATTTCCGGCGCCATAATGTCCTCCTCCCAGCACGGATGATGGAAGATCCGCAGAAAGGTTTATCCCCAGAGTTACATTTCTCTTTTTATTCTTTCATAAAGTTAACCACTTGTCCAGCAAGAAACAAGGTTGTTGTCTGAAAGTTTCATGTTCATTCTCTGGCATCGAGATGGGATAGTCTGTCATGATTTTGACGTTTTTCCGCTCCGGGGTCAGGATTTGTGTGGCGATAACCACGCGGTTTGTCGCAAGAAAGCCTGTGTTTCGTTGATTGGCCATGGGAAATATTTTCCTTGTTTTCTTGGCATCCTTTTTGCTTAAGGTAAAACATGAAGCTAGCGAAAGATTTTAGTTTAGCTTTTTTGTATCTCGGTCGATATGATCAACACAAGGGAAACAACGCCGGGTGGCCATTGAATTTGTTTCCCCTAAACAAATGAGGCATGCGATGAAATACAGAATCAAGGAGGTCGGTTTGGAGTTGGGGGTTCCTGTGTCCACCATCAGATATTGGCAGAAGGAATTTGCGGACTTTATAAATCCGGAAAAAACAGATGGTGGACAACGGCGCTACTCGCAGCAAGATCTTGAAACGTTTTTGCAGATCAAGGAGCAGGTGTATAAGCAGAAACGAAGCATTGAGTCCGTCAGGGAGACCCTTAAAGGTTCGGATTCGTCTTGTCCTGACATCGACTGGTCGGACAAGACGATTTTGATCACCGGAGGCACCGGTTCATTCGGCAAGCACTTCTGCCATTACCTGCTGGATCGACTCAATCCTAAGGCCATCCGCATTTACAGCCGCGACGAGCTTAAGCAGCACGAGATGCGCATAGAGTTCAAGGACGATGAACGGCTGCGTTTTCTCATCGGCGATGTCCGTGACGGGGAGCGGTTGCTGCGGGCCATGCGCGGGGTGGACATGGTGGTCCATGCCGCCGCCCTCAAACAGGTGCCGGCCTGCGAGTACAATCCCTTCGAGGCGGTGAAGACCAATGTCCACGGGGCCCAGAATGTCATTAATGCGGCCATTGATGCCGGAGTCAAAAAGGTGATCGCTCTTTCTACGGATAAGGCGGTCAATCCGGTCAATCTGTACGGCGCCACGAAACTCTGTTCCGACAAGCTCTTTGTCCAAGGCAACGCCTATGCTGGTGCCGAGGGAACCTGTTTTGCCTGTGTGCGGTACGGCAATGTTATTGGCAGCCGGGGGAGTGTTATCCCACTTTTTCTACAGCAAAAGGAAAGTGGTACGATCACCATTACCGATGAACGGATGACCCGTTTCTGGATCACCCTTGATCATGCTGTGGAGCTGGTTCTTCAGGGATTCCGGTACATGGAGGGGGGTGAAATCTTTGTGCCGAATATTCCCAGTATGCGGATTATGGATTTGGCTGAGGCCATTGCTCCGGAATGCGCGGTCAAGCATATCGGGATCAGGGATGGTGAAAAGTTGCACGAAGCGCTCACCGGTGAGGATGAAGGCCGCAATACCTATAAATATAAAGGGATGTATGTGGTCATGCCGAGTCATTCATGGTGGAAACGGAAGAATTACGTTGAGGCGGTAAAAATGCCAGAAGGCTTTGTCTACACCAGCGATGCCAACGAAGAGTGGCTTACTGTGGATGAGCTGCGCCAAATCGTATTCGGTGAGGCGGAGCAAAAAGACAATCGGGCAACGGATGTAGATCATGGGGTTCCGGCGCGGGCGGTGGCGTGAGAACCGGATTTTGGGGATTTCGATGAAACAACGGCTGGATACTGCGATTATGCCTCCCACATCTGAGACCTCGACAGCTTTTCTGCCTTACGGCAGGCAGCAGATCGATGAGGACGATATCGCGGCGGTGATGGAGGCGCTCCGTTCCGACTGGCTGACCACTGGCCCCAAGGTGGGCGGGTTCGAGGCGGCGGTTTGCGAATTTAGCGGTGCGCAGTATGGGGTGGCGGTGTCAAGCGGTACCGCGGCTTTGCATGCTGCGATGCACGCCTTGGGCATCGGTCCTGGGGATGAGGTGATCGTGCCGGCCATGACCTTTGCGGCCACGGCCAATTGTGTGGTCTATCAGGGAGGGACTCCGGTCTTCGCCGACGTGGATCCGGATACCCTGCTTATCGACCCAGCCGACGTGGCACTCAAAATCACCCCCAGAACCCGGGCGATCATCGCGGTGGATTATGCCGGTCAACCCTGTGACTATGATGCACTCCGCGATCTTGCTCGGGTCCATGGCCTCGCCCTGGTGGCGGATGGTTGCCACAGTCTGGGCGGGTCGTACAGAGGCAGGCGGGTGGGGACCCTGGCCGACCTCACGGTGTTCAGCTTTCATCCGGTCAAGCACATCACCACCGGCGAAGGGGGCATGGTGGTCACCGATAATCGTGAATTGGCCGCCCGGATGCGGCGCTTCCGCAACCACGGCATCGATACCGATCATCGCCAGCGCGAGACGGTCGGTACCTGGGCCTACCAGATGGTGGAACTGGGCTACAACTACCGGCTCACCGACCTGCAGGCCGCCCTGGGAACGAGTCAGCTGGCCAAGCTACCGGGTTGGCTGGAAAAACGGCGCAAGTTGGCCGCCGCCTACGACACGGATTTGGCTAATGTTACGGCGGTGAGACCTTTGGCAGTGCGGTCGGGGGATGAACACGCTTATCATCTCTACGTTGTGCGTCTTGCCGACAGCGGAGTGCGGGGCCGGATCTTCGCCGGGTTGCGGCAACAGGGAATCGGAGCCAATGTCCATTACCTGCCGGTGCATCTGCACCCTTACTATCAGGACGCCTTCCACACTGCTCCGGGCCTCTGTCCAACTGCCGAGGCTGCATACGATTGTATTTTGACTCTGCCTTTGCATCAGGGCATGGAAGAGACGGATGTGGTCAGGGTGGTGCATGTCCTGCGACAGGAGCTGGGTGCATGATCGGCAGGTTGGTGATTCGGGCCGATGCGGACGGCGCCATGGGCACCGGCCATGTCATGCGTTGCCTGGCGTTGGCCGAGGAGTGGCGTGATCGTGGTGGTGAGGTACTTTTTGCAGGCAGGATCGAGCCGGAACCGTTGCGTCGGAGGATAGAATCGGAAGGAGCTGTTCTGCTCGATTTGGCAGGTGGTTATCCTGACCCGGCAGACCTTGCGGCCATGCGCCGATTGGCTGGGGAACAATTGTCTCCGCATGTCTCCTCGGGCTGGATGGTGCTGGATGGCTACCATTTTGACGGTGTTTACCAGCAGGGGCTGCGGGAGGCCGGTTGGCAACTGCTGGTGATTGATGACTTGGGGCAATTGGCCGACTACCACTGCGATGCGCTGCTCAATCAGAATCTCTACGCCCCTAATATTCCCTACAATTGCCCTCCCGAGGCGACCAGGTTGCTGGGGCCGCGTTACGCCCTGCTGCGCCGGGAGTTTCGGCGCTCCGGCGAAGAGCGTTTATTTCCGGTGGTGGCTAAGCGGGTGTTGGTCACCATGGGCGGCGCGGACCAGCACAATGTGAGTGCCCGGGTGCTCTCTGCCCTGGCTACCAGTGATATTGACGGGTTGGAGGTTAAGGTGGTGGTGGGGGCGGCCAATCCGCATGCAGGGATACTTGCCGGGTTGACGGCCAGCCTGCCATTTCGGTGTGAGTTGGCGCGGGACGTGATTGATATGGCCGCCTTGATGCGCTGGGCGGATGTTGTTGTGACTGCGGCAGGCACCACTACTTACGAGTTGGCCTCTGTGGGGGTGCCGTTTGTGACTCTGGTCACGGCGGACAATCAGAAGGAGAATGCCAGTCAGCTTGCTCGCCAGAGGGTGGCCATGACGCTGGGTTGGCATGACGCCCTTGGTCCGGATGCGCTGGCCAGCCGGTTGCGGGAATTTTTGCACGATGGCGGGCAACGTCAGGCCCAGGCCGTCACGGGGTGCAGGCTGGTGGATGGACGTGGTGCCGGGCGGGTGGTCACTGCTCTGCTGGCGAAGGGGATGACATTGCATCCCGCCGGCTGGCAGGACAAAGATGTGCTGCTCCAGTGGGCCAATGATCCGAAGACCCGGAAGAACTCCTTCCGTCCCGAGGCCATCAGTCCGGAGGGCCATGAACAGTGGCTGGCCGCGAAACTCACTGCTCCGGATTGTCGCCTCTGGTTGGCTGCGCTTTCGAACACCGCCAAACTGGGCCTGGTGCGATTTGATCTGGGCGAGGGTATGGCGGAGATCTCGGTGAATCTGGCTCCTGGCCTCCGCGGACAGGGGTTGGGAAGCGTCCTGATAAGAACGGCCTGTGCCCGACTGTTTCGGGAGGAGCAAGGAGTGGGGCGGATCATCGCTTTGGTCAAAAAGGAGAACTATGCCTCGCTGAGGTCTTTTACCAAGGCCGGTTTCGTCGCAGAGGCTGAAACGGAACGGTGCGGTATCCCGGCGGTGTCATTACGGCTGGAAAGGAATCAACATGACTGAGATCACTATCAATGGTCGGGCCATCGGCACCGGTCATCCGATCTATATCATCGCCGAGATGAGTGCCAACCACGGTCAGGATTTCGACCAGGCGGCGCGGATTATTGAGGCGGCCAAGGAGGCCGGCGCCGATGCGGTGAAGCTCCAGACCTATACCCCGGATACCCTGACCATTGACTGTGACAACGAATACTTTCGGATCAAGGGGACCATCTGGGAGGGGCGCACCCTGTACGACCTTTACGGAGAGGCGTATACCCCCTGGGAATGGCAGCCGAAGCTCAAGGAGATTGCCGACCGAGTGGGGATCACCCTTTTTTCCACCCCCTTTGATGCCACGGCGGTGGATTTTCTGGAGTCCATGGAGGTATCGGCCCACAAGGTTGCTTCTTTTGAATTGGTGGATCATGCATTGCTGGAACGGATCGGGGGTACCGGTAAGCCGGTGATCATGTCCACCGGCATGGCCACTCTTGCCGAGATAGATGAGGCGGTGGCTACCCTGCGGCGGGCCGGGGCAGGCGGCATCGCCCTGCTCAAGTGCACCAGCGCCTATCCGGCGCAGGCGGCGGACATGAATCTGCGTACCATCCCACATCTGGCCGAGGCCTTTGGAGTAGTGGCCGGACTGTCCGACCACACCATTGGGCTTGTTGCCCCGGTGGCTGCGGTGGCGTTGGGAGCGGCGATTATAGAGAAGCATATTACCTTGGACCGGACGGCGGGTGGCCCGGACAGCACCTTCTCTCTTGCACCGAAAGAGTTTGCGGCCATGGTGGCGGCGGTGCGCGAGACCGAGCAGGCTCTGGGACGAGTTTGCTATGAGCCGTCCGCTTCTGAAGAGAAGAGCAGGGCCTTCCGGAGGTCGTTGTTCGTGGTGGAAGACGTTCGGGCCGGTGAGGTTCTCACCCCGGAGAAGATCCGCTCCATCCGACCAGGACATGGGCTGGCGCCAAAGTATCTTGGCCAGGTGTTGGGCCGGCGGGCCTGTCGGGACATCCCCAAGGGAACGCCGCTCGGTTGGGAGATGATCGGAGGCTTGCCATGAATATTGCGATTATCCCGGCCCGAGGTGGTAGCAAGCGGATTCCGGGCAAGAACATCAGGCCATTTGCCGGTCAGCCGATGCTTGCCTGGTCCATCCAGGCGGCTGAGGCTTCAGGGCTTTTTGCCAGGATCATCGTTTCCACCGATTCGGAGGAGATCGCCGCAGTTGCCAGGCAATATGGGGCAGAGGTCCCATTTGTCCGGCCAGCCGAGCTTGCCGATGATTTTACTCCCACCGCCGAGGTGGTGCTTCACGCTCTGGAGTGGTTGGCCGGAGAGGGAACGAAGCCGGAGCGAGTCTGCTGTCTATACGCAACAGCGCCCTTTGTCCGAGCCGGTTTTTTGCGGCAGGGGTATGAGCTGATGCAGCAGACCGATGCGGCTTCGGTATTTCCGGTGGCCAGTTACCCTGCTTCGCCGTTCCGCGCCCTGACCATCGGCCAGGATGGCAGGCTGGCCATGCTGTGGCCGGAGCACGAGTTGACCCGTTCCAACGATCTGCCCGAGGCATACCATGATGCCGGGCAGTTTTATTGGCTCGATGTTGCCCGCTTCCGGCGGGATAAGAAGATCTACGCATGTGATGCGAGACCCGTGGTGCTGCCGCGTCGGCTGGTGCAGGACATCGATACCTTGGAAGACTGGCGCACTGCCGAGGCCATGCATCAGGCCCTTCGTATGACTGGTGAGATTGCTTGAAAACAAATAAGGCAGAGGAGAATACCATGACCGCTTTTCAAACGGAACAGGAGGCCTTTTGGGCCGGGGAGTTCGGTGACCAGTATATCGGCCGTAATCCGACCCCCAAGGAGCTGGGAGCACGGCTGGCGTTGTTTGCCCGTATCATGGCGCGCACCAGCGGGGTGGAGTCTGCCATTGAGTTTGGCGCCAATATCGGCAACAACCTTCGGGTGCTGCACCAGATGTTTCCCTCCATGGATCTGGCCGCCATCGAGATCAACGAACAGGCGGCAGCGGTGCTTGAGCAGTGGGGCAAGACTCAGGTGCTTCACCAGTCGATCTTGGACTTTACTCCGGAGCGGCAGTACGACCTTGCCTTTATCTCCGGGGTGCTCATTCATGTCAATCCCGAGATGCTGCCCCAGGTGTACGACCGGCTCCATGCGGCGAGTCGGCGCTACGTTTGTCTGATCGAATACTACAACCCCACACCGGTGGAGGTAAGCTACCGGGGTCACAGCGGCCGGCTGTTCAAACGTGATTTTGCCGGAGAGATGTTGACGCGTTTTTCCGACCTGAGACTTCTTGACTACGGTTTTGTCTATCATGGGGATTTGAACTTTCCCTTGGATGACCTCACCTGGTTTCTGATGGAGAAACGATAGCCGTTTTTGTGGGATTCTGAATGGAGACTATTATGGAAAAACATATTCACTATTGTACGCGTTGCGTAATGCCTGAGACCAAGCCCGATCTTCATCTTGATCAGGACGGCGTGTGCAGCGCCTGCAGGAATTTTGAGAATCGTCAGGTAATTGACTGGGATGCCCGTGAAAGAGAGCTTATGTCCATCCTGGATCGTTATCGCTCAAAGGACGGGAGCAATTATGACTGCATCATTCCGGTGAGTGGAGGAAAGGATAGTCATGCCCAGGTAATCAAGATACTTGAGCTTGGCATGAATCCTCTTTGTGTAACTGCTTCAACCGATATGCTTTCCGAGATCGGTCGCCAAAATATCGAAAATATAAAGAATCTTGGCGTTGATTATGTGGAGATGTCGGTTAACCCTGCGATCAGGAGAAAGATCAATCGACTCGCCTTGACACAGATTGGAGATATTTCCTGGCCGGAGCATGTGGCCATTTTTACAATTCCCATTCATTTTGCGGTGAAATTTAATGTTCCTCTGATCATTTGGGGAGAAAATTCGCAAAACGAGTATGGCGGGCCTGCGGCTGCGGTGAGTGATCAGGTGTTGACCAGGCGCTGGCTGGAGGAATTCGGCGGCCTGTTGGGGCTGCGGGTAAGCGATTTGCTGCTGGAGGATGGGATCGAACCAAAACACCTCATCCAATACACCTATCCCTCGGATGTGGATTTGCAACGGGTTGGCGTGACCGGCATTTTTCTTGGGTATTTTATTCCATGGGATGGCTATGCCAACGCCCTGTTGGCCCAAGCGCATGGATTTACGACCTATCATAAGACCGTTGAAGGATCAGTCGTGAACTATGAAAATCTGGACAATCATCAGACCGGAATCCACGACTATTTTAAATTTCTCAAATTTGCCTTTGGACGGGCTACGGATATTTCCTGCCTGCACATTCGCCGTGATCGATTGACCCGAGTCCAGGGAATCAAGCTTGTGAAAAAGCATGATGGTAAGTTCCCATGGGAATATTTGGGGAAATCTCTGGAAGAAATACTGGCGCCTCTGGATATGACTGTCGAGGAGTTTATTCGGATTTGTGACCGATTCACCAATAAGAAGCTTTTTGTCCGTGATGCCAATGGTCGTTTGGTCAAGGACAAGCATGGCAATCTCACCCGCATCAATGATGATAATTCATGAAAAAGGTCGCTATTCTTGAATACGGTATGGGGAATGTTGATTCGGTATTTCGCGCGGTGGAAGAATGCGGGGCTAATCCGGTGATTACCTGTGCCGAAGCGGAGATTAAAAATGCTGATTGCATTATTTTGCCAGGGGTCGGAGCTTTTGGGGATGCTATCCAGAATATCCGTCAGCGGCGGTTGGACGAGATGGTTGCGGAACGCGTACTGGATCGAGGGATCCCGTTTTTAGGGATTTGTCTTGGTATGCAGCTTCTGGCGGATAAGAGTTACGAGTTTGGGGAGCATCGTGGCCTGGGATGGATCAGGGGGGAGGTTGTTCGGTTGCAGCAGGACAGCCCGTCCGTGCGAATTCCTCATGTGGGCTGGAATGAGGTGTGCCCCGAGGTTGATTCGCCTCTCCTGCAAGGGATTCGACCCGGAAAGGATTTGTATTTTGTTCACAGCTACCATTTTGTCTGTGAACGGGCGGAGAATCGCTTGGCCACTACCCCCTATTGCGGCGGGTTTACTTCGATTGTTGGAGAAAAGAATATTTTCGGGGTCCAGTTTCACCCGGAAAAAAGTCAACGCGCCGGTTTTCAATTGTTGCGTAATTTTCTGGCCTTGTAGGAGACAATATGCTCAAGGTACGGATCATGCCGACCCTGCTCTACAGGGATTTTGAACTGGTCAAGGGGGTTGGATTCGACAGCTGGCGGGGAGTTGGTAGCGCCATGCAGGCAATTCGCGTGTATAACATGCGCGAGGTCGACGAGTTGATTTTTCTCGACATTACTGCCACGCGCGAGGAGCGGGATCCGGATTTTGAGCTGATTGACGATCTGGCGGATGAATGCTTTATGCCACTTACTGTGGGTGGCGGGGTCAGGTCACTTGATGATGTCCGGCGGTTGCTCGATGTAGGTGCGGATAAGGTCGCCATTAATAGCGAGGCGGTGCGCAACCCGGAGCTAATCAGGGAGGTGGCGCAGCGATTTGGCTCTCAATGTGTTGTTGTTTCCATTGATGTCAGGAAGCAGGCCTCTGGGCGGTATGAAATTTTTACCCATTCAGGGCACAGGGCTACCGGTGTTGATCCGGTTGTCTTCGTCAAGGAGGCAGCCCGGTTGGGTGCAGGCGAGATTTTGCTTACCAGTATTGAAAGGGATGGCGCCATGGAGGGTTATGATCTGGTGCTGATTCAGCAGGTGAGTGAAGCAGTGGATATTCCGGTGATTGCCTCGGGAGGGGCAGGGATCTATGAGGATCTGTACAAGGCTTTGACTATTGGGAACGCAGCAGCAGTCGCAGCCGCCAGTATATTTCATTTTACCGAGCAAACCCCGTTGGCAGCCAAGGATTACCTGTATAGCAAGGGAATTCCGGTGAGGTTTTGATTGAGAATAATTTCTGCAAAGGAGCTTGAGAATGAACATCGTATTTATTGTCCCTTGTGTACGCCCTAATTTGGACAAGGCCTATTTCCCGACCGGCATTGCCTATGTGGCGACCGCTGTACAGAGAGCCGGATATGATTTCGACGTTATCGATATCGAAGCTCACCGGCATTCCGATGCGGAGATAGAGGCCTTGCTTCGCAAAAAACACTACGATGTCATCGCCACCGGAACTTTGGTTTCCGGCTATAAATATGTCAAACAAATTGCTGCTATTGCTAGAAAGACAAACCCGGAGGCCTGCATTGTCGCAGGGAATTCTGTCGCCTCGGCGATTTCCGAATTTCTGCTTACGCATACGGAAGTGGATGTTGCGGTAAAGGGAGAAGGGGAGGCCACCATGGTGCATATCCTTCAGGCTTTGGAGCGCGGAGATTCTCTTGCGGGAGTGAAGGGGTTGGTCTTTCAGGATGGCGATAGGTTTATCGATACCGGCTATGATGCAATCATCGAAGATGTGGATACTATCCCGTTTCCGAACTGGGACCTTTTTGATATGGATCGGTATTTGAGTAAAGCGATGCAGGATGTCCCTGAACCATATCCCATCGCCAAGGATGAGATCAGGCCTTTTGTGGTCAACACGGCCAGAGGATGTCCGTTTCGCTGTACTTTCTGTTACCACGTTTTTCAATATACGCATTACCGTTATCGTTCCGCCGCATCAATTTTTTCTGAAGTCAGAGAGTTGCGGAAAAGATACGGGATTAACTACGTCAACTTTTTTGACGAGCTGACCTTCTTTAATAAAAAGCAGGTGGAGGATTTTGTTGAGGTAGCCAAGGAGAGCGGCATGGAGTTTTACTGGAACGCAGACATCCGTTCCAACCTCTTTACCGAGGATGATATGGACCTCCTTCACGATTTAAAAAAAATTGGTTGTGTCAGTTTTGGTTACTCCTTGGAATCCGGGAGTCCCGAGATCCTCAAAACCATGAACAAGAAGCTTAAGGTCGAGGACTTTGCACGGCAGAAACGGGCGTTGGACAAGGCTGGGATAGCCTCATTCACCAGCATTGTTCTTGGATATCCTGAGGAAACTCTGGAAACACTCAAGCAGACCTTTGACGTGTGCTACGAGCTTGATATCTATCCCAGTACCGGCTATCTCCTGCCCCAGCCGGGGACCCCCATGTTTGAAGTAGCCAAGGAAAAGGGGTTTGCCGATGATTTCGAGCAATATCTGTTGAAGATGGGAGACCGGCAAGATCTCCGCTTCAATATGACGAATATCCCGGATGATGTATTGCAGGAGGCGGTGCGCGGTCATCTGAAGCGGATCAATGACAAAATGAACCTTGGTTTTTCCGATGAGCAACTGGTGAAGACCTTTACCTTTGTTACCTCCAATGAGAGCAAGGGGGAGGGGTGAGGTCTGCTGGAAATAATGGATACAAAAACTTTGATCATCAAGCAGACTGTTGAATAATTCGGTTTCGACAGCCTGAGGGCGACCAAAGGACGGGGCGTGGTTGAAAAAGTTTTAACCTCTCGCTATTGCCAAACTATCTCAGCTTGATGCTGTATCACCTGGAGGCCCTATGAGAAGTGCTGCTATCCCAACGCTTTCTGCCTGGAGGAGCTATGAGTATATTGGCTCCTATCCGGATCATATTTTTCATGCCGCTAATTTTGAACCCCAAGGGGGGCCGGATGGCCGGCCCTGGATATGGGCCGATGACTCCTGCTGGAGTATCGATACCCCGGAATCTCCTCATTCCATCCTGGCTCTTCTGGTTTATCCCTGTTGGGATAAAAAAGCGCACTTAGATCTTCGGGGCGCAGAAGTGGAGTTTTTTTTGCGGGGCGATGGCCTGCATCTCAAAGGGGGGCGTTGTTTTTTTTGGGTGACCTCGGAGCCGCCAGTTACCCGCTGGCATTATATCGGTGCCCCCATTGCAATTCCGGAAGGGAGCTGGGGTGAAAAGTTCCGCCTTATCTTAAAGGTCGAACCGGAGCAGTGGCATCGGAGTTACCCTGCTGCAGAAAATCCTGCTAATGATTTGGATAAGACTTTAAATGCGGTTGCTAGTTTCGGTTTTTCGTTTGTCGATTTCAGCGAAAAAGTTACAGGCAGTCTCTCCCTCAGCGGCTTCCAGATCTCGCAACCCTCCCAGGCAGCATTGTCTGTTGCTGTAGATTTCACCAAGCCGAAAGACTACATTGAGGATAATTTGGCTCTGTTGAAAGAGCATCATCCTCAAGTATGGCAAACGGTGATGGACTATGCCGACGAACCCTTGGGTGAGTTCCAACCGGCTGAAGACGGCAATCAGAATCTAATAGTCAGGAAGGAAGATGGGGAGGAAATTTTCCTCCACGACACCAGATCGCCTCTTGCCGAGTTGGCCGACTATTACAACCTGGTCCCGGAGAACGCCGCCGGGGTGGTGATGTTTATCGGCATGGGCTTGGGCTACAGCCCATTGGCCATGCTGCACAGCCGCAAGCATATTCACCATCTCGCGGTGTTGGAGCCGGAAACCGGTATTTTTATCCAAGCGCTCCATGCCCTCGACTTAACATTCCTCATCACCAATCGCCGGGTAAGCATCGCTATTGGCCCGGATATTGATGCCCTTGCGTTTCTGGCCCCAATGTCCCGTGCTCTGCAACTGGAAAGCTTTTATATTCTCCGGCATACTCCTTGTTTTCGGATTGCTCCGGAGACTTACATGGCTATTTACGATGAGATATTTAAGTATGGGAATGCCTATAATACCGGTGGCAATACCACTACTGTTCATGGCGCAAAATTTATCAACAATCGGCTCCGCCACCTGAGCGCTATTCATCACCAGCAGCTACTCGAACATCTCAAGGATACCTTTGCCGGAGTCCCGGCCATCATCGTGGCCGGCGGCCCTTCGCTGAACAAAAATATCCACCTGCTGTCCCAGGCCAAAGGCAAGGCGGTAATCATTGCCGCGGATACTGTGTTGCCCGCCCTGCTTGCCCACGGAGTAACTCCGGACTTCACTTCCTGTATCGATATGGATGATATCACCTTTGAAAAAATTGTTGCGGTCGCCCCAGAAGCGACCAATACTTCCTTGGTATGCAGCGCATGGGTGACCTCATCAGTGACAAAAAATTTCCCGGCGCGTCAGGTGTACTGGACCTTCATGGCCGGCCATATGGAAATGTGGCTCAATCATCTCCTGGGCGGCAAGATCCTTACCACCGGTGCCGGCACCGTTGCCCACATGAACTTCCTCGCCGCCAGTCTTTTGGGGTGTTCACCCATTGTTTTTGTCGGACAGGATCTGGCTTTCAGTGAGCAAGGGAGCCATGCTCTGCACGCCTCGCTGACGACCAATGATAGTCAGAAGGGACTTTTTGCCAGACAGGAAATCCTCTTCGCCGATGGTTATGGCGGTGGCAAGGTGCCGACTTCGCGGAGCTTTCTCGGGTTCAAGCACCACTTGGAGCAGGCCATGACTGCGGAAAAGGACCGGCAATTTATCAATGCCACCGAGGGCGGCGTCCGGCTGGAGGGCGCGGAAGAATTGCCATTGCAGGAGGTGCTGAGCCGTTATTGCGACAGGGAGATTGATGTCGCTGTGCTCATTCAGAAAGCGGAAGGCAGTGGCCGGATGCCCGGTCGGCGACAGATGATCGACGCACTTGCGCGCATGAACAAAGATATTGCCATTGTCGAAAAGGACATGTCCAGCTTGGATGATATGGTCGCAAAGCTCACCACGCAAATCACCAAGTTGCTGGCGCAGGGCTCCATCTGCCGAAAATTCGAAACCCTTCCCGTGTCTTTGCAGCGGCAATTTCTTGCGTTGGATGCATTAAATGAGCGGTTGGATAAGGCCAAGGTCTGGACCTTGCTGGAAGAGGCTACCAGAGAAGGCTTGTGCTTGAGTGAGCGTTTGAACCATGAGGTCAAAGATCTGGCTGACCAGCCGGATCGATACCTTGAATGCCTGAACAGGTCACTCAATCGCTTTGTCGTGATCAGCCGCTTCCGTTGGCAGGTTCTGGCACCCTTCGCCCAGAAGGTGAAAAATTTGCATCGCCATCTCCAGCGGGAGGATTTTTTACTCAAGAAACTCGCCAAATCAAAGGGAGATGACAGGGAGACCGTGCTGGAACTGCTTCGGCTGTATTTTGAAAACGGCGATCACGTCCTGTTGGAAAAGGCCATCGCGGCCAATTGCCCTGAGCCGGATCAATCGGCGGAATTGTCTTTTTATCTGGGTGCCATCGCGGCCCATCGCTACCAGTTGATAAAAATGGAAGACTATTTTGCCAGGGCCGAGAAGCTTGATCCTGCCTGGGCTGAGCAGATCAAGGCCTGTCGCTTTGGGCTTGCCGGGCGTTATCTTTGGTTTTATCGGGAATGGCGGCAAAATGACCGACTGGTCGCCCTACGAATGTTACTGAAGGCGCTTGCCTATACACAGGAGTATCCGGATCTGGTTCAAGCAGTCAATGTCGAGCTGGATCGGGTCTTGTCCCGGCAGGAGTCGGCGGATGATTTGGCCGATTTGTTGGGATTTTTTGGCGGGGCATTGATCGCGAATACCGAGCTGGCCGCCATTGTTGCGCCGGCCAAAAAGGCGGCTGTTTTTTTGGCCCAAGGGCAGTTGCGTTTCGGGCAGGCCGATTATTCCGAGGCCCTGGCATATTTCGAGCGGGCTGTCGAGCTCTGCCCGGACGAAGCAACAACCTGGGTCGCGATTTTCGAGGCTGCCTTTAATTGTCAAGATTTTGACCGGGCGGTGGCGGCCCTGGGACGTGCGGTGGCCCTAGACCACTCCCTTGCCGGGCACTGGGAAGAGTTTGGCGATCTGCTCCTTGGCGGCCAACAACCTGCCGATGCCCTGGCCGCCTACAGGCAATATTTCATCGTCCGGCCGGAACAACTTCATGTGTTAAAGAAAATAGGAGATTGTTACTTGGCCATGGATCAGCTGGAAGCCGCCCATGAAGCTTATCGTCAACTGAGGGAACGTCTTGGTTAACTAGGGAATCTTTCTCGGATCTTCTTCTGCCCACGGGTCCTCTTCGGAACTTAGTTCCGGAGAGGACCTTTTTTTGTCGGGAGGAGACCTGTAAGTAATACCAAAACAAAATCAAAAAACATTCAAGTACTGTTAAGTCTGGCCGATAGGTAGATTGAAATAGGATAACTCTGCTCTGTGGGGCAAATGTGTCTAACTCTTGAAGGGGGCTGGCTCCCCAAAGGAGGTGACCGCTGGGTTGTAAAAGAAATATCTAAGGTTACACTTCGGGATGGATAGCAAAAGGGTTAATGCAGTTCGAAACGAGTAATTTCAGCAGGGAAAAGGATTTCCCTAAACACCAAAACATGGATGGAGGAAAATACCATGGCATTAAGAATTAACACCAACATTGCGGCAATGACGGCTCATAAGAACATGATCAAGAATGATAGTGGTCTGTCAGCCTCTCTCGAAAAACTCTCATCCGGTCTGCGGATCAACAAGGCTGCCGATGACGCAGCCGGTATGTCGATTGCAGATGCTCTACGTTCCCAGTCCCTCGGCCTCGGTCAAGGTATACGGAATGCAGGCGATGGTATTTCGATGGTTCAGACTGCTGACGGCGCCTTGGAGGAATCGATCAATATCGTCAACACCATTAAGACGAAGTCGATCCAGGCTGCCCAAGATGGTCAGACCACTGATACGCGGAAGGCGATCCAGTCCGACATCAACAAGCTGCTCGAAGAACTGGATTCGATTGCCAAAACCACCGCCTTCAACGGTCAGAAACTGCTTTCGGGCGCTTTTACCAATAAGGCATTTCAGATTGGCGCCTATGCAGGGGAAACGGTCAATATCTCCATCGATTCGGCGGAGTCCGCCAAGATTGGACATCTTACTTCTTCCTTCATGAACGTGTCCAGTGAAGGGACCGTCGAGATCAGTCTTTATAGTGGTCTTCAGAATAAGGATTTTGTGATATCGGCGACCGACATTGCCTATGATAACACCCGTGAAAACAGCCTCGGAGGGCTGGCCGATAAGATCAATCAGTTGAGTAGCGATCTCGGGATTACCGCGAAGGCGATTGTTTCGTCTACTTCTGCCGGGGCGATCAGCGCAGGCACCACCAGTGCCGATTTTGCGATCAATGGTGTGTCAATCGGGTCGTTCAATGTTAAGCAGAATGACAGCAATGCAGCGCTGGTCAGTACGATCAACAAGAAAACCACCCAGCACGGGGTGGTGGCAAGCACTGACACCAGGGGCTATCTTACCCTTACATCCACCGATGGCAGGGCAATCAAGGTGACCGGTGATGCTGCTACTCAGAATGTTCTTGGTGGGGGCGACCTTTCCACCCTGGGCAAGATTATGCTCAATCAGGAGGGTTCCTCGGACGTGTTGGTTCGCGACATCGGCGGCGGTGCGGCCATCTCGCTTACCAGTAATCTGGAGGTGAAAGGTGACACTGCGCCGACAACGGCTGTATCTATTCTTAAGACGGGATCGACGCTGGCCCAGGATTCTACCCTGGCCGCCGGCTGGACTACCAATGATGCGTTGACCGGAGCCAATTTCACCAATGCCTCGATCATCACCACCCAGGATTCAACCCTGACCGCCGGCTCCAAGATTGTAACCAACAGTAAACTGGCGGCCGGCTCCGATCTCACCGGCGATGTGACCATCGGCACCACCGCCATAACCACCAGCGCCAGTACTGTCGCCACCGGCAGTATCCTGAAGGCAGATACTGTTCTGGCGGCCAATACCGTACTTGGTGCCTCGACTACCGTCAAGACTACCACCGTTAGCACCGTGGGCAGCAGTCTGATCAAGGATACCTCTACTCTGGCCACGCTTTCAACCATCGCCGCCAATACGGTGCTGGGCGGCACGGTCACCTTGAATGCCACTACTGCCAACACTACCGCCGAGAGCCTGGTTACGGTCGGTTCTTCGGTGAACGCCTCGTCTGTCCTCGCTGCGGGCACAGTTTTAGGGGCGACATTTGTACAAAATGGGACGACCACCGCCACCGTCGGCGACAGTCTCCTCAAGGCCGGTTCAACCCTTACTGCCGGTTCGTCCATTGCCGCTGGGACCGTTCTCGGGGGGGCGGTGGCTTCTACCGACGCCACCACAGTGAGCACCACCACGGACAGCACTCTTAAGGCTGGATCTGTGATCAATTCCGGCAGTATCATTGCCAAAAATACGGTAATGGGTGGAACGGTTACCGTCAGTGGTCTTACCGCTTCAACCGTCCAGGAGAGCTTGCTGAAGGCGGGCAGTGTTTTGGACTCAGGTGCGACTATCGGCGCCGGTACCGTGCTTGGAGGGCAAGCCGTAAGCATTTCGGGGATTGTTACTACAACGGCAGACAGCGTCCTTACTCAGGGTAGTATCCTGGCCAGTGGTACGGTGCTGAAGGCAGGGACCAATCTCGGCACCAATGCGTTCGACGGTCAGAGCGGAATTTTGACCGCAGATCTGATAGTCTCCGGTGGTGTTACCTTGACCAATGGCTCGATCACAGCGGTCGCTGGATCTAGTTTCGGGACTGCAGCTGATTCAGGCACCAATACTTTCGCCATCGGCTCTTCCGTTGGCGGAAATTTCACAACTCGCTCAGGTGCAACTGGTGCAATAACTCTGTCAAATGACATGACTCTCAAGGGAAGTTCGCGTATTTCCAGCGGTAGTACTTTAACTGCCGGCTCCTATGTGGACGCGGCTATCTCAGGCAATATTCTGGCCATAACAAACGACATGACTTTGAAGACCGGGTCTAAGCTGGCGGCGGCAAGCACCTTGGCCGCTGGCTCGCAGCTCGGGGCGAATTTCTCGGGAGCAATGGCGGCTGGTAACGATATGACCCTGCTTGCAGGGTCGAAACTGGCAACTTTATCGTCGCTTACTGCAAAGTCGTATCTGGGGGCGAACATTACCACAAATGCCTTGGTGGTTACGACCGATAACATGACCATGAATGCTGGCTCCAAATTGACGGCAGACAGCATCCTGAAAGCAAATTCATATGTGTCTGCGGAGATTACTACCAAGGGAGTTACAACCCTGACCCAGGACATGACCTTGCTGGAAGGCTCCAAGATTACAGCGACGTCGGTGCTCAAGGCTGGCAGCGATGTTGGTGCCGAGATCACCTCCACCAACGATATGTTGCTCACCCAGGCGATGACCTTGCAGACCGGTTCCAAATTCCTCACCGGCAGTATTCTTAAGGCCGGTTCCAGTGTCGGCGCTGAGGTGACTACCCTGAGCGATATGACCATGGGCAGCGATGGTACCATTAAGTCCGGCTCCACCTTGGTCGGTGGCGCCAGCCTGGCCATCAATGCCGGCTCCACCGTGGGCGGCAGCGTAACCCTGGCCACCGACATCAATGTTACCGGTGGGGACTTCACTGTGGCCTCCGGCTCGGTAATTGCCGACAACTCGGTACTCACCAACGGTTCCAGTTTTGGCGGTTCCATCACCCTGGAAAACGACGAAACCGTAGCCACTGGCACCGAAATGAACGTGGTCAAGGGGTCGACCATTGCCGCAGGCAGTACCCTTACCAAGGGCACCTATCTCACCACCAGCGTTACCGGTGATGACGGCACTTCTTATGCCGCCGGCACCGTACTGAGCAACGACGTGGTTACCGGTGCCGATGTGGTCCTGGGCGCGGATATGACCTTGCAGGGTGGTTCCGTCCTCAAGGCCGGCAGCATCCTGGGTTCCAATGCGGACAGTGGTACTTTTTCTGCCACTTCCCTCGGTGAGTCCTCGCGGAATACCCTGTCAAGTATCAGCGTTCTGACCCAGGAAGGCGCTCAAGTCGCCATCTCGGTGGCCGATGCGGCCTTGAAGGGCTTGGATAAGGTGCGGTCTGATCTTGGTTCCGTACAGAATCAGTTGACCTCCACCATTTCCAACCTGAGTGCCACCAAGGTTAACATCGCTTCTGCTGAGTCCAGCATCCGTGACGTTGACTTTGCCGAGGAGGCTGCAAACTTCTCCAAGATGCAGATCCTGAACCAGGCAAGCTCCTTTGCCATGGCCCAGGCCAATGCCAGCTCGAAGAACGTTTTGAGCTTGCTGCAGGGGTAAGGTGAGCTGAAAGGTCCGAGGTGAAAGGCTCAAGGGAAACACAACAGGGGCCGGACATCCCGGACCGATCTCGGAGCAAGGCATAAACCTCAACAGGGGCGGTGGCTGGAAACAGCTGTCGCCTCTTTTTTTGTGAAAATATTCAAGAACGCAATTGGGGATGCCGATATGAATAATGGGTGAGGAAGTTCAATTCGCCTGCAGGCAATAAGGCATTAAAAGGATTCTCCCATGGCAACAGGCACAATTTCAACGCTGGGCGTCGGTTCCGGTCTTGAGCTGCAGAGCATTCTTGATCAGCTCAAGGCTGTGGATAAGGAGCTTATTACTCGCAAGGAAAACGAGGTAACCGCGCTTGGGGTTCAGCTCAACGAGTTTACCGTGGTCAACAACTTGTTGTTGACCATGAAGAGCGCGGCTCTGGATCTTTCTCTTTCTTCCACCTATTTCAACCGGACCGTGACCAGCTCTGATGAATCGGTGGCGACGGCCACGGTCATCTCTGGGACAGCTGAGCAGAGTGGTTCTGTTTCCGTTGAGCGCCTTGCTTCAAAAAGTGCTTGGCTCGCCAGTGGGATGTCCGAAAAAGACAGCCTGGTCAATACCGTGGAAGGGCTTTTTCGCTATTCTCTGGGGGGGGCAGAAGTATCAGTTACGGTGCCGGCTGATACGAAATTAAGTGATCTTGCGGACCTCATCAATAGCGATCAGAACAATGCCGGGGTGACCGCGAAGGTGATCGATACCGGCAGCGGAAGCGAACGCTATCAGTTGATGTTGCAGGCTGATGCACCTGGGAGCACCAATAGTATTTCCATCGCTGAGATTCCGGATCTCATGGCCATGCAACGGCAAGAGGCCAATGCCGAAGCGCTTGATGCAAAATTGGTTGTTGACAATGTTACCTATTACCGGGGCTCTAACACTGTAGATGATGTCATGCCTGGGGTGACCTTGAATTTCCAGAAAATTGGGGATGTTTCTATTGCGGTGGCCTCGGATAACAGCGGCCTGGCTGAGAAGATCACCAGTTTTGTAACCGCCTATAACGATGTGGTTCAGGAGATTTCCAACAACACGAAATATGATTCGGAAAAGGGCAGCTTTGGTATCCTGGCGAGAACTACCCTGCGCGATTTGCCCTATGCCCTGCAGAATCTGATGACCAAGAGTGTTGACGCGGATAGTGCAAAGAAAGTGACCACGTTTTTCGATCTTGGCCTTGAGTTCAACCGCGACGGCACCATCTCTATTAATCAGGATGTGTTGTCAGCGGCTATTGCAGCCACGCCTGACAGTATTTCCGCTTTTTTTACAGGTGATCAGGAGAAGGGGATCAGTGGCTTTGCCGATACGGTCAACGATTATCTCCGGGAGGCAACCGGCGGCTCCGGACAGATCGCCGCGGAAAAAACAGGGGCTCAGACCAGAATTGATGATTTGAATCTGAGTATCGAGGCGCAGACTCAGCGGCTTGATAAGAGATATGAAATCTTGACCAAGCAGTTTGTTGAGCTGGATCGATACATGAGTCAGATGAAGTCTATGGGTAATTATTTGACGGGCCAGTTCGACAGCCTGAGCAACATGTTGTCCGGCAGTTCGAACAAATAGTGAGAAGATTGGCGGTTTGCAACAATTTCAACCTGATGAGGAGGATGTGCACATGGTAGGGCAAAAAGTGCTGGATGCCTATCGGACAACGGAAAAGCAGGCGGAAATTCAGCCCGTGAAGCTGATTCATATGTTGTACGAAAGGGTTTTGCTTCATCTCGAACTGGCCGAGGAAGGAATCCGCGAACATACCTCCAAGAAACGCGGGGAGAATCTGGGCAAAGCCATTGCGATCATCACCGAACTGCAGGCCTCAATCAAGTCCGAGGATAATTCCGAGTCCGCCCAATTTTTGCGGGGTCTGTATGGGGCCATTCTGGTGGAACTCCCCAGGGTTTCGGTGTCCGAGGATGTGAAGGTTTTGCGTCTGGCGCGGACCTACTTGGAGCGACTCAAGACGATTTGGGAGGAGACCGCCATGCGGGAGTCGGGCGTGGAGTTGGAATCCGTTAAAAAATCAGGGGTCAGCAGCGAGGATGGTGCTGTGACGGCGGCTCCGCCGGCGAGTCCGGTCATTGCTCCAAGGGGGAACAAACGGACAGATTATGAGGTGCATCAGCCTCAGGTAGCCATGGGTGGACTCTCTGTTTCCATCTAGTAGGCAAGCGGCAGAAGGGGGAGCGAGATGAAGAACTCGGTTTCGAGCGAAGTAATGGGCGATTTATCCGCCAGCACTCTGTCCGAGGATTTTCGCCGGGCGGCGACCGAGTTTGCCGCCATGCAGCAGGCGCAGCAGGCGGCGCTTCTTGCTGGAAACTGTAAGGACCTTTTTTCCTGGCGGCAGAACAGGGAGCGGGCCTTCAGAGGGATTGCCAGGATTCTTGAGAAACTAGCCGCTTGCGGGCAAGAGACTACAGGGTGCATAGCCGTTGCCCGGAAAATTATTCAGCAGCTGTTGGCCGAGGAGATTGTGCTGCAAGAGCTTATCGCAAGGCAGCAGTTGCAAGTGCAGGAACAGCTCCTGGCAATGCGTAAGGGGAAAGAGGCATTGCTGGGGTATAATATGAAAAAGGGCCTGGTTCCCCGGCCCAGATATCTCAGCAGTAGAACATAGGGGAAGGCGGAATAAAATAGTGGAGGTATGATGTCATGGATGCCAGCGTAAACACCGAAATCAAGGGAGTTGGCGTGACGGTAACACCTGCGGCCGTGGAACGGGAGGACAAGGTGAAACCCCAAGTCTCTCCGGTGGCCAAGGGCAGTGAGTCGTCCCGGTCTGGTTTGGGAGAAAAAGAGCTGCATGCCAAATCGCAACCAAAGCCTGCCGACGCCAAGGAGGTTGCCAAGGCGGTGGAGGAGATGCAGCGGCGCCTCGATTCCCTGGGCAATACCAGACTGAATTTTAAGGTTCAGGAAAAGCCCAATGAGGTCGTGGTGCAGATTACGGATCGGCAGAGCGGCAAGCTGATAAAACAGTTTCCCTCGGAAGATGCTATGATGCTTCGGGCAAAACTCCAAGAGTTGTCCGGTCTGCTGTTCGACGAGCAGGCGTAACTCGTAGTTCGAGTCCTGCGTGTTTTTGTGTGTTGTCCCTGTGCTGCCGGTGCTAAAAAAAATGATCGGCAGTGGACGCTATAGGTGCGTCCATTTGCAGTGAATAATCAGTTTGTTCTCTCCTCTTTTTTTCCCCTGGTCATATTTCCCGTAAAATGAAAAATCGCCCCAAGCCGGGAACATGGCGGAAGGGCGCCTTTGTTTTTGGTCGAAGAATTTTTCCTTGACAATTATTTGGGCCTCCCGTATACCTGACGGTCAAACTGAATCCGTGTTCATTGTGCAATTGTGCATTCTTTCAATATTATCTTTATCATTATACAAAGGAGACTTGATCATGTCTAAGTTAGTCGCTCCCCATGGTGGAAAAGGTCTGGTATGCTGCTTGCTGCACGGCAACGAGCGTACCGCTGAGCAGGAAAAGGCCAAAGGCCTCAAGAAGATCAAGATCAGCGCTCGGGCAAAAGGCGACTTGATCATGATGGGCATCGGCGGTTTTTCTCCGCTGAACGGCTTCATGAACAAGGCTGACTGGAAGGGCGTTGTTGAGAATTTTACCATGGCTGACGGCACCTTCTGGCCCCTGCCCATCACTCTGGACGTTTCCAAGGCCGATGCCGATGCGATCAAGGTCGGCGACGAGGTTGCTCTTGAGGCTGACGGCGAGATCTACGCCACCATGAAGATCACCGAGAAGTTCGAGATGAGCGAGGCTGACAAGAAGTGGGAGTGTGAGAAGGTCTTCAAGGGCGAAGGCGAGGAGTCTGCCGACGACAAGTTCTGGAAGATCGCCATGGAAGATCATCCGGGCGTCAAGATGGTTATGGCTCAGAAGGAAGTGAACCTGGCTGGTCCGGTAAAGGTTCTCTCCGAGGGCGAGTATCCTGCCAAGTACAAGGGCGTTTACCTGACCCCTGCTGAAGTTCGCGCCATGTTCGAAGAGCGCGGCTGGTCCGACGTTGCTGCCCTGCAGCTGCGTAACCCCATGCATCGTTCCCATGAGTTCCTGGCCAAGATCGCCATCGAGGTTTGTGACGGCGTTCTGATCCACTCTCTGATCGGCAACCTGAAGAAAGGCGATATCCCCGCTGAGGTTCGCGTAAAGGCTATCGATTGTCTGGTTGAGCACTATTTTGTAAAAGACAACGTCATCCAGGCCGGTTACCCCTTGGATATGCGTTACGCCGGTCCCCGTGAGGCTCTGCTCCATGCAACCTTCCGTCAGAACTACGGCATCACCAAGATGATCATCGGTCGTGACCATGCCGGTGTTGGCGACTTCTACGGTTTGTTCGAAGCTCAGACCATCTTCGACAAGATTCCTCAGAATCTGGCCGAAGGCAAGGCTCTGATCTGTAAGCCGCTGAAGATCGACTGGACCTTCTACTGCCACAAGTGCGACGGTATGGCTTCCCTGCGTACCTGCCCGCACTCCAAGGAGGATCGCGTTATCCTCTCCGGTACCAAGCTGCGTAAGGCCCTTTCCGAGGGCGCCGAGATTGTACCGCATTTCGGCCGCGACGAGGTTCTCGTTATCCTGAAGGAGTACTACCAGGGTCTGACCGAGAAGGTAGAGGTTAAGATGCAGGGTGCTGCTTCCGGCGCCAAGATGTAATATCGCTGTACCTGAGTTTTTGTATATGAAAAAAATGGGGGGAGATGCCTTTCGGCATCTCCCCCCATTTTTGTGGATATTTTGCTTGGTCCGGCAATCACGTCATGCCACCGACCAGATCGGGGGCGAGAATCAAGAGTTGAAAAAAATTCCGTCCAGCCTGGCAATCATGTCATTCCCGCGCAGGCGGGAATCCATGCTCAGCTCAATTCTGGCCATAAGTCTTTCCATTCCGGATTACTCTTTTCGATCAAGTTTATCTTCCATTGTCTGTTCCATTTCTTGGGCTGTTTTTCACATAAAATCGCTGTGGGCATCTCCTCATGCAATTCGTAATACACGAGAAAATGGACAGTGTATTTTCGGCTAAAACCCTCAAGCAGGTCCTCCCTGTGCTGCCAAATCCTTTGGGTTAGATTGCTGGTTACGCCGATATGCAAGGTGCCGTTGTATTTGCTTGCCAGAATATAAACGGCGGCTTGTTTTTTCATTCTCAAGCATGGATTCCCGCCTTCGCGGGAATGACGGTTTGATAGTTAACCTTCGGAGTAATAACCTGATGACAAGCTGGGTTCAGATGACTGAGACCTTGGAACCGTCCTTGGAAAAGGATATCTTAGCCTCCCGGGCCAGCCATCCCAGCGCCGCGCCAAGGAGCGCAAGGCTGCCTCGGTTTTCCATGACGCTGGTGATTTTTGCTACCGGGGTCGGGCCGTTTTCGCTCAGATACATAAAGATGTCTCCGGCCAGGAAGCCGATCTGGCCTTCCACGGTCATGCTTTTGCTTGGTTTAAATAAGGGGCCTTTTTCAGGCGTCGCGCAGGTTGTTTTTTTATGGGTGAGTTCGCTCACTTCTTTTTTATACCCAAAGGGCATAAGTTTCGTTTGAGCAGGCAAGCCGCTCAACTCAGCTTTAACCTTGCCGATGGCGGATTCCACTGTTTTTTCGGCCTCTTTTACGATTTTCTCCGCTGCTTTTTTCATCTTGTTGCCGGTTTTTTCTGCCGTATGGCCCGATCTGGCCAAGGCTTTGCCTACTTTTTTCCCTGCTTCGGTCAATACGGATTTGTCTTTCTTGGCTGCCATGGTTTCTCCCCTCCTGTAAATCGGTGTTGTCTGTTGGAGCATTCTTGTATTCAGTCTAGTGATCCTGCCGGACTTGTCAAGAAGGTTGCAATGTTATGCGATTTTTTATAGGGTAGGTCGATTTACGAAGAAGTTAAAAGTCTGGGAATCAAGGTGGAGTCGAGACTCCGAAAGGCGGAAGGATAAGGATATGCGGACAGTACGGGTTGGCCTCGGCGACAGGGGTTATGATATTTTGATCGAAAATGGCCTCTTGGAGGCAATCGGTGCGGATCTCAAGCAGCGCGCCATAGCCAAGCGGTATGTGGTGGTGGCTGATTCCCATGTCGCGGAACTGGTGAGCGGCAGACTCATGGCCTCTTTGACCGCGGCAGGTGTTTCCGCTGAACTCATCACCTTTCCTCAAGGCGAGGCAAGTAAGCATCTGGCCACGGTTGCTGAGCTGGCCAGCAGGCTTGCTCAGATGGGGCTGGACCGGAAGGATGCGCTCATCGCCCTTGGGGGCGGAGTAACCGGAGATATCACCGGCTTTCTTGCCGCCATTTACATGCGGGGTATCCCTTTTGTCCAGATTCCCACTACTCTCCTTGCTCAGGTGGACAGCTCGGTGGGGGGGAAAACCGGAGTTGATATCCCCGAAGGCAAGAATTTGATCGGCGCCTTTTATCAGCCTCGTTGCGTGTACATCGACAGCAATGTTCTCATGTCGCTTCCCTCGGCCGAGCTTTTGAACGGACTGGCCGAGGTGATCAAATATGGGGTGATATATGACGCGGAGTTTTTTCGGTATCTTGTCGAACAACGAGAGGCCATCCTGGCCAGGGATATTACGGTACTTGAAGAGGTGATTGCCCGCTGTTGCGAGATCAAGGCCGCTGTGGTGGCCGCGGACGAGCGCGAGGCTGATCTGCGTCGTATTTTGAACTTCGGTCATACACTGGGGCATGCGGTGGAGGCCGCTTCCAACTATGCCATGGCCCATGGTTTGGCTGTTGGTTTGGGGATGGTGGCAGCCTGCGGGCTGGCGGTGGGCAAGGGGATTTTTGCCCAGGAGCAGGCGGACGCCGTGTGCCAGCTCATCGCCGATTACGGCCTGTCCGTGAAAATCCCAGCGGAATTTTCCCCGCAACAGATCAAGTCGTTTCTGAAAACAGATAAAAAAACCGTGGGCGGACGTCCATTTTTTGTGCTGCCCACGGAGATCGGCAAGGTTGTTGTCACCGATGCGGTGAGCGAGGAGCTGATTGATACAGTATTAGGGGCAAGGCCCAAGGCGAAAGGTTAAAGGCTAACGGCTAAAGGCGAAAGGAAAAAGCTTACCTCTTCCTTGTACCTTTAACCTTGACCTTGCTCCTTTTTTTATACCGCGCAGCGGAAGCCGATGGTGTTTGTCCAGTATTTTCCCTGTTCGATCTGGCGCCATGCCGCGGTCACGGTTCCTCCGGTTATCCAGGATCCGCCCTTGATGATATAGATTTTCTCCACTGAGCGACCTGGCTGCGGCTCTGTCTGTCCGGCATGGGGGGATGAGGTCCATTCGGCAACGTTACCCAGCAGATCATGGATGCCGAATGGACTCATGGCCTTGCGCCCGAAATGCTCGACGGAACTTGTCCCGCCGAGGCAGGTAGCCTCAAAATTACCCAGCTCCGCCAGCCACATATTGCCCCAGGGAAAGAGCTGGCCGCTTGCACCGCGGGCCGCAGCTTCCCATTCCTCCTCCGTGGGCAATCGTTTGCCTGCCCAAGCGGCAAAGGCCATGGCGTCGCGGTGGCTGACCTGTACCACGGGATGATTATGTTTGCCCTCCAGGGAGCTGCCCGGACCGGCCGGATGGCGCCAGTTTGCCCCGCTCACATGGCGGGCAAGTGTTCCCCTGTTCAGGCTGAAGATTTCCCTGCCGGTCTCCGGGTCTATTTTGTTGGTGCAGCGGCCTTCGAAAACTATGCCGTAGCCCGCTTCCTCCGCATCGGTCAAGTATCCGGTTTCCCGGACAAACATGTCAAACAGGTCGTTGGTCACGGGAGATTGGCCAAGGTAGAAATCATGGAGCATGACCTTCCGCAGGGGTTGTTCCAACCCTTTGGGGGTGGCGCTGCCGACCAGATAGACGCCGGCGGGAATCTTGATGAATTTCGGCATGAAACGCTCCAGGATTTGATTGATAAACTCCTCCTGGGTTTCCCTGAGCAACTCTCCCTGGTTGATCGCTTCTTCCGCTTCGATGTATTTTGAGAGAACCTCCAGGGGGCTCGGCTGATGAAGCTTTTCCGCCAACGGTTCCGCAACGCCTTCAATTTCTTCCAGATCCCCTTCTTCGATGATTTCCACCTCCTCTTCGAGGAATGGGGTGTCATCACGCTCTTTTTCCACGATCTCTTCGAGTTCGTCCTCGTCAAGAACCTCAACCTCTTCCGTGATTCCTTCCTCCGGCAGACCGCCTTCTTCTTCTCCAAGGCCTTGGTCAAAAGGAGCCTCTTCGTCAAGAACCTCCTCGATCTCGTCGGCATCGATGAGTTCGACCTCCTCTTCAAGGAGTTGCGTGTCAGCACACTCTTCGCCTACGATCTCTTCGACCTCATCCTCGTCAAGAACCTCAACCTCTTCCGTGCTTCCTTCCTCCGGCGGACCGCATTCTTCCCCTCCTAGGCCTTGGTCAAGAGGAGCCTCTTCTTCGAGAACCTCTTCGATCTCGTCCTCGCCAAGAACCTCAACCTCTTCAGTGCTCCCTTCCTCCGGCGGACCGCCTTCTTCTTCTCCAAGGCCTTGGTCAAGAGGCGCCTCTTCCTCGCAAACCTCCTCGATCTCGTCGGCATCGATGACTTCGACCTCCTCTTCGAGGAATTGGGTGTCATCATGCTCTTCTTCCACGATCTCTTCGAGTTCATCCTCGTCAAGAACCTCAACCTCTTCTGTGCTCCCTTCCTCCGGCGGACCGCCTTCTTCTTCTCCAAGGCCTTGGTCAAGAGGAGCCTCTTCCTCGCAAACCTCCTCGATTTCGTCGGCATCGATGACTTCGACTTCCTCTTGGAGGAATTGGGTGTCATCATGCTCCTCTCCCACGATTTCTTCGAGTTCGTCCTCGTCAAGAACCTCAACCTCTTCCGTGCAACCTTCCTCCGGCGGACCGCCTTCTTCTTCTCCAAGGCCTTGGTCAAGAGGAGCCTCTTCCTCGCGAACCTCCTCGATCTCGTCGGCATCGATGATTTCGACCTCCTCTTCGAGGAGTTGGATGTCATCACGTTCTTCGCCTACGATCTCTTCAATTTCCTCCTCGTCGAGAACCTCTATCTCTTCGCTTTCCTCAATAACTTCAAATTCATCTCCCTCAAGGAGTTCAACGGTTTCGGTTGAGTCTTTTTCTCCGCTTTCTTTCTCCGGGCTTGGCACCGCAGTTTCGGGGGCTTTTTCGTCTATCTCTGCTTCCGGTTCAAGGCCGACTAACTTTTTTAATTTTTTTTGCGCTTCTTCAAACTCCGCCAGCAGATCCTTGACCTCTTGAACGTTCTGCTCTTTGATGTTTTCGGAAAAGAATTTTTTGAAGGCCGCGAGCATGTCGTGAAGAAGATGCGGCGAGTTTGGCGAAAGCCCCATCTGTTTGAGGAGGTCATCCTTGCGCTCTTCCGAAACAATAAAGACGTTGTCTCGGCCAACAATGATGCCGGCCTGATTTTTTCCTGCCTTGTCGAGATCCTTGAGGGATTTATTGAGCGCGGACTTGAGGGAGCTGAAGTTTTTCTTCTTGGCTTTGAGTTCTTCATCCTGGCAGGGCCCCCAGATTTTGATGACGATCTCATCGGTGGGGATGCTGGCGATGGACTGTATGGAAGATTCGTCAACGAAATAGGACCGTATAACTTTGGCCAGTTCCGCTTTGAGGGTTCCTTCCTTTAACTCAAGGTTATCGAGGGTTTCATCAATGCCTTGGAGAGTGAGCAGGGCGGGCATGGGGGCTCCGGCTGAAAAAGGTGCAAGCCAAAAAAAAGTTTGCGGATAAGTGTTGAAATCGTAAAAGCTCAAAAACGCAGCAGCCGGTCTTTCAGGTGAAAGAGTCAACCGTTTGTTTTTGCGGATTTTCGAAATGGTGGCCACCGTTTGTTGGCGGGGTCACGACTTCCGGCAAGATCATCATAATTGATTGTATAAAGTCGTTGCAGATTATATGCTGTTTTTCGTGAAGGAAAGGCAATACCTTTACGTTTTTTTCTTAAACAGGACTCTTTTGTGGTTGGAAAATTTGTGGGGAGAGGTGCATGGCAAATCCCGTAGTCATCGTCGAGGCGGCGGCCAAGGCTAAAACCTTGGAAGATCAGTTTGGCGGAGAGATTGATATCCTTCTCGTGCAGGCACCTCCTGCGAAGGCGTCCTGTGTTTCTCCCAAGGACCATATGCGTCGGGAAAAGGCGCATTTTGATTTTGCTCCGGAAACCAAGGAGAAGCTCTTTCTGGACAGACTTTTGGCTTGCCAGGGCAGGGAAATATATCTCGGCCTAGATGGTGATTGGCGGGGGGAGTTCTGGTCCTGGCTGATCAGCGGCTATTGGGCCACGGTCGCCCCCGGCAGTGCGCAACCCAAGAGGCTCGCATTGACCGGCCTTGCCGGAGAGGCGCTCAGGGAATCCTTTCGACGGGTGGAGCCGGTCAGCGGGGAGAGGGGCTCGGCCACCTACGTCAGGATGCTTTTTGAATCCTATCTGGGGAGGCATTTGCAACGTCTCCTCGGCAGTCGCACCGGTCCCAGTGGCCTGCCGCTCAATTATCCGAGTCTCACCGCTCTCTTTTTGCTGGCGGAGCGGGAAACCGAGATTCGGATGTACACCCCGGTCGCCAAATGGAAAGTGAAGGTCAAAATCAGCAGCGAGGCAGGGGATTCTATCCTCAGCCTGCATGAGGCTTACGGGGTCACTGATGACGGTTTTCTCCGAAGCGAGAAAGAGGTGCATGCCGCCATCAATCTCTTTAACAATGAGTCGTTTCAGGTTCGCGAAGTGGTGGGTTCGCGGCTTGCTGTTGCCCCGCCGGAGCCCTATTGTTTTATGGAATTGTTGCGGGATGGGGTCGCGCAGGGTGGGCTTTCGCCCTTGGCGGCAATGACTGCGATCCGCAATTTGTATTATGGTGTGGAGGTGGATGGTCGACATCTGGGGCTTGTTACCGCATTTTTGCCTCCGGAGATGGAGCAGGATGGCTTGATAACCTTGTTTGCAAAGATCAGGGAACAGGTGGAAAAAAGGCTGGGCAAGAATTGTCTGGGGTCGGAAATCATTCCGGCAAATACCAGGGGGGTGATCCTTCCCACTCTGCCGGAGCTTGGCCCGGAAGAGCTTTCTGGGAAATTGGGAACGGCGGAGGACAAGATATATCGGTTGGTCTGGGCCAGAGCCTTGGCAAGTCAGATGAAAGAGGCCCAAGGAGAGCTTCGCGCTGTGACGGTGGAGGCGGGAGAATACTGCCTTTTTCTGGGGAGCACCAAGGTTGTGACGGATAAAGGCTTTCTCGCCATCTATCCTGGCTTGCAGGAGCATGAACTTTTGGCGCCGCCTTCTCCCTTGGCTGATGCGCAACCGGGGCAACCGCTCCGCTGTGTGCAGATTATTCCGGAAAAAAATACTGGTATCCCCCCTGAATACTACAGCTTTGAGGGGCTGTCCGCCGATCTTGCCGATTTCTTTTTGGAGATCGACGGAATGACCGTGGCCATGCTCCAGCAGATGATCGACAGCAATTATCTCCGGATAATGCCGGACGGGTCTTTCCGGTGCGCCGAGAACACCATCAAGCTGGTAGGTGTTATGAATCGTGCTTTTCCGACCATGAAGGGGGTTCATCTTTCCGCCTATCTGGCCCAGACCATCGAAGAGGCGGTGAGCGGCAGAAAATCTCTGGCTTTTGCCCTGCAGCAGCTTGACCAGACCATGATGATGCGGGGCGAGGTTTTGGTGAAAATGGCGGTGCCTGTTGCCATTCAGAAACGAGGCATCAGTTCACGCAGTGTTATTCGGTTGCCGGAGGAAGGGGAGGCGGTGAAGGCCCCGGATTCAGCGGCAGAGGTTGCCTCGACCCGGGCAGAAAAGGAGACGCTGCTTCCCGTTCCGGAGCCGCTTGTGGAGTCTGGTGCGCCAGTGCAGCCGGTGCCGGAAGCGGGCATGGGGGCTGCTGCCGGTCCTGCGCCGCCGGTCGAGGCGGGGACGCAGGTTGCGGCGGGAGGTGAGGATGGTTCCGTAAGCGACGTGGCCGAAACGGGCGAGGTTCAGGGTGAAGCGGTAGGACCCGGTCAGGTGGAGGAGCAAGAGTCCATTGCCCTGGATGAACCTGTGGCCGGGGAAGAGGTCGTTTCGCCCGAGCTTGCCGCTGCCGCGGAAAAGATGTTTGCCGAGGCGGCGATTTCCATCGACGAGCCGATGCCTCCGACGGAAGGGGCTGGGGTTTCTCCCGTTGTGGAGCAAGAGTCAGCGACGGCTGGGTCGGTTGTCAAGGCGTGTCCCGACTGCGGCAGGCCGTTGTTGTTGAAGGAGGATCGTTTCGGTAAGTACTGGTACTGTTCGGGGCATCCCGAATGCCGACATTCAGCATCTTACGAAAAAGACGGTGGGCCGGGGATGCTCTGTCCGGTGTGCCGGACTGGTACCGTGGTGACCAAGCATACGCCCACGGGGAAGATTTTCTATGTCTGTCCCGAACAGGATTGTGAATTCATGGCCTGGTCCAAACCCCATGCTATTCCCTGTCAGGTCTGTGATTCGCCGTTTCTGGTGGAAAAAAAGAGTCTTGATGGCAGGGCTTCCCTGCGATGCCCCAAGGCCGGCTGTACCTTCATCCGGCCTCTGGCCGGAACCGGCGCTGCGGAGCAGGAGCCAGTCGGTGTGCCGGTGAAAAAGAAAGTGCTGGTGCGCCGCGTTGCGCCAGGAAGCGGAACGGCTGGCGGGGCGACGAAAAAGGTCCGTATTGTCAGGAGAAAGAAATGAAAAGCAGCAGCTTGACGCAGGGATGTTACTGCAGGATTGTCTCCATGTAGGCCAGAATCTCCTCGGCAAGGGCCGGGTTGTCAAGCAGCAGGGAAAACTCGTGGTTGTGCATGAGGGCCGACTGCGTGAGATTGTGACTTCCCACCAGGCAGTAACGTCGATCGACGACAGCCAGCTTGGTATGATTGGTGCGGCCGGCGGAGTCGAAAAAAACCGCGACTCCGCCTTTTTTCAGGGCTTGGGCCGTCTCATGGTTCGCCCGGTTGAGCGTTTGGTCATGCTTGGAATATTCCAGGATAACCCGGACCGTTACCCCCCGTTGTCTGGCCGCCACCAGATCCCTTACGAGCCCTGTCGGTCGGTTGTCACTGGCCGGGGTTGTTTTGAAGAGAAACATGGAGAGATCAATGCGTTGTCTGGCGTTTGTGATCAGCGCGGCCAGGGTGTCGCCATAGGCGGAATCGGCTACGGCCCGGACTGCGCCGGGTTGAGGGGCGGGGACTTTTGTTTTTGCCTGGGCGTTGGTCGCGGAAGCCGTCCCTGCGATAAGCAGACAGAACAGGAGGGTGACCGCCATGGGGATTGGGCCGACGGTCATCCTCCATCGTGGGGAAGCTGGAGAAATCAGTTGGGCCACCAGTCCACGCCCATTCTGCGGATGAGATTGAAGCCGCCGCCCAGAACCAGATTGTCGGCAAGCCCCACATGATCCAGGATGATCTGGATTTCGGAAGAGCGGGTGCCCGCATCGCAGATGATGAGCATGGTCTTGTTCTTGGGCAACTCCTGATAGCGCTCCCGGATTTCGATGTAGGGGATGGAGTGCCATCTGTCCTTGCCGTATTTTTTGACAAAGACCCCAGCCTCGTTGGGGTGGCGGAGGTCGAGGGCCACCCAGTCCGGTTGGCTGGAAAAATTGTCCATCCAGTTGAGAAAGTCCCTGGTGCTCACGTAGCGCAGCCGTCCGGCGGCCAGATTGTCGGCCACGTTGGCCGTGGCGTTCAGGGCGTCGAGGGCCGTGGCAAAAGGCGGAGCGTAGGCCATTTCCAGCTGGCTGATGTCGTCGATGGTGCCGCCTTGGCCGATGATGCCTGCGGCAGCATCGATTCGGGCCAGCACTGCGTCGCTCATGGGGCCGAAGCCCTGGCAGCCGAGAACCTTGCGGGTCTTGGTGTCAAAGATGAGACGAAGCGGAATAACGGCCTGGCTGGGAAAAAAATGAGCCCGGTCGGACTGGGCGGTAGTCACGGCCGCGGCGGCAAAGCCCTCGGCCAAGGCCGCGTCGAGGGAAAGGCCTGTGGCGGCGATGCTGCGTTCAAAGGCCTTCATGATGAAGCTGCCGATCCAGCCCTTGTATTTGGTGGGGATGCCTGCCAGATTGTCCCCCACGATTCTTCCTTCGCGATTGGCCAGCGAGCCCATGGGGGCTATGGAGCCTTTGCCGGTGATGATATTTTTCACCTCGATACAGTCTCCTGCCGCGTAGATGTTTGGGTCCGAGGTCTGCATCCGTTCGTTGACCACGATATTGCCCATGGCTGAAACGAGAAGTCCGGCGGCTTGGGCCAGTTCGCTTCTCGCCCGGACGCCCACGGCCATCACGACCAGATCTGCCTCCAGGGTCCGTTTGGGGGTAACAACCCGGCAGACCTTGCCGTCTTTCCCTTCAATGGCCGAGGCACCCTCGCCGGTGAACACCGTCACCCCGCTTTCCCGGAGGTGGGTTTCCAGCATTCGGGCAAAATCCCAGTCAACCAGCCGGGGCAGAACCTGGGGCATGAACTCGAGGATGGTGGTGTCGATTCCCCACAGGTCGGTGAAGGCCTCGGCCATTTCAATGCCGATGGCGCCGCCGCCGATGACCACCGCGCGGCTCACTTCGCCCCTGGCGATCCGCTCCTTGATGGCAATAGCCTTGTGCAGATCGCTGATGGTAAAGACTCCGTCCAGTTCCGCGCCGGGAATGGGCAGGACATTGGGTCGGGCGCCGGTGGCAATGACCAGATTGTCGTAGGGTATGCTTTCTTGTACGCCGGAGGTGATATCTTCAACGAGCACGAGCTTCTCCCTGCGGTCGATGGCCAGGACCAGGGTGTTGGTTCTGGCGGTGACCCCCTTGGCCTTGAGAAAAAAAGACTCATCCCTGGTCATGTGGAAGCTGGTGTTTCGCAACTCCTTTTCATCGGAGACATCGCCGGAAACATAGTAGGGGATGCCGCAGCCTCCGTAGGAGATAAGGCTGTCCTGATCGATGATGGTCACCTCGGCATCGGGCATGAGGCGTTTAACCCGGCAGGCGGATTTTGGTCCGGCGGCAACACCGCCGATGATTACGATTTTTTTCCCCATGGCAACTGTCCTTATATAAAGAGTGAGTATAGTTGATTAGGTCGCGCGAATGTGCGATAGCCTATCGCGATTGGCGCTGTCTGTCAAACCTTTCGGGTGGGTGTTTAAATGTTTTCTTTTTTGCTTAATTCCCGGCTTGACACGCGGTTTTCTCCGGCTTATTGTGAGCATATGCACATAATGAGGCCGGTGCATTTCTCTGAAGTTTTAAAAAAAATAGGAAGAATGAAAGGGTAGCAGCTTGAACCGGAAAGATTCGGATCGAGCTGAACTCGGCAAGTGTCCAGATGATTTCAAACGGTTCTCCGGCTGATCCTTCCTGGTGCTTCGCGGGATGCTTGATGCGACGCACCAACCTGAATGACTGGCTTTTTTTAATTTGATGAGGCGAGGAATATCCCCATGTGGAATTTTTTGATCAAACTCAACAAGCGGTTGGTTGTGCTCATCCCGGCCATGATGGCGGCGGGATATTTGTTCGGGCTCAGCGCTGTTTCCGCATCTTTGTACGCGCTTAAGGCCCTGATTTTGCCATTCACCTTTCTTATGGTCTACCCCATGATGGTGACTTTGAACATCAGGTCCTTGCAGGACGGGATCAAAAATGTCAGGTTGCAGCTTTTTGCCCAGGTCGTCAATTTTGCCGTTGTACCTTTTATCGCCTATGGCCTGGGGCTTATTTTTTTCCGGGACCAACCTTATATGGCACTGGGCCTGCTCCTTGCCTCCCTGTTGCCAACCAGCGGCATGACCATTTCCTGGACAGGATTTGCCAAGGGGAATCTGGCCGCCGCCGTCAATATGACCGTCATCGGTTTGACCCTGGGGTCGCTGGCCACACCTTTCTATGTGCAGGGGCTCATGGGCGCCAGGGTCGATATTGACCTGATGCTGGTGGTCAAACAGATACTTGTCATTGTTTTTTTGCCCATGTTTCTGGGCTATCTTACCCGGCAGATGTTTTTGAGAAAATATGGGATGCAGGAATTCAAGCAAACCTGGGCATCCCGTTTCCCCTCCTTGTCTACGGTGGGGGTGCTGGGTATTGTTTTTGTGGCCATTGCCCTGAAGGCTAAGGGAATCTCGGAGAATCCTGGAATTCTGGGCGGTATTTTTATGCCGCTGCTCATTATGTATGTGTTTAATTTCGGTCTGAGTACCATGGTCGGCAGGGTATTTTTTAATCGCGGCGATGCCATCGCCTTGGTGTACGGGACGGTGATGCGAAACCTTTCCATCGCTCTGGCTATCGCCATCAATGCCTTCGGAAGCAAGGGGGCGGATGCTGCCCTGGTGATCGCGGTATCTTATATCGTTCAGGTCCAGTCCGCAGCCTGGTATGTGAAGTTCAGCGACAGGATTTTCGGGCCGGCGCCCAGCGCGGAATAGAAAAGGGAAGAAAAAAAGAAACACGTCTGAAGACGGAAGGAGTCAGCTTATGGACAAGAAAAGAATTGCGGTTCCATCAAACAACCCTGGCGGACTTGAGGGTGAACGTTCCGAGCACTTCGGGCATTGCGACCTCTTTACCCTGGTCGACTTGGAAAACGGCAAGGTTGTCGGCGTGAATACGGTTGTCAGTGTCGAGCATGGCGCCGGTGGCTGCATGGAGCCGGTGGGTATGCTGAAAGAGCATGGTGTTCAGGTCGTTCTCGTGGCGGGCATGGGGGCGAGGCCGTTACAGGGATTCGCCCAAGTCGGTATTGATGTGTATTTTGCCGCCCGTCATGCCTTTGAAACGGTTGCCGAGGTTGTCGCGGGCATGGTCGAAAACAAGCTGATCCTGATGGATCCCACCCAGGCCTGCCAGGGACACGGCAACTGTCATGGGGCAGGGCACTGAGCTTACCTCTTCATCTCATTTTGGAGTGCGGGGCTGTCTTCGATGATGAGGGCAGCCCCTTCCACCAGCGCCTGGGCAACCTTGTGCCGGGCCGAGGTCAGAATTCTCTGTACCGTTCCCCGTGAAATTCCCATTTTGTTTCCTGCCTGCTCCTGGGTCAAGCCCTGTAGATCGCAGAGCCGCAAGGCTTCCAGCTCATCCTGAAGAAGAGGGATGTGGCTCAATTCCGCCAAAGGGATGCGGGCGGGCTTGAAGGCTTTGCCGCATCTCTGCCCTTCGCAGTGACGTATTTTTTTGGGTCTTGGCATGGGAGCTTCCTCGCGAGTTAGCCGTTGAAAAAAATACATTTGGCGTCGTTTGAATGACAAGAACGGCTCCTGAATAGTGCCTACAATGTACAGGAAAAAAAAGAGGAGATAAACACCTTCGTGGGAATGTCCGACCGGGAGAAAACAGGCACAAAAAAGGATGTTGCGGTCCTTGTAATGTCTCGCTAAATTAGACCGGTAAGGCCAGTGGGTTAAGGAAAACAAGAAATGGGCGCGGAGATGAAAACACCGGCTGGAAACATATCATTTTTTATTGACAAAGAGTGCGGCACTGGCTATGGTCCTCTGACTGAATCACTGTTCACATTTTACATGTAGTTACAATCGCCTTGCCTCGAAAGCCCCCTCAGTGCTGCGAGTTGGAAATAACGATGCTGGGCGAACGGTTTATTTATTAGAAACCTATTTAATTTACCTTAGTAAGGGAGGAATCGACAATGCCGAAGCATGATACGCCTTTGTTGGACGAGCTCGAAAAAGGCCCGTGGCCGAGTTTCGTCACTGACCTGAAGCGTCAGGCAGAGAAAAAACCCGAGTGTTTTGACATTTTGGGTCAGCTTGAGCTGTCTTTTAAGGACAGAATTACTCATTGGAAACACGGCGGTATCGTCGGTGTTTTCGGTTACGGTGGCGGTATTGTCGGCCGGTACTCGGATGTGCCGGATCAGTTTCCCGGTGTGGCTCATTTTCACACCGTACGTTTGAACCAGCCTTCCAGTAAGTTTTACAGCAGCGCGAAGCTTCGCGACATCTGCAACCTCTGGGAGAAATACGGTTCCGGTATGACCAACATGCACGGGTCCACCGGCGACTTGGTTCTTCTCGGCACCACCACCCCGAACCTGGAGCCCCTGTTCTACGAACTGACCCACGATCTGAATCAGGATCTCGGCGGTTCCGGCTCCAACCTTCGTACTCCCGAGTGCTGCCTTGGCCGGGCTCGTTGCGAGTGGGGTTGCTATGACACCCAGGCTCTCTGTCACCACCTGACCATGCATTACCAGGACGAGATCCATCGTCCGGCTTTCCCTTATAAGTTCAAATTTAAGTTTTCCGGTTGCCCCAACGATTGCGTTGCCGCCATCGCCCGTTCCGACTTTGCTGTTATCGGCACCTGGCGCGACGACATCCGCATCGATCAGGCTGCGGTTAAGGGTTACATCAGCGGTGAGTTCATTCCCAATGCCGGCGCTCACTCCGGCAAGGATTGGGGCAAGTTCGACATCAAGAAAGAGGTTCTTGATCTCTGTCCCACCGAATGCATGTGGATGGAAGGCGATACCCTTAAGATCGACAACTCCGAGTGCACCCGTTGCATGCATTGCATCAACGTAATGCCTCGTGCGCTGCGTCCCGGTCTCAAGCAGGGAGCAACCATCTGTGTCGGCGCCAAGGCCCCGATTCTTGACGGCGCCCAGTTCGCTACCATGACCATTCCTTTTATCGATGTTAATCCTGAGACTGAGTTCGAAGAAGTCATCGAAGTGATCGAGAAGATCTGGGATTGGTGGATGGAAGTCGGCAAAAACCGTGAGCGTGTTGGTGAGACCATCATGCGTGTCGGTCTGCCCACCTTCCTGAAGGTAATGGAAGTTACGCCCGTTCCGCAACATATCAAGGAGCCTCGTTCCAACCCCTATGTGTTCTGGCAGGAAGACGAGGTTGAAGGCGGTTTTGAGCGTGATGTTAAGGAATTCCGTAAGCGTAACGCCCAGTAATGTGCCTGGTTGTTGCTGATACAATTGAACTTATCTGATTTTACGATATAAGGAGGAATTATCATGGGTTACGATCCAGCGAATCCGATGGCCGACAGAATCACAGACATCGGTCCGCCACATTACGAGCAGTTTTTTCCGCCGGTTGTTAAAAAGAACTATGGCAAATGGCTCTATCACGAGATCATTCAGCCCGGCGTTTTGATGCACAAAGGCGAAAGCGGAGACGAGTGTTACACCGTTCGTGTTGGTGCTGCACGTCTCATCAGTATCGAATTGATCCGTGAGATCTGCGACATAGCCGATGCGCATTGTGATGGCTATGTTCGTTGGACCACTCGGAACAACGTTGAGTTCATGGTCGATTCAAAAGCCAAGGTTCAGCCTCTGCTTGATGAACTGAAGAGCCGCGGCAATAAGTTCCCCGTTGGCGGCACCGGTGCATCTGTAAGTAACTGCGTGCATACCCAAGGCTGGATTCACTGCCACACCCCGGCTACCGACGCTTCCGGCGTGGTCAAGGCCGTTATGGACGAGTTGTTTGATTACTTCATCACTCACAAGCTGCCTGCGCAGGTTCGTGTAGCTCTGGCATGTTGCTTGAACATGTGCGGTGCGGTACATGCTTCCGATATCGCCATCCTCGGCGTACATCGTAAACCGCCGATGATCGACCACGATGCGATTACCGGTCTCTGTGAGCTTCCCCTGGCCATCTCCGCATGTCCTCTGGGCGCGGTTAAGCCTGCTACAGCGAAGAACAGCGCGGGTGAAGATGTTAAATCTGTAAAGGTAAACGCTGATCGCTGCATGTACTGCGGTAACTGCTACACCATGTGTCCGGCCATGCCTTTGGCTGATCCGGAAGGTGATGGTATCGCTATTTTGGTTGGCGGCAAGGTTTCCAACTCCCGGTCCATGCCGATGTTCTCTAAATTGGTTATCCCCTTCCTGCCCAACACCCCGCCGCGCTGGCCGGAAACCGTTGCCGCAGTGAAGAATATCCTTGAGACCTATGCCAAGGATGCTCGTAAGTACGAGCGTGTTGGCGAGTGGGCTGCAAGGATCGGCTGGGAGAAATTCTTCGAAAAGACCGGTATCCCGTTCACCATCAAATCCGTTGACGACTACCGCTTGGCGTATGATACCTGGAGAACTTCTACACAGTTCAAGTTCACCAGCCATATCAAGTAATGTGAACGGTCTTCATTAGAAGCAGGGTCAGCAGTTTAAATGAGCTGCTGACCTTGTTCTGTTGATTGTTGATGTGCTTGCTAAAACCCTTATCGAAAGGAGTAAGTACCATGGCATTAAGCAAAGACGAGTTGAAGGCAGCCATCCTTGAGAAAGCGCTGAATGCTCCCAAGCCCCAGCTCTATGTTAAGGATTTTTATGCCTGTGATCCCGACGCCAAGCCCCGTGAAGTGAAGAATGCGGCCAATGATCTGGTAAAAGAAGGCAAAATGGATTTTTGGTCCAGCGGCAGCACTACCATGTATGCTGCAAAAGGTCGGGCTAAGGACGAAGAACATCGTTAGTATTGGTTTTTCAGCGTGAATATGAAAAATGCAGAGGGCTTCCTCTGCATTTTTTTTTGTGATGCGCCCAGCAGGGAAAGGCAGGTGTTTCCTGACGGGATTAAGTGCTCCTGTCAGTTTTTTGGCAAATGAGATCGGACATGCATGACGAGTTGGATAAGCTTTTTGCCGCCATTGATCAGGCATTTAAGGCTGTGCGCGAGGTGCACCCCGATGCGATCACCTGCGAAAAAGGATGCGCGGACTGCTGCCACGCAGTTTTTGATGTATCACTTGTTGAGGCGGTCAATCTTCAAGCTCATTTTCGCAAGCTTGCTGCCCCAATGCGGGAACAGATAGCAGCGGCGGCGCACCAAGCCATGCAGGCATGGGAGCATATCATGGCTGCGCATCTTGATCCGGCCGTAGCTCGGATCAGGTGTCCGCTTCTTGATGACCAAGGACTTTGTCTTTGTTATGAAGCGCGCCCGGTAAATTGCCGGACTTACGGGGTTCCCACAGTGATTGACGGCAAGGGGCATGTCTGCGGCCTTTCCGGATTTGAGCCGGGAGAATCCTACCCGACGATCAATCTTGTCGCTCTGCAGCGAATACTCCACGACCTTTCCGTCCAGTTGGCGGGCGAGGAAAAAGGTGTAAGGCGCTGGCCCATCGCAGCGGTGATTCTTGATCAGTCGCTGTCGTGCGATGTTACTGAAGAAACAATTGCTGCAAAGGAGAAATAGGATATTTCAGGTGGGACAATCTGCCCACGACCCTTTATTTATCCTTTTTCGATCTCCGCCGCTTTTTCCAGGTATTTTTCCGCATGCCGGCTGTGTTTGAAGCTCTTGTGTATCGCGGCCACCGTTCTGTATGAATCCGCTGCCTTGTCTTTTTCCCCCTTTGCCAGATAGATCTCCGCCAGAATCTCCAGCGTATCCACCGATCCCTGGGGATTTCGCAGGGCGCTGTATTCATCAAGGACTTCGCCATACAGTCGGATGGCCTGGTCATAGTCCTTGGCATCGTACATCAGTTTGGCTTTTTTCTTTTCGATGGAGAAAAGGCTGAAGCGGTCTGACTGCTTCTGGCAAATGGCATAGGCCCGGTCATAATGGCTCAGGGCCATCGCCACATCGCCACGTTTCGCGCAAATATCGCCCAGTTTATCCGCCGCATTGGCAATACCGTTTTCGTTGCCTTCGAGCTCAAAAGCAATGAGCGCGTTGTGAAAGGCATTTGCGGCTTGAGCCGGTTCGAGGTTTTTGAGGAATTCCTGACCTGCCTCGTAGTCAAGTTGGGCTTGGCTTTTTTCTTCCTTTGGTTCCTGTTTTTGCTGTTCAGTCATTTTTTGGCTCTTTTGATCTGTGCAGATGGGCAAGTGCTTCTCTGGCAAGTTCTGCCACGGTGGTGCGCACGGGTTGCCCCTGCTCGTAAATGGTTAATTCGGCTTCGTCGCCAGTCAGTTTTTCAATCTCGCTTTCCACCTCGGTTGCGGCAATCCGTCCTAGAAGCCGGACTGCGTGGCCCCTGGTGATTGGTTCGGAGTGGGTGACAAAGGGAAACAGGCTGTAAAACGGGGTGGCACGGACAATGTCGGGACGTTTTTCCGCGATGGTTCCCAGGGCCCACAATACCTGAACCCTGGTGGTTGGTACTCCACGGTGCATGAGAAGGTGCCTGGCAAAACCACCATAAATGTCGGCCCGTGCCGCAATGATTGAACCGATGGACTCCAGCAGGCCCCAGTGAGCTGCTGCGGAATCGGAACATGCCTCGAACAGCCGGTGCAGCAGATCGCTCACCGCTCCGGGTTTTCGGGTGGAGAGGCGCCGGCAGACCTGGCCCAGGACATGGGCGTATTGCCAGCGGTTACTCTCGTCAGGATCATAGAGCAGACGTTGGATGAAGCGCAGGGTCTTGAGATCGTCGAAGGCAAGGTCAACCAAGCCATCGATGTCTTGAGTCTTCGCCATTTGGGTGACGGTGGTTTTGTCCGCCCGTTTCTTTTTGCGTTTGGGATCGCGGGCCGATTCCATTGCCGGGAGGTCATTTGCCGGATCTTCCTCAAGCAGGGTGCTGTCCTTGGCATTCTTGTCCGTATGCAGACGTTTGGCCAGCGCGGCCAGTTCCCGGTTAAGTCGGACAAAATAGAGGACGCCGGCCACCTTGCGGCCGTCGACATTCTTGGTTTCGTAAACCTGATGGGTCTGCTCGTCGTAATTGTCAATCCGGCCCGTCAGGTAATCCTCATCCGGAAGCAGTTCCCAAGCCAGATCCCAGTTGTCGTCGCAGGCATGGACTATGGCCTCGACCATGGCCGCTCCTACATTAAAGCCGGTGGGATCGCAGGTATATGTCGCGCCGCACTGGCATTCGCCCATGGTGAATTCGTCCAGCTTTCGCTGTACCGGTTCCCGAGGGCGACCCACATCCTGGCCGCAGAATGGGCACCAGGGGCTGACCTTTATCTGTGCGTCTTTGGCCATGATTACAGCTCGTTCTCAATGGCCTCGACAAGGCGCTGGTCGACCGCATAGCCGAGCTCCTTTGCCTTAGCCAGCGATTTTTTGGCCGCCTGAAAATCCTTATTGTAATAAAGGGCCACCGCGAGGTTGTTGTGGGCCATGGGGAAGTCCGGCTCAAGCTTTACCGCTTCCTTGGCAGCATTGACCGCAAGTTCGAAATTGCCGGCCATAACCTGGGCCGAGGCCAAGTTGATCCAGGCCATGTGCATTTTCGGGTCATTCTGCGTGGCCAAGGTGTAAGCGGCAATGGCTTTGTCGCTTTCCCCCTTTTGTTGCCAGATAAGGCCGATATTGTTGTGGGGCTGGGCCAATGCCGGATTGACCTGCACTGCCGCCTGGTTTGCGGCCAGGGCCTTGTCAAGTTCGCCCTGTTCAAAGTGCATGGCCCCGATATTGATGAGGGCCTCAACGGCATGGGGGTCTATTTTCAGGCATCTTTCGAGCGATCGCATGGCGTCGTTTGTCCTTCCGGCCTTGCGGTAAACCAAGGCCAGATGGTGGTGGGCCACGATATTGTCCGGAAGTTCAATGCATTTTTGTTCAAGTTCTTCAATGATCTTAGGCAGATCTTCTTGTTGGGCAGACATAGGGGGCGTCCTCATTCTTCAAAATGGTTGAAAATCGTAAGCCGTTGTAACAAAATAAGCAGGCCATTTAAATAGCAAAAACGGCATAAGGAGCTGTAACGGAATGGGTAAAAAATGATTATTCGGTAACCGCTCCTAAATCCGTTTCTTAATCTCGAGAACAAGCAGATAGTGTTTTAGAAAAAGTCCTGGTGCGAAAAGCACCGGCCAAAGTCTCAAAGTGGAATATATATAAGCATGGCGGCGCCGGTGTGCAAGTGGGGCAAAGTACCATATGGCGAAAACTTCGTCAAAATCTTTGCCGATGTCGGCTTTCGCCGCAGTGCTGCTCTCGCAACCGCTTGACACCGGGTATGGTAGGTGGTTTTCTGTGCGCGGGATGACCGTGAATGGTGATTCACGGGAGAAGATAACTATGGGAGGGAAGGGCTTGGCCGCAGAGGAAGAATGTTCCGTAAAAGGACTGGTGATTGCCGGGTTGGGAGGAGGTTCAGGGAAAAGCGTCGTTGCGGTGGGATTGGCTGCGGCCTTTGCCGGGCAGGGGCGTCGGGTGGTGCCCTTTAAAAAGGGGCCGGACTATATTGACGCAGGCTGGTTGTCCCTGGCCGCCGGGTTTCCCTGTTACAATCTTGATCCCTATCTCATGCCACCTGAAGCGCTTGCCCATTCTTTTCGGACCCATGTGCGCCGGCGGGAGCTGGTTATCATTGAAGGTAATCGTGGTCTCTATGACGGGGTAGATGCAGAAGGAACCTTCAGCACGGCCGAGCTGGCCAAAACCCTGGGGTTGCCGGTGTTGCTGGTGGTTGATTGTACCAAGACCACCCGGACCATGGCGGCCATGGTTTTGGGCTGCCAGCGGTTTGATCCGGAGGTGAAGATCGGCGGGGTGATTTTAAACCGGGTGGGGACATCCCGGCACGAGGCCCTTGTCCGGGAGGCCGTGGAACATTATACGGGGATCCCGGTGCTTGGCGCCATCCCCCGCTCCAAGGAAGACGCTTTTCCGCAGCGGCATCTGGGGATAACCCCCTGCCCGGAGCATGCGGGAGCCGATGCGGCAGTGCAGGGACTGGCCGGGAAGGCGACGCGCTATCTTGATCTTGCCGGGATAGAAAAGATGATGGCCCTCTGCGCCGGCGAACCGGAAACTCAGCGCCCGGAAGCGAGGGAGGTAGAAGAGCCGGTGCGGATCGGCATCCTCAAGGATGCGGCTTTTCAGTTCTATTATGCGGAAAACCTGGAAGCGCTGATCCGCTGCGGTGCCCAGCTGGTTGAGATCAATGCCCTGGCCGCCACGGAGCTGCCGGAACTTGATGGCCTTTATATCGGCGGGGGCTTTCCTGAAACCAGTGCCCGTGCGCTTTCCGGTAATGTTTCCTTCCGGGCCTCCCTTAAAAGAGCCGCCGAAGCAGGGCTGCCCATCTATGCGGAGTGTGGCGGCCTGATCTATCTTGGCGAAAGCATGGTGCTTGGTGACGAGGCCTTCCCCCTGGTTGGTCTTTTTCCGGTGCGGTTCGGGCTGATGCAAAAACCCCAAGCCCATGGTTATACCGTGCTGGTGGCTGAGGGGGAAAATCCTTATTATCCTGCGGGGACAGAGATCAAGGGGCACGAATTTCGCTACAGCCGGGTGGAAGAGTGGGGCGGAGAGGCCGTTCAGCTGGCTCTGCGGATGGAGCGTGGAGTTGGATTTTGCGAGAAAAGGGATGGGTTGGTGTTCAAAAATGTGCTGGCGCTCTACACCCATATCCATGCGCTGGGCACAACTACATGGGCGCCGGCTTTGGTGGCCAAGGCGCGGGAGTATCGTGCGGCAAAGGGGTGAGGCCTTTGCCGGCGTGCGTCGACAAGTGCTTTGATCGCCATCATGCTGGAACTGGATTTGGCTGTGGGGCAATTTTTGTCATAACATGGGAGGGGGGTGGATGAAGCAGAGAATGCGGGCAGTAGCGTTGGGCGTATCGGCGGTATTGATTCTGGCGGGGGCTGCAGCCGGTGCGGATGATATCCGCGAAGGAAAGTGGGAGTTCACTTCGGAGATGCAGATGGAGGGAGTGCCGCAGATGCCCGCTTTGCCGCCGGGAGTGAAGCTTCCGCCGGGGTTATCGGTTTCGACCCGGGGGAATACCATGCACTCTACGGTGGTGAAATGTATCAGCAAGGACGATTTGCTCCCGGCTTCCGATCAGAAAACCGATAATAAGTGCAAAACAACCAAAATCGAGCGCCGGGGGAATACGGTCAAATGGCGCACCGTTTGCACGGAAGGAGAGATGAAGATGACAGGGGACGGGGTAGCCACCTACACCGGCGTTGTCATGGACAGCACAATGACCATGACAACCCAGGGGCAGGGGCACTCCACAAAACAGGTCGTGAAAACCAAAGGGAAATATCTTGGGGTGTGCGGAAAATAGTCCGCTGCTGCTATCGCGGAAGGGAGGGAGCCTGGCGACCTTCAGCCGGTAAGCGGCAAGGACTTTCGGGTCAATGGCTGGTGTAGCTGCCGAGAACCTTGGCTTCGATCTTCATTCTGGTAGCGCCATCAGGGATCGGTTCCTGCCAGTGGATGAATTGGGTCACCACCCTGGCGAAGGCGCCGTTATCCTCTTTGCATGCGTCGCAGATGCTCTCGGCATCGTCCCGGTAGATGACCACCTTGCTGGCCGCCTCCCCTTTGCAGTCAACGGCCGCCATTTTCCGGCAGCCGCATTCCAGCCGGATAATCGCTACGCCGATTCCGTCCGGACTTCCTTCCAGAATGCCGGCAACCATGGCCTCTTCATTTTTCTGGGCCCTGAGTTCGGGGCTTACCGTGGTCTTTTTTTTGATTTTTGGTTTGCTGCTCATAACATGGGCCTTTTCCGGACAGATTAAGAAGAACACAGGTGCATGCCTGCAAAAAAAACAACGGCTGGTATCCTAAAAGATCAGAGCAAACTGGTCAACCTGAATCGTCTTTTCCCCTTGTGCGCCCCTCATTGCGCCGGGGATTCTTTTTTATTGACAAAAAAATGTTGGTGCATTAGAGGGAAAGGGAAATTTTATATCTTTTTCCGGAAGCAATGGGCTCGATATTCTGCCCCGATCTGTGGCAGTTCGATCTTGTTTAGGCGTCGTTACGAAATAATTATTACCGTGACTATTTCGTTACGGCGCCTTATGCCGTTCTTGGAATTTCAATGGTATCGTTAATTTTTGAACGACGGCTTATCAATTTTTTTAAACCTTATATGGAGGAAGTATTATGTGGCAGATTGATATCGATAAGGATAAATGCGCCGGTGATGCAGAGTGCGTAAACGCTTGCCCCGCGCAGGTGTATGAGATGGTTGACGGCAAGGCCGAAGCTGTGAATGCCGACGAATGCCTGGGCTGTGAGACCTGTGTTGAGGTTTGCCCCGAGGGTGCCCTCACCGTCACCGAGGTGTAATGTAAAATTTAGGAGCCGTTGCGGAATAATCTTTGCTTTTTCAGACATTCCGTCCCGGCTTCTTATGCCGTTCCTTGCCAGTGCAATGGTAAGGCTATTTTGTACTGACGGCTTGCAGAACATTCCGTGAAGCGTTTAGGCCTATTCCCACCATTGGGGGTAGGCCTATTTATTTGCATGTGGGATGGACTTCGCTATGGCAAGGCAGCTTCGGGAGGGGAATGCATGAGCTGGTTGGCACGCTTGAAGCCGGGGGCGACTATCCGGACCAATCTCCTGATTGCCGCCCTGATGTGGAGTTTTATCGGCCTGTACCTGATGGTGCGGGGCTACCTCCTGTGCAAGGCTTTGTCTTGGATGTTTCTGGGGCTGGCCTTGGGGCTTGGCACATTGAAGGCTTTTTGGCTTATTGGACGCTCGGCCCGGAAGAATATCGCCCGGATCGTGGCGCGCCCGGACGGGATGTGTATTGGCGGGGTATACTCTTGGGGGATGTGGGGGATGGTTGTCTGTATGATGCTTGGCGGCCGCCTGTTGCGTAATTCCTCCGTGTCTCCCTTGGTGGTCAGTGTTATATATCTCGCTGTCGGATGGGCGCTTCTGTTGTCGAGCAGGCTCATCTGGCAGGAGTGGAACGCGCGCAGAACTGATGGGCCTGCAAAAAAGTAAGGGTCATGGCTCTGGCACGCAACATCAAAGAATGACAAAGGAATAGCTGTTGAAATCGCGGATTGTTGCGATTTCAACAAAGCCTCTTCGCTGTAACAACGGGTTGCTTTGGTATGGGAACACCTTCCTGGAATAGAGTGGAGGTTGATCGTGCCGCCCTGCGCCATAATTTCCGGCAGGTGCGAAAACTGGTCGGCCCGGCGGTGGACATTCTGGCAGTGGTCAAGGCCGATGCCTATGGGCATGGACTTATCCCGTCGGCCCAGGCACTTACCGAGGCCGGGGCCACATCCTTCGGCGTGGCCGAGGTCGAAGAGGGGGTGCGGTTGCGTCAGGCCGGGATAACCGGACAGATTGTGGTCATGCTCGGGGTCGACCGGCAGGGGGCGGCGGATGCGGTGGCCCATGACCTCACCCCCGTGGTCTATACCCTGGAGGCAATGGAGGCTCTTGCCGCGCAGGCGACAAAGGGTGGTTGCCGGAAAGGGGTGCAGATAAAGGTCGATGTCGGCATGGGGCGTTTTGGTATTCTTCCCCACGAGCTTGAGCCGTTCCTCGCTGCCTTGCGCCGGTTTCCCAGTCTCTATCTCTCCGGGATCGCAAGCCATTTTCCCAAGGCGGATACGGAAGGCGACGCCATCACGGAAGAACAGTTTGCTTTGTTTCAGGAACTTTTGAGTCGTGTGCAAGCCACCGGCGAGGCGCCGATCAAGCATATTGCCAATTCGGCAACCCTGTTGCGTTATCCCGAAATGCGCTGTGATCTGGTGCGCCCGGGTATTTCTCTTTATGGCTGTTATCCGGCGGACTGGCTGCACAAGGCTTATGCCTTGGACCTGCGGCCGGTCATGCGTTTTGCGACCACGGTGTTGCAGGTCAAGGAGTTTCCGGCAGGGCAGGGGATCAGCTATGGGCACAGATATGTGACCGATCGGCCTACCAGGCTTGCGGTGCTGCCGGTGGGTTACGATAACGGCTATCTGCGGAGAATGGCGGGCAAGGCCGAGGTATTACTGGCAGGACAGCGGGCGCCGGTTCGTGGTATGATCTGCATGAATGCCTGCATGGCTGATGTGACGGATATTCCCGAGGTCAAGGTCGGAGATGAAGCTGTGCTGCTCGGGCATCAAGGTGCCGGGGAGATCAGGGCCGAGGAGATCGCCCGCTGGTCCGATACCATCAACTATGAGATTCTCTGCCTTTTCGGCTCTTGCAACCGGCAGGTTCATGTTGACAGCGACTAAGCGGTCACCGGCTGCCGTATCTTTTTTTTGTCGGCCGGCTCGCATAACCGGGGAGATTTCGCCGCCCTTTTTCGTGGAGATGCGCCCCTGTAGTTGCTACGGATATGGGGAAAACGCCGGCTGTGATTGTTCTGCTCCGTGATCAATCATGACGCAAGACACCTTGTTTGTTAAAAAACATTTTTTCGGACTAGAAAGACAATGATCAAGACACGCCTGAAGAAATTAATAGATGATTGCTTTAACCAGGGGATTGAGGCGGGGTTCTGGACCGCTGCCGCGGCGGGGGGGTATTCCCTTGATGAACCCAAGCACGCGGGCCAGGGTGATCTGGCCACCAATCTGGCCATGGTGGTGGCAGGAAAAGATAAGAAGAACCCCAGGACCATTGCCGCGCAGTTGGTGGAGATGCTTGCCCCCCATACCGATCTGCTGGACCGAGTGGAGATCGCCGGGCCGGGCTTTGTCAATTGTTACATCAATAAATCCGTTTGGCAATCCGTGTTGCCCGAGGTCTGCGCGCAAGATGCCGCCTTTGGTCGGAGCGCGGTCGGGCAGGGCAAGAAGGTCCTGGTCGAGTTTGTCAGCGCCAACCCAACCGGGCCTTTAAGTGTCGGACACGGGCGGCAGGCGGTCTTGGGCGATGCCATCGCCAGTCTGCTTTCGGCTACCGGTCATCAGGTGACCAGGGAATATTATTATAACGATGCCGGTCGGCAGATGCGGGTGCTGGGTGAATCCACCCGGGCCAGGTATCTTGAGACTCTGGGCTTGCCCTTTACCTTTCCGGAAGACGGGTATCAGGGGCAGTATATTCGGGATATTGCCGGGGAGCTCATCAAGGAGCATGGCGATGCTCTTAAGGATGAGCCGGATGTCATGGTATTCAAGAACAAGGCCGAGCGGGTGATCTTTGACGACATCAATGGTACCCTGCATCGCCTTGGCATTGTTTTTGACAACTACTACAACGAACATTCCCTCTATGAAAACGGCCTGGTGGACGATGTGGTCGCCTCCCTGCGGGAGAAGGGGCTGGCCTACGATCAGGACGGTGCGGTCTGGTTCAAGGGCACTGAGTTTGACCTGCCTCAGGACCGGGTGATCATCAAGTCCACCGGGGAGCCGACCTACCGTCTGCCGGACATGGCCTATCATCGGGAGAAATTTCGTCGGGGCTTTGACTGGATGGTGGATATTTTCGGCTCCGACCATATCGCCACGGTGCCGGATGTGCTGGCCGGGGTCAAGGCCCTGGGGTATGATCCGGCCAAGGTGACCGTGGTCTTGCACCAGTTCGTCACCCTGTTGCGCGATGGGCAGCAGGTGAAGATGTCCACCCGCAAGGCCAATTTCGTGACGGTGGACGAATTGCTCGATGAGGTGGGCGCGGATGTGGCCCGCTTCTTTTTTCTCATGCGCAAGGCGGACAGTCAGCTGGAGTTTGATCTGGATCTGGCCACCAAGACCAGCCAGGAAAATCCGGTCTACTATGTGCAATATGCCCATGCCCGATTGCACAGCATCCGCAGGCAGGCCGAGGCCAAGGGTGTTGCCTTGGGGAGCTTGGCGGATGCGCCGCTGTCCAGGCTTACCCTGGAGGACGAGACCCATTTGCTCAAGGCCATGGCAGCCTTTCCTGCTCTGGTGGAGGGCGCTGCCCTTGATCTGGCTCCGCATCGGCTTGTTTTCTTTCTCCAGGATGTTGCCGGGCAGTTTCACAGTTACTATAATAAGCACCGGATTGTTTCCGAGGATGAGGAATTGAGCCGAGCCCGTCTCTGGCTGGCCATGGGTTTGCGGGTGGTCTTGCGAAACGGTCTTGCCCTGATTGGGGTGAGCGCTCCGGAATCCATGTAGGGCCTGGGGCATGTCCTGTTAAATAAAGATGTAATCGTTCCGCCGGGGCTACGCACTTGCCGCTAACCTCGGCCTGTAAACGGTCAGCAGTGCCGTAGATGCGCGGAAGAGGCCTGTTCGCTATACATCAAGTATGCGGGCAGGCCGATGACAAAGCAGATGCGGTGCTGCTGACCGTTTACCTAAAGATCAGCATGAGGAGGCGTTGCCCGGTGTTTCCCGGCAACGGATAATCCGCTTATGAACGCACCGAACCAGAAAGGTAGATTTGTTATCCGTTTTGAGCTGGGGTTGTTGGGGATGTTCAGTCTGACCCTGGTCACCGGCTGTATCTTTTTTTGGATGTTCATTATCGGCATATGGGCCGGGCAGACTATTCTCCAGCCGACCCCGGGAGAGGAAAAATCGCCGATGGCTAAAATTGCCGAAGCGTTGCGTCCGGGACAGCCGACTCCTGTCGATGTCGAACCCGTCGCCTCTTCCGGGCAAAAGGAAAATTCGGCGCCAGCAACCGGAGCGCAGCCGGAATCCGCCCCCGCTTCCGAAACGGAATGGGCCGAGGCCGAGCCTTCTTTTTTTGCCATCCAGGTTTCCGCTCTTCGCGACCAGGAAAGGGCGCAACAGGATGTAGCCCAGTGGCGCGGTCGTGGCTATGAGGCTTTTTCCGTGCCGCCCGAGGACAAGGATGATCCGTTTATCCGGATTTATGTGGGTAAGTTTGATAAGCTTGGCGATGCCAATCAGCTCATCGCCAAGCTGGAAAAAGAGGAAAAGGTCAAGGCCTATATCGCCCTGCTGCCTGCGTCCCGCCTCCAGGCCCCCTGATTTTTTGAGGGGGAGCCGTAATGTTGACAAGATAATGTTATCGTCCGGATGGAGCGAGTGGCATGGTAATCCTAAATCTTTTTCTTTATGGGCGGGTATGGTAGAACGAACAGGTTCCGCCTGCCGGGTGGGCCGAAAAATGTGAGAAGCCGTCATGACTGTTGTAATCGTAAAAAAAATCGCGATTGCAACGGTTGTTGCGTTGTGGCCGGTTGCTTGCTTTTGCGGACCTTTGACCGCTTTCCTTTTTTTGTGAGACCGTCATGATTCGTGATGCCAGGATGGACGATGTGAAAGTGATGTATGCCCTGTTGCAGCATTTTGCCAACAAGGGCCTGCTGTTGGGCCGTTCCTTGAGTTCCTTGTACGACCAGCTGCGGGATTTTAAGGTCTTTGTCAAGGATGGGACGGATGATTCCCCGGCCGGGAAAATGGTCGGGATCTGTGCCCTGCATGTCTGCTGGGAAAATCTGGCGGAGATTCGTTCCCTGGCAGTGGTGGAAGAAGCCCAGCGTCACGGGATTGGCCGGCAGCTGGTCGAGGCTTGTCTGGCCGAGGCCGATCATTTCGGGATCACCAGGGTTTTTACCCTGACCTATCAGCCCGCTTTTTTCCAGCGGCTCGGGTTCAGGCATATTGATAAAAACGAACTCCCCCACAAGGTGTGGAGTGATTGCATACAGTGTCCAAAGTTTCCGGATTGCAACGAAGAGGCCCTGATCTGGGAAAGATAAGCCTTGTCCGCAACCCTTGCTGGAGTAATGAATTTCGTCATGTGGACAGCCAAAACGGCATAACGAATCGTAACGAAATGATCAAGAAAGCTGAGGTTATTTCGTAACGGTTCCTTAAAAAAAAGCTGATGGCGTCGGGGTGTGCCTCTGGGCCGGCCTTCGATGTTGACCTCTTGGAGTAGAAATATGTTCGGTTCTGTTTTGAAAAAGGTTTTTGGCAGCAAAAACGAACGGGTTATCAAAAGCATTCAACCGCTGGTGGCGGCGATTAATCAGCTGGAGCCCGAGATCCAGAAGCTTGATGACGTCGCGCTTGTGGCCAAGACCGTGCTGTTCCGGGAGCGTCTCGCTGCCGGGGTGCCCCTTGACGACCTCTTGCCCGAGGCCTTTGCCGTCTGCCGAGAGGCTGCTTGGCGGGTCCTGGGCATGCGTCATTTTGACGTGCAGCTTATTGGCGGCATTGTCCTCCATCAGGGCAAGATTGCCGAGATGAAAACCGGCGAGGGCAAGACCCTGGCCGCCACTTTGCCTGTGTATCTCAATGCCCTCACCGGTCGCGGTGTGCATGTGGTCACGGTCAACGATTATCTGGCCCGGCGCGATGCCGAATGGATGGGCAAGCTGTACCGCTTTCTCGGGCTCAGTGTTGGTTCCATCCTGCATGGGATGGATGATGCGGCCCGCCGTGAGGCATACGCCTCGGATATTACCTACGGGACCAACAACGAGTTCGGCTTTGATTATCTTCGCGACAACATGAAATTCGACCTCAAGGATTTTTGCCAGCGCGAGTTCCACTACGCCATTGTCGATGAGGTGGACTCCATCTTGATCGACGAGGCAAGAACCCCTCTGATCATCTCCGGCCCCGCTGAGATGTCCACCGAGCTTTACGAGCGGGTGAACCGGCTTATCCATAAGTTTAAGAGTGAGGAGCATTACACCCTGGATGAAAAGACCAGATCGGTATCCCTCAGCGATGAAGGGGTGACTTTGGGCGAGAAGTTGCTCGGGGTGGAGAACCTCTATGATCCACGAAATATCGAGTGGCTGCATCACCTGAACCAGGCTTTGAGGGCCAATGTCCTTTTTAAAAGGGATGTGGATTATCTGGTGCGTGACGGTCAGGTGGTGATCGTGGACGAGTTTACCGGGAGGGCCATGCCTGGCCGTCGTTTCAGCGATGGCTTGCATCAGGCTCTGGAGGCCAAGGAGGGGGTAAAGGTGGAGCAGGAGAATCAGACCCTGGCTTCCATCACCTTCCAGAATTATTTCCGCATGTATGAAAAGCTCTCCGGCATGACCGGTACCGCGGATACCGAAGCTGCGGAATTCAAGAAGATCTATAATCTCAACGTGGTGATCATCCCCACCCACAACACCATGATCCGCAAGGATTATGCCGATGTCATCTACAAAAATGCCAAGGCCAAGGATCGCGCCATCATCCGGGAGATTCAAGAGCTGCATAAGAAAGGGCAGCCCGTGCTGGTGGGTACTATCAGTATTGATGTTTCCGAGAAGATCTCCGCCATGCTCAAGAAGGTGGGAGTGCCCCACGAGGTGCTCAACGCCAAGCAGCATGAGCGGGAGGCCGAGATTGTCGCCGATGCCGGACAGAAGGGGCATGTGACCATCGCCACCAACATGGCGGGTCGAGGCACAGACATCAAGTTGGGCGAGGGGGTAACCGAGCTGGGCGGCTTGCACATTCTGGGCACCAGCCGCCACGAAAGCCGCCGGATCGACAACCAGCTGCGCGGCCGTTCCGGTCGCCAGGGGGATCCCGGCTCTTCCCGTTTTTACCTGTCGCTTGAGGATGATCTGCTGCGGATCTTTGGTTCCGACCGCATTTCCGGGATTATGGACAAGCTGGGCATGGAAGAGGACGAACCCATCGAACACACCATGATCAGCCGGGCCATCGAAAACGCCCAGCGCAAGGTGGAGGGAAATAATTTCGATATCCGTAAGCACCTGCTCGAGTATGATGACGTGATGAACAAGCAGCGCGAGGTTATTTACCGCCAGCGCCGCGAAGTGCTGGGCTCGGATGATATCCATGAGGTTATCACCGATATGTTTCCGGAGATGGCTGAGATGGTGGCCGGTGAGTTCGCTGATACGCGGACCCCTTCGGAGGAGTGGGACTGGGCCGGGGTTTCCGAAAGGATGTATGCCCTGTTCGGCTTTTCCGGGGAGTGGAGCGAGGCGGACAAAAAGGAACTTGATCCTGCCTCCTTTGTCGATCTGATCCTTGCTGTGCTCAACGACCGCTATGCCAATCGGGAACAGGAGGTCGGTGATTTGAATCTCCGCCACCTGGAACGGGTGGTTCTGCTGCAGATCGTGGATCACCACTGGAAAGAGCACCTGCTCAACATGGACCACTTGAAGGAAGGTATTGGCCTTCGCGGTTATGGCCAGAAAAATCCGTTGGATGAGTATAAGAAGGAAGGGTTCAACATGTTCGGGGAGATGATCGGCAGGGTGAAGACCCAGACCGTCAGCACCCTGTTTCGGCTTCAGCTGGTGCGGGAAGAGGAAGTGGCCGAGTTGGAACGCAAACAGCGGGAGCAGCGGCAACCCATGCAGTTGAGCCGTGGCCCTGTCGAGGATGAAGAGCATAAGCCCTTTTCCCGCGAGGGGGACAAGATTGGGCGTAATACCGACTGCCCCTGTGGCAGCGGGCAAAAATACAAACGGTGCTGCGGTAAGAGCGGCGGGAAGAAATGAGATGGCGGCAGAAAACTTTACAGTTCGGGGATTTAAGGCGGCGGCGGTAAACTCCGGAATTCGCGGTAAGGAGCGGTTGGATCTTGCCCTGATAGTGAGCGATAAGCCTGCTTCCGTGGCCGGGGTATTCACCACCAGTCTGGTCAAGGCGGCGCCGGTACTTCTTGATATGGAGCGGTGCAAGAGTGGCAAGGCCCAGGTTATTCTGGTCAATTCCGGCATCGCCAATGCCTGTACCGGAGAGGAAGGCATGCGTCTGGCCCGACTGACCACGGCCATGGCGGCCGATGCCTTGGATATCGCCCCGGAGCTGGTGCAGGTCTGTTCCACCGGGATCATCGGTCAGCAACTGGAGCTGGCCTGTTTTCAGCGGGGGATTCCCAAGGCGGCTCAGACTCTTTCCGCCGACGGCCTAGGCGACGTGGCCCAGGCCATCATGACCACCGATACCTTCCGAAAGATCACGGAGCGCACCGTCCTCATCGACGGCAAGCCCGTCAAGCTCCTGGGAATGTGCAAGGGGGCGGGTATGATCATGCCCAACATGGCCACCATGCTTTCCTTCATCCTCACCGATGCCAAAATCGAACACGATCTTCTCCAGAGTCTCTTGAAAAAGGCGGTGGCAAGAACCTTTAACTCCATTACCGTGGACGGCGATACCAGCACCAACGACACGGTGCTGCTCATGGCCAACGGCTTGGCGGAACATCCGCCCATCGTCGAGGATCGCCCCGAGGCGCTGCATGCCTTTGCGGGGGCCTTGGAAGAGCTGTGCAAAGAGCTGGCCTTGATGATTGTTCGGGACGGTGAGGGCGCGACCAAGCTGGTGACAATAAGGGTCCAGGGCGCTGCTTCCGAGGCCCAAGCCGATCAGGCGGCCAGGACCGTGGCCAATTCCAATCTGGTCAAGACCGCTTTTTTTGGCGAGGATGCCAACTGGGGCAGGATCATAGCCGCTTTGGGCCGCTCCGGCGCCCAATTTGACCAGCAGAAGGTGGACATTGCCTTTGACGACGTGTTTATGGTGAAGCATGGCCTGGGGCAGGGCGCCGAGGTGGAGGCCCGTGCCACTGCGGTGCTGAAGAAGCCGGAGTTCGTGGTCACCGTCGACCTGCATGCCGGCGAGGCGAGCAAGGATATTCACACCTGTGACTTCTCCATCGATTACGTCAAGATCAACGCGGATTACCGGTCATAGCGCGCCGGATTTTTCTGAAGCTTTGGGAGAATTCGAAAACGTATCGCGACATCCCAACTGTAACCCCTTAGCAGTGCCGTGGATGTGCGCAACAGGTCTGCGAGCAGGCCTATGACAAAGCAGATGCGGCGCGGTGGAATTGTTACGAATCAGTCACGATTTTCCGGTGGTGGCATGCGTAAATTTCTTTTTCCGGCCTTGCTCCTCGTTGTCGTAGCCATTGGTATGCTCCATCTCTTTACCCCTGGGGATTTCATCTATTACCACAATACCTACCGGCGGCTCAGTTATTTTCCCATCGTGCTGGGCGGCCTCTGGTTCGGAGTGCAGGGCGGCCTGGTTCTGGCCGTGCTTTCCACCATCGCTTTTATTCCCCATGTTCTTCTCTATGTTGGTCATGGGCCGCAGGCTTACTTAAGCGAGCTGACCGAGATTGTCCTCTATCTGGCGGCCGGTCTGGTTGTCGGGGTGATCTCCGGGAGGCAGACTCGTCTGCGTGAACGGGATCGGTTGTTGTCCGAGAAACTGCGGGCATCCTATGTTCGGCTTCAGGAAGAAACCGCACAGCTCATCGAGGCGGAGACTCGGTTGGCCGCTGCCCAGAAATTTTCCGCCCTCGGCAGGCTCTCCGCTTCCCTGGCCCATGAAATAAAGAATCCTCTCGCTTCCATTAAGGGTACGGCGGAGATTCTCCGCGATGAATTTCCCGGGGATCATCCAAAAAGGGAGTTTGTGGATATCTTGCTCAAGGAAACAGACAGGTTGCACGACACGGTGGAGGATATCCTCCGTTATTCCAAGGGGCAGCCCCAGGAAAGGGGCGAACTGCTCGAGCCGCTGGCTGCGGTTGTCCGACATGTTGGTGCATTGCTGGAAAGGCAATTGCGGGAAAAACAGGTGAGTTTTATTTTTCCGGAAAATGGCGAGGCCCAGCATCTGCTGGTGGAGAGCGTCAAGTTTTCCCAAGTTTTCTTGAATCTTGGCCTCAATGCCTTGGATGCGGTCCAACCCGGCGGCCATATCTGGTTTATGGTGGAAAGTGCTGGTGAGGGGGGCTGGCGAATTTCTGTCTGTGACGATGGACCGGGCGTGGTGGAGGCGGAAAAGGAAAGGATTTTTGAGCCGTTTTATTCCCGTAAGGCCGAGGGTACCGGCCTTGGGTTATTGATCAGCCGGAAAATTGTGGAAAGCTACGGCGGCAGCCTCAGGGCCACGGATCGTTCGGGAGGCGGGGCCTGTTTCGAGATTCTGCTTCCCGCAAAAAATGGTTCCTCCCTTGGTCACACAGGGTGAGGGAAGAGGCGATTTCATGAAACCCCGGATACTTTTGATCGATGATGACGCAAGCCTGCTACGGGTTACCGAGTATAACCTGAGCAACGCCGGCTTCAGCGTACTCAGCGCAGCTTCGGGTCGGGAGGGGTTGGCGCTTTTTCACAAGCACGATCCGGATCTGGTGATTACCGATGTGCAGCTTGGCGACCTAAACGGTTTGCAGATCCTGGCGGCGGTGAAAAAGGAGTCTCCTATTACCCCGGTGCTGGTGATCACCGCCTTCGGCTCCATCGAATTGGCGGTCAAGGCCATGCAGGAAGGGGCCTTCACCTTTTTGGCCAAACCTTTTGACCGGGAGGCCCTGCGGCTTTCCTGCCGGAAAGCACTGGAGCTGCGGCAGCTGCACGAGCAGAAACAGCAGTTGAGCGGCGAAGTCAACAGGCTTACGGGCACCGAGGGCATGGAAACCGCCAATACTGCCATGGCTGAGTTGCTGGATACGGCAAAGCGGGCGGCCAACAGCGAGGCCACCATCCTGATTGCCGGTGAATCCGGCACCGGCAAGGAGGTGTTGGCCAGACTCATCCATCAGCACAGTCCCAGGGCGCAGGGTCCCATGGTGGCGGTAAATTGCGCCGCCATTCCGGAAAATCTTCTGGAAAGCGAACTCTTTGGCCATGTCAAAGGCGCCTTTACCGGGGCGGTGAGCAACCGTAAAGGGCGTTTCCAATCCGCAGCCGGAGGAACCCTGTTTCTGGATGAGATCGGTGAGCTGCGTCTGGATCTGCAGGCTAAGCTGCTCCGCGCCATTCAGGAGAGGGTGGTGGCTCCGGTTGGTGCGGAGCAACCGGAAGCGGTGGATGTCCGGCTGATTGCCGCTTCCAACCGGGATCTTTACGCGGCCATTGGCCAGGGAACCTTCCGGGAGGATCTCTACTACCGGTTGGGGGTTATTCTTCTGCATCTCCCGCCCCTGCGGGAACGGCGAGAGGATATTCCGGGTCTGGTTGCCCATTTTCTCCTTAAACTCGGCGCTCCCGCCGGGGTGCGATTTTCCGCCGGGGGTTTGGCACGCCTCAAGGCCCATGCCTGGCCCGGCAATATCCGTGAGCTGCAAAATATTGTCGAGCGTGCGGTTATCTTGCGCCAAGGGCTGCTTATCGAGGCGGATGATCTCCAACTTGCTTCGGTCGCCCAGCCTGCACCGGCAAACGGGATTCCGGAAATCCCGGACGAGGGGCTTTCCCTGGAGGCGGTCGAACAGGGGTTGATCAAAAAGGCCCTGGCCAAGGCCAACGGCAATCGTTCCGAGGCCGCCCGTCTGCTTAAGATTCCGCGTCATGTCCTGATCTATCGTCTGGAAAAATTCAAGATCTGATTCTCTGCGCTCAATGAAGAATATTCTCTAAATTCATTGGCGAATATTCTTCATGTTCCTGTTGTTTCTGATGCTTTCTCATACGCTTCCATTCTCTTCACTCCCGCCATGAAAGGGGTTGTCGTCTTCCGTGTCCTGGTGGCATGGCGCTTGCTTTATGGAGTTGCCAGCGGGAGGTACGCATGAATGGGCGCAAGAACCGGAAGCATGATGGGATATTTTTTCAGGTCATTGGGGATGATTGCCATACTGACGCCGCTTTTTTTGGGATTGGGCAACGCTTCCTCTTTTGCCGAACGCCTAAAAAGCACTACGTTTTTGGTGCGTGGGATATCTTGCGATTCCTGCCTCTCTGCCATTGGCGGCGAACTTTTCAAAAAAGAAGGCATGGTGGCTCTGGCGGCCGACCTTAATCGTGGTCTGCTGCGCATTGATCACCGTCCTCCTTTGAGCGAAGAAGTTATTGTCCGGGTGTTGAGCGACCTCGGGTATCCGGCAAAATTAATGCGGGGGCGGGTTGAGATAACAGGTGGAGAGTCGGTGGCGCAGGGTTGCTCCAGTTGTGACCAGCAGGTCTGTTCGGCAACGGCGGCATCCTGGCGGGAGCTTTTCAGAAGAATATTTGGCGGCAATGATCGTTGAGAAAAGGAAAAAAGGAGAGGTGTGATGAAAAAAACATCTGTAGTGGTTGCAGCGGTGGCTATGTGTGTGATGCTGGTTGGCACGGCCATGGCCGGCATCTGGGGGGAGAAGGTGAAAACCCTTACTCCGGCAAAGGGCCGATTGGTAATCCCGGTCGCTTCCGTCAACGACGGCAAGGCTCACTATTTCAAGGCGCAGGCCGCCGATGGTGTCATGGTGACTTTTTTTGTTTTGAAAAGCAATGATGGCGTCATCCGGGCGGCCGTGGATGCCTGTGACGTTTGTTATCGTGCGGGTAAGGGGTACGAGCAGGACGGTGATGAGATGGTCTGCCTCAACTGTGGCCAGCGCTTTGCCTCAGTCAGGATCAACGAGGTCAAAGGCGGCTGTAACCCGGCGCCTTTGACCAGAACCATTGAAGGGGAGAAGTTGGTGATCGCCATGGCAGATATCGATCGGAACAGTTGGTATTGCAAATATAAAAAGTAAGGGGTAACGGCGCGAATGAGTTACGATCTTGAAAAATACCGAGAAAAACGGGAACGGGTTCTGGGGGTAAAAAAACGGGGATTGGGATTTGGCCGGGTGGCGGGTTTTATCTCCCTGGTCATTCTCCTTGGTCTGGGCATGGTGGTTATTCCAAGGTCCATCGCCTTTCTGCAAACCCGTCAGCTTGAGGATGCCATTTACAAATTGTCTGAAGAGCGGGACGGGTCGGAGCGGGTGTTGGCGGAACTTAAAAAGCAGGAAGGGGTGCGGGAGGTGATGGTGGACGCCCATGGCTCACGGGTTGTCGTTACCTTCAATAAGGAGATTCTTGATACGGCAAGGATTTCCGCTTTTTTTCTGAAACAGGGCGCACCGGCGGTGCTGCTTAACGAAGTGAGCCACAGCCAGCGGCTTCACACCATGAAAAAGGAGGCCGCTGCAACCGGAGGCCAGTAGCGGCGACCGGACTGCGCGGGGAAGAAATAGATGAAGCTCTATCATATCTCATGTAACAACCTCAAGCGTCGCAAGGGAAAGATGATCTTTCTCGTTCTCGGTCTGGTGCTCGGGATTGCCACCATCGTTACTCTGTTGTCCATTACCGAAAGCATGACCAGGGATATTGAGGACCGGTTGGACCGGTTTGGCGCCAATATCGTCATGGCCCCAAGGAGCGAAAATCTTGCCCTGAGCTACGGCGGCATTACGGTGGGCGGCGTTAACTATGCGGTCCAGGAGTTTGACGAAAAAGAGATCGCCGGGATTCGGGATATTGAAAACAGCCGGAATCTTGGTGCGGTGGCTCCCAAGGTTCTCGGCGCGACCCAGGTCATGGGGCGGCAAGTGCTCCTTATGGGGGTTGATTTCGTGGTTGAACTTCCGCTTAAAACCTGGTGGCATCTGGACGGAGCCGCCCCTGCTGCCTCAGGCGATCTGATCATCGGGGCAGAGACGGCGGCGGCCCTGCATCTTGCCATCGGTGATACGCTGCAGCTTGGACGTCGGACCTTCACCGTGGCTGCCATCCTCCATGCCACCGGGGCGGCTGAAGACGGCATGATTATCGGCGATCTCCATGCCGTTCAGGAGGTACTGGGCAAAAAGGGCATTGTCTCTTTGGTGGAGATTGCCGCCTTCTGCCGGGATTGCCCGATCACGGAGCTTGTCTTGCAGATTGCTGAAAAATTTCCCGGTGCCAAGGTTACGGCGCTCAAGCAGGCGGTGATGGCCAAGATGCAGTCCGTCGAGTTGTTCAAGGCCTTCAGTTACGGCATTGCCGGTCTGGTGATCTTTATCGGTTCGCTCCTGGTTTTTGTCACCATGATGGGTGCGGTGAACGAGCGGACCCGTGAGATCGGCATTTTTAGGGCTATCGGTTTCAGGCGGGGCCATGTCATGCAGATCATTCTGCTGGAGGCTATCGTTGTCGGGTTTTTGGGCGGCTTTCTGGGTTTTGTCACAGGTAATCTCATCGCCTGGGCGGTACTGCCTTTGGTCATCCCCAACGGCACCTTCGCCGGGGTGAATATCTCTCTCGGTGCCCTGGCCATTCTGCTTTCCATTTCCCTCAGTCTGCTGGCCAGCCTCTATCCGGCCAGAAAGGGCAGCAGTCTGGATCCCAGCGAAGCATTGCGAGCCTTATAAGGAGAAGTAATGAAAACCGGAGAAAAGCAAGTGCATCATCTTATCGAGATTAGAGATGTCGGCAAGGAATATCAAGTCGGCGCGAACACGGTGTGTGCCATTAGAAGCATGAATTTTCATGTGGATGACGGCGAGTTCATCAGCATCATGGGGCAGTCCGGCTCCGGAAAAAGCACCTTGCTGGCAGTGCTTGGCGGGCTCAACCATCCGAGTCGGGGGCAGGTTCTGGTCGATTCCTTGGATGTCTATGGCTTAAGCAGCGAACAGCGGGCCGATTTTCGTAGCGAGTATATCGGTATTATCTTCCAGTCCTTTCAGCTCATCCCCTACCTGACGGTTCTGGAAAACATCAAGCTGCCCATGGCCATCACCGGGATCGCCGCCAAGGAGCAGGACGACATGGCCCGTTCGGTGCTCGATAAGGTGGGGCTTGGTCTCAAGGCCGAGCGCTTGCCGGATCAACTTTCCGGCGGCGAGCAGGAGCGAGTCGCCATTGCCAGGGCTATTGTCAATCGCCCGCCAATTTTATTGGCCGACGAGCCTACCGGCAGCCTTGACAGCGAAACTGCCGAAGGGGTTATGACCCTGCTCCGCCAACTCAACGAGGAAGGATTGACCATTATCATGGTGACCCATAACCCGGACGCCTGCCGCCATGGCAACAGGACTATCCTGGTCAGGGACGGTTTTTGCCTGACGCATTGAGTTCGCCGATAAAATTCAAAAAAAGGATAATTGCCTTTGACAGTCTTCTCTTGAAAATTATACAATAATTGCTGTATGGGTATTGCTGCCTATCCGATAGCATTTTCGGGGCATGGCCCTCGGTTTGCGCCGGAAGGTTCCTTGAAGTGCCTGTGTGGGGTTCCGGATTATCCGGGAAAAGCATGAAACAATACAGCAAGGAGAAGTGTTATGGGAAACAGCATGAAAAAGATCGGGATGATGTGTCTGGCCCTGCTGGCCAGCGCCATGTTTGTCGCTGCGGCTCAGGCGGAACTCAAGATCGGGATCCTGGCCCTGCGGGGTGCGCCCAAGGTCATGGAGGAATGGGGCGCGACCGGGGAATATCTTACCGGCAAGATGGGAGAGCCGGTTACCATTGTCCCGCTGGAGTTTGCCGCCATTGAGCCCGTGGTGAAAGACGGCAAGATCGATTTCATGCTGGCGAATTCCGCTTTTTATGTAGAGATGGAAAAAAAATATGGCGTCAAGGCCATCGCCATGCAGGTCAATTCCGCCGGCGGCAAGCCGGTCAAGGAGTTCGGCGGTGTGATCTTCGTGCGCAAGGACAGCCCTATCCAGACCCTTGCCGACCTCAAGGGCAAGAAGTTCATGGTGGTGAAGTCCTCCTCCTTTGGCGGCGGCCAGATGGCCATGCGGCTCATGCTCCAGAACGGGATCGATTATAAGAAGGATTTTGCCGAATTCAGGGAAGGCGGCAAGCATGACAACGTGGTTCTGGCCGTACAGAACGGGGCCATGGATGCAGGCACGGTCCGGAGCGATACCCTGGAGGCCATGGAAAAGGAAGGCAAGATCAAGATGAGCGATTTCAGGATCATCAACCAGATCAAAGACAGCTTCCCATTTGTTCACAGCACCGAGTTGTATCCCGAGTGGCCCATGGCTGCGGTAAAGCATGTTGATGCCGATAAGGGCAAGAAGCTCGGCGATGCCCTTATCGCGGTTAAGGCTGATTCCGATGCGGCAAAAAAAGCCGGGATTATCGGTTGGGCGCCGGCTGCTGATTTTACCAGTGTACGGGAATGCCTGAAGGCTCTAAAATATGGGGCTTTTGCCAACTGATCTATCTGCGTTTTTGCTTTCAACCTGCTTTGGGTTTTGCCGGCATTATTTTTCATTTTGCCGGCAAAATCCAACGTGTCGCACTTTGTTCAGAAAAAATTATACCGGTTTTGCTGTTGCCAAACTTGACGACTATGCCGGTCTGCTGACCATTATTAAAAAAAATGATGACAAGATCCCTCGGTAATTCAATATAGACAATAAGTTAACATTAAGAGGATTGTGGATGGTTTCGAAAAAAAGAGGGATTGCCGCCAAGTTTATCCTTATCGTTTCAATTTTGGCCCAGAGTTTGATGCTGGTGCTGGCGGCGGTGGCTATTTACACGGCCAGCCACTCCCAGTCCAAGCAGGCGGATGAGTTTATCGGTCGGCTGAAGTCCGAGCAGGCGGAGCAGGAAGAGCTGCTGGTCGGGAAGTTGAGGCAGAAGGGGGATTCAATTGCAGCTCTGCTGGCGCAAACGGGCTCAGCCCTGATCCTCGGGTATGATTTTGATTCCATGACCAGGCTGGCCACCAACGCCAAGAATGACGAAGACGTTGTTTCCGTAGTGTTTTACGGCCCGGACAAGAATGTGCTTGCCCAAGCCAAGGATCAGGAGCAAGCCAAAGAAACCCTGCGCAAGGAGATCCTTTTCGAGGGTAAAGTTATCGGTTTTGTCGAGGTGGGCCTGAGCTTTGCCGGGGTTGAAAAAAATTCCGGCGAAGTCTCCCGTCATATCGAAGAGATGGTGCGGACCACGCAGGATGAATTGGCGGCGGCTTCCTGGCGGTTGGGGATTGTTATCCTTCTCGCCATCGGTTGTGCGGGGCTGTGCCTCTGTTTTGCCGTGTATTGGTGTTTGTCCCGTTTTGTCATTGTCCCGGTTGGTCGAGTCATCACCGGGTTGGAGGACTGCGCGGCCCAGGTGACTTCGGCTTCGGGGCAGCTTTCCGGCGCGGCGCACAGCTTGGCGGACGGCGCTTCCGAAGAGGCCGCATCCTTGGAGGAGACCTCCGCCTCCCTTGAAGAGGTTTCGACCATGGCCCGGCGCAATGCCGACAACGCTGCCGAGTGCAATTCGCTCATGCGCGAGGTGAATGCGGTGATGGGCAAGGCCAATCAGTCCATGGCCGCGCAAACAGCGGCTATGGGTGAAATCTCCAAGGCCAGTGAGCAGACCTCGAAGATTATCAAAACCATTGATGAGATCGCCTTTCAAACCAATCTGCTGGCTCTGAACGCCGCGGTCGAGGCGGCTCGGGCCGGCGAGGCCGGGGCAGGGTTTGCAGTGGTGGCCGATGAGGTTCGCAATCTGGCCATGCGGGCGGCTGAGGCGGCCCGCAACACTGCGGATCTGATCGAAGGTACGGTGAAGAAGGTGAAAGAGGGCGAGGATCTGCTCGTTCAGACCAACGAGGATTTCTGCGAGGTTGCCGAAGTGGCGGCCAAGGTCGGCAGTCTGGTGGATGAAATCGCCGTTGCCTCCGGCGAGCAGACCAAGGGGCTTGATCAGGTCAATTCGGCGATAAGCGAGATTGATCGGGTGACCCAGCAGACCGCAGCCAGCTCCGAAGAGGCGGCCAGCGCTTCGGAAGAGTTGAGTGCCCAGGCCGAGTACATGAAAAAGTATGTGGATGATCTGAGTGCGCTGGTCAGCGGCGGAGGGGGATCGGGTTCCGGCACGGGAAAATCCGGGTCGGCGCCGAGAATGGGCCGGGCGGCCGGCAGGAAGTCCGCGCCGGGTCTGGCTGCACCTCCCGCAGTAAAGGCAGGGAAGTCCGTTGCCCGGGTAACGAACCTCAAGGCCATTGCCGCACCGGCCTCAGGGCAAAAAAAAGGCAAGGATGTTATTCCCTTTGACGAGGATGCGTTCGAGGATTTTTAGGAGTTTGCCGGGAGATAAACAAAAAAGGCCGGGGGCGTCTGCTTCCCGGCCTTTTTTGTGTCAGCGGTTGTACTTTTCTTCGCAGGATAATTTGATTTCCTGCCGGGCATCAGCGAGAACTTTCTTGGCATCGGCCACGTCCTGGCTGATCTGGGCGGCGAGTTCCTCGGGGCCGGAAAATTTTTTCTCTCCCCGCAGGAAGCGGAGCAGATTGATCTTGATCGGCTTGCCGTAGATGTCTTGGTTGAAGTCAAAAATGTGGGTTTCGGCGGAGAGTTTTTGCCCCTCAAAGGTCGGGTTATAGCCGATATTGAGCACACCTCCGTAGCATTTTCCGTCGTATATCACCTGGGTGACATATACTCCCAAGCGCGGGCAGAGATCCTCCTCGGCAATGGTGAGGTTGGCGGTGGGGAAGCCAAGTAACGGTCCGCCGCGCTGCTGGCCCATTCTGACTTCGCCCCGGATCTGGTAGTAACGGCCCAGCAGTTTCTTGACATCGACCATTTTGCCCAAGCCTACCAGCTCCCGAATTCTGGTGCTGCTGGCAAGCATCCCTTCGACATAGTAGGGCTCCACCACCGAGACGGTGAATCCCTTAGTCCTGCCTTGTTCCTTGAGAAAGGGGATATCGCCCTGGCGGCTTTTGCCGAAAGCGTAGTCGTACCCCACCACCAGATCCTGAACCCCGATGGTCTTGCGCAAGATCTCATCCACAAAGGTTTCAGCCGGAGTGTCGGCAAATTCCCGGGTAAAGGGGAGAATGATCAGTGCGTCGATATTGGCCAGGGCGATAAGTTCTTTTTTCTGTTCGGCGGTGGAGATGAGCTTGAGGCCGATGTCGGGGCGGACCACCTTGAGCGGATGCGGCTCAAAGGTGACGGCCACGCTGACGCCCTTGTTCCGGTAAGCTTTGCTCACCACCTCGGAGAAAAGTATTTGATGGCCCAGATGGACGCCGTCAAAGTTGCCGATGGTGACTGCGGCCTTTGGAAAGGGGGCTGGGATGTCGTTGAGATTCGTATATATATCCATGTGGTCGCGGGAGTCCTGAATTTGTGTGCCCATACAATAGGCGACAACCTGGAAAAGGTCAAGCCGCCGAATGGAGAGATTTTGTCTGGAACCATGATTGGCTGAGCCGTGGCTGTAAAATGGCGTGAAGGAACCGTGCTGATCCGGCGAGTTTTATAAGGAGCCCAAATGAACCGGGGAAGAAAAAACATGTTATTTTTCAACGGCTCCTAAATTGTCTTGACAAACACCCTCCTGAAAAATTAATATCGCTTCTCACGATGTGCCGAAGTGGCGGAATTGGTAGACGCGCTAGGTTCAGGGCCTAGTGGGTGCAAGCCCGTGGAAGTTCGAGTCTTCTCTTCGGCACCATTAATAAAATTAAAGGGTTAACTCATTTTTGAGTTAACCCTTTTTTTGTTTTTCTGTTTATCTCGCTAAAGAATGGCTAAAGGCTTAAGTCTTAATTATTCCCAGGCTGAATAAATATCTTTGGGTTGTGCTGATCTGGCTATGTCCAAGTAGCATCATGATTTGGAATAAAGGCATATCTTCATTAGCCCAAATGCTTGCTCTTCTTCTCCTTAGCCCATGCCAGTTCCAAGCAGGATGTTTTAGTGATTTAACCTTATCCTCTAAAAAACGAGGATAAGCATCCCACTCTTTAAAAACTTTGCCTTCCCCTCCTGGTTTTATATATTCCGGTTTTGGAACAAAACGTGGAGAGCGAGCTGAGTTTTTGCTTTTACGGGTGTACAGTACAACATGTTTGTCTGCCACATCGTTATAGCTTAGGGATATGGCTTCATTGATTCTTGAGGCGGTGTCATACACAAATTGAATTAATAATTGTTGTGCCGGTGAACAAATTTCTTTCACCTCAGTAATCATTTCTTCTGTTGGGATAAAATTTACAGAACGGTCTTCCGGAAGTTTTGACAAACCATCGCATGGGTTCTTCATCTCTATGCCTAACCTTGTAATTGCATAGTTGAAGCATGCTCTGGCTGCGGTGAAAAGCTTATTGGGCCTTGAATTAGTAAGATTTTCTTTTTTGCATCTTTTAACCTCATTCAAAACAAGATCGGATACCATTCTTTTTGTAACATCATTGGCTATTATATTTCCCCATGCTTGTAGCATTTGCTTGCAAAGCCTTTTGTTGTCTCGGTAATACTCCTGATTTCTGGTCAAGTTGAGATAGTCCAACCTGTGGGTAAAAAGGTCCAAAAGTGAAATTGCGACTACGGGACTTCTAGCTAATTCGTCTAATTCTTTAAGTTTGTCTCGCTCGGCACCCGCATATTCTCTTTTCGTAAGGAATATCGCCTTTGAATGGTATTTCTGTCCCAGATACTGTCCAGAATAAAACCACCTGGCTCCTTTTTTTAATTTTCGTGAATATTGCCCCAACAGTATCACCTCCTTCGCGTAGTTTATTTTAGCGAATTTTCTGTAGCTGTAAATGTGTCGGTCTATTAATTTCCTTGATTTTCCACTGAGTGGAGAATTATGCTGAATTATCAAAGAAAGTAGGTTTTTAAGGTGGCGCGGATTTAAATTTACTCAAAAAAATTAAGGTTAGGTGGATAGGGATACATGACGGAGGTCGTTATGGGTCCTTATCTGGCGGTCGAAGAGGTTGCTTTGCTTTTTGGAAGGTCCGGGAAGTGGGTTTATTCCAACAAGGAACAAATTCCGGGATTTTTCAGACTGGCTAAAAGCATCTTCTTCGACAAGGAAATCTTAATGAGTGAACTTAAAATCAGAGCTGCACGAAAACCTGCCAGGAAATCACCTGAAGGCGTCCATGACGCCCATGGCTTGCTTTCCTAACCCTGAGCCTCCTGGCCATGCCGGGGGGCTTCTTTTTTTTCGTCCATAAACATTCCTTCTGCGCCGGACAAATTGTCCTCCTTCCCTCGATCCATTATCAAGTTTAAGACCTTTTCAGTCTCATTCAAGACCTGTAGGCAAGCTGTATACACGCTCATGTCCATTTTTTCAGCATAGCGCGCAATATATAGATATGAGTCGCCAATCGTCTTCTTGGTGCTCATACCCACAAGGCAACAAAGTGCCTGGGCTGAAAGCTCTGCCACAACTTCTTGAATCGGATTTTGACCGGGAGTCAACTTGCCGACCAGCCTCTCATGGGCACAGTGGGCCAATTCATGAAAGAAATTAACCTCATCCGGGGATGCAAGGCAAATCTCTTTTCTGGAAGATGAATAATACCCGTAGTAGGAGTAATTTCCGGGAATAGCCTTGACAGAAATCCCCCATTCCTTAGCTCTTTCAAGCAGGGGCAAGCTTGGCAAATCAATCTGCTCATAACTCAAGGGTTCCCCCTCAGTGTCCTCTACTCGAAACACTGGCCGGGACAAAAAACCAATAAGGACATTTTCGTCTTCTCCTGTCGCCTTGTTCGCAAATTTTCGGAAGCTTGGGACCAGAATATGAATGGCCTTGCTGCCTTTTTTTACATTTCTACCGATCTCTTGCCACTGCCGGAATCCTCTCGCATCATGGGTGCCAGACAGGAACATGATTGTCCTGTTCAGCTTTGACCAATGTCCAGCAGGGACATCAGCCATGGGAAACATACTGAAACCAACAGCCTCCGGGATGTCGCCTGTTTTGAATCTGTTAATAATACAGTCCAATGTTTGTTTTACTTTTTTGTTCATGTTCGTCTCCATAGTGTTGTGTTTTGAGTAAATAATGACAAACCACCAGAAAATTGCGGCTCTGGCGGCAACGGAAGAAAGGATTTAGATATAAGGGGGATAAAGAAAGGGTGCCGGAAACGGTGATTTTATAAAAAAACCGTCTGGCCTTGATTTCAAGCCAAACTTTACCGGCCCGAAAATATGATTTTAGGGATTTTGAATGTGCGATGATTTCAGAAGAAATCTGAAATCAATATATTATCCTAGCAAACTTTCATATTTTTGTCAATAGTTTCAATATTTTATGTTGGAAATGCTGCTTGAAATTTCAGGTATCTGGAGGGGAGGACTTAAAATCCCTCGGGGGCAACCCTGGGGTCGCTCGTCAATAGTGGACACCAAATCATTACGCAGCTCGTTGTAGTTGGTAAAACCGGCTTTCAAAGGCGGCCGGGGAAAGATAACTAAGTTTTTTCTGCTTTCTTTGGCGATTATAGAAAATCTCAATGTACTCCCGAATATCCCGGATAGCTTCTTGCCGGGTTTGGTAGCGCCGATGGTAGATCAGTTCAGTTTTCAGTGTGCCCCAGAAGCTCTCTATCGGGGCGTTGTCGTAACAGTCGCCCTTGCGGCTCATGGAGGACTGCATCTTGAATTTTTTCAGTAAGTTATTGTATTCCCGTGAACAATACTGACTGCCGCGGTCCGAGTGATGAATAAGACCAGCCATAGGCCGCTTGGCTGCAACCGCTTGCAGCAGAGACTGGCTCACCAGATTTTTGGTCATGCGACTGCTCATGGCATAACCGACGATCTCTTTCGTATGCAGATCCTTATGTCCGGCCAGGTAAAGCCAACCCTCATCGGTGGGGATGTAGGTGATGTCGGTCGACCAGAACAGATTCGGGGCTGGGGCCGCAAAATCCTGAGCCAGCAGACTGCTGGCCACCGGCAAGGAGTGTTTCGAGTTGGTCGTGGCCTTAAATTTCCTTTTCTGGCGACAGCGAAGCCCAAGTTCCCGGCGCAAACGCTTGATCCGGCAAACTCCTACTTGCACCCCATGGTCCGCCAAATCTTCTTGCAAACGCTCCACGCCATAACTCTCCCTGGTCCGGCGGTGCGCGGCTGTGATCTCTACCGCCAAACCGGGCATCGTCCTGTTTCCTTCGAGACAGGGGCCGGATGCGCCAAGCATGATAACCGCTCAAGGAAACCGAGAAAATTCGGCTCAGCAGCGGCAGTGGATAGGTGAATCGCATTTCATCCATCAGCGCGTACCGGGCAGCGATTCCTTGGCAAAGTACGCAGCGGCTTTTTTTTAGGATATCGCGCTCCATCCTGACCATGACCAATTCTCGCTTGAGCTTGGCCAATTCCACCTCAACCTCTGTCAAGGGCCGCCGATTCTTGCCGATATTGCCAAGTTTTCCGGCCTTGGCCGCCCGCACCCAGGCTTCCAAGGTGCTTTTAGGCAAAGAAAGACGTTTGGCGGCTTCTCCTGCGGAAAGACCGTCCTCCAACACCAACCGGGCGGCCTCTTCCCGAAACTCCTTCGTGTACCGGCCATACGGAATCTTTTCCATGTTGACACCTCCGTTCTGTAATATGAATGGTCAGAATTTTGGTGTCCATTTTTTTCAACCTACCTCACTTTAGCCATGGGGATTTAGCAGATTTACAGCACCATACACAAAACCATGATGCAATTGAATCCGATTCAGTATAAACTTGAGTAGCATCCCCGTTCTCCTTTTCTGACACTGGATTTTTTGGTCGAAACCCATAATGCCGGATTTGAAGACGGGGTACTCTTTTTTCTCATTAACAGGATAGCTGTTCAGGTCTCTTTATTACTATCAGCTACCCCGCAGATTCTGCGGATGAACCGAAGTTGCTAACCAACTCGCGAGGTGAACGGTTTGGTCTACACTATCTCCGAACGACATTACTTTTGAAATTAAAAGAGGAGGCACCCCCCATGCAAATGATGGAAATCAAGAAAATGGCCAAGCAGATTGGAGTTAATTCCAGCAAGATGAAGAAGACGGAATTGATTCGTTCGATCCAGACAAGCGAAGGCAATAACCCCTGCTTTCAGATGGCAAAGGATCATTGTGCTCAAGCGGACTGCCTGTGGCGAAAGGATTGCCTGTCGATGTAGCACAAGGCAATAAAGTGGACAATAATCGCAACCGTCGGTATAGCGCCACCCTCTATCTCAGTCCAGAGGCGTTCGAACTACAAAAATCGCTTAACGCCGTGTCCGTCAGTGGCGGGTAGCACAGGTAGGACTATGCAAGAAATTATCTTCCAGATATCCGGTCTCAACACCTCTGAGCAAGTCAATTTTATTCTCAGTGAACAGGAACTGCTTGACCTGCGGGAGCAGGCTGGCGACCAACCTCTCTCGCCTCTTATTGTTAAAAAAATTGAAAGTAAATCACGACGACATGGTTATCTCCTGGCCACTGACGTCACCGACCTGTACAAGGTTGCCAAAGAGATAATTGTTGCAGGGGAAAGAAGTTTTTCTTTACACGGATATCCGCTTGAACAGCCGACTGTTGCCAATCATCAGCCCCAAGGCGATGATCTTATCCCTACTGCAGGAAGCATCTCGCAGCCTCTGGTCAGTTACGGTTATCAGAATCCAATCCATGACTTGGAAAAACTGCAATCTCACATATTACAACGGGAAATGATCCCACTTCTGTGGAATAACGCGACTGGATTCGAGACATCCAATCTATCTCAGCAATTTCCACTCCTTACCGGGCCAGAAGCCACCAACCTGAAAGATCCACGGCAAGCACTTCGGTTCATTATCAACAATTCTCAGCATCGAACCTGCTACATCTTTGAGGACATCCATCATTTTATCGGTGATAAAAACAGTATCGGGCCAACTTTTGGCGAAATCAGGTCGTTGGTAAAAGAATTGTATCGCGCCCTGCGGGACAGAAACGAACAGGTTTATTTTTTCGTCCCATCTTCCTATGAATGGCCGGTGGAAATTTACGGATTTCTTGAAAAATCCGTATTGAACCGGGACAGTGAGCACCATAAAAGGTTGGAGCGCTTCGCCGAATTGATGACCTCGGCGGCATATATCAAAAAGATTAAACCGGTGATCGGCAGCAAAGCCCTCATAAGTAGAATAATTCAGACCCTGGCCCAGAAAGAAAGCAACAACCCTTTGCTGGTCGGCCATCCCGGAGTTGGAAAAACCGCCCTTGTCGAAGGCTTTGCCATCGCCCTCTTTAATGGCGATGTCCCGCCGGTTCTGCAGGAAAGAATGCTTTACAAACTTTCCTTAAGCAGCTTGGTGGCCGGCACGAAATATCGTGGCGAAATGGAAGCCCGGCTCGAAGAGCTTATGGAAGCGGTTTCTCAGCATAAGGATGAAATTATTCTTTTTATCGATGAGATACATGGCCTGCTCGATGCCGGGATGGCAAAGGGCGGTTTCGGCATCGGCGACATCCTTAAACCGGTGCTGTCTCGAGGCGAATTTCCCTTGATTGGCGCCACTACCTTTGCGGGTGCCGATCATCTTGCCATGGATACGGCCTTGACCAGAAGGTTTAAAACCATTGTGCTCGATGAGCCTTCACCGGAAAGCACGCTTGAAATTATGCGCGGTGTCCGGTCAAGCTTTGAACAGCACCACCACATAGAAATTGACGACAGTGCCTTGTCTGCGGCGATCAGGCTTAGCGGCAAGTCAGGCAATACCCAGTTTCTTCCGGGCCGGGCCATCGCCCTTATTGACTGTACCGCAGCCTATTGCCGAATGAATGGGCTAACCATGGTGAGGGAGATTGATGTTCTACGGGAAGTGAAAGAGTAGGAGGGGGAACCAAATTATCTAGGAGTCTGTCGGGGTTTCCCGTGATATAATTATATGAGGTCTCCCCGAATTGATTCCGGTTGGGTAAATTGTTGCTGTAACCCTCGTGCTGTTTACCCGCAGGTGTCCTGCGGATGGTTATCCATGGATTCCATGATAACCACTGGTCTTTCTCAACCTATCCGGCCAAGATGTGCAGCTTTTTCAGGCTATAGGCCATGCAGACGAGGAACCACTCCCCTTGTGCTGCCTCATATCCGCGCAACAGAAAACTCCTGAACCCCATCACCGCCTTAATGACCCCGAAGACAGGCTCCGAGGTGACCTTGCGCAACGCGTAGATACTTTTGCCGTCCTTTGTTTTCAGTCTATGCCGCATTCGCGTCACGGAATCCGCATTCTCCGGCAAGGTCGGCGGCTCGCTGAACCGATCAAATGGCGACTGGTTGTGCTGCTCCCGGCCCACGGCAATATACGGGGTTATTTTCTTGCCCTCGCAAGCATATCGATCCAGAACCTGATATTCCATGGACTCGTCGGAAAGGTTGTACAGCGACTGCAAAATCAGCATCTTGAACAGCAAAACCGCATCATAGCCACTGACACCGGCGTTGGACTTTCTTTCCTTGACCCGGGCTTGTTCGAGAATCGGTCGAAACAGTTTGAGCCAATGCGTTTTGGGGTAGCCCTGGATGACCCGGTTAAACTTCGTGCGGCCACCATTGCTTGGGAATAATTGTCCATGCTTTTAGGAACGGTAGTTGACTGAGCAATTCAAGGACGCGATACTTTCACGCCATAAATATCTGCGGCAATATCCTGTTCCAAGGCAATCTGGGTGTTCTCTACCTGGAGGACATATGCCGGAAATTTCTGACGAATTTTGATCCTCTTCCCTGGGGCGATGCCAAAAGAGACGAGCTTGCCGATCAGCACCGGGTCTTCCTTGCGAATGAAAGAAATCCTTACTTCGTCGCCAATCTCCATGGTCGTGACCGGATTCACAAACGATTTCACTGAACTTTCAGAACGATGACAGCACTCGCCTTCAGGAATGGCGGACCCGTGCGGGCACTCTTTCGGGTGGCCGAGCAGGGTGCAGATAGCCTCGGTGAGGCCTGGCGCCAGGGTGTGTTCATATTCGCAGGCTGATTCCTCTATTTCGTCAAACGGCATGCCCAGCACATCTACGAGAAGGCGTTCGGCCAATCGGTGTCTGCGGATGATCGGCCTTGCCTGATCCCGGCCCATTTCTGTCATGCAAATATCAGGGCCGTTGATTTTTACCAGCCCCATCTTTTCAAGTTCAGACAAAACCTCATCATCTACGACATAGCCATTTTCATTTTCATGCTCAGCCTTGACAGCTTCCACGGTGCAGCGGCCCTTTTCTTCAAAACGCCAGATTGTTTCAAGAATTTCATCGGTTACGTATATAGCTTTCATCGGCAACTCCTACCACAAATATGCGGAATGATTTTTAATTTTTTAGTATCGGCAGCGTAATTGTGAACGTGGTTCCCTTGCCTTGTTCAGACTCACAGATTATTTTTCCATTGTGATCGACAATAATGTCATTGATGATCGCCATTCCGAGGCCAGTCTCTTTGCCGCGCTCCTTGGTAGTGTAAAAAGGCTCAAAGATTTTCGCTCTCACCTCCGGGGGCATGCCGCTTCCATTGTCGGAATAACGAATAACTATCTGATCGTCTTTTTCGGACATAACGACATTGATCGCGCCACCCCCCACT
>Ga0224510_10000066_pt1 | contig 86836 bp, 73 predicted proteins | sample SF_May12_sed_USG_FD_170161 | JGI IMG/M metagenome (GOLD analysis project Ga0224510, IMG submission 170161) | Sediment microbial communities from San Francisco Bay, California, United States - SF_May12_sed_USGS_4_1 | ecosystem: Environmental > Aquatic > Marine > Sediment | place: USA: California... | reverse complement strand
TCACATCGCTGCTTGTACCGGCGACAGCAGTGAAATTGCTGCCCGCAAACTCTATGGTTTACCGGACATGGCACTGATAGAAATGGGGGATTTTGTTGGCGCGGTCCTAAAATATTTGAAAAAAACGCCGTTCCAGAGGGTGAGTCTGGTGGGGGGGGTTGGCAAGTTTGCCAAACTGGCCGCCGGGCAGTTGGACCTGCACAGCCGGGTTTCGCAGGTGGATTTCGAGTTTTTACGGCAACAGGCTGCCGCGTTGGGGGCGGATCAAGCCACCCAGCAACGTCTGTTGCAGGCCAATACGGCCGCGCAGGCGGTAGAAATATTTCCGTCATTAAACAATAAAATATGTGAGCTTTCTGCGCAGTTTGCGGGACGCTATGTAAGCAATGGCACGATGCTTGAAGTTACCGTGGTGGACCGAAGTGGTACACCTGTCGGCAAGGCGGTGAAGTCATGAAAATTTTATTGCTCGGTGGAATTGGTGAGGCAAAGCGTTTATCCCGCAAGTTATCGCAGAATCACCAGGTGATTTACAGCCTGAAGGGTGGCGTGCGCATCCCAACGGATGTGACTTGCGAGATTCGTGTTGGTGGCTTTGGCGGTGTTGATGGCTTGGTGACGTTTCTGCGAGAGCAGCAAATTGATCTGCTGATCGATGCGACTCATCCATACTCTGTCGGTATGAGCAGCAATGCCAGATTGGCGGCCCAGCAGTTCGGAGTAGAGCTGTGGAGCTACGTTCGTCCGCCCTGGCAACCGCAGCCGAATGACAAATGGACGGTGGTGCAGGGGCTGAAAAGTCTGTTTGCCCAACTGCAAAATTATCGCAGACCTCTGTTCACCATCGGCAGCAAATTTCTCAACGAATTAAAAGCTGTGCCGGCGCATCAGCATTGGTTGGTGCGAGGTTATTTTCCCTGTCCGCTGACATCAAAAGAAGTGACGCTGATCAATGAACTTGGTCCATTTGATCTGCAACACGAGCAGCAATTATTCGCGAGCAATGACATTGACGTGCTGGTGAGCAAGAACAGCGGTGGTCATGCCGTCGATGCGAAATTGCAGGTAGCGCGAGAACGCGGCTTGCCAGTATTAATGCTGGCGCGGCCGGATAAGCCCAAAGGCAGCCGCGTGTTTACCAGCTTGCAACCAATGCTGGATTTACTCGCCTAACCAGGTTTTTGCAGCATCCATGTCTTTGAATACATGAACGGAACGCGGTGTTTCGGCCATATAGTTTTGAAATTGTCTTGCCAGGCCAAAATACAAATTTGAGCTGACAACCAGTGCGGTTTTGCCGTAGCCGCGTTGTTCACTGAACTGGCTGAGTTTGGATGTTAGCTCAAACATAGCGGTTTTGTTGGGATCGTTCATGTTGATTTTTGCCTGGGTGGCGTCCCAGATAATGTTGATATCCTGTCTGAAATTGGGATCTTTCAGCATGTTGAAAATGGCCTGGCCAATTTCCTGAAAATTAACTTCACCAACCACGGTGGCCAGCATCAAATCATCATCCTTGTTGTAGACAGCGGTTACTCCCATCGGAATATCTCCCCACATTTACACTGCCTATAGTAACGCGCGAATTGCGGAGAGAATTAGATCAAAAAGAGAAGGAATACTAAAACCAGGCTAATTGTTGACGTAAACTCACCGTGTGACCAACAAAAATCAAACTCGGAACGCTGATGGTTAGCGATTGCGCATCGCGCGCCAGATTTTCCAAGCTAGACACCAATACCGTTTGGTTTGGTCGAGTACCGTTTTGTACCACCGCCGCAGGCGTGTTGCCATCAAGGCCGTGGGCAATCAAGTTTTCAGTCAGCGCATGCACGTTCGCCAAACCCATGTAAAAAACCACGGTTTGATTGGGTTGTGCTAACTGGGTCCAGTTCAAATCCAGCTTGCCGTCTTTGGTGTGGCCGGTGACAAAGGTACAACTCTGGGCAAAATCACGATGTGTCAGCGGTATGCCAGCGTAGGCTCCACAGCCATTGGCGGCAGTGACACTGGGCACAACCTGAAACGGAATGCCTTCTTCGGCCAGGCGCATAATTTCTTCGCCACCGCGACCAAACACAAACGGGTCGCCACCTTTCAGGCGCAGCACTCGCTTGCCGGATTTTGCTTCGCGCAGTAAAAATTCGTTGATTTCATCCTGTGGCAACGCGTGATCACTGCGTGCCTTGCCCACATAAATGCGTTTGGCTTCGCGGCGAACCAGATTAAGAATTTCATCGCTGACCAGTCGATCGTAAAGCACGATGTCACATTTCTGCATCAGTCGCAGCGCACGAAAAGTTAACAGGTCGGGGTCGCCAGGTCCGGCACCAACCAAAAAAACTTCGCCGGTTTTGCTCAGCGTGTCTGGATTGTTCAGTGCTTCGCTGATAATGCGTTCAGCCGCTTTGTCGTGACCGGCCAGCATTTGCTCGGCGGCGGGACCATCGAGAATTTGTTCCCAGAACTGACGGCGCTCTCGCGATGAAGCAAAGCGATTTTTAACTTCCTGGCGAAATCGTTTGGCCAGGTTGGCCAGCAGGCCATAGCGGGATGGAATCAGACTTTCCAGTTGTGCGCGCAGCAAACGCGACAATACCGGTGATCCGGCGCTGCTGGAAATGGCAATAACGACGGGATCGCGATCGACCAGCGCAGGCAACACGACATTGCTGAGTTTCGGATCGTCAACCACATTCACGTCGATATTTTTTGCTTGTGCGGCCAGCGCAATTTGCTGGTTCAGTTCACGATCATTAGTGGCGGCGATGATCAGCGAGCAGTGTTCAAGGTCGGTGGCAACGTAAGGACGCAGCTCCAGTTCGATGCTGCCTTGCTGTTGGAGAATATTCAGCTCGGTGCTGACGTGGGGCGCAATGATTCGCAACTTTGCGCCGCTTTTGAGCAGCAGTTGTGTTTTGCGAGTGGCGATGTCACCACCGCCAATGATCAGTACGGTGCGGTGTTGCAGACGAGTGAATAGCGGAAAGTATTCCATTAGTCAGCACTTTCTTTTTTCGGGACACGGGGACGATAAACATGTGCCTTGTCGGCACGATACAAAAAGGAATCATCAAACTGTTCGGTATCCAACACGCGGCCAACAATAATCAGCGAGGTGCGACTGAAACCTTTGGCGCGAACTTTATCGACGATGTCAGTCAGGGTGCCCGTCACGCGGTCGGCATCTTGCCAGCCGGTGCGATACAGTACCGCGATAGGGCAATCCGTACCGTAGTGTGGAATCAGTTCTTCAACAATTTTGTGAATGCGTGTCACGCCCAAGTGAATGACCAGCGTGGCTTTGTGCGCCGCCAGTGAACTAAGGTCTTCACCATCGGGCATGGAGGTTTTGCCGGCATAACGGGTCATGATGATGGTTTGCGATACGCCAGCGAGCGTGAGTTCTTTGCCCAGAGCCGCAGCCGAGGCAGAGGTCGCAGTGACGCCGGGAACAACTTCATAATCAATGCCCAGTTTTTCCAGTTGGCGAATTTGTTCACCAATCGCGCCATAAACCGATGGGTCGCCGGAATGCACGCGCGCGACAATTTTTCCTTCATCGCGAGCAATTTTGATCAGCTCAATAATTTGTTCCAGATGCAATTCGGCGGAATTGACAATCTGTGCGTCGCTGCGTGCCTCACGCAGAATTTCTTCAGGTACCAGCGAGCCAGCGTAAATAATTACCGGCGCTTGCTGAATCAGTCTCAAGCCTTTGACCGTAATCAAGTCGGGATCACCGGGACCAGCGCCAATGAAATAAACCTTCATGCCTGAGTTTCCAATTGCAGTTTTTTCGAATAGCCGCGCGGAGTGTACACGCCCTTGGCGAAGGCGCGGGTTTCACTGTTGCCCACCATCACCAGGGTGAGCATGTCGACTTGGGTGCTGTCGAGTTTTTCCAGGGTGGTGACAGTGATATTTTCATCCGGCCGAGAAAGATTGCGGGCAATAATCACCGGGCAATCGGTGGGGCGGTGTTTCAGCAAAACCTGTTTGGCGTGATCAAGCTGCCAGTCGCGTTTTTTGGAAACCGGATTATAAAATGCGATAACAAAATCACCTTGCGCCGCTGCATGAATGCGGGTGTTAATGGTTTCCCAGGGTGTGAGCAGGTCGGACAATGAAATTGCGCAGAAGTCATGCGCCAGCGGCGCACCGACACGACTGGCTGCCAGCTGAAGCGCAGAAATGCCAGCAATGACTTCGATATCGATATCGTTCCAGATTGCCTTGGGTTGTTTGTCGAGCAATTCAAACACCAGTGTCGCCATGGCAAAAATACCGGCATCGCCGCTGGACACCAGTGCGACGCACTGTTTTTCTGCAGCCAGATTCAGCGCCAGTTCGGCGCGTTCAATTTCCTTGCCCAGATCCAGTGCATGATGCTGCTTGTCGGCGATAACTTCGCCGAGCAAGTCCAGGTAAAGCTGATAGGCAACGATGTCGCTGCTGGCTGCCAGTGCTTTGCGTGCGGCGGGAGCAAGATAGTTTAAATCGCCAGGGCCCATGCCAATGATGTACAACTTTTTCATAATTACCTTACTGCTGGTTCAAATAGGCGCGTGCCAGAGCAAACGTCGCCTTGGTGTTTTTGTGTTTGGGAATAATCAATTCAGCATCATTGCCGGTCAGTGTTTGTGCGTGGAACAGCGCGGCAGCTTCGGCCACGCCATAGACACCGACTTCGCGGAAGACGACATCTGATTTGGTGCTGAGCTTGTCGTCCATCTGCTGCAAATCGGTTGCACCGTAGGTGACAAATGGAATATTCAGTTGTTCTGCCAGCGCAACGATCGCCGGCTCATGCTGTTTGAGATCAATGCTGCTGATGGCGGCGATTGGAACGTGGTGCAGATTGAGCGAACGCAGTGTTCCCTGCATCAAACTTTGAATGTAATCCAGCGGACAATTTTTTTCACAGCCAATGCCCGCCACGTACAGCGGCTGGGTGAACAGGGTTGGGCCGGTGATAATGCACTGGCCATCGGTGAGTTTTGCAACGCGATGGGCAAAATCGTTGGCGCCGCCTTCATGACCGGAAATGAGCGGAATCACGAAGCGGCCTTTTTCATCCATCACCAGTACAGCAGGATCGCGGTGCTTGTCTTTGAGGGCTGGCGCGATACTGCGAACGGCAATGCCGGTGGCACAAATCAGAATCAAGCGATGGCCGGCAGCCAGTTTTTGCTGCACGGTGGCTGCAAAGTTTTCCGGCTTATGCAAATGTTCGGCAGCAAGCTCACTGACCAATCGTTGGCCCAGCAATTTTCCTTGGTCAGTGAGGCTGAAAATACTGATCATGATTTATGCCTGGAAATGAGCATCAGGGAAAAATAGGGGCCAGGGCCGGGCTCAAGGTCGCGCAGATTGCGGACAATTTTTTCATTTTGCTGGCCGACATATTCTGCATAAATCGCATCCTCCGCACGATTGGCTTCGCGCACGATCTGGATGATGCGTTCGCGATGACGTCCGACTTTCAGTATGGCGACGCTGTCAAAATTCAGCAAGGCATCGCGCAGTTCGTGATTTTCCAGACGGGCGGTAACCACCGCGTATTTTTCCAGTTGAGTTGTCAGCGGTAACAGGCTTTGGGCGCAGGTGGCAGGAATGGCGCTGATGCCGGGAATAACCGTGCAGGCATATGTCGATTGCAGACGTTCAAACAAATAGATGAAGCTGGCGTAGAACAGCGGGTCGCCTTCGCACAGCACAACAACGTCATGACCGCGATCGAGTTGTTCGGCGATGCGTTGTGCGCCGTCATCGTAAACCTGATTGGCCGCATAGCGGTCGGTGCGCATGGGCACCGCCAGCGGCAGCTCAAGGCAGTTGTCGGCAATAAATTCTGTGGCAATGTTACGTGCCAGCGAAAAATTTTCGTCGTTGACCAGATAGGCAATGACTTTGGCTTCGCCAATAATGCGCGCAGCCTTGAGGGTTAGCAGTTCCGGGTCGCCGGGGCCAACGCCGATGCCATACAGTCTGCCCTTCATGGTTTGATCACCTTCATCAATAGCACGGGCAGTTGTGGACGCAGCAGCAGTTGTTTGCCCAGCGGTTCACTTTTGGCGACAGCAATTTCCAAAAGTTCGAATTGTTTGGCGTCGGCAAACTGGATCAGCGCTGCGCGGGTTTGTTCGGTGACGCCACTGGCGACAAGGCGGCCGCCGGATTTTAAGCGTGACCAGCAATAATTTAGCAGTTCGCTGCTTTGACCATCATTGCCGCCGACAAAAATCACATCGGGATCATCAAGTTCGTCGAGCACGTCGGGGGCACTGCCCAAAATGCAGTGCAGATTTTGGGTGACACCAAACTTCAGTTGATTGGTTTGCAAATGGCCGAAGCGTTGTGGACTTTTTTCAATCGCATACAGTTGACCTTGCGGATTCCAGCGCGCCCACTCAATCGCTACGCCGCCGCAGCCTGCGCCCACATCCCAGCCGATGTCGCCATTGCCTGGAGATAGCAGCGCAAGAATATTCAATCGCACGGCTTTTTTGCTGATCATGCCGCGGCTGCCGGATTCGCCGGTGTCAAACGCAGCATCGTCGATGCCGGGAAACTGCGGCAAAAAGTGCGAAGCCGATTCGGTTTTTAGCAACGTGACGTGCAGCGGATGGAATTGATGCTCGCCGTGCAACAGTTCATGGGTGGTGAAATGCGAAATTTTTTCTTCCGCCAATCCCAGTGCTTCGGCAATCCACAGTTGCGCGTCATTCATGCCGACGTCGTGTAACAACTCGGCGATGGCGCGTGGCTGACTGTGTTTGTCGGTGAGCAGGGCATACCACTGGTTGGCGACCAGTTGGCTGCGCAAACTGTCCAGCGGGCGACCGTGCAAGGTAACGACTTTGGCGTGTTGCCAGGGTTGGCCAATGCGGGCGAACGCGGTTTGTACGCTGGAAGTGGCGGGATGAAATGTCAAATGCTGTCTGCCGACGGTGCGCCCCAGCCAATCGCCAATACCGAACAGCAACGGATCGCCGGAAGCGAGGATCACGACACGTTTGTCCTTGTGCGCATCCAGCATATTTTGCAGTTCACGCAGCGGCGACGGGTAATCCAGATTGAGTGCATGCATGTTGCTGGCACTGAATTGATGTCGCGGCGGACCGATGATGACCTCGGCATTGTCAATCATCGCGCGGGCGGCATCGCTGAGTGCGCCGTCGGGACTCATGCCGATCACATGAATGCAGCGTTGCGAGCCCATTAAAACGTCACTCCGTGATTGATGCGCGCCAGGGCGTTAATTGCCGCTGCTGCCAATGCTGAACCACCGCGACGGCCACTGACGCAAATGTATTCCAGGCCCAATTCTTTGGCGTGTTGCATCAGTGCGTCTTTGGATTCGGCGGCACCGACAAAGCCTACCGGCATGCCGATCACCAGCGCCGGTTTTGCTGCGCCAGCGTGCACCATTTCCAGCAGGCGGAATAATGCGGTAGGTGCATTGCCGATAACGACGATGTTGCCCGCAAGGTGCGGTCGCCATTCTTCCAGTGCCGCCATGCTGCGAGTTTCGCCGCTGGCCTTGGCGCGTTCGGCAACGCCGGCCGTTAGCAGATGGCAGAAAATTTCACCGCCGATGAATCGGCGGGCAATGCCGTGTCGCACCATTTCCACATCGCACAAGATCGACGCATTATTTTTCAGTGCCGCGAGTCCTGCCGCGCAGGCATTTGGCGAAAAATGTATGTCGTTGCGAATTTCCGGTTCGCCGCAGGTGTGCACCAGGCGCATCACCACTTGCTGTTCGGTGGCGGACAGGCCGGAAAGATCAGTCAGTTCGCGGATGATGCGAAATGACTGGTTTTCGATTTCCTGCGGATCGTGGATGTAATCAAATTCCATCAGTCGTGCTCGTGATCATGATGGTGATGATGACCGTGGTGGCCATGATGATGGTGATGGCCGTGGTGATGATCATGGTCCGCATCGGTGCCGGCACCGCGCACGTGATGATGATGGCCAACCTGCGGCTGGCCCACGCTGTGTTCAAAACCGATAATTTGCTCACGGTACTGGCACAACTGACAGTTCATGTTGCCGGTGCCGTTCTCGGTTTCTTCCATGCGCTCGACAAACGCTTCCAGCACCAGCGGATGATCATTGAGGTAGGGCGCTTTGACTACCTTCAATTCAGAATGTTGTTTCTGAAATTCATCCGCAGCGGTGTAGATTTTTTTCACCAGTCGACCGGTGAACAAAAAATAGGGGAAGACGATGATGTTCTTGAATCCCAGTCTGGCGTAACGCGGCAGGGCGTCATCAATCAGTGGAAAGGTAACGCCGCTGTAGCAGGTTTCTGCCCAGCCAAAGCCCATGCCTTCCCACAACATGCGGGTGATTTTGCAAATGTTGGAGTTGGCATCGGAATCGGATGCACCGCGACCAACCACCACCAGCAGAGTGTCGCTGCGTTCGTATTCATGACCAAATTGCGCTTCGCATTCTTCGATGCGCTGTTGTGCGGCGCGCAACATCTTGGCATGCACGCCCAACTCAACCCCGTAGGTGATTTCGATATTTTTGTATTCGGCCTGCAGCGTGTTCAGTTCGCTGGGGATGTCATTTTTTGCGTGACCTGCGGCCATCAGCATGCCGGGCACGGCGGTGATTCTGGTGGCACCGGCGGCCACCAGTTTTTCCACACCGTCGGAAATCAGCGGGCGGGCAAATTCCAGAAAACCGGTTTCGCACAGGCGCTCGGGGAATTTTTCGCGCAAGTGGTTGGCGAGTTTTTCAAATTCGTTCACGCCATCCACGTCGCGGGAACCGTGGCCAACCACCAGTACGGCAGGTTTATCTAGTTTGTTCATTTATAACTCCATGCCTTTTTGTGCACGGATGCCGGATTTGAAGGCGTGTTTGACTTCGCGCATCTCGGTCACCGTGTCGGCGATATCAATAATTTCTGGTTTTGCAGCGCGGCCTGTGATGACAACGTGCTGCATCTCCGGTTTGTGTTGCAGTGTCTCGACCACGTCGTTGATATCGAGGTAGCCGTGTTTCAACACGATGTTCAATTCGTCCAGCAACACCAGATCAATGTCAGGATTGCGCAGAAATTCCTTGGCGCGCTGCCAGGCTTTTTGTGCCGCAGCGATGTCGCGTTCGCGATCCTGGGTTTCCCAGGTGAAGCCTTCGCCCATGACGCAGAATTCGATTTCCGGAAAGCGCTGAAAAAATTTCATCTCGCCAGTGGAAAATGCACCTTTGACAAATTGCACCACGGCGACACGCATGTCGTGGCCCAATGCGCGGGCGACCACACCAAACCCGGCGCTGCTTTTGCCCTTGGCATTGCCAGTGTTGACCAGAATTACGCCCTTGTCGCGATCGGCCTTGGCAATGCGTTCGTCGATTACCGCTTTTTTGCGTGCCATGCGTTCGGCGTGACGGGCGTTTTTGTCGGCGTCGTTATTTGTCATTGGGGTCGCTAATCAAAATCAGTTTGCCGGTTTTGGGATCGCGATAGACCTGGCCGACCGACTCAAAGCCGCTGCCGGCCTGACCCGCGCCCTGCGGTACCTGCGGTAATTCCTTGCCTTGCTCGATCTGCTGGCCGCGTTGTTTGAAATGCTCGGTCAGGCCACCGTTGGCGGCCACCAGCGCGGCGATCAGGCCACAGGCAAACACCAGCATGATGTCCACCAGATTGGCCAACGGGCCCAGTGGTTCTTCTTCCTGGGCGTCGAAGCGGCTGCGGTTCCAGGCGCGCTGTTTCATGGGTGCACCACGGTGGATTCCAGTTCATCCAGCAGCTGGTCATACCAGCGGCGGCGCAAACGGGCGAGGACGAAGCCGATGATGCCCGCCACCAGACCTAGCACGGTGGTGTCAAAGGCGACGGTGACGGCGGTTGCCAGTACTTCCAGCTCGCCGCGACCCAGTGCGGCCAGACCTGGGCCGAGCGGGATCAACGTGCCCATCAGTCCCAGCATGGGGCCGATGCGGGCGATGATGTCGGCGCGTTCGATGCGCTTGCGGCCCAGTTGTTCGATTTGCTCGCGCTGGGCGCGGGCCTTGAGGCGTTGCAGACCGCCGAACCGTTCACCCACAGCAGTGGCGGCTTCCCACACCGCAAAGGCGGCGAGCGCGATCAAGGTGTAAATGACCGGTTGCAGCAGCCATTCGACGGCGGTGTGCATCAATTGTGTTGCGCTATCTGTAAACATTACTTCACCCCTCGGCGGCCGTGGATAATACCACCAATCATTAGTATTAGGACGAGTCCCAGCAGGATTTTGCCCATCCACTGCAGGCCCTCAACCAGGTTGACTTCGCTGGCCTGAGCCGGTGGCTTGGCGTCATCTGCGGGAGCGGTTTGCGCCTGTGCCTGAGTAGTGGTGGGCGCAGACGCGGCCTGCTGCGCGACGGCCTGCGGACCCAGGGCGGCGTTTTGTACCTCGGTCAGGCGCTTGGCCAGTTCGGCGTCGATGTTTTGTTTGACCATTTGCAGCATGGGATGATCGGGGCGGGTGTGACCGCTGCCGGGCAGGCCGTGCTCGACCACCAGCCGGGCAAAGTCCTGCGACAACTGCTGCAGGGTTTGTGCGTCCGGTTTCCAGAATCCCTTGTTGGCCGCCACCAGCAGTATCGCCTGCATGTTGATTTTGACGTGGACGTTGTTGCCCTGTTCGAGGAATTTATCCAGTCCCAGCTTGAGCTTGTCGTCCAGATAAACGCTTTTCACCTCGTCCCACACCCAGCTCTGGATGATGTCCGGGTTGGTGACCTGCCAGCCCCACAGGTATTCCATGAACTCGCTGCCCATGGTGCGGGCGCCGGCGTAGTCATGCTGCATCAGTGGCTTGAGCCAGGCGGGGTTGAGGAAGCGTCCGCGCAGTTCGGCCAGCAGTGCGGTGTCCAGCGGCTGCATGCTGGCATTTTGCGGGTCGGCGTGGTGGATGATGTGGTTGCTGGGCGGTTTGCCGGACAGGGTTTCCACTGCCAGACTGAGGCCGCCCATGTAGTCAAATGCGTCGTTGTTGTCCATCAGGCCGTACAGATTGCTGGCGCGGCCCAAGTAGGTGTTTTCCACCTTGGTGAGGTTGTCCTTGAACAGCTGTTGCGCAGCGATGCCGGAAACGTCGGCACCGTAGGCGTGGCCCAGGCGCAGCAGATAGGTTTGGGCGAGTTCCTTGCGGTCGGTCCAGGCGCCGGAACGCTCGACCAGACGGTTGACGCCGGCACCGTACGCGCCGGGGGCGTCACCGAACAGGCGCAGCGACGCCAGGCGGCCAGCACGGGCGGGCTCCACCCCTTTGGCCAGTTGCGCCTGGGCCTGGCTGACCCAATGGGCAGCGACGCGGTTTTGGGCCAGGGTTTCCCTGCCGGGCTGGCGCAGTTCGCCCAGCGGTTTGAGGGCCCCCTCCAGGGCGGCGCGCAGTTCCGGATGTTCGCGGCGAATGGTGTCGCTGGCGCCGTCCAGCGCCAGCAGTACCGATTTGTCCAGCCAGACCAGCAGCTGCGAGTACAGGTCGCGGAACAGTCCCGAGGTGGTGAACACGGTATCGCGGCGCTGGCGGTTGTTGTCCAGCGGCAGGCGCTCAATGCCCTGAAAAATGCCGCGACTGTTCCACACGGGGCGCACGCCCAGCAGGTCCATGCCGAACGCGATCATCGCGCCTTCGTCGCGCACTGCATCCGAGGCCCACAGCACCACCGCCTCTTTGCCGTCGGCGCTGCTGGGATTGGTGCGTGCCTTGGTGGCCAGTTGCACGCCCAGCTCATAGCCCAGCCGGGTGGGCAGCAGGCTGGCATCCAGCGCGTGGAAATTGCGGCCAGTGGGCAGCGATTCGGGGGTGCGGATGGGGTCATTGCCTTTGCCGGGCAGGATGTAGCGGCCATTCAGCGCGGCGAGCAAAGCGTCCATTTCCGCCTTGGGCGAGCTGGTCAGAGCGGTGCGGTATTGCTCGGCGGGTTGGCCTTTGCCCATGGAGGTCAGCATCATGCGCACCGCTTCCTCGCTCCAGTCACGGCCAAACACGTGCAGACCCAGCGGCATGAAGCTTTCCTGCATCTGGGTCAGATAGTGACCGACTTCGTGGACCAGCATGACATCGTCCACTTGGTCGAAGGTGATGCCGCGAATGCGCAGTTCCTTGGCCATGCTCTTGCTGAGTTCGGCCTCCAGCTTGAGTTCGACGATCAGCCGGCGAATGTTGGCGACGGCGTTGGCCTGGGTCGGGGTGTTGTTGCCGGCGGCTTCAAAACTTTCCACCAGCTGGCGCAGCCGCAGCAGGTCTTCGTACAGCGGGGTGGTGGCCAGTGGCGGCGTCAGGTGGTCGATCATCACCGCCAGACCCCGGCGCTTGGCCTGAATACCTTCGCCCACGCCATCGACGATGTAGGGATAAATGCCGGGCACATCGGCGGCGATGATGCTGGCGTAGTCGTCGCCGGTCAGGCCGACCTGGCGGCGCGGCAGAAATTCGTAGGTGGAATGGCGGCCCAGATGAATCAGCGCATCGGCGCGGAATTCGTCCTTGAGCCAGTGGTAAAACGCCAGATACTGATGCGGTGGCGGGAAGCTGGTGTTGGCGTGCAGCAGTTCTTCGTCGATTTGCCAGCCGCGCGGCGGTTGCGGGCCGATGAACACCTTGCCGAACTGCAGACCGGGCAGGACCAGTTGGTCCGCAGAAACCATGACGCTGCCGGGGGCCGCACCCCAGCCGCCCAAACCTTCGATGCCGGTGGCGGCCAGCGCCTGGTTGAGTTTGCCGGTTTGCGCCCAGGTGTCATCGCCATTGAGTGCAGCGCCATAGCCGGCCTGCAGTTGGCTGAGCATTTTGAGTGCCTCGCTGCGCTTGGGGTGTTCGACGCCCTCGAGCAGGTGGCGCAGATCGCCGTGAACCCGTTGCAGCAGTTGCCGGCCCAGTTCGGTTTCGCGGTTTTTGACCGCCAGTTGCAGCGCGTTGCGCAAATAGCCCAGCGGACCAAATTGCATTTCTGCCTGCACGGTGGCGGGCAGCTGCCGGAACCACTGGCGGTAGCGCTCGGCGCTGAGGGTGGTGACCTGCTTGGCCATGGCCTCGACTGCGGCGTGGTCCTGCGGCAGGTTGACGCCTTTTTGCTGAATCAGGTCGAGCAGTTCGGCGGGGCTGGCGGGCAGCTTGCCAACGTCGTAGTCGGCCTGCTTGAGCTGCTGCAGGATTTGCCACAGCGAGGCGGGCACGTCCAGGTTGTCGGCACCGATGTTGTGGCGGCCCGGCGGGTGGTTGTAGTAGATGATGGCGACGCGCTTTTCGGCATTGTTCAGTTGCTGTAATCGGCCCCAGCGTACGGCGCGGTCGGCGAGCAGTTGTGCCTGTTTGGCCAGGGGCTGGCTGAGGGCAAAGCGCAGTCCAGTCAGGGGGTGTTCCTGCGCAGCGCCGGCGGTGGCAACGACTACCGGCTGGCTGATGCCCTGCAGCTCGGGCATGGCGATGCGGTAGTGCACCGTGTCCCAGGCCAGACCATCTTCGGACAATCGCCACTGGGCTTCGCTGCGATCGGTGACGCGAATGCCTTTGAGTACCGGCACGTTGAGTTGCGCCAGCCGTTGATCGGCTTGTTCGTGGGCTTCGCCGCCGCCGATGACAAAGTCCTGCAGCGAAATGATCGCCGCCAGCGGTGCTTGACGGCTTAGATTCTGGATGTCAGCCAGCGCCTGGGCGCTGGACTCGCCCCAGCGGGCCAGTAGACCGATGCACTGGACTTTTCCAGAAAGTAAGTGCTTGCATAACTGGTCGAGCAGTTCGCGTTCGCCAGCGCGGTCAGCGTTGTCGTGGTCGAGCAGTACGACAAATGGCTGGTGGCTGTTCAGGCGAATTTTATTCAGCGGCTGAATCCGGCCTTGCCAGTAGGCGCGGACGTTGGCCTGAGGCTGGGCGGCGGGAGCGACCAGGCGGCGGTCGCTGCCAGCCAGCATCCAGCTGATCAGGCCGGCCAGGTTGTCGCTGCCGCGAGCCTGCCAGTACAGGCGGGCTTGCAGCCAGGGAGTCTGTTGCGGGTGCTGTTGCACCAAACGGTTGACGTGCTCGAGCAGGCCGTCTTCGGCGTCAGGATTGCGGCTGATTTCCTTGAGAGTCTTGTCGTCCAGGTTGTCCAGTAGTGACTGACCGCGCCAGCGGCTGAGGCGCGTCAGGCGGGCGTCGCCATTAAAGGCGATCAGATTGGCTGGCGGCTGTGTTTCCAGCAGGCGCTGCAGGCGTTGGGCGCCCTCGCCAAACACGGCGGCGAGCAGTACGGCGTCGGCGTCTTGCCAGAGGGCGCGCACTTGCTGATCGCTGAGTGCGGCCAGTTGCTCCGGGGTGCGCAGCCTGAGGGTGTGTCCCGGATGCTGCTGGGCAAACTGGTCGGCACCGCTGGCCAGGTCGCCGGCCGAGCGTTCGGAGACCACGCCAAACAAGGTGGCGGAGTGGGCATTAAATGTACTAAGCCCCAGCAGCAGGCAGGCCGCCAGCCGGGAAAGTAAGGTGTGGGTACGCATTGTTGCCTTTCGACGCTCACCCGCGTCATCGCAGTAGAACAAGCCGAACGGCATGGGGAAGGGAAACAGGGAAATGTTTACCGTGCCCACCGCACATTCAGCGACAGATCAGGCCGGTCTCCGGGCTTGCGAGTGACGATTGGTCGGAACTTACGCCTTCCCGTGGGTACAGTGGCTTGTGTAAGTTGTTGACTCGCTTACCGTTGCGGGGGCAGCACTGGCATTGCCGAAAGAGATGGCGCACCAGTTTCCCGTTTCACCCTGGCTGGCAGGGCACCTGAACGCGGCTAAAGATACGCCGATTGTGGGTGGTTCTCAAGCAATAGTGGCGGTTGGCAGGAACTTCGGTAGGAATTTGCTGACCAAGGAACTGCTGGGTTAGAATGCCCGTCCCTTGTCGGGGATTTGACCTATTTCAGAGCCAGTAACAACTGGTTTTTTTACGGCCTGCCGTGGGCTGTTTCCTGCTCAGTAAAATGTGGAATTGTTATGGCTGAAGAGTACCGCTCGGAAGAGCGCCGCCTGTTGAAGTTTTTGTTCGCCTCTACGCTGTTTTTGTGCATAGGCACGATACACGGCATGTTGCAGACCCAGCGCCCGATACGTGCCTGGCTGGATTCCATCGGCAGTCCTTATGGCGGTCCGGGACACATGATCGATCCACTGGCGCATGCCCACATGAACCTGATTGGTGGCGTGGTCATCCTGATCATGGCCGCGACCTATTACCTGTTGCCGCGTATTTCCGGGCAGAAACTGTTTTCCTACAAACTGGTTGAGCACACCTTCTGGTGGACGGCGTTGGGTCTGTCTGGTTTTTATTCGACCTTGATGGTATTTGGCGTGTGGGAAGGTCAGTTGCTGTTGGCTGATTTGCCGGACGAGCTGGAGCGAGTGCATGCCAGCTACTATGCGCCGACCATTGCGACGGTGGCGACCATCATGGGTATGGGATTCTGGATATTTTTCGTCAACGTGTTTATGACGTTCCGCAGAATTCGCAAGTCAGCATAAGGATCTTGCCGTGAACGACGCACTGCCATCGCAACAACCTGCCATGGAAGAAGAACTGGTCTGTCGTTGTCCCGAGCACTGGCCCAAGTGGGCGGGCAAGGACATGGACTTCGCGGGCTGGTGTGTCCATCGGATGAAAATCGCCGCATTTGCTCACATGCCGGTGTCCTATGAAGTGTATCTGGACAAGCAGACGCAGAATATTGCCGACCTGGGACTGACCGAAAAGTGGCCGGGACTGGTGCTGACGCGTACCGGCTGGTTTGGTGGCGAAATTTTGCGGGTGCTCGAGCCCGAAAGCTCACCGTCGCGCAGTGTGGAATACCTGACGCCGCCGTTTCACGTTAACGTGATGTTGCACGAGGGTGGTATTGGTACGGTGACGCGGACTGCGCAGATTCAGCAGTCCAACATCTATGCCGCCAAGTGCAAACCCAAAGAGCTGTACCTGGCGCATCTGAGTTGTCCGGTGTGCGCCGAGCGCAAGGGCGGGGAGAAAATTCTGCTCATTCGTCGCTGGATACCTGGGCAGCAAACCCAGCGACGAATGAAGGACGAGTCCAAGCGTTAACTCGTTGAGGACTTGTTTTCGCGGCGCGGCCCAGAGCTCTGCCGCCGTCCCTGACCACCCGAACGACCGCCACCACCACGACGTTGCCCATTTGGGTTGTGTGAACGCGGTCTGCGTTCCGGTTTTTTCAGATCTGTTGCCAGCAGTTCGTTGCGCACGTGCTCCATCGGAATTTTCTTGCCAATGTATTGCTCAATTTCCGGCAGGTGGAACGTATAGGTTTCGCAGGCCAGGCTGATGGCTTTACCCTCAGCGCCGATGCGGCCAGTACGACCGATGCGGTGCACGTAGTCCTCCGCGTCCTGGGGTAGATCATAGTTCACCACATGGCTAACGTCGGGGATGTGCAGGCCGCGTGCGGCTACATCGGTGGCCACCAGCACCGGGAAGGTGCCCTTCTGGAAATCCAGCACCAGGCGCTGGCGTTTTTTCTGCGGCACATCGCCGGACAAGGTGTTGGCGACGATGCCATTGAGGTTGAGGTAGTCGTCGAGTTTTTCTGCGGCAGCCTTGGTGTTGACGAACACGATGGTGCGTTCCATGTCGGGCTGGCGCAGCAAGCCAATCAGCAACGGAATTTTTTCGTCGTTGGCAACGTAGTACACGCACTGTTCCACTTTATCAGCGGTGACTTCGTCTGAGACTGCTTTCACCAGTTGCGGGTTGTGCATGTGCTCGTAGGCCAGCTCGTTCACGCGGAAGGACAGCGTGGCCGAGAACATCAGGTTCAGGCGATTTTCCGGTGGCGGCAATTGACGGAAAATGTAGCGCAGGTCCTTGATGAAACCCAGATCGAACATTCGGTCAGCTTCGTCCAGCACCATGACTTCAATGCTGCGCAGAGTGAAAACGCGTTGCTTGTAGTAATCGATAATTCGTCCTGGGGTACCGATGAGAACGTCGATACCGTCTTCCAGACTTTTGCGTTGTTTATCGTAATCCATGCCGCCGAATACCACCGCCAGCTTGAGGCCGGAGTGTTTGGCCAATAACTCGGCATCGCGGTGAATCTGCACGGCCAATTCCCGGGTGGGGGCCAGTACCAGAGCGCGTGGGCTGCCGGGTTTGTAGTTGGGGTCGGCAGGGGCGTTGAGTAGCTTCTGCAAAATGGACAGCAGGAAGGCGGCGGTTTTGCCCGAGCCGGTTTGGGCCTGGCCGACAATGTTTTCCCCCGCCAGCGTTCTTGGCAGCGCCAAGGCTTGGATGGGCGTGCATTGGGTAAATCCGAGCTCGTCCAGGGCCTGAATAAGGGAGGGGGCCAGGGGCAGGTCGCGGAAGCGGGTGGTGGAGAGGTGCGTATCGGTCATGTGAGCTACTTTTTGTTGGAAGTTGCCGGCAGAAGGTGCCTTTTGAAGCCCAAACTGCTGTTTTTTGTGGAGTTGCGTTTTCGCATGGTTGCCGGTAGAGTCCTAGACTCAGGAAGCCGGGTGTACGAATCCATTATACGTGCCAATACGTTTCTGGCATAATTTTCCTGTGGACCCGAACAGTTTTATCATTTTTGGAGGCATTAAGTGAGCGATCGAATAGTCTATTTGTCAGACGACACATTCGAAGACGAGGTAATCAAGGCATCTACCCCTGTGTTGGTGGACTACTGGGCTGAATGGTGTGGCCCCTGCAAGATGATTGCGCCGATTCTGGATGAAATCGCTGATGAATATGCCGGCAAGATTAAGGTTGCCAAGCTCAATATCGACGAGAATCCTTCGACCCCACCTAAATTCGGTATCCGTGGTATTCCAACGTTGATGCTGTTTAAGAACGGGAACGTGGAAGCGACCAAGGTTGGAGCGGTCTCCAAGTCGCAGTTGACGGCCTTTATCGACAGCAATCTGTAATCGACGCTGACCTAATTTAGACGCTGGGCTTAATTTTCTAGACCCAGCGTCGATTAAGTGTTAACTTTGCAAGAATAATAACTGCACTGTATTCCCGGCTTCGGCTGGATAATTCGCTGTACGGTGGCACTTCTTAAGCCCCCGACTCAACCTCACTCATCGCTAACTTTCCGACACATCCTAATATTCGCTATGAATCTAACAGAGTTAAAGAGAAAACCGGCCTCAGAACTTTTGGAAATCGCTCAAAACTTGGGCATCGAAGGTATGGCGAGGTCACGTAAACAGGACGTTATTTTTGCTGTTCTCAAGGCGCAAGCCAAGAAAGGCGAAGATATCTACGGTGATGGCGTATTGGAAATTTTGCAGGATGGGTTTGGTTTCCTGCGATCTGCCGATAGCTCATACCTGGCCGGCCCCGACGACATTTATGTCTCGCCCAGTCAGATTCGCCGTTTTGCACTGCGCACAGGCGATACCGTCGAGGGCAAGATACGTCCGCCCAAAGAAGGTGAACGCTACTTTGCGTTGCTGAAGGTTAATGAAATTAACTTTGAGCCACCAGAGAACGCCAAGAACAAGGTGGTGTTTGAAAATCTGACACCGCTGTTTGCCATGGAGCGCCTGAAGATGGGCGTGGGCAACGGCAGCACCGAGGATTTGACCGCGCGCATCATCGACATGGTGGCACCCATTGGTAAAGGTCAGCGTGGTTTGGTGGTATCGCCGCCCAAGGCTGGTAAAACCATGATGCTGCAGAATATCGCTCAGTCCATCACTACCAACCATCCTGAGTGTAAGTTGATTGTGTTGCTGATCGATGAACGTCCTGAAGAAGTAACCGAAATGACGCGCTCAGTGCGTGGCGAGGTAATCTCCAGTACGTTCGATGAACCTGCGGCTCGTCACGTGCAGGTGGCCGAGATGGTTATCGAGAAGGCCAAGCGCTTGGTTGAGCACAAGCAGGACGTAGTGATTCTGCTCGATTCCATCACCCGTCTGGCGCGCGCCTACAACACGGTGATTCCTTCTTCCGGCAAAGTGTTGACCGGTGGTGTGGACGCCAACGCATTGCATCGTCCCAAACGTTTCTTTGGTGCGGCGCGTAATGTGGAAGAAGGCGGCAGCCTGACCATCATCGCGACGGCGCTGGTTGAAACTGGTTCACGTATGGACGACGTTATCTTTGAAGAATTCAAAGGTACCGGCAACATGGAATTGCATCTGGATCGCAAGATTGCCGAAAAGCGTATTTATCCTGCAATCAACATCAATCGCTCCGGCACGCGTCGCGAAGAGAAGCTGACCAAGCCAGATGAGCTGCAGAAGATGTGGATTTTGCGCAAACTGCTGCATCCTATGGAAGAAATTCAGGCGATGGAATTCCTGTTGGGCAAGATGAAAGACACCAAGACCAACGACGAATTCTTCGACTCAATGAAGCGCTCATAATATCCAGCGCTGAAATAAAAAAGCCCGCATTCGCGGGCTTTTTTGTGTGTGTTTAATTGGAGCATTGTTTTGTAGGAGTATGCCAAATTTTATCAGCGTAGTCCTGAATGGAGCGATCGCTGGAAAATTTGCCCATCTGTGCAACATTGAGGATGGATTTTGCGATCCACTTCGGTTGATCAAGATAGGCTGCGTCAACATCGTCCTGGCAGCGAACATAATCCGCATAGTCTGCGAGTAGCATGTATTGATCGTGATTTAGCAGATTGTTGATCAGATCACGATAGCGATCAGGTTCGTTGGGGTTGAAGAAACCGCTGGCAATCATGTCCAGACAGGCTCGCAGGCGATTATCAGTGTGGTAGTAATCACGCGGTTGATAGTTGCTGCGAGTTTGGGTGACTTGTTCTGCGGTGAGGCCGAAAATGAAAATATTCTCATCGCCCACTTCCTGTTTAATTTCGATATTCGCGCCATCCAGGGTGCCGATGGTGAGTGCGCCATTGAGCGACAGTTTCATGTTGCCCGTGCCGGATGCTTCAGTGCCAGCAGTGGAAATTTGCTCCGACAAATCGGCGGCAGGCATGATTAATTCCGCCAAACTTACGCTGTAGTTGGGCAGGAACACCACTTTGAGTTTGTTGCCAACATACGGATCGTTGTTGATGACATCGGCAACGTCGTTAATCAATTGGATGATTTGCTTGGCGGCAACGTAGCTGGGTGCGGCCTTGCCGGCGAAAATTACGGTACGTGGCACAATGGGGGCGGTAGGCTGCTCTTTGATGCGCAGGTAGCGCGTGACAACGTGAAGCAGATTCAAAAGCTGCCGTTTGTATTCGTGAATGCGTTTAACTTGCACATCAAACAAGCTGGTGCTGTCAACGACGACCCCCAGCTCCCGACGAATATGCATGGCCAGTCGCTGCTTGTTGGTGTGTTTGACGCGAGCGTAGCGTTCAGCAAAAGGTTTGTCGGTTGCATATTTGGTGAGTTGTTGCAGCTTGGACAAATTGGTCAACCAATCGGAATCGATGCTGTCGCTAATCAATTCGCTCAGTTGCGGGTTGGCTTGATTCAGCCAGCGGCGAGGCGTGATGCCGTTGGTGATATTGATGAACTTACCTGGGAAATAAGCGTTAAAACTGGGGAATAAATTATTTTTCAATAATTCGGTGTGCAGTTGCGCTACGCCATTGACCCGGTGGCTGCCAATGATGGCCAGATGTGCCATGCGTACGTGTTTTTCACCTTGTTCACCGATGATGGAAAGATCGCGCATCAGCGAGGTATTGCCCGGTTGCTGATGATGAACTTCGTTGAGGAAACGGCGGTTGATTTCAAAAATAATTTGCATGTGGCGTGGCAATAATTTTTCCATCAGCGCGACAGACCAGGTTTCCAGGGCTTCTGGCATCAGTGTGTGATTGGTGTAGGCAAACGTGCGGGTACAGGTATCCCAGGCTTTGTCCCAGGGAAGATAGTGCATGTCCAGCAGAATGCGCATCAATTCAGGAATGGCAATCGCAGGATGAGTGTCGTTAAGCTGAATGGCCACTCGGTCGGCAAAACGATCAAAATTATCGTGATGCTTCAGGTAGCGATTGATGATGTCCTGCAGTGATGCGCTGACGAAAAAGTATTGCTGCTTGAGGCGCAATTCTTTGCCAGCGGTGGTGGTGTCGGCAGGATAAAGCACCTTGGCTAGGTTTTCAGAGGCATTTTTCTCTGCGACGGCCTGAATGTAATCACCTTGATTGAAATATCCCAAGTCGAAATCACGCGAAGCACGGGCGCTCCACAGGCGCATGTTGTTGACGGTGTCGCAGCCATAACCGGGGATGGGTGTATCGAAGGCCATGGCCATAACATCATCGGTTTCGGTCCATTGATGACACATGCGACCGCTGTTGTCGCTGTACTCGATGACGCGTCCACCGAATTTAACCGGAAACAATACTTCGGGGCGTGAAAATTCCCACGGATTGCCGTAGCGCAACCAGTTGTCAGGATGCTCTACCTGTTTGCCGTTTTCGATGCTCTGGCGGAATATGCCGTACTCGTAACGAATTCCGTAGCCAAAGCCGGCCATTTGCAGCGTAGCCATGGAGTCCAGGAAGCAGGCGGCCAGCCGACCCAGGCCGCCGTTGCCCAGTCCTGCATCGTTTTCTTCATCCAGCAGAGCATTCAAATCCATGCCTAATTCACGCAGCGCATCGCCTACAACGTCGGTGAGGCCAAGGCTGAGCAGTGAGTTGGAGAGCGCGCGGCCCATCAAAAATTCGAGCGAGAGGTAGTAGACGCGCTTGCGGTCCTGGCGATAGTAGTTGCGCATCGTCTCCATCCAGCGCTCAATGACGCGGTCACGGACGGCATAAATCGTTGCGTGCAACCAATCGCGCTCGGTGGCGGTAAAGCTGTCTTTGCCCACAGTGAACATCAGGCGGCGGCTAATGGCTTGCGCCAGGGACGCTTTGTCCATCCCCAGTTGTTCCGCGAAAAATTGTAACGTCATTGTGGTTTTTTGATTCATGCGTATCCTCGTTTGCTACAACCCAAGCAGGTTGCCTGGATTATAATAGTTCAGTTTGTGAAGTGAGGCAGAATGCAATGCGTGTACCCAGGATATTTGTAGATGAGTCGTTAGCGGTTGGTCAGCAATTGCCGCTGCCTGATCAGGCAGCTCGCCACGTAAATCAAGTGTTGAGGCTATCAATCGGTAATTTACTGAAAATATTTAATGGCAAGGGTGGAGAATACACTGCAACGATTGTGGATGTGCAAAAACGTCAGGTGATTGTCCGGCTTGATAGCTTTGCCAAGCTGGATAAGGAGTCACCCTTGCACGTTCATTTGGGGCAGGCGATTTCACGTGGTGAACGTATGGATATTGCTTTGCAAAAGTCGGTTGAACTGGGTGTGACGGCGATTACGCCGTTGTTTACCGAGCGCTGTAATGTGAAGTTGCCACCTGATCGTTTGGAAAAGCGCATTGAACATTGGCAAGGTGTCATCGAGGCTGCGTGTGAGCAATGTGGTCGGGAGATTGTGCCGGCATTGCATGCGCCGATGGACTTGGAGCCATGGCTGTTGCAAGCCCGGGGCGTTGGACTGGTGCTCAATCCGTTGGCGGCGCAGTCAATTTCGACGGCGGAGCTGGATACGACTCAACCCATTCATTTGTTGATCGGTCCGGAAGGAGGATTGAGTGATACGGAGATTGAGGGTGCAGTTGCCAAAGGGTTTATCGGGGTGCGTTTGGGGCCGCGTATTCTGCGCACCGAAACCGCAGCTCTGGCGGTGATCAGTATCCTTCAGGTCAGGTACGGAGACTTTTGATTAAAACATGGACAAAAACAAAGGGAATTCATAAACAATTTATTCTTGACTCTTTTGCTCAGTTTTCGTAGATTGACCTTGTATGATTGCCAATGATGGCTGTGCTGCCGAGGTTGCGTATGCGAATACCAAGCAAAGGTCGTTACGCAGTTGCTGCTTTGATCGATATGGCTATGAACCACGCAAAAGGGCCGTTGACAATAGCGGAAGTTGCTGAAAAACAAAATATTTCTTTGTCGTACCTGGAGCAGTTATTTGCCGATATGCGCAAGGCCCAGTTGATCAAGGGGATGCGCGGTCCGGGCGGAGGTTATGTGCTGGCGCGCGATCCGGCGCAGATCAGTATCGCCCAGGTGATAGAGGCGGTGGAGCAGCGTACCCTGTATCGGTTACCGCAGCATGAGCACTATGAGCCCTTTAGGCTCTGGGAAGAGCTGAGTGAGCGCTTGTACCGGTATTTGGATGGTATTAGCCTGGCAGATTGTTTGCGGAATCGACGAGAGCCCGGGAAGGATGAAATATTAGTGGATACTGATGAACTAATTCCCGACGCTGCCGATAAAAGAGCTTGAGAGTGTTGTTTGTCGCGAAAAAATGCTATATTTTTGCGCGCTAGTTTAAGGAGATGGCAATGGCCTACAGTGACAAAGTTCTGGATCATTATGAAAACCCACGCAATGTTGGTTTTTTTGACAAGAACGATCTGTCGGTTGGAACGGGTATGGTGGGCGCGCCTGCCTGCGGCGACGTGATGCGTCTGCAGATCAAAGTTAACGACCAGGGCGTGATCGAAGACGCCAAATTCAAGACCTATGGTTGTGGTTCAGCCATCGCTTCCAGCTCGCTGTTGACCGAATGGGTCAAAGGCAAGACGCTGGAGCAGGCACAGCAAATCAAGAACACAGAGATTGCCGAAGAGCTGGCGCTGCCGCCGGTGAAGGTGCATTGCTCCGTGTTGGCCGAAGATGCCATCAAGGCAGCGGTCGAAGATTATCTTTCCAAGAAGCAAGGCGTACCGGCTACCGGTACTGACCACTAAATTGCTGGCGCACGCCGTCCGGCGTGCGCTGTAATCTCGCAAATTTTATCTGCCCATAGCTGCGTTTTGTTAGTATCAGGCTTATGCAGCTAAGCCCCGGCGAACATATCATTCATCAAAGTCGTGACGCGTACGGTGACCTGGTGGTCACGGATACCGAGATTTATCGTCATTTGTATTTTGGCTCAATCAGCAAACAGTCCAGTTTATTGCTGCAGCAACCCGATATGTTGGTGCTGCGTTATACCCAGGCCATGGCCATCAGCGTGCTGTTCAATTCCCGGCCGCAGCGAATTTTGTTGCTCGGGCTGGGTGGTGGATCGCTGGCGAAATTTCTGCTCAACGCCTGTCCGCAGGCCACAATCGATGCGGTCGAATTGCGACAGTCGGTAATACGCTTGGCGCATGGCTATTTTGGCGTGCCCGAAGATCATCCCCGGTTGCAAATTCATTGTCAGGACGGACTGGAGTTTGTGCGCCGACTGGATGCCACAGGCTACGATTTGATCCTGCTGGATGTCTATGATCGGCAGGGGCCGGTGAATGAATTTTTGCAGTGGGATTTTTTGCAGAACTGTCGTCAGCAGTTGCGTCCCGGCGGCGTGCTGTGTGCCAATTTGTGGAACCGGCAGATTGATGATTTTCGTCAGCGCTATCGCGAGTTCCAGGCGGTATTCAGAAAACAAACGCTACGCTATGTGCTGGACAAGCAAAATGGAAATGCCTTGGTGTTTGCTTTTGACAAGCGACCGGATCTGCGGCAACTGGAAACGCCGGCGGCGATGTTGAAGCGCCAGTGGCAGGTGGATGCTCCTGTCCATCTGGCAGCGATACGCGGCCAAAACGCCGGAGAATAGTCGGTGCTGATTGATGATAATGTGCTGGATTTTTATCCAAACTGACTTTGCGGGTGATCATTAGTAGAGTAAACTCGTAGGTATTTGGCCACCATAGAAAGATAATTACATGAGCACAAAAAGTTTTATCCCGCCTTTGCGTACCTTGATGGGCCCAGGTCCTTCTGATGTTCATCCACGCGTTCTGAGCGCTATGGCGCGCCCGACCATTGGTCATCTGGACCCCGTGTTTGTCAGCATGATGGATGAGGTCAAGGCGATGTTGCAGTACGCCTTTCAGACCAAAAACGAACTGACCGTTGCAGTGTCCGCACCGGGATCGGCTGGGATGGAAACCTGTTTTGTGAATCTGGTGGAGCCTGGTGATACCGTTATCGTTTGCCAGAACGGCGTGTTTGGCGGACGGATGAAAGAAAATGTCATCCGCGCCGGTGGCAACGCGGTGATGGTGCAGGATAAATGGGGAGAAGCGGTTGATCCGCAGAAACTGCAAGAGGCACTCAAGGCCAACCCTCAGGCCAAACTGGTTGCATTTGTTCACGCTGAAACGTCAACTGGCGCGCAGTCCGATGTTGCGACCTTGTGCAAAATTGCACATGACCACGGCTGTTTGACCATTGTGGATGCGGTCACCTCGCTGGGCGGAACGCCGATCAAAGTCGACGAGTGGGGCGTGGATGCGGTCTACTCGGGCACGCAAAAATGTTTGTCATGCACACCTGGTTTGTCGCCAGTGAGCTTGAGTCCAGCGGCGGTAGAAAAAATCAAGGCGCGCAAAACGCCCGTGCAAAGCTGGTTTTTGGATTTGACCTTGGTGATGGGCTATTGGGGGCAGGGCGTGAAGCGCGCTTACCACCACACCGCACCGATTAATCCGCTGTACGCATTGCACGAATCCTTGGTGATGCTGCAGGAAGAGGGTTTGGAAAATTCCTGGGCGCGTCACCGCAACATGCACAATGTGCTGAAGGCTGGTCTGGAAGCAATGGGCATGCGCTTTATTGTTGATGAAAAAGCACGTCTGCCGCAGTTGAATGCTGTGACCGTGCCTGACGGTGTCGACGAAGCCGCAGTGCGCGCGTATCTGCTGAAAAATTTCAATCTGGAAATTGGCGGCGGTTTGGGCGATTTGGCAGGCAAGGTGTGGCGGATTGGTTTGATGGGACAAAGTGCGAACATCAACAACATTTTCCTCTGCCTGAGTGCGCTGGAAGCTGCACTGGTAGAACAAAAAGCAGCAATCAAGCGTGGTGTCGCGCTGGAAGCGGCGCGTGAAGTTTACGCATCTATCGCATAACGTTCGAGCAATGATGAAAAAGACAGGGGCCCTTTCGGGCCCCTTTTTTTAGCTGACCAGATCCACCAGTTGTTCGACAACCGTTTGTGGCTTGGCGTCCAGCACATCCAGACCAATGGCCTGGCGATGTGATTCCCAGTCGTTGTCCAGCAGCAGAAAATAACCGAACAACTGATAGGCATATTTTTCTGCTGGCACGGAGGAGTGGAACGGTTCAGTTAAGCGTGTGGCATAAATCAGCTGCCCCAAAAACAAACCGTCAGCAAGTTGCACTAACTCATCCAGACAAAAACCAATCGGTGCCGGGCCGCCAATCATGGGATAGCGATAGTGGAACTGGAACACTTGCTTGCGCTGCTCGTTGCCATGATTCATTGGCAAAATGGAGGTTTGATCGGCAACGCCCAGGAACATGTAACCCTGACGTACGAATGGTGACGGTCCTTGCGCTGCGTAGGCTTGCAGCAACGGATCGGGAACGCGGTAGTTCATGTCAACGATGCGCATGAATGCATCGGCGCTGAGAATGCGTTTGTCCTGCAAGTTATATCCCTGTACCCAATGATTATCTGCCTGATCCTGCCAGAATGCTTTGTCCTGCTCGGTCATGCCATTGTCCCAGCTGCCATGTGACAAGTGCGCAGCATACTTTCCAGGTTCCCAATGGTGCTGGGCATTAAATTTGGTCAGTTGATAATGCGGCGCGCTGGCCAGATGATTTTTTAATTGCTCGACACGTTCGGGATAGCGCTGTGCAAGATCATCACTTTCGTCCAGCAGCATACTGAGGGTGCGCGGCGGAATTTTCTCAAAGGATTTTCCGCCCCAAGGGAAAATATATTTGCCTATGGCGCGCCATACCATATCGAGCACATTGGGATCATAGAGTTTGTCCTCGCGCAACATGGCCGCGAGCGTGTTGGGCAGCAGCCACTGGTCATCAAATGCCCCCGTCCGCAGATTATCGCCAAAGCCACCATGCAAACTGAGCGTGGCGCCGTGATAATAGTCAAACCCCTGAATGCGGTTGCGCTCACCATACCAGTCGTAACTGTTTTGGCTGTTGAGTCGGACGTGATAGTTTTTCTCTGACGCACTTTGAAATACGCCGTTGACAACCGTGGGTGCGATGCCGCAACGGAACAAGCGATTGAGGCTTTCAAATTCCTCAAGTCTGTCGAAGTGGGATGTTTGTGATGAGATGCGCTGGCTGATGCGCTGCAGCATCTGCAAAATGCTTTCGTCAGGTTGAAGCAGGGTCGATACGATAGCGTTGTCGCCGGCCACGGGCGATGTTTCCAGAGTCATGGTGGTGAATTTTGCGCGCAAATCCGCATGCTTCTTCCAGCCGTCTTTCCATTCATCCAGTGCGCGAGGCGTATCCTCAACGTTGGCGAGTTTGTCGTAGCCCAGCTCGCGGAAGCCTGCTTCACCGGGACGTGGACGCAGTTGTGGAAACGCATCGTCGGCATAAACCTGCGAGGCATAGGCCGGGTCCATCATCAAGAAAAAGCCGTTGTTCTGGTAGCCGTAATCAACAAATTTTCCACTGTTGCGACGTAGCAAAAAATCAAGGAAACGTTGCCACCAGCTGGCGGGCTTGCGCGGTTGATATTTTTCGCCAAGGGTGAGTGGTGTGTGGTGCTCCAAAAACGAGATGTCGAGCTGGCCTACGTTGAAGTGTTGTGTGGCAAAAACCAGTTGACCTAGATAAATGCCGTCGGCGACTTGTACCAGCTCATCGATCAAACATGTCATCGGGTAGGTGGGCTGCAAGCTATCCCAGCGATAATTGAGCTGATAGACTTTTTTATTGCGCATTTCCGGCACAACTGATTGGCCCATGTCAGCCAAAAAAATACCGCCGGTTTCGGTGTAAGGTATGGTTTTCTCTTTTTCCAGATTCTTGGGCAAGATCTCACCCATGAATCGTGGGTCGCCGGGGGAGGTCGGTCTATCCTGCAGTCGCCATAGTCGGTGCAGGCCGGGAAGGCCGATGCCTTGAACTAAATTGGGATTGCCCGGTGGGCGGAAAAAATTTCGACCTATGCGTGTTTTGCTGGCGTCATAAGTCTCCATGGTGACGGAGTCATCATTACAAATTCCCCGGACCTGTTCGCGAGACAATGGCTCAAAGGTTTTTCCCATCCACAAGCCCGTATCAGCAAACGTGGCATTCCATGCGCTGGCCATGACTTCCAGTCCGGCGATGGCGGAACGTTGTTGGCCGAATTGTTGAGCAAGCTCGCGGAAAAAATCGCTGTCACGAATGGAAACTGGAATGCCTATCATTGGGCCGTCGATGGCAACAGCAGAGCCGCATTCAAATAAGGTGCGCAAGGTGTTGTGAACGGCGGGCCATTGATCTTTTTTGTTGTTGTCAGCAAGGATGCGCTGATAGTTGGCGAACATGGCAAACGGATTTTCCTGGCCATCACGCGCGAGAATGTCTTGCAGCTTGTTATTGAGTTGTTGCCTCTCTTGTTCGTTTTGGCAGGGGAAATTGTGGCTGCTCAGGTAAGGATTGTTCATTGTGATCTCCTTGTACGCCATGATAATCGTTGGTTGCTTGTGAAGTTTGGTTAAGTGCAGAAATGAAAATATCCTGGCACTCCTGTAGTTCATCCGCAGTCATGAAAGTTTTTCGCTGATATTCGCTGTGCATATTGAGTTTGGCCAGCTTGTCCTGCCATAGGGGGTTGTATGGCAGCAAAACAGCGGTGGAAAAATGTAATTGGCGCAGGTGTTGTGCAATGCGAACAAGATTGTCTTTGCGGGTGGTGATACCAGGGATTAATGGAATTCGTGGGATGACGGTGACCTTGGATTGTTGGCTGAGGTTTTTCAGATTCTGCAAAATAAGGGAGCTGCCTTGCTTGGTGAATTGGCGGCTGAGGGTGTCGTCGAAAATTTTTACGTCAAAATAAATCAGATCCAGATAGGGCAATAACTGTTCACTGAAACGGCGATAGTTGAAGAATCCACTGGTTTCCAGGCAGGTGTGTATGCCTTCGGCTTTGAGTTGTTTTAAAAAATGGTGAAGGAAGTCATGTTGTAGGGTTGCTTCGCCGCCAGAGACCGTTACCCCGCCGCCGCTGGAGATGAAGAAATGTTTGTCGATCAGCACGCGATGCAGCAGCGTTTGCAGATCAATCAGCTCGCCATTGTCCAGTTCAGCACATTGCTCGGTGATAGGATGAAAATGATGGGGTGTGGGCAGACCTTCCGGGTTTTGGCACCACTGACACTGCAGAGGGCAGCCTTTGAAAAAAACTGTGGTGCGTATGCCAGGTCCGTCCTCGCTGCAATCGCGTTTGATGTCGAAAATCCATGCCTGGGTTTGCATGCTCATCAGTGAGTCGGCTGATTGGCGACGCCAATGAAACGCTCAACTTCGCATGCGATTGCGCCAAGTTTGAAAAGGTGACCTACATTGCCGGTAAGCTGTACCATATTTTCCAGCAACAAACCGACGACATCGACTTCGTCCCTGCCAATCAGATTAATGATGCTGGCCAGGTCTTTAAAAGCGATGACCAAATCGACTTTGTCTGGATTGCGTTCAATGGCCAGGGCCTGATTTTCTGTCAGGGTTGTGGTGGTGACAATTTCCAGTGGGTTGATGGTTTTGCCAAATGGCGTATCACAAAACAAGGCGTCAGGGTTTTTGCAAAACTCAATGTGAACATTCATGTTGTCGCCGGGCTTTTTCGTGCGCAGCAAAAATTTGCCGTTGTAGTAGCGCTGGCCACCCTTGACGTAAGGGTCGCGTATGACGAAATTGTCATCAAAAAAACGCGTGGCACGATTGCGATGCGCCGGATCTAGCAGTGCATCGCGCATGACGAACACAAAACCAAATTCCACCAGTGCCGCGACTCCCTTGGCGACAATGGGGCCGCCCAGTTTTTCGACAATCTGCGGGATTTTTTCGTGATTTCGCCCTAGCGTTAATACCGAATGAAGATGTTGACTGTAATTGGGAAAGCCTGCGTGCATATCATTCTCCTAAACGCTGAAAGCGGTGTGTGTTTCTTTGCCTGTGTCGAGTGAGAAGTTCGCCCGATCGATAATCTCCTGCCGCATTTGCGGGCTGAGAGTGACGAAATAGGCAGAGTATCCTGCAACGCGAATCATTAAATCCTTGAACGGTGTCAGCGCCTGTTTGGCTTCAGTCGTGGCACCGATGGCTTCGGCGTCATTGGCTGCCTTGTGGGCTGCGCGCAAATCCTCAATGGAGGATACGCACAGCTGCACCAATACACCGTCATGATCCATGAAGGCTTTCATGTAGCGCGAAAACAGTTCGGTGTCGGCGTCAAAATGTTCAGCATCGCGAGTGGTCAGACTGAGGTTGTAGGTGTAGCCATTTTGCACCGTCTGCGGACGGACTTCAGCCACCGACAGCATGTGATCGAAAATCATTACCGGATCACCGTTGGCTTTGACAATGTTGGGGCAAGGGGTGATGCCGCTGGCAAACGATTGACCACCGCGGCGGCCATTGGGCGTGGCTTTGGTTAGCATGCCAAAGCCGGCATGGTTGGTCATGCTCCAATAGCCGACCAGATAGCGGCCACCGCGATGGGTGCGATATTTGTAGAACGTATCATGAATCATTTCGGTCAGCAGGTGCGTGTATTTCACCGCAAGATGATTGTCGTAAACACTGCCCGGTGTTTGTTCAATGCCGGCGCCATATTTGGGTGCGCGGCGCAGCAGCTGGTTGATTTGTGCGATGCGCTCATCGCTGAGCGTAGGCAGCGTTTGCAGTTCGTCAGACAAACGCAACCAGGCAACGATGCGCTGGATAATGCGTCGAATCCAGCTGCTTTCTTTTGCTGAGGCGGGCGCTTGCTGACCAAAGTTGCTGTTCATTGCGGACAGCAATTCGCTGACTGAGATTTTTTTACCAAAGACTAATTGATCAAAAATGCAGAACGAGTCGATGACATCGGCCAGACCGATAATGGCAACCCCGGCGGAATTGTATTTTGCCCCACCAGCGGCAACGTCGCGGAACTTGGCACCTTGTCCGCCAGGTAAATTACTTGGTCCAACAAACAAGCCAGACAAAAATGGCGAAGGCCGAACATCTTCCATGGCGCGCCCCAGATAGTTGTTGCATTGCACTGCATGTCTGGCCATTTCATCCAGCTGGATACGAAAAGCAGCGATGAACTCTTCCATGGTTTTCATTCGGCTGAGCGGTGGTGTGGTGTAGGCGCTCGCGCCGTAAAATAAATTCGGATCATTGGCAGCGATGCCGTCGCTGCGATGTTTGCCGCCAAACATCGCCAGCTCCAGCACAGCAGGTAAAACCATCAAGGTCGAGCCGGTGTTGCCGTAATGTTTACCTGCTGAATTTTGCTCAATGCAGCCGATGGAGGCGTAATCGTGGGCGTCAGCCAGTGCCTCATCGGCGCTCACGCCATCATGAGCCGCGTAATAGCTGGCCATGGCATCAACCACGGCGGCATCGCCATGCAGCGCCGGTGTGGCGCGAGTGAGAATATTGACCTGACAAATTCGCTTGAGATAACCATCGTGGACTTCGGCAGGCAGAGGATTGCCACTGGCGTCGCGATGATGCACATCTTTGTGATAACGGGCATGAACATTCGGGTCGCGAATGCCCAGCAATTCCGTGGCTTTGAGAATGATGTAGGTCATGTCGTTAACGGCATCGACAACTTTGCCATCGACCACCTGTGTGCCACCGACCGTCAGCGCCTGATTGGAACCGCTGCCGGCGAACAAGGTTTCAGAACCTTCGGTGGATAGCGGAACGTGATCGGAACAACGAAGGAAGAAATGACACATCAACTCTACGGCGTGCTTGGTATAGGCGTCGCGTTCCTGGCCGGAACCCAGTTGTGACCAATCGCTGAGATAATACGGATTGAGCAGTTGATCAAGACGACCAATGGACAAACCAAAATTGGTATTTTCCTGTAGCAACAGGTGATAGCAAATCCAGATGCTGGTGATGGCTTCATGCAGCGTGCGTGCAGGTTGTGCCGGTACGCGCTGGCAGATAGCGCTCAGTTCGGTATTGCCTGCCTCGGCGGCAGCTTGCGCCAAATGTTGCGCATAGTTTTTTGCGCCCTCAAACACGCAGACGACGCCTTTTAAAAACTGTTGTTGCGAATCACTGAGTGCGGAATTGGCGATATCGTTATTGGCTTGTTGAATTAAACCATTCAGACCGTATTTGAGCACGCGCGCAAAATCCGGCACGGTGTGCGAAACGCAGGTGGCTTTGTCTGACAGGAAAAAGGACACGCGTTCCATCAATGCCTGACAGGTCGGTGTTTCACCGGCAGCTTTTTTCAATTGCGGGTCGATGGATGGAATGCCGTGATAATGGCCACCGTCCACGGTGTCGCGGCCATCGTTGCGATATTGTTGGGTGTCATAGGCGCGATAACGGGCGACTTCCTGCACAGGCAGGCGTTGCAACCAGTAGGGAAAAATTTCTTTGTTTAAGCGTTCTGCAACTTCAGGTTTTATTTTGAACGGATTTTGCGCACGATGAGTGACGGTATTTAATTCTGGCCAGATGCAATAGCCAATGGTGTCAGCATAAATTACTGGGCCAACAAAACTGGTTGTGGTTTGACCGGGTAATAAATCTGTTTTGCGCACCAGTGGTGTTTTCTTGCTGAAAATATAGTTCAGTGCTTCGGCGCGTCTTTGGTAAGGCGGTAGTTCATCATTGGCAGGGTCGCGCATGAATTCGGTGAGCAAGCGCGGCAATTCATCGCAAATTTCCGGTGTTCCTTCGTCGAGAAAAAGCCGCTCGCGCCACCATTTGACGGTTTGGAAATCATTGATGCTGATGTCGGTCAGTGACAAATCGCGCAGTGTTTTGACCTGCTTTGGATTGTCGTTGGCGATGGGAAATACGCGGCTGGGGGAGTCGTGGGTTTTACTGGCGGGGTTCGTCAGGTCGATCTGTATGCCCCCGTGGCCAAGCTGGGATTCACTCATGAGTAGATGCCTCAAAGATTTGGGTGGAAAAGGGCTCACCTCCAGTATAGAGAGATGAGGGAGGGCTTTCCAATAGGGATAGTAAAGGAAACGTGACAATTTATGAGGCTATTCCCTTGGTTTTAGGCAGAAAAGACAGGCTGACGGAACGAATGATTCTGGCTGGGTGGTGAGTGATTGCTGCGGGTAAAATTTTTGTGAACAGGACGATTGTGGCTTCAGTTGGTATGGGGGGGCTGGCGATAACGGCGAAGAGTTTGGGTGGTTGGTAAAGTACCCGATTCTCACGCGCAATTTTTGCTCCGTAGTCCCTTGGCCGCGACCTGGTGTCGCGGCTTTTTTTTCGGACTTTAGTGCTTGCTAGAGTCGTAACTTATTGTTTTGTAATGGCTGATATTGGTTGGGGCTGATCTGTTAGCTAATCACGACTGTGTTAATCAAAAGATAGGACGCTAATTGTGGAATAATGTCAGAAAAAACCAACGGGTCTATACATGTGGTACCAGCGATTCATTCCCCAGGCCGATGTAACCAGTGCTAGCGAACGGCTGTTTGCGTTTGTGGCGGCCTTGCTCAGCATCTTGTTTGTGGCCGGGATTAGTCATCACTTTTTGTCCGGTGCAGCGGTGCCGTTGATGATTGCCTCAATGGGGGCATCCGCCGTGTTGTTGTTTGCCGTGCCTGGCAGTCGTTTTTCGCATCCTTGGGCAGTATTTGCCGGACACATGGTGTCGGTAGCGGTTGGAGTGACCTGCGTCCAGTGGATAGGCAACTGGGCTTTGGCTGCGGCATTGGCGGTGGCGGTGTCGATTGCGCTGATGCAGCAACTGCGCTGTTTGCATCCGCCGGGCGGAGCAGCGGCGTTGGTGGCTGTCGTGGGTGATGAACATATTCACGCGTTGGGATACAAATTTCTAATCACGCCGGTGTTGCTGAACGTATTGCTGATTCTGCTGGCGGCGTTGCTGCTGAATAATTTGCTGCCAGGTCGGCGTTATCCACAAAGCACGGAGTTGCTGGCGAGTGAACAGCGCAAACCGCAGGATTTTTCCGCCGAGGATTTGACCGAGGCGCTGCGCGACATGGATGGTTTTGTTGATGTGTCCGAATCCGATTTACAAAAAATTTATTATCAGGCACGCATGCATTCACGCATTCGCCAATTGGGCGCGGTGCGTTGCAGTGATGTGATGCAGGTTGATGTGCTGACGGTGCAATATGGCACAGAGCTGGATAAAGCCTGGCACATGATGCGCGAGCATCGATTGGTTGAGCTGCCTGTGGTCGATGCTTTTGATCACGTCATGGGTATGTTAACGCTGCGCGAAATGATGCATGCGGTGGAGGTGGGGCAGCCTGAACGGTTTGTGGAAAAACTGCATCGGCTGTTGCAACGTACACCGGGCCATGATTCGGACAAACACGAAGTGGTGGGGCAGTTAATGCGCTCTGAACTGCTGCATGTGTCGCCGAACATGTTGTTGTCCGAGCTGATTCCACAATTTGCCCAATACGAGGGCGAATATGTGGCGGTGGTTGATGAGCACAGCAAATTATTGGGCCTGATTTCGCGCGCGCAAATTTTGCAGCGTCTCTAGCCTGATTGTTGCCGCAGTTGTTCGCGATTCATCATCAGCCACTGCAGAGCGATGATGGGTGCGGCGGAATTGATTTTGCCACTGCGCAACCAGTGGATCGCCTGATCGTAGCTGACTTTGAAAACGCGAATGTCTTCGTTTTCTTCGTCCAGTCCGTAAATGCCTTCCTTGACCAAACTGCTGTCGATCAAGCCGCAGTACAGCGCGATGGTTTCAGACGTGCCACCGGGACTGACGTAATAGTTGAGAATGTGAACGAGGGAATTGATCTCGCAGCCGGCTTCTTCCAGGGCTTCGCGGCGGGCAACGTCTTCGGCGCGTTCGTCATCCTTGATCATGCCAGCGACGATTTCGGTTAACCACGGACCGTTGGGGTCGTGCAGTGCGCCAATGCGAAATTGCTCCAGCAGTACCAGTTCATCGCGCTGTGGGTCGTAGGGCAGCATGGCCACGGCATGGCCGCGCTCAAACAATTCGCGACTCATTTCGCGGCTCATGCTGCCGTTGAACAGCGAGTGGCGCAGGCGGAACTTCGATAGCTTAAAAAAACCGTCGTAGCCGACCTGCTGACGCAGAATATCGACGGTTTTGCGCTGGCTCATGCCGAGCGCCAGCGGCGGCGGATGCGTCCCAGCAGCGGCAGCAGCATGAGCAGTTGCCAGGGCGACAAGGCCGAGGCGTTGTCGCCATCGTCGTTTTGGACGGGTGCGTCGGTGCTGGCATCACCCGTTGGGCTGTTGTTTTCAGCCGGCGGTGGGGTGGGATCGTCCGCGGCTGGCGGATTGTCTATCGGCGGATTGACTGGCAGCGGCTCGGGCAAGGGATTCGGTTGAGGTACGATGCTGATGCTTTTCGCTGTGACAGTAATGAGATGTTGGCGACGGTTGTCGGCATTGTTCAGGCTGTCCAGTTCGTCCGAGCTGACGCTGGTGTCGACCAGATATTCACCTGCGGCGTTGGCACTGAATTCGGCGCTAAATTGCGCGGATTGATGCACTGCCAGGCTGGGCAGTACGCATTGCAGTACGGTGTTTTGCGAGGCATCGCTGCTGGTGCTGCAATTGTTGCCGTTGATCGCTGCAACGCTCAAGCCTTTGGGTAATTTGGCAGTGAGCGTCACCTGATGGGCGGTCAGTGGTCCACGGTTGTTGACGGTGAGGCTCATTTGCACCGGGGTGTCTGTTTCCAGATTACTGAATGTCAAGCTACGGGTGGTGGCTTTGGCATTGCCGCCGACCAGACCAATGCTCTGGGTGAGGGCCAAATCGGCCACCGCCGGGGTGAGCAGATAGCCATGCCACTGGTATTTGCCATCGGCGTCCTTTTTGCCCGCCAGGCCGACGATGTGACCGATGTTGCTGTTGTCGCTGGCTTTGTAAAAATGCCAAAGCGGTTGTTCGGCTAATGGAATCTGATTCCACAGTTTGTATTCGCGCCAGACGGCGACATCGTTGGCATCCAGTTCCTGGCGGTAGACGAAGGCATCGCGAACAAGAACTGCGTCATTGGGTGAGGGCGGCTGTACTGGCCATACCTGATTGATGTTCCAGGCGGCGGCAGCCACGATTTCGCCGACGACATAACCAGCGTCGTTAATGCTGTTGGCCCAGGCAGTTTGCGGGCTGCCGGGGTTGATGTCGGTAATGCCGCTGTCGCTGTTCCACACGTAGGGGTGGGTGATTTGGCTGACAGACTGGCTCCAGTTGCTCCAGGCGAACCAGGTGCCGCTGCCGCCCACCACATTGCCGGATTCGTTAATGTCGATGCCACCCCAGTTGGTGGTGCCGGTGCCTAAGCTGTTGACCAGATGAGGCAGTAAGGCCGGGCTGCCGTTGCCAGGTTGCCAGACAAAGCCGTTGCTCTGGCTGTAGTTGCCAACCTTTCCGCTGATGCCGCTGATCTTGCCCTGGTTGTTGATGCCGTAGGCGGCACCAACAAAGCCACCGGCGATCAAAATGGGATTGGCACTGGCATTGGGCCAGTAAGCCGCGTAATCGTTGCTGCCGTCGTTGACACTGCCGACGATGACGCCGTTGTCATTAATCGCCCAGGCTTTGCTGCTGGAATAGCCTGATAGCAGAGGCAGCGGTTGCAGAGTCCAGCTGCCACTGATTTTTTTCCACTGGCAGGCGACGATAGTCTGCGAGCTGTCCTTGTACCAGCCTACGGCAACGCCGGCATTGTTCACGCCGTTGGCTGCGGCACTGCTGGTGCTGGGAAGTTGGCTGAACTGGCTGCTGCCAGCCTCAAACACCACTGCGCGCTGGGTGCTGTCGGCAGCCCAGGTGGAGCCGACCACCAGGCCGTTGTCGTTGACTTGCAGTGTCTGGTTGATGGCGGTGTTGTATTCGTCCGTCAGATAACCGATGGGGCCCAGATCGGTAATGCTGTATTGTGGGTCCTGAGCTAGGGCCGGGCTGGCGAGCAGGATGCCAACCAGAGCGGGTCTAAGTTTCACAGCGATCAGCGGGCGCATAGCGGGTTCCTGGTGAAAAATTGGTCACTAATCATAAACCATCTGCGGGGCCAGTTTAACTGTCTCGAAAAGCAGACGGCGATAGCCTGATGCTAATTTGCTAAAATGGCGCGAAGCTTAAAGCGGGTAAATAAAAATGGCGGTTCAGTGGTTCCCCGGGCATATGCACAAGGCCCGGAAAAGTATCAAAGAGGCAATGGGCAAGATCGACATCGTGATTGAGGTGTTGGATGCCCGTATCCCTTACAGCAGCGAGAACCCTCTGGTGGCCAATTTGCGTCAATCGCGGCCTTGCATCAAGGTGTTAAATAAAAGCGATTTGGCAGACCCGCAGTTGAGCAAACAGTGGATCAGTCATTTTGAGCAGCAGGACCGCGTCAAGGCCGTTGCCGTGGTGGCTGAGAACAAGGGCTCGACCCGTTCTGCGATCAATCAGGCAGTGGCTCAATGCAAAAAAATGCTGCCAGAGCGCAATTACGAAGTCCGGCCTGTGCGTATCATGATCATGGGCATTCCCAATGTGGGCAAGTCCACCATCATCAATGCGTTGACCGGACGTAATCTGGCGAAAACCGGCAACGAACCGGCGGTTACCAAAACCAATCAAATGATTCGCATGGATGACGGCGTCATGCTGTGCGATACGCCGGGGATACTCTGGCCCAAAATTGAAGACGAAGACAGCGGATATTTGCTGGCGCTGACTGGCGCGGTGAAAAATACCGCCATTGAATTTGAAGATATTGCCAGTTACGCAGCGGCCTATTTGCTGCAGCATTATCCGGCGCAGATTTGCGCACGCTACAAACTGACCGAACCACCCAAGGACAATATCGACCTGCTGGAAATCATTGCGCGCAAGCGCGGCGGTGTGCGTGCGGGAGGCAAACTGGACATGAACAAAGCGGCTGAAGTGTTGCTGCACGATTATCGTGCCGGTGCTCTGGGTAATTTAACCTTGGAGTCACCGCAGTCGATACAGCAACGCATGCAGGTCATGGCTGAGCGCAAAGCGGCAGAACCACCTGCGCAAGACGACGAGGAATAGGCCATATCGTCATGATCGATTTGCTGGATATCGTGATTGTGCTGCTGCTATTTCTGGCGGGTGTATTCTGGTGGAAAACCACCCAGGCCCGTGAACATGCCCAGCGTATTGCACTGACGGCCTGCAATCGCGAAGGTGTGCAATTGCTGGATCAGTCGGTGGCGTTGAAAAGCATGAAAATCAAACGTTCCGCCCGTCGTGGTTGGGTGTTGGTGCGCTATTTTGGTTTTGAATTCAGTTGCACCGGCGATGAGCGTCGTGAAGGCGTGGTGGCGATGATTGGCAATCGCCGCGATTATCTGGTCATGGATTTGCCGCAGCCACTGGTCAGTGTTGACGACGACCTGCCCCCATCATTGCATTAGCGCCAATTCGAGGAATTCATGGCTCTCAAATCCACCATTTTCAAAGCCGAACTGACGGTCAGTGATCTGCTGCGTCACTACTACCAAACCCATGCACTGACCATTGCTTGCCATCCCTCCGAAAATGATGCGCGGATGATGGTGCGGTTACTGGCGTTTGCGCTCAATGCCAGCGAAACCCTGCAGTTTGGTCGCGGTATCTCCAGCGATGATGAACCCGACGTGTGGCAAAAAAATCTGCATGGCGATGTCGAGCTGTGGATTGATCTGGGGCAAGTCGATGAAAAGCGCCTGCGCAAGGCATCGCATCTGGCCGAGCAGGTGAAGGTCTACACCTATCAACCTGCTGCAGCGCAACAATGGTGGAAACAAAGCCAGGACAAATTGCAGCGCCTGGAAAATCTGATGGTGTATGCGCTGGACGATGACTCCGTCGCAGGTCTGGCGCAGATGTGTCAGCGCAGCATGCGCTTGCAGGTTACGTTGGACGAGGATGCGTGCTGGGTGAGCGATGGTCAACAAACGCTGAACGTCGTGCTGACGCGCTGGCAATAATTCAGGCGCTGGGCATGGCTTCAAAATGCAGAAACAACTCTATGTGTGCCAATGTGGATTTAGAATGCAGAGCCTGAAATTTGGGCGAGAGGCTGCGTGCTAAATGAGTCGTTGAGCGGAGTCAGGAAAATTCTGACGCTATTTTGCTGGTTTTACGACGATTTCAGGGTAAAATAGCGCGCTTTGACTCTGCCCGAGCGCACGAAACGACAGCCTGATGGGTCGCTTTTGTCCCTGAGCCTGAATATAACGTATTGTTTTTCTTAAGAATATGTCTGGCGACTTGTGAGTGTTGTCCGTGGCAAGAATTTTTAGTTAATCACCTTTTGAATAGAGTGCAACCATGACTGATCTAAGCAAATACAGAAACATTGGTATTTTTGCTCACGTAGACGCGGGTAAAACCACGACCACCGAGCGTATCCTGAAGCTGACCGGTAAAATCCATAAGCTGGGTGAAGTACACGATGGCGCGGCTACCACAGACTTCATGGACCAGGAACGTGAGCGTGGTATCACCATTCAGTCGGCGGCGGTTTCCTGTTTCTGGAACGGTCACCGTTTCAACGTCATCGACACCCCTGGACACGTTGACTTCACTATCGAAGTTTACCGCTCCCTGAAAGTTCTGGACGGTGGTATCGGTGTATTCTGTGGTTCCGGCGGTGTAGAGCCTCAGTCAGAAACCAACTGGCGCTATGCGAACGATTCACGCGTTGCCCGTATCATCTACGTGAACAAGCTGGACCGTATCGGCGCAGACTTCTACAAAGTGGTTGGTCAGGTGAAGAAAATCCTGGGCGCACGTCCTGTGGTAATGACTCTGCCTATCGGTATCGAAGACCAGTTTTCTGGCGTTATCGACCTGTTGACCATGAAAGCATGGATCTGGGATGACTCCGGTGACCCCATGGCCTACAAGATTGAAGAGATTCCTGCTGAGTACCTGGAAAAGGCCAAGCAGTACCGCGCCGAGCTGATCGAAACTGCGGTTGAGCAAGACGACGAGCTGATGGAAGCCTACCTGGAAGGTAAAGAGCCTTCTGTCGAAGACCTGAAGCGTTGCATCCGTAAGGGTACAATCAAGTTGGACTTCTTCCCGACGTTCTGTGGTTCTTCGTTCAAGAACAAAGGCGTGCAGCTGGTGCTGGATGGCGTGGTTGATTACCTGCCTAACCCGACAGAAGTTGATCCACAGCCTGAAGTTGATTTGGAAGGTAACGAGACCGGTGGTCACGCGATCGTTGATACTTCCTACCCGTTCCGCGCACTGGCGTTCAAGATCATGGACGACCGTTTCGGCGCCCTGACCTTTATCCGTGTTTACTCCGGTACGCTGAAGAAAGGCGACACCGTACTGAATACCTTTACAGGCAAGACCGAGCGTATCGGCCGTATCGTAGAGATGCAGGCCAACGACCGTATCGAACTGGATGGCGCCCAGGCGGGTGACATCGTTGCAGTCATCGGTATGAAGAACGTGCAGACCGGTCACACACTGGCGGATCCAAAGAAACCTGCGACTCTGGAACCGATGGTGTTCCCAGAGCCAGTTATTTCTATCGCCATCGCTCCGAAAGACAAGGGCGCTGCCGAGAAACTGGGTATCGCCATTGGCAAGATGGTTCAGGAAGATCCTTCCTTCCGCGTTGAAACTGACCAGGATTCAGGCGAAACCATCATCAAGGGCATGGGCGAATTGCATCTGGACATCAAGGTCGACATTTTGCGTCGTACCCATGGTGTAGACGTAGTGGTTGGTAAGCCGCAGGTTGCCTACCGCGAAACCATCACCAAGAAAATTAACGACAGCTACACCCACAAGAAGCAAACCGGTGGTTCTGGTCAGTTTGCGAAAATTGACTACACCATTGAGCCAGGTGAGCCAAACAGCGGTTTTGAATTTGCGTCCAAGGTTACCGGTGGTAACGTACCTCGCGAATTCTGGCCAGCGGTTGAAAAGGGCTTCAGAGAGTCCATGGTCAAAGGTGTTCTGGCGGGCTTCCCCTGCTTGGACGTTAAGGTTGCTCTGACAGACGGTAGCTACCACGCGGTTGACTCTTCTGCGATCGCTTACGAAATCGCTGCCCGCGCTGCTTACCGCCAGTCTTTGCCTAAGGCCGGCCCGCAGTTGCTGGAGCCGATCATGAAGGTTGACGTGTTTACCCCAGACGATCACGTAGGTGACGTTATCGGTGACTTGAACCGCCGTCGCGGCATGATCCTGGGTCAGGATACTGCATCTACGGGTGTTCGTATCAAGGCCGAAGCTCCACTGTCTGAAATGTTCGGTTACATCGGTGATCTGCGTACCATGACTTCTGGTCGTGGTCAGTTCTCCATGGAGTTCGCGCGTTATTCTCCATGCCCGAACAACGTGGCTGAAGCCGTTATCAAGGAAACCAAAGAGCGCGAAGCAGCAGCTAAGAAATAACGTTTGCTTCCCGTTTGAGAAAAAAGCCCGCATAGTTGCGGGCTTTTTTTTGGCCTAAACTCAGGCGAAAAAAAACCGCTCATTGGAGCGGTTTTTTTCAGCCAGTGGAAGGCGATTACTTACCGGTTTTGCAAACCAGCTCTTCCATAATCTTACCGCTCTCGACTTCGTCGATGATGCGCTGGTACTCTGGGCTAATTGGGCAGCCGCAAGAGTGTTGTTTGGTTGCGTGCAGGCGAGCCTGCTCGATGTGCCACTGGGCTACTTTCAAGTGTTGGTCAACGTTCATTTGGGTACTTCCTCTTTGGATATGGGGTCAATATCTGAAACGTCTACTATACAGAAAATTGTGCCGAAAAAAAATACCCTAGTGTTTTGCTTAGATTAAGATATTGTGAACTGTTTGGGCCAGAGAGTGGGATTCTGGAGCCATATATGCAGCAAATCGGTGGAAGCTGATCAGTGATGGAAGACAGAAGAGAAGACCGGAAAAACCAAGGAGATGGGGCATGGGGCGACTGTACAAACTCGTGATTGTATTCGCAGTGCTGCTGACCGGTTGCGAGGGCGAATCGGTGGAAACGCTGAAAGTGGGGACCTCTCTGTGGCCTGGCTATGAGCCGCTATTTTTGGGCAAACGCCATGGCCATTTTAATAATTCAGAAATTACCTTTGTGGAGTATCCCGTCCCGGCGGGGGCGGTGCGTGCCTTGATCAATGGCTCTGTTCAGGCAGCCACACTGACCATGGATGAGGTGCTTAAGATCAAAGAGGTTGGCGTACCTATTAAAGTCGTGTTGGTGATAAATATTTCGGAAGGCGGTGACGTTATCCTCGCGCGCCAAGGTATTCGTAGTGTGAAAGACCTGAAGGGCAAAAGGGTGGCGAACGAGGGCTCGGTGTTGGCTCAGTATCTGCTGGCACGTGCGCTGGAAATAAATGGATTGAGTTTGGCGGATATAAGAAGCGTGCGGCTGAGTAGTACCATGCACGAGACAGTGTTTACCGATGGCGGTATTGATGCTGTAGTGACATACGAGCCAGCAAAGACCAAACTGATCAGAAATGGTGCGGCGCAAATATTTTCTTCGGCAGATATTCCGGGTGAAATTGTCGATGTGCTGGTGGTGACAGAAAAATATTTAGCGACACATCCTGAAGTGGTGAAAGATTTGGTTGATGGATGGTACCTATCATTGGCCACATTTGACTCCGATAAGGTGGGGGCAGCTCGGATTATCAACGAGCGAATGCATGTTGGCGAGGCAGCAGTATTGGCCAGTTTTGATGGCATGATCTTGCCTGACAGGAAGCGCACCAATGCGCTGTTGAGTGGTGATGATAGCCATTTGTATGAAAGTTTGCGTGGTTTGGCAAAAACGATGCGTAATCATGATTTGTTAAAGACAAATTTTGATCCTGTGCAGTTGTTGAATAACGACTACGTGAAGTGATTTTCCAGTGTATCAGTTAAAAATAAAACACTTCATTCCCATTACGATGCTGTTGCTGGCAATTATTGCGGGCGTATTTAATTATCTACGTGCTGTTGAAAGTGCCTCAAGCCAAATAAGACAGGCGGCGCTGAATGATTTGCGATCAAATTTGAGCTCCATACAGGAAGCAACCGAAGTATTGCTGAGAACAGGAGACTTGGGAGCAATAAAACTGTATATCGCTTCGCTGGCAACGAAAGAAGGTCACGATATCAGTATTTTGACCGATGCAAGTGGCGCCATCATTTCCTCAACCCGGCTGGCGTATGTTGGGAGTCAATGGAGAGTCATTGATCAACGCTTTGATGAAAATGTTGTTTTGTCAATTTTGAGCGGTCAACAAATCGCTGTCGTTGAAGAGCTCGTTCAAGGCAATAAAAATGGCATGGTGGGATATGTTCGCGTCTGTAGCGGCGAACTGGCGAGTAATGTTGCACTGAAAGCACAGTGCGGTGTGCTCATTCATCAAATAGATATTTCCAAGCAGCTTAAGGGAGCAAATAAACTGGCATTGCAGCAGGTGCTGGAACATTTGATGGGGACAGTGCTGGCATTGGTGTTGTTGATGTTTGTTTTTCATTATGTTTTTACCAGGAGGGTGGAGGCGCTGCTGGGAACGCTGCGGCGTATAGAAAATGGCGAAGAGCGAACTCGATCTGATCTGGCTGGACAGGATGAACTTGCCACGATTTCCGCCGGGCTAAATTCCATGCTGGATAGTGTCAGCGATACAAAAGAGCAATTAAAAAATCGTGAGTATCAGTTGGCGCAAGCGCAGAGAATTGGTCATGTGGGGAGCTGGTTGCTTAATGTTGTGACCAATGAGTTGCAGTGGTCTGATGAGATGTACCGTATTTTTGGTTTAAAGCGGCAGTCGTGGACGGTGACTTTTGAAGAAATTATGCAAAGAATACATCCGAATGACGCGGACCTGCTGGCAGATGCCTTGCAATCGAGCATTCTCAACGAGACCCCTTTTCGTGTTGAGCACCGAATTATTCGACCCTCCGGTGAAATCAGATATTTGGAAACTGTTGCGTTGTTTGGGGCGTCCAACGATGGTCAGATGAGTATGCTGATGGGGGTGTCGAAGGATATCACCGAGCGCAAACAGGTTGAAATTGAATTGATCAGGGCCAAAGAAGTCGCTGAAAAAGCAACGCAGGCAAAGTCGGAGTTTTTGGCGAATATAAGTCATGAGATAAGAACGCCGCTAAATGCTGTTATTAATCTGGCGTATTTAGCCAAAGAGGGGGATGCATCTTCGCGAATCAAGGATTATCTGAACAAAATTGAGGTTTCAGGAAAGAATTTATTGACACTTCTAGATGATGTGCTGGATTTCTCAAAAATAGAGGCGTCCAAAATGGAGTTGGATGAGCATCAATGCAGTCTCGACGAGTTTTTTGATGAGCTGGTTATGTTGTCGGTGTTTAAGCTGAAAGGCAAAGAGATCGAGTTTCTTTTAGATGTTAGTCCAGATGTTCCAAGGGTTATTTATGTTGACTCTCTCCGGCTCAAACAGGTGCTGATTAATCTTATCAATAATGCGATAAAGTTTACCGAGAAAGGAGAGGTGATTCTGTCTGTATCGCAGCATGGATGTGCAGATGGGGAGTGTTGGATGACGTTTTCCGTCAGTGATACAGGCATTGGTATGAGTGACATGGAAACTGGGAAATTGTTCAAGAGTTTTACTCAGGTTGATGGTTCAATATCTCGTCGGTTTGGAGGGACGGGGTTGGGGCTGGCGATTAGTAAAAGCCTGGTTGAATTGATGGGCGGAACGATTTCGGTGGATAGTAAGTCGGGAGAAGGTTCAATATTTAAAGTCGATATTCCAGTAAGGCTGGATGTCGACGTGCAATCTGATGAGTCAGAAGACAAAACTGCACATATGGCTGGACAGAGGGTGTTGCTGATTAGCTATCAGCAGTCTTCCGCAGAGATTATGCGCAAAGCACTTCGGCGACTTGGTGTTGGTTGCGATGTAGTCAGTGATGTAAACGAATTAAATATTTTGGACTTGGAAAGTCATGTCTTAATTTTGGTTGATGTTGTTGACGTGGAAAAGCAGGGAATCCCGATTGTTAATAAATTACGCGCCAGAGCTGGTGAGAAATCTGCAGAGTCAAAGATATTGGTGACTGTCCCATATGGCGATGATCGATTGCGCGACAAATGCTTGGTATCCGGAGCCAATGGTGTGCTGGTAAAACCATATACCCCTAATTCCCTGTATGCATCTTTGAACTTAGCATTATTTGGAGTTGCCAAAATTCAAAGGCAAGCGATAAGAGATTACAAGTTTCCTGTGCGTGAAGAAAAAGACTATCCAAATATTCGAGGTTCTAGAATATTGGTTGTTGATGATAATTCGATAAATCTGCAGGTAGCAGAAGAGTTGTTGCGAACCAAGGGGGCGAATGTGTTTTTGGCGGATTCTGCACTGGTCGCGTATGAATCTCTGCGTCAACACGAAATAGATTTAATTTTGATGGATATTCAAATGCCCCAGGTTTCCGGGCTTGATGCTGCCAGATATATTCTGGATCAGTCTGAATATTGCCATATCCCGATTGTGGCGATGACAGCGCATGCGATGGATGGCGATAAAGATAAATCGTTGGCTGCGGGTATGTGCGAACATGTGACCAAGCCGATTGTTGCGGCTGAATTATATGCGGTACTTGAAGCGTGGTTGCCAGAACGGTCGTATGGTGATGATGCTGCGCCAAACGTTACGGATGGCGGCGATGACGACGAAATTATTGAGTTGCCAGGGATGGATTACGCTGCTGGTTTGGCCAATGTGGCAAACAATGCAGCGTTATATCGTCGGTTGTTAGCGCAGTTTTTTGCTCATCATGTGAATGTTATGAGTGAAATAAACTCGCTTATTGAACGTGGGCGATATAGCGAGGCCAAGGGTATAGTGCATAACGTGAAAGGCGTGGCCGGTAATTTGGGAATGACAAGTTTGTTTGTGGCAGCAGCGATGCTGGAAAAAGCAATCGGCTCAGATCAGGTAGGGTTGCCGGAGGTGATCGGGCGATTTGATCTGGAGCTGGAAAGGGTGCTCTTGGGGTTGAAAAGTCTGCAGCGATCGTCGGATGCCGAGCATTCTGCTGAGTTAGCAGAAGGTGATAGGAATAAGGTCAGGGAAATGATCGCAGAAATTGAGCGGGTAATAGACAAGGATGTCGTCGCTGTTGAAGAAAAGCTCAATGGTGTCGGCTATTTGCTAAAGGGCAGCAGATATTTCGCCGCCTATAATTTGTGTGTTGTCCGCCAGATGGAATTTGATAGTGAAGGTTTACGGAAACAATTGCTGAATTTGAAACGTAGTCTGGAATCTTAGATGACTGACCAAGCTCGTAAAACGATTCTTATTGTCGATGACGTTCCCACCAATATACAGGTGCTTATTTCGGTGCTGCGCAACGAATACAATATTGTCGCTGCGACGGATGGGCAGAAAGCGCTGAGTCTTGCTGCTAAAACGCCGCAGCCGGATTTGATTTTGCTGGATGTGGTGATGCCGGAAATGAGTGGCTACGAAGTTTGCGCCGAACTTAAGCGCAACCCACAAACCAAGGATATTCCGGTGGTGTTTGTTTCCTCGCTGACGGATGAAAATGACGAAGAGACGGGCTTGTTGGCGGGTGGTATCGATTACTTGGTCAAGCCGGTCAAGTCGGCCATTGTTCGGGCCCGAGTGCGAAATTATCTGCGGTTATATGATGTTCAGAGGGAGCTGGAAAGGAATAATCAGCGACTGAAAGAGTCGGCAGCATTGCGTGATCAGGTCGAGGTAATGACCCGGCATGACCTGAAAAGTCCGCTCAACGTGATTTTGGCCTATCCGGATATTTTGATGCTGGAGGGAGGGCTGAGTGATTCCCAGGCAGATGCGCTGAATGAGATACGCAGCGCAGGTTATCGAATGTTAAACATGATTAACCGCTCACTGGATATGTATAAGCTGGAAATGGGCAAATATCGGTTAAATCCTGAGCAGGTGAACCTGGTGGGGGTGCTGTTTTCAGTCCTTGGCGAGATGCAGCGTTATGTGCGGGAAAAGAAGCTGACAGTAAATTTGCTGTGCAGGGGTAAAGTTATTACAAGAAATGACGAATTTAAGGTATACGGGGAGGAGATGTTGTGTCAGATCATATTCTCCAACCTGTTGAAGAACGCGATGGAAGCGTCCCCGGAAGGAGGGGGAGTGCAGGTTGATCTGGACCTGGTTGGGGGTAGGGCGCATGTTCGTATCCACAATCAGGGGGTGGTGCCTGAGGTGCTGAGGGGGTGTTTCTTCGAGAAATTCTCTACGGCAGGGAAAAAAGGTGGCACCGGACTGGGAACATATTCGGCGCGATTGAGTGCTCTGGTACAAAACGGGGACATTTCGATGGTGACGGATGATGTGCATGGCACCGAGTTATTGGTTATGCTTCCAGTCCCGGGTTAATTTATAACTGCATTGATTGGAATGTCCGGCTATAATTTTGATTTTACAGAATTTATGCCGCGTTTATTTAACGAACACAGATGCAAAGACGTATTATGCAAACAAAAAAACTATCCAAGAAATTGTCCTCCCTGTTGTTGATGGTGCTCGTCGCCCTTTCGCTGCCAGTGTTGGCGTTGGATGATGAGAGCTACATTACTGCAGATGAACTACGCTTGCATCTTGACCCTGGCAAATTACACCTGCGCTCCTCTGCTGCGGTGATTTACGATTTACGAGACGGCCAAGTTCTGTTTGAGCGCAACGCTGACGCTCAACGTCCTGTGGCCTCGTTGACCAAATTGATGACGGCAATGGTCGTGTTGGACGCCGGGTTGCCGTTGGACGAAGAGTTGATTGTGACCCGTGCGGATCGTGATACCTTGCGTGGTTCACGTTCTCGCCTGGCGTTCGGAACTCGCCTGACACGTGAAGACATGTTGCTGATTTCTCTGGTCGCGAGCGAAAATCGTGCGGCGGCGGCGCTGGGACGCAATTACCCCGGTGGTATCAAGGGATTTGTGGCGGCGATGAACCAGAAAGCCAAGCAGTTGGGGATGATGCATACCCGTTTCGCGGACGCCACCGGGCTGGATGATGACAACGTTTCCACTGCCCGTGACCTAGTGAAAATGGTTGAGGCGTCGCAGCGTTATCCGCTGATTCGTGAGGCGTCAGTGACAGCCAAGAGCCACGTGACGGATTTACGCTCCAACTGGAAGATCGAATTCATTAACACCAATCGTCTGGTCAGACAAAAGACTTGGGACGTGGAAGTTAGCAAGACTGGCTACATCGTTCCCGCCGGCCATTGTTTGGTGATGAGCGCGATGATTGCCGATCGCCCGGTTGCGGTGGTGTTGCTAAATTCCTGGGGTAAGCAGTCTAAGTTTGGCGATGCCAGCCGAATCAAGAATTGGTTGCTGTCCACAGAAAAACGTGTGGCTCGCGCCCACGGTACGCTGGCCAGTGCCGGTTGATTGGATTACAGGTATGAAAAAGCCGCCTTTGGGCGGCTTTTTTGTTTTATGGTCAGCGGAAAGATCATGGCCAATGGCAATGCTCTGCCGGTCGGGGTTTGCCGCCCTTGGAATGGCTGGGGTGGGCGCCTGTTAATTGATTGAATTTCAAGCATAAAAATTCTATATAGGGATGGCACGAAACCTGAAATCGGATAGTTACGGAGGTGACTGATGATTCAAGGTATTCGTCACTGGGGAGATCAGCTTCCCCTGCCGGACAACGGCAAAAAGCAGCAGGCAAGCGCCTATACGCGCTCATTTCAGGCAGATTTGCTGGCCAGCATGGCATCGACTGCGCCGCAGTCAGGTCAAGCCCTGGACTCTGCGCCAAAGATGGATGGCAACGCCGTGCCGGGCTTGATGCAGGTCAATGTCGATGGCATCGAGAAGGTGTGGGCTGAGCAACTGAGAAATGGGGCGCAGTATCTCAACTTCAATCAGGCCAACGACAAGTCATCGACGTTGTCGGGCGGACTGGGCGGGATGCTGGACTTGTCCTCGCAGATTTATATGTTGCGGGCGAAGAAGAATCTGCAGCACCTGCGACAAAACGTCGGCCTAAATGATCTGATTGGTCAAAATGCCGCCGGTCCGACGGCGGGGGATGGGTTGTCGCAGTCGCTGGCAGCGATTCGTCAGCAATTACAAAACCTGGCCAAGCAGTATGATCTCACGCCAGCCCAGTTGGGTCAGAAGCTGGATTTGCAGGGCTGAAGTGTCAAGCCGCCCAGTAGCGACGAAAAACGGCTGAAACGCAGCATTGTGAGCCGTCATGACATGGCCGGAAGTCTATATTTGTGCGGTCTCGGTCTGGCGGACGGCCGCGACGACACGGTTGCGGCCGGCATTTTTGGCCGCGTACAACGCCTCGTCACAGATTTCCAGCAGTTCGGTGTAGTTTGCCAGGGGCGTCGAGAGTTGGCGCGAACTGGCGACGCCAGCACTGAGTGTAGTGCGTGCTCCGTCAATCTGGAGTGCATGAAAGGCCGTGCAGAGTCTTTCGGCGGCATGCTTGGCATCGTGAATGTTGGCATTGGGCAAAATGGCGACAAACTCTTCGCCGCCCCAGCGGAACAGCGAATCCACATTGCGGAAAGTGTGGCGCATCAGGTCGGCCAGGGCGCGAAGGAAACGGTCGCCCATTTCATGGCCGAAGTTGTCGTTGATGTTTTTGAAGTGATCAATGTCAATGCAAACGGCGCATACTTCGGTGCGGAATCGTGCGCAATAGCGCAATTCTTCTTCGAGCACCTGGGTGAGGTGGCGGCGGTTGTACAAGCCGGTCAGGGCGTCAGTAATGGTCAGGGTGCGCAGTTGTTCTTCGTTGGACTTATGGTCGCTGATATCCCAAACAAAGCCGCTCATGTGCTCTGGTGTGCCATCGCTGGCGAAACCGCAATCACCGATGCAGTGGATCCACTTGCTGTGTCCTGCTGAATGCAGTACGCGGAAGATGCTGTTAAGCATGGTGTGCTTGGTCAGGCAGTCGTTGATCTCGTTCCTGACACGGTTGCGGTCATCGGGATGGATGTACTCCAGAAATCGCTCAAGGGTAAAGTTGTTGCCGTTTCTGAGCAAAAATTCGCTGCGCTCCAGTCCGAGGATGTCGCATAGCTCGGCAGACCAGTTGACGGCGCAGCGCTGCAAATCCATGGACCACAGTCCCAGGCCGGCGGCGCGGATGGCAAAGGGCAGGGTGATGTGCTGGTTGTAGCAGCTGAACACGCTTGAATCAAAGGTGTTTTGCTGATTGAGTAGCTGACGTAGAGTCTGGTTTTCTTGCTGCAGAATGTCGATCCGTGTCTGCAGCTCTTCAAGTGTTTGCTGTGAGTTCATGGCTTTTCTTCTGTTATTTCCTTGCAGCCATGATTCGTCCTTGATACCACCACTCCATGGTCGCTCGTACCTTGGTCCTGATTACCGCTGGACCGAGGGGGGGAATTATATAGCAAAAAGCGCAGTAAAAAACCTGTTTTTAAGGGGGCATTGCCGTGACGGAGCTAAAAAAAGCCGGAAAATCCGGCTTTTTTTGTTAATTGCGGTTGTAACCCAGATTGGGCGCCAGCCACTGCTCGGTTTCCTCGACGCTGCGGCCAATGCGCTGGGCATAGTCGGCCACCTGGTCGCGGTTGATTTTGCCAACGGCAAAATAGCGCGCCTGCGGATGACCGTAGTAGAGGCCGCTGACGGCTGCGGTGGGCACCATGGCCTTGGCTTCGGTCAGCCAGATGCCGGTGTTGGCTTCGACCTGCATCAGATCCCAGATCAGGTCTTTTTCCAGGTGATCCGGGCAGGCAGGGTAGCCGGCGGCCGGGCGGATGCCTTGGTATTTTTCGTGGATCAGATAATCCAGGGTTTCTGCATCCGGCTTGGGCAGCGCAGGCTTCACGCAGCTGCAGCCGTTGCCATGCTCGGAACAGTCTTTGGTTTCATAGCCCCAGAATTCCTGACGCACGCGCAGGTGCATCAATTCGGCAAAGGCTTCGGCCAGACGATCGGCCAGGGCCTTGAGCAGGATGGCGTTGTAGACGTCTTGCTTGGCTTCAAACTCGGCGACCTTTTCGTCGCAGCCAATGCCGGTGGTGACAGCGAAGGCGCCCAGATAATCCTTGTGACCTTGGGGCGCAACGTAGTCGCTCAGGCAGTGGTTGGCCTTGCCCTCAGGCTTCTGCTGTTGCTGGCGCAGATTATGGAAGGTGGTCAGTACTTGGCGGCGTGATTCGTCGGCGTAGATTTCAATGTCATCGCCCACGCTGTTGGCCGGGTACAGGCCGACGATGCCCTTGGCGGTCAGCCATTTTTCACTGATGATTTGCTTGAGCATGGCCTTGGCGTCGGCGAACAGCTTGCGCGCCTCGTCGCCTTTTTCTGCGTCATCAAAAATATTGGGGTAGGAGCCTTTCAGTTCCCAGCTGTGGAAGAACGGCGTCCAGTCAATGTAGGAGGCGATTTCTGCCAGCGAGTAATCGTCGAAAACCTTGGTGCCGGTGAAACTTGGCGTAGTTGCGCGGTAGTTGTCCCAGTCGATGTCGGTTTTGTTGGTGCGTGCCTGTTCCAAGGTCAGCCATTCGATGGCTTTCTGACGTTTATTGAAGTTGTCACGCACTTCGTCGTAGTCGGCATTGAGCTCGGCGACAAACTTGTCGCGCAGTTCCGGTGAAATCAGACTTTGCGCCACGCCTACCGCGCGCGAGGCGTCCTTGACCCAGACGATGGGGTGATCATAGTGCGGATCGATTTTCACCGCGGTGTGCGCTTTGGACGTGGTCGCGCCGCCAATCATCACCGGCGTGGTCATGCCCAGGCGCTGCATTTCCTTGGCGATGTGGCTCATTTCCTCCAGCGAGGGCGTGATCAGGCCGGACAGGCCGATAACATCAACCTTGTGTTTCTGTGCTTCTTCCAGAATGGTGGCGGTGGGCACCATGACGCCGATGTCGATCACTTCGAAGTTGTTGCACTGCAGCACCACACCGACAATGTTTTTGCCGATGTCGTGCACGTCGCCTTTGACGGTGGCCATCAAAATCTTGCCGTTGTTTTCGCTGGCACCTTCAGCTTTTTCCGCTTCGATAAATGGGATCAAATGCGCGACGGCTTTTTTCATGACGCGCGCGGATTTGACCACTTGCGGCAGGAACATTTTGCCGGCACCAAACAGGTCGCCCACGGCGTTCATGCCGTCCATCAGCGGGCCTTCGATTACCTGAATGGGGCGTTCGAATGATAGGCGCGCTTCTTCGGTGTCTTCCACTACGAAGGTGTCGATGCCCTTGATCATGGCGTGCTCAATGCGTTTGCCTACGGGCAGGTTGCGCCACTCCAGATCTTCTTTTTTCGCCTGGGCGCCGTCACCTTTGTACTGGTCGGCGATTTCCAGCAGGCGATCGGTGGCATCAACACGGCGGTTGAGCACCACGTCTTCGACGCGTTCACGCAGTTCGGCAGGCAGGTCGTCATACACGGCCAATTGCGCGGCATTGACGATGCCCATGTCCATGCCGGCCTTGATGGCGTGATACAGGAACACCGAGTGAATTGCCTCGCGCACCGGGTTGTTGCCACGGAACGAGAATGACACGTTGGACACGCCGCCGCTGACCTTGGCGTAGGGCAGGTTCTGCTTGATCCAGCGCGTGGCTTCGATGAAGTCTACGGCGTAGTTGTTGTGTTCCTCAATGCCGGTGGCCACGGCAAAAATGTTCGGGTCGAAGATGATGTCTTCCGGCGGGAAGCCTACTTCCTTGACCAGAATGTCGTAGGAGTTTTTACAGATTTCGGTTTTGCGCGCAAAGGTATCGGCCTGACCTTTTTCATCGAAGGCCATGACCACGGCGGCCGCGCCATATTGGCGAATCAGCTTGGCGTGATGCACGAATTGTTCTTTGCCTTCTTTCAGCGAGATCGAGTTGACGATGCCTTTGCCTTGAATGCATTTGAGGCCAGCTTCGATGATTTCCCACTTGGAGGAGTCGATCATCACTGGCACTTTGCAGATGTCCGGCTCGGAGGCGATCAGGTTCAGGTAGTGAATCATCGCCGCCTTGCCGTCCAGCATCGCCTCGTCCATGTTGACGTCGATGATCTGCGCGCCGTTTTCCACCTGTTCGCGACAGACGTCCAGTGCCTTGTCGAACTGGCCTTCCAGAATCAGGCGTTTGAACACGGCCGAGCCGGTGACGTTGGCGCGTTCGCCGACGTTCACAAACAGGGAGTCTTCACCGATGTTGAACGGCTCCAGACCGGACAGGCGCTGTTCCACCGGGTTGCGGGGGATTTTGCGCGGCGCGATATCGGCAACGGTTTTGGCAATGGCGGCAATGAAGTCGGGCGAGGTGCCGCAGCAGCCGCCGATGATGTTCAGAAAGCCACTTTGTGCCCATTCCTTGATGTGGCCGGCCATGTTTTCCGGGGTGTCGTCATAGCCGCTGGGCGCCAGCGGGTTGGGCAGACCGGCATTGGGATGAGCGGACACGTAGCAATTGGCGACGCGTGACATTTCTGCTACGTACTGGCGCAGCTCTTCGGCGCCTAGGGCGCAGTTCAGGCCGATGGAAATGGGCTCGGCATGGGCCAGCGAGTTGTAAAACGCTTCGGTCACCTGGCCGGTCAGGGTACGACCGGAGGCATCGGTAATGGTGCCGGAAATCATGATGGGCAGGCTGGTGCCGCGTTCGGCAAACACGGCTTTGACGGCAAAGATCGCCGCTTTGGCGTTCAGCGTGTCGAAAATGGTTTCGATCAGGATGGTGTCGGCACCGCCGTCCATCAGGCCGCGCGTGGCTTCGCTGTAGTCGGCGACCAGTTGGTCAAACGTAACGTTGCGCGCCGCCGGGTCATTCACATCGGGGGAAATGGTGGCGGTCTTGTCCGTTGGGCCCAAAACACCGGCGACAAAGCGTGGCTTGTCCGGGGTGGTGTAGGCGTCACAGGCTTCGCGCGCCAGACGGGCGCCGGCGACGTTAAGTTCGTAGTTCAAGGATGCCAGACCATAGGCATGCAGCGTGGTGGCATTGGCACCGAAGGTGTTGGTTTCGATGATGTCGGCACCGGCGGCCAGATAGTCGCAGTGGATTTCCTTGATGACTTCCGGTTTGGTCAGCAGCAGCAGGTCGTTATTGCCCTTCAGATCCTGCGGCCAGTCGGCAAAACGGCTGCCACGGTAATCGGCCTCTGTCAGCTTGTAGCGCTGCACCATGGTGCCCATGGCACCGTCGAGGACAAGGATACGTTGTTTTAGGGCTTTTTCTAGCTGACTCATCGACCTGCAAATCCCGGAATAATCAAGATAAAGCGCGCATTTTAACACGCTTTAGCGGGATTCTTCAGGTTTCTGGCCTAGCACTGTTCCCAGGGTAGGCCCTCAAATCGCCAGCCGGCGATGCGTGAACGCTGGTGATCGTCGTTCAGCGGGCCTTCAAAGCCGCCGGAGATGTGGTAGATGTTGCGCAGGCCGCTGCTGAGCAGGCGTTCGCCGGCTTCGTGGGAGCGGCGGCCGCTGCGGCAGATCAGGATGCACATCGGCGGATTGGCTTCGCCTTCGTCGTTGGTGCCGCCCAGCATCACGCGACGTACATTGGCGGTGAAGTGAGGGTCAACAATCCAGTCGGGCTCGTCTATCCAGGGTACGCTGACTGCGCCTTTGGGGTGGCCGACGAACAGAAACTCCTGCGAGGAGCGGATGTCGATCAGTACCGCATTGGGGTTTTTTTTCAGGATGTTGAAGGCCTCGGTTGGGGCCAGTTCAATGACTTTGTCGCTCATGATGCACCGTTGTGAAAATCTGCGGCGAATGATACTCCGATACGCCGGCATCGGCAAAATCACAGGGACTGTGGTAAGCTCGCAGCGCCTATGAAAAAGTCTTCTTTTGCGCGTCGTTTGCGCCACGCCCTGCGTGAGCCGCTGGTGAAAATTCTGTTTTGGCTGCTGTGCCGTTTGCCGCTGTCGCTCAATCGACTGCTGGGAAGCGGACTGGGGCGTCTGGTGTATCGTTTTTCTGCCCATGGCCGGCATCTGGCCGAAGTCAATGTTCGGCTGTGTCTGCCTGAGTTGTCCGCAGTTCAGCAACAAACACTGCTGCGCGACAGTTTTGTCGAAGCGGGCAAGACGCTGTCCGAGCTGGGGCCGATGTGGGGCTGGCCGCTGGAGAGATTGCTGCCACTGGTGCGTGAAGTCGAAGGCAAGGAAACGCTGGACGCGGCCATTGCCCAGGGTAAAGGCGCGATCGTGCTGGCACCGCATCTGGGATCGTGGGAATTGCTGGGGCACTACATTGCTCACCACTATCCGATGACCAACATGTACCGTCCGCCGCAAATCAAGGCGCTGGAGCCAATGATGCTGGCCGGGCGGCAGCGCGCCGGAATGAAAATTGTGCCCACCGACCTGCAGGGGATTCGCGCCTTGCTCAAGGCGCTGCGCGATGGTGGCATTATCGGCATGTTGCCGGACCAGGACCCCGGTCCCGGCAATGGTCGGCTTGCGCCGTTGTTTGGTGTGCCGGCCAATACCATGACCTTGTTGTCGAAGATCGCCGGCAAGAGTGGCTCGCCGGTGTTCACCTGCTACGCCGAGCGCTTGCCCGGGGCGACGGGTTACAGGGTGGTGATTCGTCCGGCGCATGAGGACATCTACAGCACCGACGAGGACGTGGCGTTAGCTGCGCTCAATCGCGAGGTGGAGCAGGCCATCCGCGCCCTGCCTACGCAATACCAGTGGGCTTATCACCGATTTCGCGTCAGGCCGGAAGGCGAGGCGAGCATTTACTGACTTAGTGGTGTGTTCGGCTTGGTCAGCGTGGGCAGCTTGTCCAGATCAAAGGTGTTTTCTTCCAGCTTGCCGCCCATGATCGCCGGCTCAATTACCCGGCGCACCAGGTGCGGGCCGAACAACTCCATGAACCGATAGACGTACTGGCGCAGATAGCGGCCTTTACGCACCCCCAGTTTGGAAATACTGTCGTCAAACAAGTCGCTGACGTCCACCGAGCGCAACCCGGTATCGGTGCGCGGGTCGTAGGCCATGTTGCCGAGAATGCCTATGCCCAGTCCCAATTCCACGTAGTGCTTGATGACGTCACCGTCCACCGCTGACAGCACCACATTGGGTTTGAGGCGACGGATGGAAAATGCCTTGTTCATCGCGGTTCGGCCAGCGAAGGCGAAGTCGTAGGTGACAATCGGGTATTCGCTGATTTTTTGCAGCGTCAGGTTTTTCTCCGCCAGGATGGGATGGTTTAGCGGGGCGACGACGCAGCGGTTCCAGCGGTACACCGGCAGTACCAGCAGTTCGTCGTGTTCGCCCAGGGATTCGGTGGCAATGCCGATGTCGGCTTCGCCCCTGACCACCATGTTGGCAATCTCGGTGGGATTACTCTGGCGGATGCGCAGCTGTACCTTGGGGAATTCCTTGACGAACGCCGCAATGGTGCTGGGCAGGGCGTAGCGGGCCTGGGTATGGGTGGTGGCGATGGTCAGGGTGCCGCGATCCTCGTGTTTCAGATCCTCACTGACCTCGCGGATGGCGTCGACTTTCAGCAGGGCTTCCTCGGCCAGGCGCAGCACCTCGTGGCCGGCAGGGGTTAGCTCAATGATGCGCTTGCCGTGACGGACGAAAATCAGGCTGCCCAGCTCCTCCTCCAGCAGCCGGATTTGGGTGCTGACGCCGGGCTGGGTGGTATGCAGCTTGTCGGCGGCCTGAGAGATGTTGAAATCACATTTGGCGACGGTGCTGATGTATTGCAGCTGTTTTAATTTCATGTCCCTTATTCCAAAAACAGATATGTAAATCAATAATCATTATTTCTATTTATAAGCGCAAGCGACTAAAGTTGCAATACTCCCCAGCTCCAAGCCGGATGCTCCTGGCGGGGGAGTGTTGAAGCGTCCTCATGTTGGTGATCATGGAGGCAGCCACGCGGGGCGGATGGTCCCCCGCCGGGCAAGATGGATTTGCTGGTTCGCCCAGCCTTGCCTGGTTGATGCCACCGCCTTTTCCATGGTCACCAATATTTAAGGCGCGTTCGGGTCGGAATGCGGACGAATTAAGTTGGCCGCACAGCTTGCGGTGAGGAATGAATCGATGAAATTGAGTGTTGGAATCAGCGCCTATTTAAATAATTTTTCTCAGCCGCTGGCGGCAGATATAGGTCTGCACGGATTTATGAAACAGATGTACGGCAAGCTGGTACCGTTTTATCGCCTGCGCCTGGGTGGCGAATGCGCGGCCAACAATGCTGGCCTGACTTTGCTGGGGCCGGAAATTCCGGTGGTGCGCGCACGTGCCGCCATTGCCCGCATTGAACACACCTTCGAGGCGGACGCCGCCAGCGATGAGGCATTTACCGACTGGGTTTGCCGCAAGCAGTTACCATTTTTTACCGAACTGCTGGATGACTTTCTGCAGGTGTCGCCGTCAGACCTGACGGAGTTGTTGGCAGATTTTGCTGGCAAGCAGGATTTCGCCGCGATCATGCTGGATTCCATGGGGCGCGATGCCCAGCAAAATCCGATTGCCGCACTGCTGGACGAGGCGCGCAGTGAACAACAATTTCGCAATACCTTGCTGAGTGCGGGTGAGTTGTCGCAGGTGCTGGTATGCAATGAAAATGTGTTGGATCTGGTGGCCAAGGCGGCCATCCAGTCACGCGGTGGTGTGCGAGTCATCGAGGGCGGTTTGGCATTACCGCTGGCCAGAGCGCTGCCTGATCGCCGTGATTTGGTCAATGTCTTCACCCAGTTGCATCATCAGTTGCAGGGCGAAAAAACTCAACCGCAGTTGTTGGCGCTGAGTGAGCAGGTGGACCGCTGGGTGGATGAGGTTCGGGAGGCCAGTGCATTGCCTTTGGAGAAAGATTTTTCGGCGGATGTGGATTTGTCCGCAGATTCAGCGCCGGTGGCGTTTTTGAAATTAAAGCAGCGTTTGCTGAGCGGTAATGCTATTCAATCAGTGCGTTTGGCCAGTGTCGATGATGCGGCGATAATTGTGTCTGGTTTGAAAGCCATGGGTGTTGAGCTGGTTGTGCGTGAGCAGGCCCAGCACTCGCCGCAGCAGGTGTTGCTGGTGAGCAAGGATGGTTTGAAACTGTCCACAGATGCGCGGCATTAACACCTCCTCCCCTGTTTAAGTCCGCGCTATTTTAGGCTCATCAATGATGAGCCTTTTTTATTTCCCGTGCTGGATGCGTGGCCAGTATTGATCAAATTTGAATTGCGGACTGTGTTTTTGCACGTGGCATTGGGCGCATCGATCGCTGGCTTTCCAGTCGTGGTTGCTGGTTTTGGTTTGGCCGCCGCTGTTGACGTGTGCTTTGGCGGCGCCATGACAGTTTTCACACTGCACGTGCATCATGTCTTCGGTGAGCATGGGGTCGAGGAATCCGCCGGGTTTATCCAATCCCAGTACATGACAGCCGACGCAGTCCGGGTCGTAACCTTTTTCCACGTCCATCAGTTTGTAGTACGCCTCGGCATGTTTGGATTTTTGCCAGGTTTCGTATGCGCTGCGGTGGCAGCTTTGACAGGCTTGTGCGCCGGCAAACAGTTTGTCGCTGTCTTTCAGGTTTTTCTGTTTGGCAATTTTTGCTTTGAAAAATTCGGCAGCGGCATTGTTGTAGGCGACATACCAGTCGTGCATGCGCGGTGCATCGGCGATGGTGTTGGGCATGGCGATGACGTCATGCTTGAAACTGAGAACGCGGCCATTGCTGATTTGTAATTCCAGTCGACCCAGGCGCATACCGCGTGAACCCGGTTGCAGCACGATGGTGTCGCCGATTTTTTGTGGCTCGCCGTAGATTTCGTAATTGGCCTTGATGATCAACAGATCAATCAGCGCCAGTGGCAGAATTTTTTTCGCCTCGTCCAGCGTCAGTGTGCTGGCAACCAGGGTGAGCTGCTGTTGCTGGCGTGCTTGCTGTAGCTGTTGGCTCAATCGGTTGATTGCCGCGCTGCTGGCATCGACCGGCGTGTTGTCTACCGTACTGTGCTCGGCTGGACTCATCCACTGGAAAAAACGCAGACTGGTATCGCCTTTGCGAATATCGCGAAATGCAGGGATGTCACTGATTTGGCTGTTGCTGACAGTCCAGGGCAATTTGGCTTGTTGCATAAACGGCGCGCCGAATGCCAGGTCGTTGTGCTGTACGCCGATTGCGTCATAGTTCAGTGCGGCAAAGCCTTTGAAAATGTATTCGCTTTTATTTTTGTCTTGCGGCGCTTCGTTGACTATCAGGCCGCCAGCGGACAGCAGAAAAAATGGCGAATTTTTTTCGCGTAATTCGTCGAGGACGGTGACGCGACGCAGGATGCCGCCAAAGTTGCCGGTTTCGGAGCAACCACACGGCTCAAGTTCGCCATCAAGATTGCCCGAATAAATGACGGTGGCGGTTTGTGCCTGGGCAGTGGCGGCAGCCCAGAAAAACAGCAGGCCGGTAATGAGCCTGAAAGCGATTTTCATGGGCTGCTCCTCGCGATTATTCTCTGCCTAACCAGTCCTGCGGCTTGAGGTAGGTGTCATACAGTTCGGCTTCGGCGGTGCCAGGAGTGGGGCTCCAGTTGTAGCGCCATTTCACCAGCGGTGGCAGTGACATCAGGATGGATTCGGTGCGACCACCGGTTTGCAGGCCGAAAATCGTGCCACGGTCATACACCAGATTGAATTCCACATAGCGGCCACGGCGGTACAACTGGAAATCACGTTCGTGCTCGCCAAAAGCGTCGTTTTTGCGACGATTCACAATCGGACGATAGGCTTTGATGTAGTGATCGCCGACGCTGCGCATGAAGGCAAAACTTTGCTCAAAGCCTTCCTCGTTCAGGTCATCGAAAAATAAACCTCCAACGCCGCGAGTTTCGCCGCGGTGTTTCAGATAAAAATACTCGTCACACCATTTTTTGTACTTGTCGTAGACATCGCCACCAAACGGATCACAGGCGGCCTTGGCGGTTTGATGCCAGGAAACCACGTCTTCGCGCACTGGATAGTAGGGCGTCAAATCAAAGCCGCCGCCAAACCACCAGATGGGATCTTCGCCGTCTTTTTCAGCGATGAAAAAACGCACGTTGGCGTGCGAGGTGGGAATGCGCGGATTTTTTGGGTGAATCACCAGCGACACGCCCATAGCCTGAAAGCTGCGACCCGTCAGTTCGGGGCGATGCGCCGTGGCTGAGGGGGGCAGGTTGCTGCCGGAAACGTGGGAAAAATTCACACCACCTTGTTCAAACACTTTGCCGTCGGTCAGTACGCGGGTGCGGCCACCGCCGCCCAGGCCGGTAGTGCGGCTCCAGTTGTCTTCGAAAAATTTGCCGCCGCCGTCTTCGGCCTCCAGTTGGGCGCAGATGTCATCCTGCAGGGCGAGCAGATAATTTTTGACTTGTTCGATGTCGGGAAGGCTCATTTTAGTCCTCAAATTTTTCTGTAATTATTATTCGTGGTGCGAAAGGGTACACAACTTTGGCGATGACTTCGATCCTGTACAAGAAACTTTATCCGTAGGGTGTACCCCGAGGGCATAAACGCTGCGCGCACCAGAGCACAAGTTTTGGTAAAAACACTGCTCTGAGTATTGTTCCTACCTATGTTTAAAGTTGCAGCCAAGGTTAGTGTTCATTTTTCTTATGTTGCTCTGGTGCGCGTGGCGCACCCTACGTTTTACATCCTTAATATTTTTCCGGTCAGCGCGTCGCGGATCTGGCTGGGTTTGGCTTTTCTGTTGACCTCGCCGTGGATGACCAAATCCACCAGTCCGCCCAGCTGTTTTTCCACTTGCAGTGCACAGCGCGCAGGCGTCAGGCCGCTGAGATTGGCACTGGTGGAGACTATCGGACCCCCGAATGCGCGGCAGAGTTCAGCCGCCACCGGATGCGCGGTGACACGCACCGCCACGCCTTCGTGAGCGCCAGTGATCCACTCGGGCAAATCGTCGTTGGCCGGCAAAATCCAGGTGTGGGGGCCGGGCCAGCTGGGCTGGATGCGGGCCATGACCTGGGCATCGACCGGGCGCAGCCAGGGTGACAACTGGTTGAAGTCGGCGGCGATCAGGATCAGGCCCTTTTCCAGTGGGCGCCGTTTGACTTCCAGCAGGTTGAGCACGGCGGCTTCGTCAAACGGATCGCAGCCCAGACCGAAGACGGCCTCGGTGGGATAGGCGATCAGACCGCCGTCACGGAGTACCTGAGCGGCGATGCGAGCTTGGAACGGTGCGAGGGACATCGCGTCAGACCTGTTTGCGAGCTGGGTTGAAACCGGTTGTTGAGCGGTAGCTCAGGCGAGGGTTTCGTGGTTGAGGAATTGCCATGGGGACTTTCTAATTCCTGTTGAAATTGTTGTATCAAAACGATGGAGCATTCTCCCATAAGGAAGCTGGCAGGGCAAAAATCGTTGTGCGGATTGCAAATTCGATCGAGTGGGGGAGGGGCGGACGCCGCTAATGGCGTCCGCAGGAAAATCAAGCAGTGCGATGTTTGCGGCCTAGACCCATGCCAGCCAGTCCAAGTGTGAGCAGGAGCAGTGCTGTTGGCGCTGGAACCTCTCTGCTGACGTCGCAGGCGGCCAGATTGCCGCAAATCACGCCACCGCCACCCTGGCCACCGCCGGTTTCCGGATAGGATGCTCCCGCTGTGCCTTCCAGTGTGGTGTAAAACAGTAGCGTTCCTGACTTGTTGGCGTGGAAGCTGATGTCGGTATTGGGCCACAGCAGGGAGTATGTCTCCAGTGATTGCTTGTCACCTTGTTGGGCAGTAACTTCGTGGCTGACTTTGAGTAGAGAAACCGCTTCTGAACCCAGTTCGTACCACGCTATCTCGAAGGTGAATCTGGCAGCAGCCAATTCGCCAGTCAGATCGGTGAGTGCGTCGACGCGCGAAAACTGCTTGGCGAAGTTAATGTTGATAGTTCCGCCACCCATGTCCTCGCCGTAATTTCCAAAAACGATGTCCATGAAGGAGTGGCCTTGATACCACGCCATGGAATTTCCATTTGCGGAGCCATCGCCGGCCACGCCAAACAATGCCAGTGTGCTGGTGAAGCTTCCGTCCGTGTGGGCGCTCTGGCTGCCATTGGTGAATTCGGTGTGAGTACCGTTGCCAGCCATTGCAGGGGTGAGGGTGGTGTTGCTGTTGTAGATACTGGTGCCTACTCCGGTGTCGGAGCTCGCCGTGACATCGGCATCGAGTTCTCCCCAGATTGAGTAGCTGGCCGTCGCCATGGCAGGCAGTGCTGTTAGTGTCATGACGCTGCCTAGGAGGGCAGGCGCCAGTGAGCGGATTACTGTTGTGATTTTGTGCATGGTTGTTCTCCTGAAAAACATCATTGTTCCGGGAGAATGAAAATTCCCTCGGCTATGCGGGGAATTTTACCGCTGGCGATTTGCAGCGAATATCACCCGCAGGGGGGATGCTGCGGATCAGAAAGTGTGGGTGGAGTGAGTGAGAAGTTGCTTGAGTAGTTCTTCGCGATTGCTGACGTGAAGCCGCAAATAAAGCTGGCGCACATGAGTGGTGATGGTGTGAGGGCTTTGGCCGAGCCTACGGGCGATTTCTTCGCGTCCCAATCCTTGGGTTAGCAACAGGCCAATTTCTTTCTGTTTGCTGCTGAGAGGGCTTTCCTGTAGTCGCTGCCAGAGTCGCAGGGGTAGCGGCAGGTGATGTTGCACCTGGATGGAGATCATCGGCTTGCTTTCAGGCGCAGGGTTGCTGCGCAGCCAAGTGGCACGTAGGGTGAAGTGTCCCCAGAGGGTGCGCAGGCGCAGGGCAGGCGGGGCAGGTTTCTCTTCCGGGTGGTTCAGTTTGCGCAGCAGCTGTGCCACGATTTCCTCAAATTTCGGTGTTGCGTTGTGACCGGTGCGTAGCGGTACCTTGATCATGTGGTTGAGAAACTGTTGGCCTTCCGCATCGCAGTATTCGACGCCGGCGCTGGGAGTGACCACGATCTGGCCAAACTCGCCATCGGTGAGCTGGTCATAGCCGGGATGGCTGTTGTCAGCACTGACCGCGTGGCTGATCAGCGGGAGTAGCTGCTGGATCAGGGATAGCTCATTCTCGCTAAAGTCCGGGTCTTGTCGGGAGCGGCAGAAGTGGAACAGTCCCGTGGCGCGCTGGCCGTCATGGGTGGCAGCGCGGGTGAAGTGGTAAATGCCGATTGGGCGGTGGACCTCATCGTAGGCAGAGGAGTTGTGGTAGCGCCGGGCATAGCGCTGACTGTAGTTGATGACGGACTCGGTACCGCTCAGGAAATCGCGGGTGGTAGGACCGTATTCGGCCTCGGTGCCATTGATGACGACGTCGAGGCAGCGCTGCTGCAGTTCGAGCGGAAAGTCGGCTCCGGTGTGGTAATAATCGACGGTGTTTCCGTTGCCATTGGTCCACTGGAAACTGACCATAATGGTTGGAATATTGTTCTCGACCTCGCGGATGAGATGGGGCATCAGCTCCCGTGAGTTGACGCCCAGACAGCAGAGTTGGTGAAAATCCTTGATGAAACGCGCATTGCTCATCGTTGTCCCTGGCCGGCGGCGATATGAGTGCAGGGTGTATTTTAACCCTGCTCAATGTGCTGTTTCTAGCCGGGGAGCGGAGAAGAGTTACTTACCCTTCTCGCGGTCGATGGCGCGATAGCCGATGTCGCGGCGCATCAACAGACCCTTCCAGCGGATCTTGTCGGCCAGCTGGTAGGCTTTGCGCTGGGCTTCACCAACGCTGTTGCCCAGTGCGGTGGCGCACAGTACGCGACCACCGGCGGTGACCACTTCGCCGTTTTGGCTGGTGGTGCCGGCGTGGAAAATTTTGGCATCGGCGGTATCGGCACCATCCAGGCCGCTGATGACGTCGCCTTTGGCGTAGTCGCCGGGGTAGCCGCCAGCGGCCAGCACCACGCCCAGCGCAGCACGGGAATCCCAGTTGGCGGTGGCGCTGTCCAGTTTGCCGTCCAGTGCCTGGTTGCACAGGGCGACCAGATCCGATTGCAGGCGCATCATGATCGGCTGGGTTTCGGGATCGCCGAAACGGCAGTTGTACTCGATGACCTTGGGCGCGCCGCTGGCGTCTATCATCAGGCCGGCGTAGAGAAAACCGGTGTAGGGATTGCCTTCGGCGGCCATGCCGCGCACGGTGGGCATGATGACTTCGTGCATGACGCGGTCGTGCACCTCAGCGGTGACCACGGGTGCAGGGGAATAGGCTCCCATGCCGCCGGTGTTGGGGCCGGTGTCGCCGTCGCCGACGCGTTTGTGATCCTGGCTGGTGGCCATGGGCAGGACGTTTTTGCCGTCGACCATGACGATGAAGCTGGCCTCCTCGCCGTCGAGGAATTCCTCGATCACCACGCGTGAGCCGGCGTTGCCAAAGGCGTTGCCGGACAGCATGTCGCGGATGGCCTCTTCGGCTTCGCCCAGGGTCATGGCGACGATCACGCCTTTGCCGGCGGCCAGACCGTCAGCCTTGACGACAATGGGAGCGCCCATTTTGCGCACATAGGCGATGGCTGGTTCGATTTCGGTGAAATTCTGGTAGGCGGCGGTGGGAATGTTGTGTCGCGCCAGAAAATCTTTGGTGAACGCCTTGGAGCCTTCCAGCTGGGCGGCACCCTTGGTGGGGCCGAAGCAGCGCAGGCCGGCGGCGCGGAAGGCATCGACTACGCCGATGACCAGTGGTGCCTCAGGACCGATGATGGTCAGGGCGATGGCGTTGTCACGGGCGAAGGCGACCAGTTTGTCGATGTCGGTTACACCGATGGCGAGGTTCTCCAGTTTGGGTTCGCGGGCAGTGCCGGCATTGCCGGGGGCGACAAAAACTTTGCTTACTTCGGGGGATTGTGCGGCTTTCCACGCCAGGGCGTGTTCGCGACCACCGCTGCCAACGACCAGTATTTTCATGACAACTTCGCTCTCTATGCTTGTTCGGTGTAAAGAATGGGTCGAATGATACCGGAAAACCGCCGGGATGTCCCCCGGCTGGACTGGGCGGTAATTTCACTGAAAATCAAGCGGGTATGCCGCTTGTCGAGGTGGATTGGTTGAAAAAACAGCGGCCTGTTGCCGATAGTTGAGGGTGAGTCCTCGCTTTTTGGAGAAAGCCTGATGAGCAAATGGTTGGAAGGGGAGAAAAAATCCGGTTTGGCCCCCACCGGTCCGCAGATCAAGAAAGACCCGATGTATATGTTGCTGCGTGAGGGAAAGATTCAGGATTTCAATAAGTTGAGGTCAATGGGGAAAGCCTGTGATCTTACCAACTGCGATTTTCGCGGTATGGATTTACAGGGTATGATCGCGACCGGCCTGGATTTTTCCGGCAGCTATTTTCGTTTGGCGGATCTGCGCGGAATCGATTTTACCAAAGCGATCATGGAAGGATGTAGCGTGCACGAGGCGAAAATTTCCGGCGCGTATTTCCCCAAGGAATTGAGCTCGGATGAAATCACCATGTCGCTGATTCGCGGTACGCGGATGCGCTACGGCTGCTAGACGTTAGCAGCTGGCCGGTTCTGCCAGGAACTGGCGCCAGTCAAAATTGGCATCGGCGACTGCCAGGAAATCGGGATTGAGCAGCGTTTCGCGGGTGTTGTAGCGCAACGGCTGCAAATTCATGTCGGTGAGCTGGCCACCAGCTTCTTCGACGATGATTTGCGCAGCGGCGGTGTCCCATTCCGAGGTGGGGCCAATGCGGGGGTAAATGTCAGCCTTGCCTTCGGCAATCAGGCAGCTTTTGAGCGCGCTGCCCATGGTTAGCAGTTGGTAGTCGGGTAGGCGGCTCAGAAATTCCAGGGTGCGACGATCGCGGCGGGAGCGGCTGCTGGTGGTAACGACCAGTTGCTTGGGTTGTAGCTGGCGGCCATAAATGCGTTCCGCCGGTTGGTCGCGTTTCTGCCGGTAGGCGCCCAGTCCCTTTTGGGCATAGTAAAACGTACCGCTGACCGGGGCGTAAACCAGGCCAAAGACCGGGCGGTTTTTTTCCACCAGCGCAACATTCACTGAAAATTCGCCGGTTTTACGGATAAATTCCAAAGTTCCATCCAGTGGGTCAATGAGCCAGTAGCGTTTCCACTGGCGGCGGGTGGACAGCGGAATCAGTGGTGATTCTTCCGACAAAATCGGCAGTTGTGGTGCCAGGTCGTGCAGGGTGCTGACCAGCAGCTGATGGGCAATTAGATCGGCGTCGGTGACCGGGGTGGTGTCTTGCTTGTGGGAAATTTCATACGGACCTTGATAAACTTCCAGAATGGCCTCGCCCGCCTGTCGGGTGATCTGCATCAGGGCAGTGAGCAAGGTTTGCTGAATCATGGACGGGGCCTCATCAGGTCGCGGGCCATGAACAGGGCTGCGATGCTGCGCGCTTCGGTGCATTCCGGGTGTTGCAGCAGCTCGTGAAGGTTCTCCAGCGACCACGGCACGACATCAATGTCTTCTGGCTCGTCGCCGTCCATGCGTTGCGGAAACAGGTCGGTGGCCAGCACGATATGGGTTTCGTGGTTGAGGTAGCTGGGGGCGATGCTGAAACTCTTGATGTGCAGGAGTTGACGAGCACCGTAGCCCACTTCTTCCATGATCTCGCGGTTGGCGGCCTCGAGGATGGATTCGCCCTGTTCCAGTCGGCCCTTGGGCAGGGCCAGCTCATAGCGCTGCACGCCGGCGGCGTATTCGCGGATCAATAGCACAGTGTTGTCATCTAGCATGGGAACTACCAAAACTGCTCCTTTGCTGTTGCTGCACAGGCGTTCAAACTGGACTTCCACGCCATTGCTGAATTGGAGATCCAGCGTTTGAATATGAAAAAGTCGCGATCGAGCAATCGTCTGTTCGCGCAAAATTTTGGGTGCTAGACGTGCCATAGGCGGTTTCCTGTGGTTAGAACGGGCGAACGACAACCAGGATGATTATGCCGAACAGCAGTAGCACCGGAAATTCGTTGAACCAGCGATAAAACACATGGCCACGACGATTGGTTCCTTTACGGAACGAAACCATGATTTTGTAGCAGTATGCGTGGTAGCCAATCAGCAGAAATATCAGGGTTAATTTGGCGTGCAGCCAGCCCGAGCCGCTGGCCAGTGCAGCGCCGTAACTGACGAGCATCCAAGTGCCCAGTAGGGCGGTGAGAACAGCACCCATGGTCATGATGGCAAACAGCTTGCGCTCCATCACCAGATAACGCTGATGCATATCCTCTGAGGTGTTTTCCATGGCGTGGTAGACAAACAGGCGCGGCAGATAGAACAGACCGGCAAACCAAGTGACCATGAACGCGACGTGAAAGGCCTTGACCCAAATCATGCAAAACTCCGTATGGCGCGAAAGGCGCGGTTGGGTCCCGGATCGGGACGGCTGTCTAGAATAGCACAGGTGAGGGGTGGGGCCGAAGCGTACCCACCAACAGGGGATAGTGCGGGCGGCTTTCCTGTGGTAGAAAGCCCCCTGAATTTTTGTTGGGAAGTGGCGCGCAATGGTGGTGTGTGGTGGCTGAGGTGGATTTGAACGAGATTTTGCTCGAATGGGGGCTGTGGGGATTGTTTCTCAGCGCCTTCATGTCCTCAACCCTGGCGCCAGGCGGCTCAGAGTTGGTGTTGGCCTATCTGCAGCACCAGGAGCTGCACTCAACGTGGGCACTGTGGCTGGTGGCAACATCGGCTAATACCTTGGGCGGTTGGACCTCCTGGTGGGTGGGCTGGTGGCTGGCGCGGCGTTTTCCCTGGCGTCGTCTGGAGCGGCCGGCATATCAGACGGCGCTGACGCGGGTGCGCCGCTGGGGGAGTCCGGTGCTGCTGCTGTCGTGGGTGCCGATCATCGGTGATCCGCTGTGCGTGGTTGCTGGCTGGTTGCGGCTCAATGTCTGGGCATGTTTGCTGTTCATCGCGATTGGCAAAGGCGCGCGCTATGCCCTTGTTCTTGCTATAATGTGAGCTCATGTCGAAAAAAGTACTCCGCCTTCCTCTCAATCAACGTGGTCGCGACTATGTGGTCGGCGATATCCATGGTTATTTCAGTCTGCTGGAAGTCTTGCTGGATCATGCCGGGTTCGATTCTCGGGTCGATCGGCTGATTTGCGTCGGCGATTTGATCGACCGTGGCCCGGAAAGCGAAAAGGCGATTGAGTATCTCCAGCAGCCCTGGCTGTACACGGTCAAGGGCAATCACGAAGAATTGTTGATGCGTGCCGCCGGGCCATTTCGCTCGGTAGACGGCAGTTTTGATCTGTGGATGCGTGTCGGCGGCGAATGGGCGCTGGACGCGGATTCTCGCCTGCTGGATCGCATGCGGGCGCTGGTTGATCCGCTGCCCCTGGCCATTGAGGTGGAAACGCCACGAGGCCGGATCGGGGTGGTGCATGCCGACGTGCCGCAGGGAATGAGCTGGGATGAGTTGCTGGTTGGGCTGGAGCAGGACAAACTCAAATCCGAGCAAATGCGCGAGCTGCTTTGGTCGCGGGATCGCTACAAGCGCATGAAAAGCGGTGAGCTGGCACCGACCTCGCCACAGGCTGTGGTGACCGGGGTGTATCGCGTGTTTGTCGGCCATAGTATTGTGCCCGGCATCAGTCAGATGGGTAACGTTTGTTTTATCGATACCGGCGTTTCCTGGGAAGGCTCACTGAGCCTGATAAACCTGCACACAGAACAGGTGTTTAGCATTCCGGTAAAAGCCTGAAACGGCGCGCTTTCCGTGCTACAATGGCATCCTTTTTTTACGCTGCCAAGGTTTGATTTTTGCCCATGCGCATTCGCGAAATTCCCTACAATTACACCTCATTTTCCGACCGAGAAATCGTCATTCGCTTTTTGGGCGAGGACATGTGGCGCGTGCTCAACGAGCTGCGCGGCACCCGTCGCACCGGTCGATCGGCACGCATGCTGTTCGAGGTGTTGGGGGATATGTGGGTTATCACGCGCAATCCTTACATCCAGGACGACCTGCTGGAAAACGAAAGCCGCAATAAGGCGCTGGTCGGTGCATTGCACCATCGTCTGGACCAGATCGACTTGCGCGCCAACGAAAATGAACTGACGCGCAAACTGGTCGGTGCGGCGCGCTTGGCAGTGACTGAATTTGAAGCCTGGTTTGCGCGGCAGATGGTGCTGCGCGCCGAGGCCAGCAAGCGGCTGGGGCGCATCACCCGCAAGGACAATATCGATTTTGGTGGTTTGGCGCGCGTATCTCATGTGACCGACGCGACCGACTGGCGGGTGGAATTCCCGTTTGTGGTCATTACGCCGGACAGCGAAGAAGAAATGGCGCTGGTGGTCAAAGAGTGTATTGCGCTGGGGCTGACCGTGATTCCTCGCGGCGGCGGTACCGGCTACACCGGCGGTGCGATTCCGCTGGTGTCCGAATCGGCGGTGGTTAATACCGAAAAGCTGGAAGGTCTGGGCAAGGTCGAGACGCGTCGTCTGGAAGGCGTGGATCGCGACGTTGCTACGGTGCGTGCTGAAGCCGGTGTAGTGACACGACGCGTGGCCGAGGTCGCCGAAGCGGCGGGTTGTGTGTTTGCGGTCGATCCTACTTCGCAGGATGCGTCCACCATTGGCGGCAACATCGCGATGAATGCCGGCGGCAAAAAAGCCGTGCTGTGGGGTACGGCGCTGGACAATCTGGTTTCCTGGCGGATGGTGACGCCCGATGCCGAGTGGCTGGAGGTCGAGCGCATCAATCACAACCTGGGCAAGATTCACGATCAGGCGCAGGTGACGTTCCGTATTACCCGCTATCAGGCTGATGGCAAAACGCGTAAAGGCGAACCGGAAATTCTGCAAATGCCGGGTCAGGCATTCCGCAAACTGGGTCTGGGCAAAGATGTTACCGACAAATTCCTCGGTGGTTTGCCTGGCGTGCAAAAAGAAGGCTGTGACGGTTTGATTACCTCCGGTGTGTTTGTGCTGCACCGTATGCCCAATTTTACCCAAACCGTCTGCATGGAATTTTTTGGCTACGACGTTGGCAATGCCGTACCGGCGATAGTTGAAATTAACGATTATTTGCAAAAGCATCCCACGGTTGTGTTGGCCGGTCTGGAACACTTGGACGAGCGTTACGTCAAGGCAGTGAAATACGCCACCAAGGCAGCGCGTCGCGAACAGCCCAAGATGGTGTTGATTGCGGATATCTCCGGCGATGTTGAAGCCGATGTGGCCGAGGCTGTGGCGCACGTGGTGGCGATGATTCAGCGCCGCGATGGTGAGGGCTTTGTCGCCATCAGTCCGGAGGCACGGCGTCGTTTCTGGCTGGATCGCAGTCGTACCGCAGCCATTGCTGCGCACACCAATGCGTTCAAGATTAACGAAGACGTGGTGATTCCACTGTCGCGACTGGCAGAATATTCTCGCGGTATTGAGCGCATCAATATCGTCCAGTCTATTCGCAATAAAATTAAAATTCTCGATGCGGTGTTTGGCTTCATCGACGAGGATTGGCAGGAGCTGCTGCGCAAGAACAAGGAATATCTGGCCAGCGCCGAAAGCGATGTGATTCTGGAGCAGAAAAAAATCGCCGCCAAAGCGCGCATGACCGAAGTGCGCAATCGCTGGCAGACGTTTTTGGAAAAACTGGATGCACCAGCGCGAGATCATTTGCCGCATTTGTCAGAGCGTACCCAGCAGGCAATGCGCGAGGGTGATACGCTGCTTGATCTGCTGTTGCGTCGTGATTTGCGCGTGTCCTATCGCAACAGTATTGAATCGCCGCTCAAGGAAATTTTTGCCGGTCGAGAGCAGGAATTGGTGCGGGCGAAATTTGACGAAATTCATCAGCAGATTCGCACCAGTCGCCTGTTTGTGGCCACCCACATGCATGCGGGCGATGGCAATGTGCACACCAATATTCCGGTGCATTCCAACGATTACGAAATGCTGCAAACCGCCGATCATGTGGTCGATGAAATCATGGCGCTGGCAACGTCGCTTGATGGCGTGATTTCCGGCGAGCATGGTATTGGGATCACCAAAATTCAGTACATGGACGATAAAAGTCTGGATGCGTTCGCCAGTTACAAAGCCAAGGTTGATCCGAAAGGACATTTCAACAAAGGCAAGTTGATGCGCGGCGCGGATCTGGCCAATGCCTATACGCCATCGCTGCGCTTAGTTCAGCAAGAAGCGCTGATTCTGGAAGAAAGCGAACTGGGCGCGCTCAATGATGATATTCGTCATTGTTTGCGTTGTGGCAAGTGTAAGCCGGTGTGTACCACGCACGTGCCGCGCGCCAATCTGTTGTATTCGCCACGCAATAAAATTCTGGCCACGGGCTTGATCATCGAAGCGTTTTTGTACGAAGAACAAACGCGTCGCGGTATTTCCCTGCGTCACTTTGACGAAGCCAATGATGTGGCCGATCACTGCACCGTGTGTCATCGCTGTGTGACGCCATGTCCGGTCAATATCGATTTTGGTGATGTGACGGTACGGCTGCGTAATATTTTGAATAATCGCGGTCAGAAGTCGAAGAATCTTGGCTCGGCACTGGCGATGAGTTACCTGAACGTGACTGACCCGACCGCGGTTCGTATCATGCGCAAAGGTATGATTGAGTGGGGAGCCAAAGGGCAACGACTGGCGCATTCGGTGTTGAAAACCACCGGCATGCTCAAGCAAAACAAGCGTCCGGAAGGCACCACTGGCAAGACGCCATTGCCAGCACAGGTTATCAACTTCTTCAAAAAACCGATGCCGGCAAATATTCCGTCGCAAACCATGCGCGGTTTGCTGGAAGTGGAAGACAGCAAAACGGTGCCAATTCTGCGCGATCCAGCGAAGGTCACCGATGACAGTGATGCGGTGTTTTATTTCCCCGGCTGCGGTTCGGAGCGTCTGTTCAGTCAGGTCGGCTTGGCGACGCTAGCGATGTTGTACGAGGTTGGTGCGCAGACGGTATTGCCGCCGGGCTATTTGTGCTGCGGTTATCCGCAATCTTCTGGTGGCGACGATGCCAAAGGTCGACAGATCAGTACGGAAAATCGCGTGCTGTTCCATCGTGTCGCCAATACGCTGAATTATCTGGACATCAAAACAGTAATTGTTTCCTGCGGTACCTGCATGGATCAGTTGCTGAAATACGAATTTGAAAAAATATTCCCTGGCTGTCGTTTGCTGGACATTCACGAATACTTGATGGAAAAGGGTGTGAAACTCGACGGTGTTGCCGGTGTGCAGTACATGTATCACGAGCCCTGTCACACGCCGATGAAAACCCATAATTCAATTACCGTGGCGCAGAACCTGCTGGGCAACAAGGTAAGTTTGAATGACCGCTGCTGCGGTGAAGCCGGTACTTTCGCAACTGCCCGTCCGGATATTGCCGCCCAGGTTCGGTTCCGTAAGCAGGAAGAACTGATCAAAGGGGTTGAGCAGTTGACCGGCGAGAGCAAGGCCAAAAAAGGCAATGTAAAACTGCTGACCTCGTGTCCGGCTTGTGTGCAGGGCCTGTCGCGCTATCAGAACGATACCGGCATGGAAACCGATTACATTGTTGTAGAGCTGGCGAACAAACTGCTCGGCGATAATTGGCAGCCGCAATTTGTTTCAAAAGTGAAAAAAGATGGCATCGAAAAGGTGCTTTTGTAGTAGATATTGATTTTTGGCCATGCTTCGCGCCGCCTGATCCGTTGGGGGGCGACGTTTGTTGGTATGCTTGTCTAAGAGGAATAGGCTGATACCCTTCGGGGAGAAAGAGGCGCTCAGCGCATGGATTTGTACATAAACGATTGTGAAGTGGATGTTGATGCCAGCGAACAGATAATCAAGGTGACTTGGGGCGCAGAGCTGAGTTTTGATTTGGCGTGCAGCTTTATTCTTTCGTTTAATCTTCACAAAATCTACCCAAGCTTTGGTGTGCTGCTCGATTTTCGCCAGGTAAGGATGATGAGCGTACTTATTCATGATTTGATGCGTTTGTCGGAAGTGGCTGCCAAGGTGTTTGATGCACAGGACAGCTCCCGTCCCACGGCGTTTTTGGTGGCTGACACGATGCAACAAGAGCGAGCCACTCAGTACATCGAGTTGCGGCGTACCATTTCACCGTTGGACCTGCAATTTGCCTGTTTTAGAGATAGTGCCGAGGCTGTTAACTGGCTACGCGCTTGCCGATAAATGACTGCATGATGGATTCTCTTCTTTGTTGTCCGCTGGATGGACAACCTCTTGTTTTGCAAAACAACCAGTGGTGTTGTCCGCAGGGACATAGTTTTGATGTGGCCCGGCAGGGTTATGTGCATTTGCTGCCGGTTCAGGAAAAACGCAGCCTGGATCCCGGTGACAGTAAGGAAATGGTGGCTGCCCGGCGGGCGTTTTTAGATGCGGGCTTTTACCAACCCCTGGCGCAAAAAATCACCGAAATGGTTGTGCCGTGTTTGTCGACAGGGTCGCGCTTGCTGGATGCAGGGTGTGGTGAGGGTTACTACCTCGATTTTGTTGCAAAGCACACAGGCTTTGATCTGGTCTGTGTGGGCAATGATATTTCCAAACATGCCATCATCAAAGCATGTCAACGCAATCGATCACCGTTATGGTTGGTCGCCAGTAATCGAAAACTGCCGCTGCAGCCGGCATCCATGGATATGGTGATGTGTCTTTTTGGTTTTCCGGTGTATGCGGAGTTTTTGCGATTGCTTCGCCAGGATGGATGCTTGCTGATGGTTGATCCTGCTGAAAATCATTTGGCGGAGTTACGTCAGATCATTTATCCCGAAGTGAAGTTAAAGCAGGATAAGTTGGTGGATGCGGCAACGCAGGTGGGATTTTGCTTGGTGGATGATCAGCAGCTGACATACGTGATTGATAGTTTGTCGCAGGAGCAACTCTATGCACTGCTGTTAATGACGCCACATTTTTTTAAAATTACTGAAGATCGCCGGCAACAGGCATTGCAATCGCAGAATCTGAGTTTGACGGTAGATGTGCGATTCCGGCTGTTCAGGAAATAGGTTTTTGTTGCGACGATTGTGCGTGCCTGTTTAGAAGTGAGCTGCTTTTAGTGGGGAGTCTTATCCAGAAGCAGCTGCCTTTGCCTAAGGTGCTTTCAAAACCGATTCTACCACTCATTTTTTCGATGAGCTGTTTGCTCAGCATTAATCCAAGACCATTGCCTTCGATGCCGGAATATTCAGCCCCCGCGCGCTGGAATGGTTGGAATATTTTGTTTTGCATCTCGTTGGGAATGCCCATGCCGTTATCACGAACGCTGATTTCTACGGTGTCATCGTTGAGTAGGCGTTCGGAAACCCATATTTTGCCACCTTCGTTATTGAATTTTGTAGCGTTGCTGAGCAGGTTGACCAAAACTTGTACGACGCGCTGTTTGTCGACCAGGAAATAAAAGTCGTCGACTTGTGGTTGGTAAATTAATTCCAGCTTTTTATTCTTGATAACATTTTCAGTTAAGTTGATGGCTGATCTTATTAGTTGATGAAGCTTCTCGGGCTGTTCGTTGAGCAAAAAACGGTTTTGCTCTATGCGCGAAATATCTAAAACTTCATTGATTAAACCGAGCAGGTGCTGTCCTGCATTGCTAATGTCGCCAATGTATTCTTGCTGTTGGTTGGTCAGGTTGTCGTCAAATTGCAGCAGTTGCGATAAGCCAATGACGGCGTTAAGTGGCGTTCTCAGTTCATGACTCATGCGGGATAAAAACTCAGACTTGGCATTGTTGGCTTGCTGCTCGCGTTGTACAGCCATTTTGAAAGCTTGCTCTGCCTGGATTCGTGTGGTGATGTCCATGGCGAAGGCCGATGCGCCCAGTGGGTTGCCCTGATTGTCCGATAGTCGAGTGACAAACCATTCGCAATAGATGACGCGCTTGTCTTTGGTGATGTGCGAGATAATAACTTGCTTGTTATTTTCAGAGATTAATTCGCTAAACAGGTGTGGAGTGTTTTTACTTTCATCGAGCAGTATCTTGATGCCGCAGGTGCCGACGACTTCGTCGCTGGTATAGCCAAAGATGTGTTCTGCGGCAGGATTCCAACTGGAAATTTTTTGTTCGCTATCCCATTCAATGGTGGCAAGTGGTGTTGATTGGATGTGTAAGTCGAGTTTTTGTCGAGATTCATTTAACTCCTGGCGTTCTTGTTTTTTGACGGTAATGTCGCGAGCCAAAACCAAAACGACATCGCCTTCGCGAGGATCGTCGTAGTGGGTAACGCAGGCGTCGACGGTGAGTATTTTATTATCCAGACACGTATATTGTGATTCGTAAGTGACTGGTTCATTATCGCTGAGCAACCACAGCAAACGGTGGTAAATGTCACTGGCATCGCCAGCTATATCGGTGATGGTTTTTTTTAGCAACTCGGTTTTTGACGGGTAGCCCAATAAGTTGACGGCACGATGATTGGCGTCAATGATCCGGCCGTCAGGCGCATGTACCAGCAGCATGTCACCGGCACTATCGATAATATTCCGAAATCGCTCTTTGCTTCGCAATAATAGTTCGCTGTCGATTTTTGATTTTTGCAAATGGCGGTAGAGAAGAACATTGTTGTTGTAGTTACGTATTGCAATGAAGGTAGTGATGGGCAGCAGCGCGGCAAAATATGCGATAGCTAAGGCATCGATGCTATTTGGATGCAGATATAGCTGAATCATGATAGCAATGGAAATGGGAGTGCTGAAAACGATCACGGGCCAGGGTTTGTAGCTGAGTGTTGTGGCGGCGACAGCTTGTAATCCGGCAATGAGGAAGATAATCAGCTCGCGAACTTCGGCGGCATTCGTGTAGGTCCAACTGATGGCCAGGCACCAAAGCACTGAACTGGTTGCGGTAATGGCCATGTGCGAAGCGCACCATTGATTTTCGGTGAATTGTTGATTTTTGTTACGGAACAGTGAGCGATAGCTCAGTGCAATAATGGTCACAATCCCTTGTGCTATCATCCAGAGATGGACATGAGCATTGCCAAAATACGCGTGAATACTGGCGTACAGAAACAAACTGGCAAGCAGGCTGGCGACCATGGTTGTGCCAATGGCGCGAAACAGTTGTTCCAACTGGTAGTGATTGGTTTGCAGTTGCCGCTGCTGAATTGTTGATGTTGGCTCCATCATGAGAGTTCGACATTCCCGTTGTCATTGTGCTGATTACTAGAAGCAGGCAGTAAGTCTTAGCGGAAAAACGTCAAATAAATTAACTGATTTTTGATTGTTTGCTGAAAATTCCAGCAAAAATACTAGATTAGGTGTGGGATTTTAGCCAGTAAATGTCGTTATCCAGGATTTCGATGCTGACTGAGGACAGTCGCTGGTTGGCACAGGGGCCGCGCAGACAGTAGCCATCGTGTACCCGAAAAAGGGCGCCATGGACAGCGCATTGAATATATTGATTGTCGATGTCCAGAAACTGGTGATCTTGCCAGTTCAGGGTGGCACCGGTGTGAGGGCATTGGTTGAGGTAGGCGAAGTATTGGCCATCGCGGCGAACGATGAACAGTTGCTGCAAAGGCTCTCCTTCGGGGGAGAAGCCTTTGCTTTGGTTTTCGTCAATGTCGGAAAGGGCGCATAGCCGGATTTTGGGCATCAGACAGCGACAGAATCCAGCTGGTTTTGTTCGAAATGATGCTCAATGGCGTTGCGCAGCGTAACCAGTTGCCGATGGAAAAAGTGTCCGGTACCCTCCACCAGGCGCAGACTGGGGGCGGGGTGGAGGTCTTCCAGCCAATCAAGCACTTCCTCGCAGGGGACGATGTCGTCGTCCTTGCCCTGGATTAACAGCCAAGGGCAGGTCGGCGTGCGGATCGCGTGCGGATCGAAGAAGTTGATCGCGGGTGCAATGGTGATCAGTTGCGCAGGTTTGGCCTGGTGTGCGGCTCGCAGTGCGATATAGGCACCGAAAGAAAATCCGGCCAGCCAAAGGTCGCGGCCTGGATAAAGCCGCTTGGCCTCGGCGATGACGGCCAGCAGGTCCTGCAGTTCGCCCTCGCCATTGGCGTAATTGCCCTGGCTTTCACCAACACCACGAAAATTAAAACGCAGCGCCGGTATGCCCAGGCTGTTCAGGGTGCGGGCAAGGGTATAGGTGACTTTGTTGTGCAGACTGCCATCGTACAGTGGGTGTGGGTGGCAGATGACGGCAATGGCATTGAAACGGCTGCTTTCGGTGGCGCGGTTGAGAAGAGCCTCAATCCGGCCGACAGGGCCGTTGATGAAAAACTGGTAGCTAGCTTGATCCTTGGGCGTGGCATCGTCCAGCGCGGTAGAGTTTAGGTCCATAAACTTAGATCCCCTATTGTGGTCCACATCCTAGCGTCCGCGAAGCGGGCGCATACTAATCCAACGAAAGGACTGAGTCAAAGGGCCATTTTGGCCTATGGTGGAATTGCTAGCATGTGGGTACATCAGTAATCAGTTGCCTCTGGTTATTGAATCGAAGCTGAAGCTAATGCCAGATTTGGGCCGTATTTTCGCTGCCAAATATGACAGCATCCTTAAAGACCACAAAAAAATATAACGCATTGATGTTTAGTCTAATTATTGACCGATTAGGAGGTCTGGAGGGTGGATAATCGATCGGATCGTGATCGCACAGTACTGAGGATTATCCTCATTGAAGGCTTGGCCAACTTGCTGGTGCTGGTGATCAAAGTGGTGGTCGGTGTATGGACGGGTTCCATGGCGGTGCTGGCAGATGCACTGCATTCTCTGACCGATCTAGCGAACAATATCGTTGCCTGGGTGGTGATTGGTATTTCCAGTCGCCCTGCAGATCGCGAGCACCCCTATGGGCACCGGAAGTTTGAAAATCTGGCGGTGTTTGTCCTGGGCTCCATTCTGGTGGTGCTGGCGTTTGAGCTGGTGGTGCACGCGTTTACCGCGGAACCCAAACCGGTGGACACGAACCCCTGGGCGATGGGCCTGATGGCCTTGGTGTTGGTGAGCAATGTGACGATTTCCTGGTGGGAGCGTCGCTGGGCAAAACGATTGAATTCTGACATTTTATTGGCGGACGCCAGTCATACTTTCAGCGATGTGTTGATCACCTTGGGCGTTATTATCGGTTGGCAAATGGCGGCGATGGGCTATCTCTGGGTGGATAAAGTTGTGACTCTGCTGGTGGCGGCGATGGTGCTGGTGTTGGCCTACGGATTGTTCAAGCGGGCAGTGCCGGTATTGGTGGATGAAATTGCGGTGGAGCCGGAACCGCTGATTCGTGCCGTCAGTGAGGTGGAGGGCGTGTGGCAGGTGACCAAGCTGCGTTCTCGCTGGATCGGCGCACACCGGGCGGTGGACATGGTGATCGAAGTGGCGCCCGATCTAACGACTGAGCAGGCGCACGTAATTTCTGATGTGGTGGAACAGTTGCTGGAAGAGCGGTTCCAGGTTCACGATATCTCGATTCACATTGAGCCGGGTGTGGCCAGCTCGCCCGTCTAAGGCGCCGAGTTGGCAAATGCGCCGAACTCGGTCGCGGTGCCTTCTGCTGCAGGCGTATTTTCCTGAGATGGCGTTGTTTCGTCTGCGGGCGAGATCACTGCTGTTGAGGCGGGTTGGATTGTTGTTTGCTGGGCGATGAGCGTCTCCAGTTTGCTCTCGGCGTTTATGGCGCGTTTCTGAGTGGTTTCAAGTCGCTCACGCAGTTCGGCGAGTTTGGTGGTGTACAGCGATTCCTTGGCCAGCAATTCACTGCGTTCGCGTTTCAGGTTGCGGATTTCCTCAAGCAGCGCCGGTTCGTTGTTGATTTCTGCCTGGCGGGCCACGGCATCGCTCAGAATTTCTGCCATTTGCTCATTGTTGCTGCGCTCCTCGATAATCGAGGCGACTGCTTTGCTCAAAATTTCTGACTGAACTTCCAGCGGTTGGGAGCGTGGATCGTCTATTCCCAAGCGGCGGGCAATGCGATACAGACGGAACTCTTCATCCAACACGATTTGTTCCAGCGACTGCCGAGATTTATGGTTTAGCGCGGCCACTTCGCCCAAAATGCTCAGGGCGCGTTTGGCGGCGAACAATGCTTCGGCGGCCACTTTTTTGACGCTGGCGCGATCATGGGCGTTGGCGTTAATAAATTCCTCGGCGCGAGTGAACACAGCCATGGCGTCGCGATAGGTGATGGGGGTCAAGTCCGCGCCACCGTTGTTGGACACGCGCATGAGCATTTCTTCCGCCTCGTGCAGTGCTTCGTGACGAATGGCGCGTACTTCCAGTTCCTGCATGTCCTGAAGCAACTGAGGGCGCAGTTCTTCGGCGCGAGATTTTTTGCCATTCTCAATGTCGCGAATGATTTGGCTCATGCGATCCACCAGGCTGGAGTATTCGCTGGCGTAGGTGTCGCGGGTGTTGAGATTATCCAGACTTTGCTTAATCGCAATTTCTTCTTCCAACAGGTCCTTAACCTGTTTGGCAACGCGCTGACCATTGCGCAGCACGGCCTCGGCAGTCGCCACTTTCAGGGCAATTTGCGAATCGGAGGCATTCACGGCAGCTTTGCTGCGCGCATCATCCAGCGAGCGGCTGACCAGCTCAAAGTGGCTGGGGGCGAAAAAATTCAAATCCTGGCTGACGCGTAGTTTGGCGAGCGATTCTTCCAGCTCGGCAATGGCTGCGTTGCCGGTCATGTTCTGATAATGGCTGATATCTTCCTGGGTGGGCTGAATATCCTGCAGGCGCGGACTGGCGCAGCCGGCGATTACCAATGCCAGCGAGACGGCGACACACAAGCGCGTTAGGTGGAATGACGAAATCATAGATTCCCTGTTAATTATAATTTTTGTGCGAGAAGTATAGGCAAATCCTGCCTATAGGGTAATCACATTGCACAGTAAAGTGAAGTCATTGCGAACTCTAGGAGAGGATGCCCGCCAGGGTGAGCAGTGCCGTGGCCATTAACCAAAGGACGGCGGAGCGTCTGATCAGCGCCAGCGCAGCACCGATATTTTCTGGCTGGTATTCGTCCAGGCTTTCTGCATCTTTGCCCAGGGCTCCCAGCCCGGCGCAGATAATGATTTGGTCGTGACTATTTTTCCATTGCGAGCAGGTGCGTGCATTGATCACGCGGCACTGCGCCAGGCTGTGGGAAAAATTACCTGCCAGACCGTAGCTTAATGCGAGCAAGTGAGTAGGGGCCCACTTCATGAAGAAGTGAACTTTTTCAGCGGTTACGACAAAAGCCTCATCCTCTTCACGATGAGGATGGTGCTCGGCCCAGTGCGCCAGATGGCTGGACAGGCGGTACATCAATGCGCCGACCGGGCCGGCGACAATGAACCAAAACAAGGTGCCAAACAAACGGTCGTTGGCGGCAACCAGCAAAGCCTCCACGCTGCTGCGCATGATGTGGCGGCTTTCGTCTTCGGTCAGCGGGCGGTCGAATAGCTCCTGGGCGTGGTGGTAGGCTGCCTGCGTGTCCCCGGCTTCGAAGGCGCGGGAAAAGGTTTTGGCGTCATCGTAAAAGGTTTTAGGGCCCAACGAATAAACTAGCGCAATTCCTGCTGCAACAAACCAGAGTAGCGGCGACAGTTTGTATAGTGCATGGAATAGCAGCGCAGAAATCAGGGCAATGATCAGCAGCAGCGCCACCACCGCAGCGCCGCTGTTCAGTGCGGGCCACTTTTTGAAGGTTTTTAACGTGACTTGGGTACCGGTCGCAAACCAGTCAAAACGGCGATAGAGTTTCAGTTCGCCTAAAAATCGCTCGGTGATCAAGCCCAAAATTATGATCAACAGGGACATCAAAATTGCCTAGGTCATTGGTTTGTAAGAGCATACCCCGAAGCGGTGCAAATGCCAAAGGGATAGTCCGATAGACGGGCCACCATCCTTTGGGGTATCCTATGCCGCTTTCCGGGGATGTCATCGCCATCCTATCGGAACAATGCTCCGCCGAATTAACCGTGAAGTGTTCAATCGCTGTTTTTTTCGCCCGGTTCATGGTCGTAAACCGCCAGGTTTATGGCAGAAATCGCTGAGATATCAGCGTCGGAACCTCGGTTCTGGAAAATCAGGCGCCCGTAGCTCAGCTGGATAGAGCGTTGCCCTCCGGAGGCAAAGGTCGGACGTTCGAATCGTCTCGGGCGCGCCATTATTGGTCGATTTCAGTTGGGTTGGCTTCCTTGCTGGCCTGGAATCGCTTCATAAATCACCTTCGATAGCACCGCAAACGCAGCCTCTTCAAATGCCTTGTCATCCATGTAGCGGGTTACGATCTTGTCGTTCTCATGCATGCGCTGGATCATGATGTCCTCAAGCATCTTGCGCAGTCCCAGTTGGAACTTGTCGAACGGGTTGGCCTGCCGAAGTTGAACCACCTGCGGTGAGTGTGCTGCTTTCTCTTTTATCTGCTCGAAGAACAGACGATCTTCATCGGTGAAGTTGGTGCCAAAGCGTTCGTTCAATACCTTGATGATCTCCGAGAGTGGAGCTGTCTCATCTTTTGCTCGACCGGTACCGACATCAGTGGGGCTCTTTACTCCATACTCCCCTTCGCCGTCCTTGAGGTTGATTGCACCGGAGAATACGCGCTGCAAACGGTAGTATTGCAAATCCACCTCTTCATTCAGTTTTACCACTGTCGTGTCGCGATCAAGTGGCAGGTGTGGTAGCAGCAAACGACCATAGCTGAACAGCATCTCCAGGTCGGCATCACCAAAGGGAATGATCTGGCTCAGGAAGGAGTAAACCCGCACATAGCCGCTCAGTTTGTCGCGGAACTCACTGCGCTTCTCCTCATCCTCAATTGCCTTGAAGCGATCAATGGCCGGTTGTAGCTGGCGATTGATATGCGCATGGTCCGCCGGATTCTGGTTAGCAGGCAACTTGTAAAAGAAGCGTGAGAAGGCTTCCACCTCGCTCCAGTGATAGACCTGCGCCTTGTCCAGTTCATGCTTTAACTGCTCCAGCTGTGATGGATCGGAACTCTCCTGCAAACTGGTGGCATCGTAATAGGGCTTGAAGGCCGAATAGATCTCTTCTGCGCCATTGACGAAATCGAGTACAAACGGCGTCTGCTTGCCGGGAATCATGCGATTGAGGCGCGATAACGTCTGCACCGCCTGCACCCCGTCCAGTCGTTTGTCCACATACATCGACATCAGCAGTGGTTGATCGAATCCGGTCTGATACTTATTGGCTACCAGCAATACCTGATAATCGGGTGAGGCAAAGCGCTCCGGCAACTGTTTCTCACTGATTGGTTTGCCAGTCACCACATCGGTATTCATACCCGGTTCGGTAAACTCCTCTCCGGTCTCCGGGTCTTTCACCGTGCCACTAAAGGCCACCAGCGGCCGAACATCGGTATAACCCCGTTCAGCGATGTAACGCTCAAACGCCTGCATATACTTCACCGCGTGCAGGCGTGAACCGGTGACCACCATCGCCTTGGCTTGCCCGCCCAGATGCTGGCGCACGTTGTTGCGAAAGTGTTCGACGATCACCTCGATCTTCTGGCTGATATTGGTAGGGTGCATCACCAGAAACTTGGCCAGCGCCCGTGCCGCCTTCTTCTTCGGCAGATCCGGGTCATCCTCTGCCGCCTTTACCAGGCGGAAGTAGGTGTCATAGGTGGTGTAGTTTTGCAGCACATCGAGAATGAAGCGCTCCTCAATCGCCTGGCGCATGCTGTAAAGGTGGATCGGCTCTGGTTTGCCCGTTGGTCCGACACGACCAAACAGCTCCAGTGTCTTGCCCTTGGGCGTGGCGGTAAAGGCGAAAAAGCTCATGTTGGGCTGACGACCCCGTGAGGCCATCACCCGGTTGAGTCCATCCTCCCAGTCCTCTTCCTCGTCTGCCGGTGCCGCATTGGCCCCCAGAATCGCCTTCAGCTCGCGGGCCGTCTCGCCGCTTTGCGACGAATGCGCCTCATCCACAATCACCGCATAGCGGCGCTTGCCGATCTCATCCTCCCACGCCTTGGCCTGGGCGCGGCTCTGGGCATCGGCCTCATCCGGGTTCTCCGCCCCGGCGCTGCGCAGCAGGCCGCGCAACACAAAGGGAAACTTCTGCAAAGTGGTGATCACAATGCGCGTGCCGTCGATCAGCGCCTCGGCCAACTGTTTCGCATCCTGATCGATCGCCTTCACCACCCCCTGGGCATGCTCGATCTGGTAGATGGCATCCTGTAGCTGGCGGTCCAGCACCTGCCGGTCGGTAATCACCACCACGCAATCGAAGATCTTGTGATCGCGGTCATCGTGCAGGCTTGCCAGCCGGTGTGATAGCCAGGAGATGGAGTTGGTCTTGCCACTGCCCGCCGAGTGTTGAATCAGATAGTTATTGCCCGTGCCTTCAGTCTTGGCGGTGCGAATCAGCTTACGGGTGGCATCCAGCTGGTGATAGCGGGGAAAGATCATCGCCTCCTTGGTCACCAAACGGCTGCCGCGCCCTGATCCCTGGGGGCCATCCTCCACCTTCTCCTCCTTGCGCTGGATGAAGATGAAATGGCCAAGAATGTCGAGAAAACTCTCCCGCTCCAGCACCTCCTCCCAGAAGTAACCGGTGCGGTGGCCTGATGGATGGGCCGGGTTACCGGCACCGCACTGCACCTCGCCGGGGTGGCTGCCGCGATTAAAGGGCAAAAAGAAGGTCTTGCCACCCTGCAGGCGGGTGGTCATGTGAATTTCGTTGGGATCCGCCGCAAAATGCACCAGCGCCCGCTGTTTGAACTCGAACAGCGGTGCACCGGGAATGCGATCCTGCTGATACTGCTGCACCGCATGGCGCCAGCTCTGGCCGGTCCAGGGGTTCTTCAGCTCACAGGTGGCTACCGGCAGGCCATTCAGGGCAAACACCAGATCCACCGTTGAGTGGTCACCGGGGTGGCAAGGCACCTGCCGCGTCACGGTAAGCTGGTTCTGCCCGTACTGGGTCAGAATCTCCTCATTCAGACCGTGGGCCGGTTTGAAATAGGCCAGGCGAAAGCCCTTGCCGTAAAACTTAAAGCCGTGGCGCAGCACATGCAGCGAACCCTTGATGCGCAGCTCCTTCACCAGTGTCTCGATCAACATCGGCTGTAGTTGCGCACCATGCTGGGTGAGCATGTTTTGCCACAGCTCGGGCTGCGTAGCCTCGATAAACCCAAGGATCTGTTGCGGGAACAGCGCGCGATCCTTGTCCCAGCCACTGACTGAGCCCTGTTGCCAACCCTTGGTCAGTAAGGTTTGCTCTACGTAGGCCTCAAATGCTTTTTCGTTGGTTTGAGACATTCCTTCCCCCCCTAACTCGCCTGATAACTTAGCTCGAACAGATGGCGAGCCCGTTCAACATCCTCTTTGCTGCGCAGTGTGACTTCAAGGTCACCGGTACCAAAATGGCCGATATTGCTTACGTCACGTGTAAAGCCATCAATAATGTAATCTGGCGTAGTTGGGCACTTCAAATAAACAACCACACACATTGCCTGCACACGCACCTCCACGCAGGCAAAGTTTTTGATCCGTTTGTAGGCGACATAGAACTTCAGTACCTTTTTTTCCACATCGTCACCCAACGACAACAGCAGATCCTCGACATCCTGGTACAGCGATTTCACCTGCTCAGGCGCGCGTTCCAGATATTGGGAAACGGTGGTGTATACCTGTTTGGATTTGGCACCAGTATGGCTATGGCTGGAAGGTGCTGCCACTGACTCGACTGTAACCGAATTCACCCGCTCCAGAATCAGAAAACCATCCGGGTAGTGACGATAGCGAATCAGTTCGATGTTGCGATTCATCTGCAACACAGCATGCTCATCGTAGCGGGTAAAATCACCGGCAATACACAACAGCCGTGGCCCGCCCCACTCAATCTCATCGGCGGCCTCTTTGCCCAACTGCTCCAATACCAGCAGTTTGAATTCCGCCTGATGATCCATCAGCCAGTCGAGATAAAACAGCCCCTGATTAATCACATTCTCATTGGTGTTGCGCTTGTATTCGATGATCACAGGACAGCCGTTTTCATCAATGCCCAGCGTATCGATGCGCCCCTTGTGTTTGGCGCCGGTGGAGTACTCCGAGGCGAGAAAGCGCACCCCAAGTAGCGCCTCCAAATTCTTTTCCATCAGCGATTGGAGCGAACGCTCTAGCGCCATGGACTGACTTGGCAGCTCCACTACGCCTTTGGCATCGGTACGAAACAGTTTTATGTCGCTCATGTTATTCCTTTAAGCCATGCCATTGGTTTCATAGACCCGGTATTTGAGCCATTTGGCAATGCCGTCCAGGTCGGGGAAGAGTTGCTTGTCGAACACACCATACTGATCCAGGCGACGGCGGATGTCATCATGGGCCTGATGGCTGATCACTATTTCCAGTACATCCCGCTCCTCCAGTGGCGACATGGGCTGCTGGCAGGCCAGCAGTACGCCATCCTGTGCACGAATGCGCGGGGAGACATGGGGCGGGTCATAAATTACGTTGCTGGTGATACCGAACGGAGAGAGCTCAATATCCGGCTCATGGTTGTCACTCTCATTTGTAGCATCCACGGCTGGCGTGTCGGCTTCGCTGAAATGGGTGTCATCGGCGTCATCATCCAGCCCGAACACATCATAGCCATCCGTATCGTATGCGCTGCTCAATGTTGCTGATTGATCACGGCTACTGTTTGCAGCAGGTGTGGCTTGGCTTTTTGGTGCAGCCTTGCGCTTTTTCTCCTCCCGATAGTCGCGCACCAACTCGCTGTATCGGGTGGGCTCGCTGATCAGCACGTATACGGCACTGTCGTGATGACTGCCGTCCTTGTTTTTCTTGGTTTCGCGGGTAGCAAAGTAGAGCGCCACCAGCGGGTTGGTGGTCCAGTCCATAAAGCGGGTTGGCAACCCATGGTGCTGGGCGATGGCCAGCGCCTCCCACTCATTGCGCGGCAGGTGGTTCACATAGGTCAGCAGGTGGTTGCTGAAGGTCTCCAACACCTCCTGCTCCAGACGGTCACGTTCAGCCGGTGGCAGTTGAGCAAGATTGTCGTAGCGTCCTACCGAAGGCTTCAGGGTGTGGCCATCCCGCGCCTGTTTGGATTGGCCGCGAAAATAGCGGCGTACCTTCTTGCCCTCCTTCTCGGCCGGGCCTAGCTCATCACGCACAATGCGCAGGTAATCTTCAAAACTGTTGATGGTGAACTCGTTCATGCTGCCACACCCCGCACATCAATCTTGCCCGTCACCGCGGCGGTGATCAATGCCGTGCGGTACTCCTGCAAGCGCTGGATCGCAGCCTCCACCTTCGCTAGCAGGCGGTCGATCTTTTGGGTTTCGCGGTCGAGGTAGGTGGCGATGGCGGTTTGTTCTTTGAAAGAGGGCACAGACAAGTAACTGTCTGAAAGATATTCCATCTCGATAGATTCAACAGTAGTTCCAGATTTGCACCACTGTTCGAGCAGTACCTTTTGATTACCTTCAATGAGCCATCTGAGATATTCGGGTTCCAAATAGCTATTTAATTTGAACACGCGCATATCCTGATTTAGTGCCACAGGAACATCGTTAATGGCAACTGGCAATGTATGACGAAGGATTCCTGAACGAACAACAATCATGACATGGCCAGGAGCGATAAGACCGCTTGCACATTGAGCAAGTCCTTCGGAGGTAAGACAGTCTTGAGTCGCAGTGATTCTTCCGGTTTTCATATCCTTAGGTGAAACCCAAGGTATGTCCCCATCATCCCAAAATTGAGCTTCATTAGTTGAAGGCGTAGAACCGCCTTTAAGTCGAGCAAAATGACGAACCTTCTTAACCTCCCACCCCTCCGGCACTTCCCCCAACCACTCCACCCCGGAGTCTTTGAAGCATGTGTGGGGTGGCAGGCCGAATTCGTGGGCGACGTCGGCGGGCAGGCCGCGGGTGACGGTGCGGGAGATGAGCGCGCTGCGCTGCTCCTTGAGCAGTTCGATCAGGCGCTGCTTTTTCGCCAGCAGCGTGTCGATGTGTAGTGGTCAACTAATTCCGGACAGTCGTTTAAGTTTTTCTTCTTTCGCCGCAGGCGAAAGGCCATCATTAGCCGCATGAGGACGCCGCTGGTTATAGTGCGCCATCAGGTACCAACCAATATCCA
>Ga0224510_10000064_pt1 | contig 88721 bp, 81 predicted proteins | sample SF_May12_sed_USG_FD_170161 | JGI IMG/M metagenome (GOLD analysis project Ga0224510, IMG submission 170161) | Sediment microbial communities from San Francisco Bay, California, United States - SF_May12_sed_USGS_4_1 | ecosystem: Environmental > Aquatic > Marine > Sediment | place: USA: California... | reverse complement strand
CAGGCCAGTGAGAAGGTGTTTCAAAGTTTCACGCTTGAAGTCACTAACCCTGGTGGGCACAGTTCTCTGCCGGTCAAGGAGAATGCGATCTATCGACTGGCTGATGCGCTGATCCGCATTCGCGCGCACGATTTTCCGGTCGCGATAAATGAAGTGACCATGGCGTTCTTCGAGCGCTCGGCAGCCATTGAGGCTGGCGAGCTCGCCACGGCCATGCGCGGCGTCCTGCAGGATCCGCCGGATCCGTCCGCGATCGCCTACCTGTCGCGCCTGCCGTACTATAACGCGCGCCTTCGCACCACGTGCGTGGTCACGCGCTTGCAGGCGGGGCACGCCGAGAACGCATTGCCGCAACGCGCACAGGCAACGGTGAACTGCCGCATGCTGCCGACGGATTCGCCGCAAGTCGTAATACAGACGCTGAAGACGGTGATCAACGATGAGCAGGTTTCAGTGACACCGATCAAGCCCGCAGTTCCGTCACCGTCGTCACCGCTGACGCCCGAGCTGCTGGGCGCGATCGAGGCGGTGACCGCGGAGATGTGGCCCGGCGTTCCGGTCATTCCGACCATGGGTACCGGGGCGACCGATGGCCTGCACTTGCGCAATGCCGGAATTCCCGTATACGGTGTAAGCGGCCTGTTTGGCGAGGTTGCCGATAACAGGGCGCATGGGCGGGACGAGCGCATCCTGATCAAATCGTTTTTTGAGGGCCAGGAATTCCTTTACCGTTTGACCACCAGGCTCGCAAAGGAGGATGCGAAGTAACGCGCGACCCCTAACTGTGGTCCTTGCAGGGACTCGACATTTTTACGCGACCCGGAGAGACTGTGGATTTTATTCACCTGAACGCTGACAGGGAGCACTGATCCATGAGCATGAACTATGTTCGGAAGTTAGGTTTCATCGGGCTAATGTTGTTTGTCTATTCGCACCCAGGCGCAAGCGAACCGGCGATAATTATTGCCGCCAACGATGCGGAGCTGAAATGGGCGCCCTGTCCGGAATTCATTCCTGCCGGTTGCGAAATAGCGGTTCTGCATGGCGATCCCGCCCAACCGAATGTCGACATTTTGTTCAAAGTGCCAGGGAACTTTACGATTCCGCTGCATCAGCATACTTCAGCTGAACGCATGATCCTGTTATCCGGTGAACTCCACGTAAGCTACGAGGGCCAGCCGACAGCGACTATTGTGGTGGGCTCCTATGCTTATGGCCCGGCGCAACTCCCGCACGAGGCCCACTGCGCCGATGGCGATGATTGCATCTTGTTTATTGCATTCGAAGCTCCGCTGGACGCGATACCGTTGGTCAAGGCAGGGGACTAGACAATTTCTTTGACGTACGAGGAACTGCGGAAGTCTTTGCAGCGGCAACGACAGTTGCTATCGGAGCAAGGCCTGATTCTGCATTCCTTTTGGCCTGGCACGGGCATTGAGGAACATCATGGCTTGAGATTCGTATACCAGGCCGAGGCAACGTTACGATCGCTGGTCGCCCAGTTCTTTAACGTGCTGGATATCGTCGTTTACAAGGAACTGGAAGACGATGACTCGCTGTACGTACTGGCGATGGCCTGACCATTCCGTTACGACCATTGCATTTCAGGTCGTTGTGGACAGGTACAATGCGGCAGCCACCGAGCGGCCTTCGCCGAGCAGCACATTGAAGGTGCGTGCGGCGGCTGCCGTGTCCATCATCTCGAGGCCGATACCACGGCGCGCCATGGCGAACATGAGCTCGCGATTCGGCAATACCTGTTTTTCGCCGGTACCAACGATAATGAGTTCGGGCCCGGCGGCGATCAGCGGTGCGAGATCGTCAATCGACAGCTGCTCCACCGGTACCGGACGCCAGTCCGGCATCACACCGGACTCGGTCAGGGCTACCGGTCGCGTCCAGACTTGATTGCCGACCATAATCTCTGTCGCAGACACCCGGCGAACACTCGCGGCCGATTTTGATTCCAACGTGAATTTCATTTCCTGTTTCCGCTAACATCGACGTTCGAACTGCAGTGTAAATCATCGTGCCACTTCCTTACGACAAAACCGCCGCCATAGTGGTCTTGCCAACGCTCGCCGGAAATAGAGTCAATGACCCTGGTTTGCGGCGCTGGCTTTCGCGTGCGACGGTCAGCCGCCAAGAGCGGCGCGAATTACTGCAAAACGTATTGGACTGCCTGAACATGCCATACACGGAGCAGGGCCTCGCGGCGCTGCGATTTTGGGGGCAGACCGGGGACCGGCCGACAGTATGGATGGCAGCGGCCGATCCGATCTGCCTGGAGCCGGGTCTGACCAGCCTTCGATTGCATGCGCTTGGCGGCGAGCAAATGCCCGATGGCGACCTGCACGAGATATTCGATTATTTGCAACACCGCCTTGCGGATGGAGATTGCTACGGTTTTGCACACATCGGCGCACACGCTTACATCCGCTCCAGTAAGCCGTTTGCAACGGCACGCGAATCCGCCTGGATTATTGATAAGCAGGCGCCCGATGCGTATCTGCCGAACGGCGAGCAGGCTCGCGGCCATCATGCGCTGCGCGGCGAAGTGGAAATGGCCTTGCATGAGCACTCCGTGAATCGTCGTCGCGAATCGCTGGGGCTGCCGCCGGTCAATTCACTTTGGTTGTGGGGCGGCGGGTTTGCGCCGGAACAGACCACCGAGCCGCGACCGCCGTTGTTCGCCGATAATGCGTTGCTCAAGGGCTACTGGTTGAGCAGCACCGGCGTAGTGCAGGACTGGCCCGGCTCGATCGCGGCCTGCCTTGAAGGCGCGGTCGCAGGTTTCGTTGCGGTGCCTGCCGCGGGTCGATACGACCTGGACCAGGTCCTGCAGGAACTGCGCGTTGCATTGCGCTCGGCGCGCCTCGGCAAAATTACCTTGTTGATCGAGGATGGACACAAGCTTGATCTGCGGCGTTCCGACCGCTGGCGGCTCTGGCGTCGCAGCACGACAGTACCCGGGTCGCAGCCATGAGGTCGATACGCAAGGTTCGCCCAATCGTGCAGCGCGCGATGCCGGACGCAAGCGCGATCTCCGCGCTCGACGCTCTCGATTCGCTGTACGCGCGTCTTTACGCGACGCGCGGTGTGGTTGGTCCGAATGAGCTCGACTACGCACTTGCCGGTCTCGCGCCGGTGGGCTCGCTCGAGCACATCGCGGATGCGGTCGAGCTGTTGCTACAGCACCGCGAGCAACGCATCGTCATTGTCGGTGATTTCGACGTTGATGGTGCGACCAGCACTGCGCTGCTAATGCGTTGCTTCAAGGCCTTCGGTTTCGCGGATGTCGACTACCTGGTGCCGAATCGCTTTGAGTACGGCTATGGCCTGACTACCGAGATCGTAGCGGTCGCTGCGGCCAGCAAGCCGCGACTGCTTGTTACAGTCGACAATGGCATATCGAGTATTTCAGGCGTGCAGGAAGCGCAACGCCGTGGCATTGCGGTGCTGGTGACCGACCATCATCTGCCAGGCAAGGAATTGCCCGCCGCCGACGTGATTCTGAATCCGAATCTGCCGGGTAGCCGTTTTCCAAGCCGCAATCTCGCCGGTGTTGGTGTTGCTTTCTACCTGGTCGCTGCGCTCGGGCGGCGACTCGAAGACGAGGGACTCAAAGCTGCAGCGAAGATACCCGCGCAGTTCCTGGATCTCGTCGCACTGGGCACCGTTGCTGACGTTGTAGCACTCGATCACAACAACCGGATTCTGGTGCAGCAGGGGCTGGATCGTATTCGCGCCGGTCGCACCCTGGCCGGGATTCGCGCCTTGCTGGAGCAATCCGGGCGGTCGCTGTCGCGCACGGTCAGTGGCGACCTCGGTTTCGTGGTGGGGCCACGCATCAATGCGGCGGGTCGGCTCCAGGACATGTCGATTGGTATCGAATGCCTGTTGACGGACGACCAGGCGACGGCGCATCAACACGCACGCTTGCTTGATGACATTAATAAGGATCGGCGTGTGATCGAGGCGAACATGCGTGACCAGGCATTTGCCTATGTTGACAGTCTTGATCAGCGGCGCTTGCCATCCTGCGTATGCCTGTTCGAGCCGTCCTGGCACCAGGGCGTGGTTGGATTGATTGCCTCGCGTGTGCGTGAGCGCTGTCATCGCCCGGTGATCGCTTTCGCGCACGAGTCGGAAGGATTCCTGAAGGGCTCGGCGCGCTCCGTGCAGAGCGTGCATGTTCGCGATCTGCTGGCTGCCGTAGCGACAGCCTGGCCAGGGCTGATCTCGAAATTTGGTGGCCATGCAATGGCAGCGGGTTTGACGATTGCGGAACGCGACTATGCCAAGTTTGCTGCCGCAGTCGATGAGCAAATGAAGCGCCTGTATCCCGACGCTGACCTCAGCGGCGCCATCGTAAGCGATGGCGTACTGGCGGAGGAGTTTTTCAATGTCGCTTTCGCGCGCTCGCTGCGTGATGCGGGTCCGTGGGGGGCAGGATTTGCGGAACCAGTGTGGAGTGGTGACTTTGCCGTCATCGAGCAACGTACGGTTGGGGAGAAGCATCTGAAACTGCGGGTGCAACCGGCTGCGGGCGGTGCAGTCGTCGACGCGATCGCTTTCAACCAGGCAGACGCTGCCTATCGTGGTGTTGTGCAGTTGGCGTACCGACTTGATGTGAATGAATTTCGCGGCCGGGAATCGCCGCAATTAATCGTCGAGCAAATTAGCTCTTTGCAGGATGGAGCTGCATGCTAATATCGCGCGTCGTCTGCCCGGCTACCCTGAAAATCGTCATGGAAATTAATACGATCCGAAATTCGATACTCGACCTGACCGAACGCGTCACTGCGTTGAGGGGGTATCTTTGACTATGACGGCAAGGCAGACCGCCTGACCGAAGTTCAACGCGAACTGGAGCAACCGAATATCTGGAATGACCCCGAGCGTGCGCAGGCCTTGGGCAAGGAACGCGTCGCGCTTGAAAACGTCGTTGACACCCTTGATGAGTTGACACGCGGTCTCGACGACGCCGCGCAACTGTTCGAAATGGCTGTCGAGGAAGGCGACTCATCATCTGTAGACGAAGTTGGCGCGGACCTGGATCGATTCGAAGAAGCCGTTTCGGGCCTCGAATTTCGCCGCATGTTCGCGGGCGAAATGGATCCGAACAGTGCCTATCTTGATATTCAGTCCGGTGCAGGTGGTACTGAGGCACAGGATTGGGCGGAAATGATATTGCGCATGTACCTGCGCTGGGCGGAAGCGCACGATTTCAAAACCGAGGTGATCGAGGCATCCGCAGGTGAAGTCGCGGGCATTAAAAGCGCGACCGTGCATGTCGTCGGCGAGTACGCCTATGGCTGGTTGCGCACGGAGACCGGTGTGCACAGGCTGGTACGCAAATCGCCGTTCGATTCTGGCAATCGTCGCCATACCTCATTTGCATCCGTATTTGTTTCGCCCGAGGTGGATGACGATGTAGAAATCGAGATCGACCCATCCGATCTGCGCATTGATGTGTATCGCGCCAGCGGCGCGGGCGGCCAGCACGTCAACCGCACCGAGTCTGCGGTACGCATCACGCATTTGCCGACCAACACGGTCGTGCAATGCCAGAACGATAGATCGCAGCACAAGAACAAGGCGCAGGCGATGAGCCAGCTGAAAGCAAAATTGTACGAACTCGAGATGCAGGAGCGCCGTGCCAAGGCATCGCTGGTCGAAGAGGGCAAGGCCGATGTCGGCTGGGGAAGCCAGATTCGAAACTATGTACTCGATCAGAGCCGCATTAAGGATTTGCGTACCGGCGTAGAAACCGGTAACACTCAGGCTGTACTGGACGGCGGGCTCGATGAATTTATAGAGGCCAGCCTCAAGCAAGGACTGTAATCGCGTGACCGACAAGCCACAGGATGAAAGCAAGCTGATTGCCGAACGCCGCCGCAAGCTCGACGCCTTGCGCGTTGACGGCAACGCCTACCCGAACGATTTTCGACGCAACGCAACGGCAGACGAATTGCTGACGACATTCGCGGATCATACGGATGAGACGCTGCGTGCGGAGAACGTCCAGGTTGCCGTGGTCGGGCGAATGATGGCGAAACGCGTCATGGGCAAGGCCAGTTTCATCAAGCTGCAGGACCGTTCCGGGCAGATCCAGGTGCGACTGGAGCGCGATCATCTGGCCGAAGGTGTCTATGCTGCGTTCAAGAAGTGGGATGTCGGCGACATCGTCGGTGCCAGCGGCGCACTGTTCCGCACCCAGACCGGGGAGCTGACGGTACTTGCCGACGAAGTGCGCTTGCTGACCAAGTCGCTGCGTCCGCTGCCGGAGAAATTCCATGGTCTTGCTGACCAGGAAACGCGCTATCGACAACGGTACGTCGATCTGATCGTTAATGAAGAGAGCCGCAAGGTTTTCAGGACCCGTTCTGCGATCATTGCCTACATCCGTGCATTTCTCGATGCGCAGGACTATCTCGAAGTCGAAACGCCGATGATGCAGGTCACCAAGGGCGGTGCGGTAGCGCGGCCATTTACGACCCACCACAATGCGCTCGATATGTCACTGTTCCTGCGCATTGCGCCGGAGCTCAACCTCAAACGCCTGGTGGTTGGCGGCTTCGAGCGTGTTTACGAAATTAACCGCAATTTTCGCAATGAAGGTGTTTCTACCCAGCACAATCCCGAGTTCACCATGCTCGAGCTGTATCGCGCCTATGCCGATTACGAAGATCTCATTGAGATGCTCGAAGCACTGTTACATGGCATGGCGGAATCTATCCTCGGCACCACGGTGGTGCGCTACCAGGGCGAGGAATTCAATTTTGGCGAGCGCTTTGCGCGCATGACCGTGGAGGAGGTGGTACGCAAGTACAACCCGGACCTGGATCCCGCCAGGATTCGTGATCGTGGTTACCTCGCCGGTATCTGCAAGAAGCTCGGCGTGGCGGTGCGGGACAATGATGGCGCGGGCAAATTGCAAATCGAGATTTTCGACAAGACCGGCGAGCATGAGTTGCGGCAGCCGACCTTCATAACGCAATACCCGACCGAAGTCTCACCGCTGTCGCGGCGCAATGACGCGGATCCCTTCGTTACCGATCGCTTCGAGTTTTTTATCGGTGGCCGCGAAATCGCGAATGGCTTTTCCGAGCTTAACGACCCGGAAGACCAGGCAGAACGTTTCCGGGAACAGGTCGCAATTGCCGCAGCCGGCGATGATGAGGCTATGGCCTTCGACCACGACTATATTCGTGCGCTTGAGTATGGACTGCCACCAACAGCCGGCATTGGTGTCGGCATCGATCGGCTCGTCATGTTGCTGACGGATTCGCCGTCGATCCGCGATGTGCTGTTATTTCCGCATATGCGGCCGGAAGTTTTTGATTAATTCCTGACCGGATATTCGTCTCAGGAACTAGTCGAATACGGCAGTTCGACTTGAGACAAGCGTATTTCGCCGATGGTCAGGGCATGATTGGCCGCCTCTACGGGCACGACGGCGAGCAGATCGGTGCCAATTGCATTGACGACCTCGCCAATGTCGCGCTCGCCATCGGACACCTTGTCGCCAACAGCAACCGGCGCGCTGCTCTCGAATCGCAGGCAACGGCGCTTGCTGACGCCGCGATAGTGTGTGCGCGCAACGATTTCCTGGCCGGGGTAACATCCCTTGTCGAGGCTGACGATGTTCAGCAAATCGAGGTTGAGCATGTGCGGCGTGAATTTTTCGGATTGTGCGAGCGAAATTTCAACGATGCCGCCACGTAACCGTGCCAATTGCGCCTGCATGCTGCGGCCGGCCGCGGGCTGAGCCATAAATTCAACTTTGGACCGAAAGCGATACAATGCCAGGCGCTGCCCCACGATTTCAGCCAGGTCGGCTGGCAGCGTCAGATCAAATCCGCCACCGTTGGCGATAATCGTCGGCAAGCAGATCACACGACCTTTCGGATTACACCAGGCGCACAGACGCGATGTCTGCTGCGTTACCTCACGAATATCCGTGGCCAACTGGGCCTGCAGGAAGGCGAACGCATCGCTGCCGTTGACTGAAATTGTTGTGCAAGGGATTTCTGACATATTGATGCGCCGTCTGGCATACTTTCGCCGTGGCGACAGAGCATACCGAAAAAGACGCAGCCGAACCGGAACCGAAACCCGCGGCACCGAAAGAAATCGGCGGCCGGGAAGGGCCCGATCCATGCCGCTATGGCGATTGGGAAAAGGCTGGTCGATGTATCGATTTCTAGAAATTAAAACCGATATTTAACAGATAGTTATGAGACATACTGAAAGACCTTTGTCACCACATATTTCGATCTATCGCTGGCCGATTACGATGACCGTTTCGATCCTGCACCGCATGACCGGGGTCGCCATGTCGGTCGGCCTCGTGGTACTGGCCTGGTGGCTCGGCAGCCTGTCGCTTGGTGGTGACCAATACGACACTTTTGTCGGCCTGATGTCATCGCTGCCGGGCCGCCTGCTGCTGCTTGGCTGGAGCTTCGCATTTTTTTTACACCTGGCGAATGGCATTCGCCACCTGGCCTGGGATCTTGGCCACGGTTTTGAGCGACAGCAGGCGGATGCGTCGGCCTGGCTGGTGCTGCTGCTGGCGGTCGTATGCACCGCCGTATTCTGGTACCTGCTTTGAGTTCTGCGACCGGGCATTTCATCGCGCAACGTGTTTCTGCGGTAGTACTTGCGGTGCTCGGCGTATGGCTGGTGTGCTCGCTGATCGGAATGGACAGTTTCGAGCACGGCAGCATGCGCGCTTTCGCCGCAACACCTCTGAACAGTGGCCTGCTCGCCTTGCTGTCAGTATCCATGGCCTATCACTCCTATCTCGGGGTCGAGGTCGTGATTGACGACTATGTGCACTTGCCGCGACTGAATTCGATGGCGCAGCTGCTATCGCGGGCGGCGCACCTGGTACTCGCGCTGGTCGCGCTGCATGCGACCTACCAGCTGGGGTTCGGAACTTGAGCGATTACGACTTCATTGATCATAGCTACGATGTAGTCGTTATTGGTGCCGGCGGTGCGGGCTTGCGGGCGGCCTTCGGTCTGGCACAGTCCGGCTTCACGACAGCCTGCGTCACCAAGGTATTTCCAACCCGCAGTCATACGGTCGCGGCGCAAGGCGGCATCAGTGCTGCGCTCGGCAACATGGGTGAAGACGACTGGCGCTGGCACATGTATGACACCGTCAAGGGTTCGGACTGGCTCGGTGACCAGGATGCGATTGCCTACATGTGCAAGGAAGCACCGGACGCGGTTATCGAACTCGAACATTACGGTGTGCCGTTCTCGCGTACCGAAGACGGCCGGATTTACCAGCGTCCTTTCGGTGGCATGACCACACGTTTTGGCGAAGGTATTGCACAACGGACCTGCGCCGCGGCGGATCGCACCGGGCATGCGATGTTGCACACCCTGTACCAGCAGTCGTTGAAGCATGCGGCCGAGTTCTACATCGAATATTTTGCGATTGACCTGATCATGCAGGACGGCCGCTGCCGTGGTGTGGTTGCGATTGATCTTGCCAGCGGGCGGCTGCACCGGTTTCGTTCACACCAGGTGATCCTCGCCACAGGCGGTTACGGGCGTGCCTATTTTTCCTGCACTTCGGCGCATACCTGCACAGGCGACGGCAGCGCAATGGTGTTGCGCGCCGGACTGCCGGTGCAGGATATGGAATTTGTGCAATTCCACCCCACCGGCATTTACGGCGCCGGCTGCCTGATTACCGAGGGCGTGCGCGGCGAGGGCGGCTACCTGACGAATGCAAATGGCGAACGCTTCATGGAACGCTATGCACCGAACGCCAAGGATCTCGCCTCGCGCGATGTCGTCAGTCGCTCCATGACAATCGAGATACGGGAAGGGCGTGGGGTTGGCGCCGAGGCAGACCACATTCACCTGCACCTCGAACACCTCGGCCGCGCGGTTATCGAAGAGCGCCTGCCTGGCATCGCCGAATCGGCGCGAATTTTTGCCGGTGTCGACGTGACCAGGGAGCCAATTCCGGTGCTGCCGACGGTGCATTACAACATGGGTGGCATTCCGGCCAACTTCAACGGCCAGGTGGTTACCAGCAGGAACGGCGACGCCGAAACGGTCGTCGCCGGCTTGATGGCAGTGGGTGAGGCGGCGTGTGTTTCGGTGCACGGTGCGAACCGGCTGGGTTCGAATTCATTGCTGGATCTCGTGGTGTTCGGTCGCGCTGCCGCAAATTTCTGCGCGGCAACCATGAAACCGGGTGCAAGTCATGCGCCGCTGCCGGCCGATGCGGGCGCCAACAGCGTGCGGCGCATCGATCGCTTGCGGTACGCGCAGGGTTCCCGTGCTACCGCCGGGATTCGTCTCGAAATGCAGAAGATCATGCAAAACCATGCCGCCGTATTTCGCACCGGCGAAACGCTAGCCGCAGGCGTTGCATTGCTGCGCAAGACTTTCGCAGCGCAGAGCGATGTCGGGCTTAGCGATCGATCGCTGATCTGGAATACCGACCTGATTGAAACCATGGAACTCGAGAACCTGTTGCTGAATGCGACAGCGACTATCGAATCGGCTGCGAATCGCCTGGAGAGCCGTGGCGCGCACGCACGCGAGGACTTTGCGGAGCGCGATGATCAGAACTGGATGAAACACACGCTGTGCTGGGTCGATAATGCGGGCGACGTGAGTTTCGCGTATCGAGCCGTGCACCAGGATACCAACAGTGGCGAAGTCGCTGCCATCCCGCCGCAGGCGCGAGTTTATTAGTGGTTGCTGTACTTAAGGAGTTGAGAGTTGGCTGAATTCAGACTGCCGCCAAATTCTAGGGTCAGGAAGGGCAAGCACATTGCGGCTCGCGACGGGGCCAAGAATACACGGCGATTCGCCGTGTATCGTTACGATCCGGACCAGGCTGATAACCCGCGCATCGACACCTATGACGTCGACATGGACAGCTGCGGCCCGATGGTTCTCGATGCGTTGATCAAGATCAAGAACGAGATGGATCCGACCCTGACCTTCCGCCGCTCTTGCCGTGAAGGGATATGCGGCTCGTGTGCGATGAATATCGACGGCGGCAACACGCTTGCCTGTACTCGCGCGGTGGATGCAAGCAGTGGCGAGGTCCGGATTTACCCGCTGCCGCACATGCCGGTGGTCAAGGACCTGGTACCGGACCTGAGCAACTTCTACGCGCAGTATGCATCGATCAAACCGTGGTTGCAGGCCAGCACGCCGCCACCAGCAGAGCACGAGCGGCTGCAGAGCAAGTCCGAGCAGGAAAAAATCGATGAGCCGGCAGCCTGTATCCTGTGTGCCTGCTGTTCGACGAGCTGCCCCAGCTATTGGTGGAATAGTGACCGCTACCTGGGTCCAGCCGCATTGCTGGCGGCGTACCGCTGGCTGGTCGACAGCCGCGATGAGGCTCGCGATGAGCGCCTTGACGCGCTCGACGATTCGTTCAGGCTGTACCGCTGCCACACGATCATGAATTGCACCCAGACCTGCCCGAAAGGCCTCAATCCGGCGAAAGCCATTGCCGCGACCAAGAAAATGCTTGTTGAGAGAAGGCCGTAAGGTCACCCGCATGGCGGCCTGCCACTGTCGGCCCGGCCCGTGATGGCGGCCTCCCACGGACAGTTGCGCTGGCAATGCCGACGCGGCATGCGAGAGCTCGATGAGCTGCTGTGCCGCTATCTCGATTGCGACTACGGTAGCTCCGCGGCGGCTGAAAAGGCCGCCTTTCAGGGGCTTTTGCAACTTCCCGATCCCGACGTGGCAGGTTACCTGTTACAGCAACGCACGCCGCCCCCGGAACTGGCCATTGTCATCCAGAGAATTCTCAAGCGAACTGGTTCCTGACCCGGCATTGCAGCGGCTGTTGCTGGTCGCCGCGTATTTCAACCTGATACTTGGCGCCATAATCATATTGCCGTTGCCGGTGCACGCGCTGTTGCGTATGGTCGGCGCACTTTGCTGGTGCTTCATGGCCGGCCGCGAAATTCGGGATATATCGTATTCGCATAAGCGCTACTCGCGACTGCGCGTGCTGGCGGACGGCCGAGTCGAGCTGCAGGATTCCGACGACAGCTGGAAATCCGGCACCATCGGTCGCAACAGTGTGGTGTTACCCAGACTGGCATGGCTCAACCTGCGGCTGGCAGACGGCGGCCGATATCGTGCGCTGCTGCGGGGTGACGCAGGTAACAACGAGCAATGGCGGCGTCTGCAGGTCATCTGCCGGCACTTGGGGCCAAAGCCTTGAAACTGCTAACATGCAGCCGATTCGGGACTGGTCCATAACACCTTGGAATTACGTCACATTATGTGCACGAGTAACGCCGTTTCGGCAGAACTTTCAACGCTGCACGGGGTCTATCCCGGGGGCGAGCGGTTGTGCCCGGATTTCACCAGGACACGACCGCATGTCGAATGAGGAGACGGATCTTGAGCTGGTCAAGCGGGTGCAAAAGGGTGAAAAAGGTGCATTTGACCTGTTGGTACTCAAGTATGAGCACAAAATAGTGAACCTGGTAATGCGCTACGTTCGCGATCCGGAAACAGCGCTGGACATCAGCCAGGAGGCCTTCATCAAGGCCTACCGGGCACTGCCACGATTTCGCGGCGACAGTGCCTTTTATACCTGGCTGTACCGGATTGCGGTGAATACGGCCAAGAATCACCTCGCGTCGCAGCGGCGCAGGCCAATGGATGTGGAGCTGGATTTGCAGGACCCGGAGCAATACGGCCTGCATGCCAAGCTCAAGGAGACGGATACTCCCGAAGCGATTTCGCTAAGCAAGGAACTGCAGGAAATTCTGGAGCGCGCCATCCACGCGCTGCCTGACGACCTGCGAACAGCAATAATTTTGCGCGAACTGGATGGCATGAGTTACGAAGAAATTGCGGAAACCATGGATTGTCCGGTTGGCACGGTTCGATCGAGGATCTTCAGGGCCCGCGATGCGATTGGTAAGAAAATTGGAACCCTGATTCGCTAGACAGGCAGGTAAAAAATGAATGAAGGTATAAAGATGCAGATCTCCGCGTTTGTTGACGGCGAATTGCCGGCGGCAGAAGCGCAGTTGTTGCTGCGACGCCTGAGCCAGGACTTTGATCTCCGCCAGCAGGCGGCAGAGTACCTGGCACTCGGACGTGCGCTGCGCGGCCAACGCAGCATTGCCGCGCTCGGTGACTTGCGCGGACGCGTGGTGGCAGCCATCGATGACAAGACGAGCGAAGAGGAATTCGCTGCAATCGAGGCACACGGGCGCCGCTACCTGCGGCCACTGACAGGCTTGGCAATTGCGGCAACCGTCGCGGTCGCTGCCATTTTTGGCCTGCAGCAATTCACCGCGGTACCGGGAGCCGGGACAGCGGTAGCGCCGGCTGTGGTGGCTGAAGCGCCGGCCAGCGAGTCGTATACCGTGCCCGACATCAAGTACTTTCAGCGGCATAGCCAGTTCTCGATGGAGTCAGGTTTTAGCAATTTTGAGACTCGTCGCGTCAGTTTTGAGATCCACGATGACGCCGATCTCGAATCCGGCCTGCAGGAAATTGAGCCGCGCGAAGAGCCCGGTGCAGAGCGGACCGTGGTCGAGGACCAGCAGGCGCCGTAGCGCCAGAGATGCTTATGCGATCTGATTCTGCTGACTGCAAGGTGCTTGCCGCGACACTGTTGGCATTCCTGGCCGCTGCTGTCGATGCGCGCGCCGTAGAGGAAGGTCCCGGTGACTGGCTGCAGAAAATGGCCACGGCAGTCCAGACCACGAATTACGAAGGCACGGTGATTCGGATCCAGGACGGCATTGCCGAGGCAATCAAGGTAGTGCACCTTGTTGCTGACGGTGTGGTCAGGGAGAGGGTTATTGTGCAGGAAGGCAACGGCCTGGAAATCATACGCAATGGCAACGAAGTGCACTGCATTTTGCCGGATCGCAAGTCAGTGCTGGTGCAGGAGTGGGACGACCAGAGCACACTTTTTTCGACCCTGCCAACCAGTGATATTCAATTTGGCAGCGAGTACGACGTTGCGATCGTACGCCAGGACCGTGTCGCAGGCCGCCAGGCAGTCATGCTGGCGATTCGGCCACACGATGGTCTTCGTTATGGCCATCGTCTCTGGCTCGACCGGGAAACCGGCTTTCCCTTGCAGACCAACCTCATTGCCGGTGATGGCGAGGCCATACAGCAGGTGAAGTTTGCCGACATCAAAATTGGCGAAACAATTCATGCCAGTGCGTTGCAACCTTCGACCAATATTGACGATTTCCGCTGGTTCACCGAGCCTCAAGAGGGTCGCAAGCAGGAGATCGAGTCGGACTGGATCAGCAACAATGCACCGTCCGGCTTCCGCTTGACCTCGACTCATGCGGAAGAATCGCCGGGCATGGGTGGTAGCACCAAGCACATGTTGCTTAGCGATGGACTGGCAAATGTCTCGGTCTTTATAGCGCCGCACAATGGCGATGCGGAAGTGCGCCGCGCGCGGGTTGCCGCGTCGAACTCCTTCAGTATTGCAAAAGGTGAATACCGCATCACCGCGGTCGGCGAAGTGCCAGCGGAGACGGTCGAGCAAATCGCACGGTCGATGCAGCCAAAGTAAGCCACGCATACTACAAAACGGGATATCATCGCCCGCGATGAACAATCCCACCGGTACTATTCAATCCTTGTTGTCGGACGCGGACGGACCTCGAGCCATTGTCGAGGTTGAAAACGGTCCGCTGTGTGCGCGTTGCGCCGCCGGCAAAGGGTGCGGTGCGGGACTGCTGGGCGGAACGTCGCAAATGCGCCGCGTCGAGGCAGCGGTTCGCGCCGACCTGAAGCTTGCTGCGGGCGACCGGGTCGAGCTTGTATTACCGACCGACAGGCTGTTGCGAGCTACCCTGATCAGTTACGGGCTGCCGCTGAGTGGAGCGTTGCTGGCAGCCTCAATTGCCTGGTTGCTAGGGTTTGGCGATACGGCGGCGGCGCTATCTGCGCTGGCAGGCATTGGTGCCGGGTGGATTGTGGGCCGCTGGCAGCTGGGTCGCGGTGACTGCCTGCGACAATTCGAGCCAGTGGTCGGGAAACGGCTGGATGCGCAGGAAAGCGGTGCCTGAATGCAGCAGTTGCAGGTTTTCAGCCGGCGCGGCTGCCATTTGTGTGAATTATTGCTGGAGGAACTGGTACCCCTTGTCGAGGGCCGGCTGAACATCGAGGTCTGCGATATTGACAGCCGTGACGATTGGCGAGACGCGTACGACACGCGCGTTCCCGTCGTTAAATATGACGGCAAGGAGATCTGCCAGTATTATCTCGATCGCGCCGCGCTCACAAGGATCTTGAGCAACAACAAGCCATGAAAAACATCCGAAACTTTTCCATTATTGCCCATATTGACCATGGCAAGTCGACCCTTGCAGATCGCTTCATTCAGCTCTGCGGTGGTCTGGATCTGCGCGAAATGTCGGCACAGGTTCTGGACTCCATGGACATCGAGCGGGAACGCGGTATCACGATCAAGGCGCAGAGTGTGTCGCTCAACTACCTGGCGAAAAACGGCGAGACCTATCAGTTGAATTTTATCGATACACCGGGTCATGTCGATTTTTCCTACGAAGTCTCGCGCTCATTGGCGGCCTGTGACGGGGCATTGCTGGTGGTTGATGCTGCGCAGGGCGTGGAGGCGCAGAGCGTCGCCAACTGCAATACCGCAATCGACCAGGGTCTCGAGGTCATGCCGGTCCTGAATAAGATCGACCTGCCCGCAGCGGAGCCGCAACGCGTAAAGGCCGAGATCGAAAACATCATTGGCATTGACGCAAGTGACGCCGTCATGGTCAGCGCCAAGAGTGGTGAAGGTGTGCCCGAATTACTGGAGGCCATCGTCGCGAAAATTCCGCCGCCCCGCGGTGATCCGAATGGACCGCTGCAAGCATTGATTATCGATTCCTGGTTCGACAATTATGTCGGCGTTGTGTCTCTGGTCCGTGTCGTCAATGGCCGCCTGCCGAAGCGTGCCAAATTTACTGTCATGTCGACCGGCGTCTCCTACCAGGCCGATCGTGTCGGCAGTTTTACGCCGAAAATGGTCGATCGCGAAGTTCTCGATACCGGTACGGTTGGCTATGTAATTGCAGGTATCAAGGATATTTACGGCGCGCCGGTCGGCGATACGCTGACCCTGACCAACGAACCTTGCGCCAAACCCTTGCCCGGATTCAAGCAGGTTCAGCCACGAGTATTTGCTGGCATGTTCCCGATCCAGTCTGATGACTACGAAAATTTTCGCGAGGCGCTGCAAAAACTGCGTCTCAATGATGCCGCGTTACATTTTGAGCCCGAAACTTCCGTCGCGCTCGGATTCGGATTCCGCTGCGGCTTCCTCGGCATGCTGCACATGGAGATCGTGCAGGAGCGGCTTGAACGTGAGTACGATATCGAGTTGATCACCACAGCACCAACGGTTATTTTTGAGGTTGTCGACAATAGCGGAAACATAAGTTACGTCGACAATCCGTCGCGACTGCCTCCAGTCAACGAGATCGCCGAGCTACGCGAGCCGATCATTACTGCCAACATCCTGGTCCCGGAAAAATATGTTGGTCCGGTAATTACCCTGTGCATTGAAAAGCGCGGTGTGCAAAAGCACATCCGCTATCTTGGCAGCCAGGTATCGATCGAGTACGAAATACCAATGGCCGAAGTAGTGTTGGATTTTTTTGATCGTCTCAAATCCGTAAGCCGCGGTTTTGCATCGTTCGACTATCAATTCGCGCGCTTCGAGCCGGCCAATCTTGTGCGGCTCGACGTTCTGATAAACAAGGAGCGGGTGGATGCGCTATCAATTATCGTGCACCGGGAGAAGGCGATGCGGCGTGGCCGCGACCTGGTCGAAAAGATGCGTGAACTCATTCCGCGGCAGATGTTCGAGGTTGCTATCCAGGCGGCCATTGGCAGCCAGATAATTGCGCGCAGCACGGTCAAGGCGTTGCGAAAAAACGTGACCGCAAAATGTTACGGTGGTGATGTCACGCGCAAGCGTAAACTTCTTGAAAAACAAAAGGCCGGCAAGCGCCGGATGAAACAGGTAGGATCGGTCGAGATTCCGCAAGAGGCATTTTTGGCGGTTCTGAGAGTAGACAACTGAGGTCCGAGTTTTGAGCATGAACCTGGCATTGATTCTAACGGTATTGACACTGTTCAGCGGCCTGATTGTGGCGCTGGATAAACTGGTCTGGCACAGCAGTCGGCAAAAAAAAGCATCCATGGCGTTGTTGACGCTGGTGGAATACGCACGCTCGTTTTTTCCCGTGTTGCTGTTCGTACTGGTAATTCGATCATTCGTGTTTGAGCCATTTCGTATTCCATCCGGTTCCATGATGCCAACCCTCTTGCAGGGTGACTTCATTTTTGTAAAAAAGTACAGCTACGGATTGCGCCTGCCCGTGACAGAATCCAAGATTCTTGAAACCGGTGCGCCACAGCGAGGCGACGTGGTGGTATTCCGGCTGCCGTCGGATAGCAGTATCAACTACATCAAGCGGGTGGTCGGCTTGCCGGGCGACGTGGTGAGCTACAATCGCCATGTGCTTACCGTGAATGGCGAGGTGATACCGCTGGATCCACATCCGCATGCGACGCCATCGGACCCGAGATTCATCGAGCAGTTGGGAGACCGCAGCCACGAAATCCTGATCCTGAATGAAAATCGCGAGGGCCCGCCTGGGCCGTTCGAGGTCCCGGAGGGGCATTATTTCATGATGGGTGATAACCGGGATAACAGCACAGATAGCCGTTTCATCGGGTCGATCCCGGAGACACATCTGGTGGGCGAGGCGGTACGTATCTGGATGCATATGGACGGCCTGAGCTGGCCGCGCTGGGAGCGAATTGGGGACAAGATTCAATAATGTGGTGCAAGTCACTGACAGGCTGTTTAAAATTGCATTAAATCCCGGCCAAACGAGTATGGAGACTGCCTGATCAGCAGTGCTGAAGTATGCGAAAAATTAGTCGACTGGAAATGCGCTTGCAGCGCAATTCGCCACAGCGGCAGCACGGTATGACCATGCTGGGCCTGGTATTCCTGATTTGTTTCATCGGCGTTTTTGCTTTCGGTTTCATCCGCCTCACGCCGGTTTACCTGAATTACATGAAAGTCATTGGCGTAATTGATGGCGTGGTCGCGGAGTTCGAAGGGCAGGGCGCGAACGCTACCGCAATTCGTCGTTCGATAGGGCGCCGCTTCGATGTCGAGAGTGTGGGGGAGATTGTTGCCAAGGATGTGAAGGTAACGCCGGTTGACGGCGGCCTGGAAGTAGCCGCGGTATACGATCACTCTACACCCTTTGTCGCCAACATCTCTTTCACGGTGCATTTCAATAAGACCGAAGTTGTGCGCCGCTGAGTTCTGTGACGGGCGGGCAACGAATGTGGCTCACACAAAAGCTGAGCTACGAGTTTAATGACCCCCGCCTGTTGCAACAGGCGCTGACCCACCGCAGCAGCCCGGGCGATAATAATGAGCGCCTCGAATTTCTTGGCGATGCGGTACTTGACCTCGTGGTCTCGGATTGCGTATTCAATGCTCGACGGGCGGCGGCTGAAGGCGACCTGAGTCGTCTGCGTGCGTCGCTGGTCAACAAGTCGTCGCTCGCCGAAATCGCAACTGAACTGGGTTTGAGCGAATACCTGATTCTCGGTGAGGGTGAGCGCAAGACGGGTGGTCACAGGCGCGAATCCATTCTTGCGGATGCGCTCGAGGCATTGTTTGGTGCGGTCTACCTCGATTCCGGTTTCGCCGCGGCAGAAGCAGTGATCAGGCGAGTCTTCGATTCGCGCCTGAAAATGTTGCCCGCGAATGACGAGCTCAGGGATCCGAAGACGCGGTTACAGGAATGGCTCCAGTCGCGGGCCGCGGAATTGCCGCATTACGAGCTGCTTAAGACCAGCGGCAAAGCGCATCGACAGTTGTTCGAGGTGTGTTGCTCAATCAAGGATGGCGAACTGCAGTCAACCGGATACGGCACGTCGCGGCGCAATGCCGAGCAGCAAGCCGCTGAGAACATGCTGGCCCTGCTTGCCGCAGCTGACGCCGGCTGATGGCGACACGCTGCGGGTTCGTGGCGGTAGTCGGCCGCCCGAACGTCGGTAAATCGACGCTGATCAACGCCATAATGGGCAGGAAGATCAGCATTGTGACCAACAAGCCGCAAACCACGCGCCATCGTATCCTGGCCGTGCACAGCGACAAACATACGCAGATCATCTTTGTCGATACGCCCGGCATTCACCGCAAGGCCGATCGAGCCATGAATCGCTTGATGAATCGGACTGCGGTGAGTGCGTTGGCCGATGCGGACCTCGTGTTGTTCGTTTGTGATGCAACGCGCTGGACGGACGAGGACGATGACGTATTGCGACGCCTCAGCACCGTCAAGGCACCGATTATCGGGTTGTTGAACAAGGTTGACCGCGTGCGTCCGAAAGAGCGCCTGTTCGCGAAGCTTGCCGAACTCTCGACACGTCGCGACTTTGCCGAGATATACCCCCTGTCGGCAATGAAGAAAACCAACCTCGCTGAACTGATGACGGCTATCCCGGCATTGTTGCCGGAATCGCCGTTTTTGTTTCCGTGCGAAATGCAAACTGATCGTGGCGTCGAATTTCAGGCCGCAGAGGTCATCCGCGAAAAACTTACGCAGATGTTGCACCAGGAAATACCCTATGGATTGACCGTGCAGATCGAACGCTATGCAACGACCGACGAGCAGGTCACTATCGATGCGGTCATCTGGGTCGAGCGTGACAGTCAGAAAGGCATCGTCGTAGGTAAAGGCGGGCAGGTGCTGAAAACAGTCGGCCAGTCGGCGCGGCTTGAATTGTGCGAGCAACTGCAGCGCCGCGTGCACCTCGAGCTATGGGTAAAAGTGAAGGAAAACTGGTCGGACAGCGAGCAGGATTTGATGCGGCTTGGCTACGAGTAACACGACATGCGAGTTCAGCAACAGCCGGCATTTATCCTGCATCATCGACCGTTTCGGGACACCAGCCAGATTCTCGACATCATAAGCCGCGAACACGGCAAGCTGTCGCTGGTAGCGCGCGGCAGTCGCGGCCCGAAATCGCGTTTGCGTGGTGTACTGCGCCCGTTCATGCCTTTGTCGATGTCCTGGGTACAACGTACCGAACTGGGTACGCTGACTGGAGCCGAATTGCATGGCTCGCCATTGCGCCTGACTGGCGATGCGCTTTTGTCCGGCTACTACATCAACGAACTGCTGTTGAATTTCTTGCACCGGCACGACCCGCAACCGGATATTTTCGACCACTACGTGCATGCAATCGAGCTGCTGGCGACTGCCGGGGACATCACGCCAGGTCTACGGCGATTCGAAATCGAATTATTGCGCCAGCTTGGCTATGCACTCAGCCTCGAGCACGAAGCGGAGTCCTTGGACGCACTGCGTCCGGATAGCTGGTACGAATATCGAGTTGAGCAGGGACCAATGCCGGTGGCGCGCACCGAGGGTCCGCTGGTATTTGCAGGGTCGATACTTATCGCTATTGCAAAACAACATTTTTCAGATCCTGCGGTATTGCGTGCTGCGAACAGGCTATTGCGTGAAGTCATCAGTTTTCATCTCGGCGGCAAGGAATTGAAGAGTCGCAGGGTCCTGATCGAATTACATCGACAAAGAACGCCTGCAAGCTAGAATACGTCGCTATGACCAACAAGCCATTGCATTTAGGCGTCAACATCGATCATGTTGCGACGCTTCGGCAGGTGCGCGGTACACAGTATCCGCGACCCGCAGATGCGGTACCGATCGTGGAGCAGGCCGGTGCCGACAGCATCACTGTGCACCTGCGCGAAGACCGACGCCATATCCAGGACAGCGACCTCGACGAAATCAGGCGCGTGATGCGCACCCGCATGAACCTGGAATGTGCGGTCAGCGACGAAATGCTGGGGATTGCGATTGCAGCGCGGCCCAGCGACGTCTGCCTGGTGCCGGAAAAACGTGCCGAGCTGACCACCGAAGGCGGCCTTGACGTTGTAAGGCAACTGGACCAGGTTCGCGATGCCTGCGCGCGCCTTGCGGCAGCCCGGATTCGTGTGTCGCTGTTCATTGATCCCGACCCGCTGCAGGTTGACGCTGCGGTACAGGCCGGCGCGCCGGTGGTGGAATTGCACACCGGTCGTTTTGCGGACAGCGATGGTGCCCGGCAAACGCATGAATTGCAGCGCATCGCGACGGCGGCCAGCCATGGCGACAATTGTGGTCTGGTGGTCAACGCAGGGCACGGGCTGCACTACGACAACGTTGCCGCCATTGCGCGTATCCCGGAGATCGTGGAACTGAATATCGGTCATGCAATCGTCGCGCGTGCCGTGTTCGACGGACTCAGGCTGGCCGTCAGCGAGATGAAACGCCTGATGACTGCGGCGCGTTGCGGATGAGGCCAGCATGATTTTCGGAGTTGGTACTGACATCGTCGAAGTGGCGCGAATTCAGGCGACTTACGATCGTTTTGGCGAGCACTTTGTACAGCGCATCCTGATGGATGAGGAAATCCTGCTGTTTCGCCAAAGTAAGTGGCCGGTACGATTTCTCGCCATGCGCTTTGCGGGCAAGGAGGCGACGGTCAAGGCCATGGGGACCGGCTTTCGCCACGGCATCTGGATGCGCGACGTAGGAATTACAAACAACGACTGGGGACGACCCTTGATCATCTGGTCAGGGCGCGGCCGCGCTGTCTGCAAGCAGCTTGGCATAGGTTCGGGACATGTGAGTCTCACCGACGATGCAGGGCTCGTGGTGGCGTTTGCCGTGGTCGAGACGGCGGAGGATTAGGCGGTGAATTGTTTCGCATTCGACATCGAAACCGTCCCGGACATAGAGTTCGGCCGCCACTACTGGGACCTTGGCGATTTATCCGACGCAGATGTCGCCACCGCGATGTTTTTCCAGCAACAGCAAAAGTCAGGCAGCGACTTCCTGCCGCCACATCAGCAACGCATAGTCGCGATATCAGTCGCATTGCGCACCTCGGACTCGTTTCGGGTCTGGAGTCTCGGCGACGTCGATGCAGATGAAGCCGACCTGGTGCGCCGGTTTTTTGCCGGAATCGAGCGTTATTCGCCCGATCTCGTGTCCTGGAACGGCGCCGGGTTTGACCTTCCAGTGCTGCATTACCGAGCCCTGAAGCACAATATACAGGCGTCGCGCTACTGGGAAACTGGCGACGCGGATCGGGAATTTCGTTACAACAATTACCTCAGCCGGTTTCATTGGCGGCACGTCGACCTGATGGACGTCTTGTCCGGGTATCAGCTACGCGCCCGGGCAAGCCTTGACCAGGCTGCAAGCCTGCTCGGATTTCCGGGAAAGCTCGGCATGAGTGGTGACAAGGTGTGGGATTGTTACCGCAGCGGCGGCATCCAGCAGATCCGGAACTACTGCGAGACGGACGTGATCAATACCTGGCTGATTTACCTGCGATTCGAGCATATGCGCGGCAACATCGACGCGATCGGGTTACAGCGCGAGCTGGAGCTGGTACGCAGCACCTTGACTGCAATGGACCTGCCGCATCTGAACGAATTTCTTGCTGCCTGGTCGGCGAGCTGACGACTGCTGATGGCTCGCCGTCGTCGTCATGAGCCGGAAACGGCACTGATCACCGCTGTCACGCACGATGGGCGTGGCATCGCCGAGATCGAGGGAAAAAAAGTGTTTGTTGGCGGCGCATTGCGGGGTGAGCGGGTAAGTTTCATACGGCGCAGCTACAAACGAAATTTCGACGAAGCCGAATTGCTCGAAGTGCATGAAGCCGTCGCGGACAGGATCACGGCACGTTGCGCTGCATTCGGCCGCTGTGGTGGCTGTGTGCTGCAGCACGTGACCGACGAACAGCAACGCGCGATCAAGTTCCAGGCGCTGCAGGACAATTTGCAACGCATCGGCAACGTGGTCCCGGAGCGGTGGCTGGAGCCGCTGCATGCGCCAGGCTGGCACTACCGGCGTCGTGCGCGACTGGCTGTAAAACAGGTGCCCGGCAAGGGCCGGGTGCTGGTCGGGTTTCGCGAGCGTCACACGCCTTACATCACCGACATGCATCGATGCGAGGTGCTGGCCAAGCCGGTCGACGGCATGCTCGATGCCTTGAGCGAGATGATCGGCAGGCTGACGATATCCGCGCGCGTGCCGCAGATTGAAGTTGCGGTCGCGGAAAATGCGGTTGCACTGGTGTTTCGCGTGCTTGACGCCCCAGGCGAGGCGGATCGAGCCCTGCTGCGCGAGTTTGGCGCACAACACGGCGTTCGCATCTACCTGCAGCCGCGTGGCCTGGATTCTGTGACCTTGCTGGATCCGGATCAGGCAGCCGAGCCGCTCTATTACACCTTGCGCGCGGCGCAGCTGCGCATCGAATTCGACCCGGTCGGGTTCGTGCAGGTCAACAGCGAGATTAACGAAAAGATGGTGAACCAGGCGATCGATTTGCTGGCACCGCAGCCGCAGGATCGTGTACTCGACCTGTATTGCGGAATTGGTAATTTCTCGCTGCCGCTGGCACGACGTTGCGCCGCGGTACTCGGGGTGGAGGGTGACGCGCAGCTGGTCCGGGCCGCGGGCCATAATGCCGCTGTGAACAAGTTGACGAATGCGAGCTTTCGCCTGGCCGATCTCGGCAAGATTGACGGTGCGGAGGGCTGGCTCCACGATGGCTGGGACAGTGTGCTGCTCGATCCCGCTCGAAATGGTGCGGCCGAAGTCGTGCAACACATGCATCGTATCGGCGCGCGGCGTATTGTTTACGTATCCTGTCACCCCGGCACGCTGGCGCGGGATGCCGGCACGCTGGTCAGGGACCAGGGGTTCAGGCTGGAGGCCGCAGGTATCATCGATATGTTCCCGCACACGGCGCATGTCGAGTCCATGGCGCTTTTCAGCAAGGCCTGAGGCGTTGTAATAGTTAATAAAAACATATATTTATTGTATTTATGTAGAATTAGTTTATGTCGCTTGGTCCTGTCATGCTCGATATCGAAGGGCTCAGCCTGAGTCCGGCTGACCGTGATTTGCTGCACGAACCAGCTGTTGGTGGCGTCATCCTGTTTTCCCGCAACTACGCCTCGCCCGAGCAGATTACCGATCTGGTCACCGAGATCCGGTCGCTGCGCAGGCCACCATTACTGATCGCTGTGGATCACGAGGGCGGGCGTGTGCAGCGTTTTCGGCACGGTTTCTCAGCGATCCCGCCGATGCGCCAGCTGGGCCAGGCCTTCAACCAGGATGCGGAACAGGGGCTCGCCCTGGCCAGGCAGGCAGGCTGGTTGATCGGCGCCGAATTGCGCGCCGCAGACATCGACCTGTGTTTTGCGCCGTGTGTCGATCTTGACTGGGGTGTCAGCGAGATCATCGGCGATCGCGCCATGCACTCCGATCCGGACACTGTCAGTGAGCTCGCGGCAGCCTTTTGTCGCGGCCTTCGCGCCGCGGGCATGGCTGCGGTTGCCAAGCATTTTCCCGGGCACGGCGGTGTGATCGCCGATTCGCACCTGAAACTGCCGGTAGACAGGCGCGACTATGGCATCCTGCTCGACGATATGCGTCCCTACGAACGCTTGAACAATAGCGGCCTGATCGCGGGTGTCATGCTGGCACACATTGTGTATCGTGAGATGGACGAATTGCCTGCAGGGTTTTCCCCGTACTGGATCGAGCGCGAACTACGGTCGCGGATCGGCTTCGGCGGGGCGGTATTCTGTGACGACCTGAGTATGCGCGCGACCGAAGCGTACGGCGACATGCCGTCGCGCGCTCTGCGTGCGTTGCGTGCCGGTTGTGACATGGTGCTGGTTTGCAACGATCGTTCGGCGGCGCAGCAAACCGTGGAGGCACTCAAGAGTTATTCGAATCCATTGTCACTGGTGCGTCTTGCGCGCATGCATGGCACCGGGCACATGATGCGCGCGAGCCTGCTGGCGAGTAACGAGTGGCAACAGGCGAGTGCTGTGGTTACGCGCTGGAGCCAGCGTCCGCCACTGGAGCTTGGCGCGTGAGCACGGTCGGTCGCGAAGTACTCGAGATGGTCGTGCAGGCGTCTGCCGAACCGCTGCTGATTGTGCATATGGATCATCCGGAGTGGCCGGTGGTTCTGAGCAATGTCGCATTCGAATCGATTGGTGGTGCCGATATTCGTGGCAAGCCATTTGCCGATGTGATTGAGCAACTGGTCGGCCGCGATCTTGCCGTGGAGATCTCCGAGTCTTTGCGCTCGCAACAGGAAACCAGCTTCCCGGTAGAGCTCGGTGGTCGCGAATACCTGTTGGCGTTACGGCCGTTGTCGAACGGCCACGATGCGACGCCGCAATTCTATGTCGCATTCTGGCGCAGCGCAGGCATCGGCGCCGCCGTGGCCGGCTCGGAAATGCATCATGAGTTGCTTAAGGCCAAGCGCCGGCTTCGTGATCTGACGCGCACCGACCCGGTTACAGGCCTACTGAACGAGCAGGCGTTTTTTGAAGTGCTCGAGCATGATTGGGCGGTCGCCGCGCGCGAGAAAAGCTCGCTGTCCGTGGTCGTGTTTACGCTGCTGGAGTTCGATGCCTATGTTGATGTTTTCGGCCGGCATGCGGCTGACTCCTGCATGCGACGGGTTGCACAGGCTGTGCGGCGATGCCTGCGGCGGGCCAGCGATGTCGTCGGCAGGTTGGATGGCGGCCAGATGGTGGTGCTGTCGCACGCCTCGGACGAGGTCAATGTGCGCGAATTCGCCAACCGGATTTCGGCCGGCGTGAGAGAGCTGGGTTTGCATCACCCGCGTTCCAGCGTCTCCAAATTTGTGACCGTGTCGTTCCAGGTGGGCGTATCGGCGAATGCCGGCGCCAACGTGTCAGCGCGTGATTTCCTGCGAAGCCTGCTGGTTAACTGACTCTACGCGCAACAACTTTGCGACCACGCCGAATTTTGGGTGATCAAAGTACCGTATGTCACCGCTTTTCAGGATCCGGTCTTCGCGGATTCGGAAACGAACCGGACCGTCCAGGGGCGGCAGCGAGTATTCGAACTCGCGTATTGCACCGGATTGGTCTACGTATTCGGCGGCTGTGGCCGGCTCGGTAAGCGCAAGGTCGACAACCAGGTGTAAATAACGGCCAAGGTACAGTGTGAAGCTTCCCTCAAGGCCGGCAGGCAGCTGGCCGAGCGCTGACAGGGGCACGGCAACCGTCTCGTCCTGCGGCAGGCCGGGCTGGGTCCAGCCGAAATGCAGCAGCGGTTCGTATGCGTCGAGTCGCTGCAGCTTTTCAAACACATCCCGCATGCTGAGCTGATCTTCCGGCAACAAGATCGGAGCATTATCAACATAGCCCGGGTCGCGGCGCTGGAGCGGCACGACCGCAAGTTCGCCGATCAGCCCGGCCTCATCCGGGGCCGGCTCAATCGGGTCAGGTAAAAAAATCTCGCTGCCGGGGGAGCCACCGTCGGCATACGTAAAGACGATGACCTCTACCGAATATAGCCGTATCTCGGCCGGTTCTTCATCGAGCAGTTCGTCCTGTGCAGTTGCCAGTGCCGGCAACAGCGTTGCCAGCAACAGCAACTTCGATTTACGCACTGTCTCAAACATTCAGGTCCCCGCTGCATACGCTGCCGTTTTAACCGCCAGTCGTGCCAAAAGTTGCTCAATCGCCTCGAAGCGTTGTGTAGGCGAGCCGAAATTACCGCGAAATTGCAGGCGGTGCGAGCCCTGCAGCTTGTAAGCCTGGCTGCCATTTTGCACTAATTGCACCAGCGCTACAGGATCGATACGACTGTTTGTGCCAAATACCAGGTATCCGCCCTTATCTGCGGCGTCAATTTTCTCAATACCCAGCGCCGTAGCCTGCTGTTTGATCGCGGCAATACGCAGCAGGTTTTTGGCGGGGTCCGGCAGCAGCCCGAATCGATCAATCAATTCGACCTGCAATTCACGCAATTCCGCGGCCGTCGTACTGGAGGCAACACGTTTGTACAGGATCAGCCGCAGGTGTACATCCGGTACGTAGTCATCCGGGAGCAGTGCGGCGAGGTGCAGATTGATATCGACGCCCGCATGCAGAGGAGTTTCCAGGTCCGGTTCGCGGCCAGCGCGAAGCGAGTCGACAGCCCGTCCGAGCAGTTCGGTGTACAGGGAAAAACCGATCTCCTGGATCTGGCCGCTCTGCTCGTCGCCGAGCAGTTCGCCGGCACCACGAATTTCGAGATCATGCGTGGCGAGGGTAAAGCCGGATCCCAGGTCTTCCAGTGAGTCAATCGCTTCCAGCCGCTTGATCGCATCCGCTGTCATCACCGCGCGTGGCGGCGCCACAAGGTACGCATAGGCGCGATGGTGCGATCGACCGACGCGGCCGCGCAGCTGGTGCAGTTGCGCCAGACCGAACTTGTCGGCGCGATTGATGATGATGGTATTTGCCGTAGGTACGTCGAGGCCACTTTCGACAATCGTCGTGCACAGCAGCACATTGAAGCGACGGTGGTAAAAATCCAGCATTACCTGTTCCAGCTCACGTTCCGGCATCTGGCCGTGGCCAATACGCACAGTGGCTTCCGGCACCAGCTTGCCGAGCCGTTCACCCATCGCGGCGATATCGTCAACGCGATTGTGAATAAAGTACACCTGGCCGCCGCGCTTGATTTCCCGCAGGCAGGCCTCGCGAATCAATACTTCGTTCCATTCGGTGACAAAGGTCTTGACCGCGAGCCGCTCCGCGGGTGGGGTCGTAATCAGCGACAATTCGCGCAGGCCGCCGAGTGACATATTCAATGTGCGTGGAATCGGTGTCGCGGTAAGTGTCAGTACGTCAATGTCGCTGCGCAACGATTTTATCGCTTCTTTGTGCCGCACTCCGAACCTGTGCTCCTCATCAATAATCACCAGGCCGATGTCCTTGAAGTCTTTGGTGTACTGCAGCAATCGATGCGTGCCGATGACGACATCGACCTTGCCGTCACGCATGCCGGCCACCACGGACTTGACCGCATTGGCGGAACGAAATCGCGACAGCACTTCGACGTGCACTGGCCAGTCGGCAAAGCGATCGGCGAAGGTCTGGCCGTGCTGTTGTGCAAGCAGGGTCGTCGGCACCAGTATCGCGACCTGTTTGCCGCCGTGTACGGCGGCAAACGTAGCTCGCAATGCCACTTCGGTTTTGCCAAAGCCGACATCGCCGCAAACAACCCGGTCCATCGGCCGGGCGGTGCGCAAATCATCCAGCACCTCGTTGATTGTCCGCTCCTGGTCTTCGGTCAGGTCGAATGGAAAACCGCTCTCGAAGGCACGATAGTCGGATTCGGGCCAGTGAAAATGATGCCCGGCGCGAGCCGCGCGGCGCGCATAAACATCGAGGAGTTCGGCCGCGACGTCGCGAATCTTCCGGATCGCGCGCCGTTGCGCTTTCGCCCATTGGTCGCTGCCAAGACGATGCAACGGCGCATTTTCAGGCGAGGTGCCGGTAAAACGCGTGATCAGGTCCAGCGCGTGCACCGGCACATAGAGCTTGTCACCGTCCGCGTATTCGAGCTGCAGGAACTCACCAACGATGCCGCCGGTCTCGATTGTCACCAGGCCGCGGTAACGACCAACGCCGTATTCCGCATGTACGACTGGCGAACCGGCAACAAGGTCGTTGAGCTGTCGAATTATGGTTTCCGGGTCACGCTCGATTCGTCGCTGCCGGTTACGCCGTTTTGCGCGTTCGCCGAATAATTGCTGCTCGCCAATAATTGCGACGCGATGCGCCGGTAGCAGAACACCGTTTTCAACCGGCGCGATGGCCACGCCAATACGGTTGCGGCCGTTGCGAAACGCTTCCCAGCCGTCAACGCGGGCGAAGTCTAGGTTGCGCCCCGCGAGCAAATCGATCAGCTGCTCACGACGACCAGCCGAGTCGCAGCAGAACAGTACGCGGCCGTCAAAGGTATCGAGAAAGCGCAGCAGCGCAGCCGCGGAATCTTCGTAGCGCGCCTCGATTTTCAGCGCCGGTGGCAATTGCGTTGCTACATTACAGACTTCGGCAGCGTCGACCAGTGTTTGCGGTGAGTACCTGGCCTGCGGCAATTTGGCGAGTTCCTCCTGTACCGCCTCGGGCGTCAAGAAGGTTTCCGTGGCCGACAGGATCGGCCGTTCCGGATCGAGCCGCGACAACTCGTAGCGCTCCTCGATCTCCACCCAGCTCTGCGCAAGTATCGCCTCCAGTCCATCGGGTGCCACAATCAGGCAGCCACCAGGCAGGTAGTCGAGCAGGCTGCATGTAGACTCAAAAAACAGCGGCAGGTAGTACTCTATGCCGCCGTGCGCGATGCCTTCCGATACCTCTCGATAAACACGTGACTTCGCAGGTTGGCCTTCAAATCGTTCCCGGTAGGCGGTGCGGAAAAACCGGATAGAGTCGGCATCGAGCGGCACTTCACGCGCTGGCAGCAGACGGATTTGTTCGAGTGGCTCACCAGACAACTGCGAATCGACGCCGAAATACCGCAGACTCTCAATCTCGTCATCGAAGAAATCGATACGAATGGGCCGTTCCGAACCCATAGGATAAACATCAATCAGCGAGCCGCGCACCGCGAATTCGCCGTGTTCGCTGACCTGCGGCACTCGCAGGTAGCCAGCGGCCGTCAGTGAGTCGATAAACGGATCACGCGGCAGCGATTGCCCACGCCGCAGCGATAACGAACGTGCGGCCACATAGTCGGTAGGCGGCAAGCGCTGTAGCAGGGCTGGCGCGGAGACCACGCAAATGCCGCCCTGTTGTTGCTGCAGTGTCGCGAGCACCGCAAGCCGCTCGGAAATGATGTCCTGGTGCGGCGAAAAACTGTCCCAGGGCAGGGTCTCCCACTCGACAAAGTGCTGCACGGGCGTTGCGCCGCTTGCAAAAAAACGCATTTCCGCCTCGAGCAGGTCCGCCTGCCGAGGGTCCTCGGCGATCACCAGCAGCGGCGCTGCCGCCTGCCTGGCGAGCTCTGTAATTGCCAGTGCGGCGCTGGCACCGAGCAGGCGGCCGAATGCAATGCTGCGGCCGGCAATCGGCAGCGCCTGATTGGGCGACAGTAATAGAGGATCGGGTGCCAATGTGACATGCGGGCCGGAAACGGCTGGCGATTATCCCACAGCGCAGAAAAAAAAACGCCCGGGCAGATTAGTGCCCGGGCGTTGCTGATGGGGTGATATACCGCTTAGCGTTTCTTGACGGCGTGAATGACGCGGTCGTACTCGAAATAGACGATGAAGCTGTCGTATTCCCAGCTGGATATTGGTGGATCGCCGACCGGCGGCTTCTTCGCAATCGGGCTGCCAAAATTGGCCTCGACGCTGGCCTGTGTCGTACCGCTCGCGGGACCGACCGAGCCGGGCTGCGCGGAGGTGCCATCCATATCCAAAGTGTCGGCGCCAGCCATGCCGGCAGTGCCGAGCATGAGCGCCAAAATTGTTGCTTTCCAGAGCTTGGTCATTTGCTGATACTCCTCTCGTACGGCCTCACTATATCACTCCAAATGGTAGCGAGAAACATTTGATTTAAAAGGTTTTATTCTCCCTGCGAAAACTGTGAATCGGGTCACGAATTGAGACGAATTTTGGCAGGATGTGCTTTAATGCGAGGCCATGATCAACCCCGTTGAACTGTTTGTCGGGCTTCGCTACCTGCGTGCGAAGCGCCGCACCCGATTCGTATCATTCATTACCCTGATCTCGCTGGCCGGGGTGGCGCTCGGTGTGGCGGCGCTGATCGTCATCCTGTCGGTGATGAACGGCTTTGAGGGTGAATTACGCACGCGCCTGCTGAGTATGTCGGCGCATGGCCAGATTGCGTCCGCCGACGGCGCAAGCGATGACTGGCGCAGCCTGCATCGCAGTGTACTGGAGCACCCTGGTGTTGCCGCCGCCGCGCCGCTGGTGCAAATGGAGGGCATGATCCAGTCCGGTCGTGAGCTGCGCGCTGTTCTCGCGCACGGCATCGAGCCTGAATACGAGAGCACCCTGTCAGAGCCACCGCTGAATTTGCTCGAAGGCACTCTCGACAGCCTGCAACCGGGTTCGCGCAAAATCATTCTTGGCCGGTTACTGGCCGTCGACCTGGGCCTGTACCTCGGCGATGCGGTGGTCATGTTGATTCCGCGACCGGCAGGCGATGGCACATTGCGGCCGGTGCTGGAGCGATTTGAATTGTCCGGAGTGTTCGAGGCGGGCCTGCAGGAGCACGATGCGTCGCTGGCACTGGTCAGCGCCAGTGATGCTGCCGCGATCCTGGGTCTTGGCGCTGCGCGCAGCGCCGTGCGCTTTCGCGCCTACGATGTCATGGCTGCGCCGCAGATCGCTGCGGAGTTGCGCGAGCAGCTTGGCAGTGACGTCGTCAGCAGTGACTGGACGATCGAAAACGCCAGCTATTTTCGCGCCATACGCATTGAAAAAATGATGATGTCCCTGATCCTGTCGCTGATCATCGCGGTTGCGGCATTCAATATCGTTGCCAGTCTCGTCATGGTCGTCACTGACAAGACCAACGATATTGCAGTGCTGCGGACGCTCGGCATGCGGCCCGCGGGTGTGGTCAAGGTGTTTTTCATCCAGGGGGCGGTGATCGGCTGGGCAGGAGTTTTCATCGGCGTTGCGCTTGGCATCGTGCTGGCCATCAATGTGCCGGTTATCGTGCCGTTTCTTGAGCAGACGCTGGGTTTCCAGATCATGCCTGGCGACGTTTTCTACGTAACGCGGATCCCGTCCGAGCTCGAGTCGGCCGATGTGACCACGATTGCGATCTCGGCCTTTCTGCTGACCTCGCTGGCGACGCTGTATCCAGCGCGTCGGGCAGCGCATGTTAACCCGGCCGTCGCACTCCGATACGAGTAGGCAGATGCGACAGGCTTTCGAATTCTGGGTCGGTACCCGTTATGTGCGCTCGCGCAGCAGCAATAATTTTGTGTCGATGATTTCGGCAATTTCTATGCTCGGCATTGCCATTGCGGTTGCGGTACTGATTGTCGTGCTCTCGGTGGTGAATGGATTTGAACGCGAGTTGCATGAGCGGTTGCTGACCATGACAGCGCACGCGAGTATCGAGGGCATTGACGGCGAGCTAAAGGATTGGCGCGCGACCTCGGCTACGGCGGCCGACGACCCACGCGTTCGGGCCACCGCGCCGTTCGTCAGCGGACAGGCCTTGCTCATGTTTGGCGAAGCACTTGGTGGTGCGGAACTACGCGGCATAGACCCGGTGGCGGAAAACAAGGTCGCGGGTATTGACGGTGTCATGACTGCAGGCAGGCTGGACAGCCTCGCGGCTGGCGAATTCAACATCGTGCTTGGCGTCGAGCTCGCCAAAGCGTTGCGCACTACGGTTGGCGACAAGCTGACGGTAACACTCGCACAGGGAATTGTGACACCGGCCGGTATCGTGCCGCGAACCAAGCGCTTTACAGTCAGTGGCCTGTATCGGGTAGGCATGTTCGAATACGACCGGCATCTCGCGTTTATCAATCTGCAGGATGCACAACGCCTGTATCGTTTGCAGGACGCCGTCAGCGGTGTGCGCCTGGCTGTGATCGATATTTATGCGGCGCCGGAGATCGTGCGCGATGTTGCGATCGCCCACGGCGAAGTCGTGCTGGTGTCGAACTGGCAGCGGCGGCATGTGAATTTTTTCAAATCTATCCAGATTACGAAATCAATACTGTTCGTTATCCTGTTGCTGGTCATTGCGGTAGCTGCTTTTAATATTGTGTCGACACTGGTCATGGTGGTGAAAGACAAGCAGTCGGATATTGCTGTGCTGCGCACTATTGGCGCACGTCCGTCCAGCATCCTGAAAATATTTGTCACGCAAGGCAGTGTGATTGGCGTGGTGGGCACCTTCATCGGCGTTACAGCTGGTATCCTGCTGGCCCTGAACCTGGAGAGTATTGTGGCGTTTTTCGAGTCGTCGTTCGGCATCAAGTTCCTTGCAGCCGATGTGTATTTCATCAGCGACCTGCCGGCGGAGCTGCAACTTGCCGACGTTGTAAAAATTGCCATGATTGCCTTGTCACTGGCACTGCTATCAACGGTGTACCCGGCATGGATGGCGGCGCGTACGCCACCGGCAGAAGTGCTGCGCTATGAATAGCATGGTACCGGTGTTGCAGTGTCGGGGCGTGGCGCGCCGCTTCCGCGAGGGTGACAGTACGCTGGTGGTGCTGAGTGCGGTTGACCTGGTCGTGCATGCAGCGGAACGCGTGGCCATAGTCGGGTCCTCGGGATCCGGCAAGACCACGCTATTGCAGATTCTCGGCGGCCTCGACGATCCTGACGATGGTGAGGTGCTGGTCGGCGGCCAGGCCATGCATGGTGCCGGCGAACTGGCGAAGAGCGAGTTGCGCAATCGCTATCTCGGATTCGTCTACCAGTTTCATCATTTGCTGGCCGAGTTCACAGCGGAAGAGAACGTTGCAATGCCGCTGCTGATTCGCCGCGAGCCGAAAACCCTGGCCCTCGAGCAGGCGCGGCAGCTCCTGGCGCGGGTGGGTCTCGGCGAACGTCTGACACACAAGCCCGGCGAGCTGTCCGGTGGCGAGCGGCAACGAGCCGCTGTCGCCCGGGCATTGATTACGCGGCCGCAGCTGGTCCTGGCAGACGAGCCGACTGGCAATCTGGATGCCGGCAATGGCGAGCACGTAATGCGGCTGATGCTGCAGCTGAACCAGGAGTTGCAAACGAGCCTGGTCGTTGTGACGCACGATATGAGCATCGCCGAGCGCATGGATCGCATCTTGTTGCTGGAAAACGGCCGGCTCAGGGCCATGTAGTCCTATTCTTCGCGTTGCTTTCTCTTGCGCGTCTTGTATTCGCCGAGCGAAAACCGCCAGAACACATCCAGCATCACGTAGCTCGTCAGTGCTGCGATGCTGCCGACCAGTACGCAGCCGAGAATCAACGGCTGCCAGATCGAGAGAAACGTGGTCGTCATCCAGTGGATCGATAACTCGATATTGAATGGTACCGGTGCAAGGCCCAGCAACTTCGCGCCGACCAGGTAGCTGAAAAGGTAAACCGGTCCGATCGTGACCGGATTGACGATAAAAGTGGTCAGTGCCGCCACCGGGATATTACAGCGCAACCACAGCGAACCCAGCACTGCGACCAGTATGTGGCCCGGAATCGGCAGGAACGCGATAAACGTTCCCAATCCGACTGCGGGAACCACCGTGCGCCGCCGAATGCTCCAGAGCGAATGATCGTGTAACAGGTGACGGAACGGCGCCATGAACCAGCGTTCGGCCAGCTGATGTCGTTTGAATGCGAATTTCCGAAAAAAGCGCCTTGGCAATTGGTACGTGTTCCGATTCGATGGGGGCTGAGACCATCAATGCCGAGCAAGCCCCGCAATGACACGAGCCTGCCTGAGTGTATTGGCAGGTATGTACGCGCTGCAGCTTAGCAGCTTTGCCGGCACCTCCGGACACTTGAATGCCGCCTTTCTTGTAGTACTGCTGCTGCTGATCACGCGTTGCTGGTTGCTGCTGGCCGGTTTCGTGGTTGGCCTCGGCTGGTTTTTTCTGGCGGCCGAGGAACTCATTGCGTCCCGCATACCCGCTGCCATCGAAGGTGACAGCCTGGTTGTTGAGATCAAGGTCGTCGATTTTCCGTCGACAAGCGGGGCTACCAGCAGCTTCCTGGTGCAGCCACTTGATGATGCGCGCCTGCCGGCGCGAGTCCGCTTAAGTTGGTACGAGCCTCCGGTAAGCTTGCATCATGGCGATCGCTGGCGGCTTGAAGTACGGTTGCGGCGGCCGCGCGGTGCACGCAACCCGGGCGGCTTCGACTTCGAGGCCTGGCTGTTTCGCGAACGCATGGCGGCGACCGGTTATGTGGTCAACGGTCACCGCAATCGCCTGCTGCCGCCACTGCCATCGAGCGCGGTCGATCAGTTACAGCGCCGCTTTGTCGGCCGGGTTGTGGCGCTGATCGAAAACCCCGAGCCAGCGGCGGTGCTGATTGCGCTCGTCGTCGGTACCCGCCACCTGCTGAGCGATGCACAATGGCAACGCTACGCAACAACCGGCACCAGTCACCTGATGGCGATTTCCGGGCTGCACATCGGTTTGGCCGCCGGCGGGGCCTATTTGCTGGCATTGTTTGCCGCCGGCTTGCTCTCGGTGCGTGCGCGGCAACGTAACCATCGGCGCGCCGCAATAGTGTGTTCGGTCGTGGTGGCGCTGTGGTACGCCACGATTGCCGGATTCGCGGTGCCTGCGCGTCGCGCCAGCCTGATGCTATTGCTGGTCGGCGGCGCCGCATTCATGCATCGCAAACCGAAGCTGGCGGCGATTGTCAGTGCCGCAGCGCTGCTGATAGCGTTGCTGGATCCACTTGCGACCATGACACCCGGCTTCATGTTGTCGTTCGCAGCGGTTGCATTGCTGATCTGGGTGGCACGGCGGCGTGCCGGGCTGGCAACACTGCAACTCATGTTGTTATGCGGCCTGCTGCCGCTGGTCGCCGTACTGTTCGACCGTGTTTCGCTGGCGGCGCTGCCGGTTAACCTGCTGGCTGTGCCGTTATTCGCATTTGTTACCGTGCCACTGTCGCTGCTTGGCCTGGTACTGGACGGCGCATTGCAGCCGCTTGGTGACCTGGCGCTACTGCTGGCTGCCCGCAGTATCACGCTGCTCGAAAAGGGTCTGACCCTTTTCGCCGCATTGCCGCTGGCATCAATAACGGTGCCGGCGCTGACCGGCGTGGCCTGGCTGAGCATCATCGCACCTGGACTGTGGGCATTGCTGCCGCCCGGATGGCCGGGGCGGCCGGTCGCATGGCTGGGTTTGGTCGCGCTGCTCTTGCATCAGCCTGGCCGGCCCGGCACAGGCTGCGCGCGGGTCAGTATCCTCGACGTAGGGCAGGGTCTCGCGGTAGTTATCGAGACGCATCGGCGCACTCTCCTGTATGACACCGGACCGGCCTATCGCAGCGGTGGCAACGCCGCCGCCAATGTTGTGCTGCCTTACCTTGCGCACCGTGGTGTTCGCGAACTGGACCGGCTGCTGGTGTCGCATGCGGACCTGGATCATGCCGGCGGGGTCGGGGCGATCCTGGATTCCCTGCCGGTGCACGAGGTTCTGGCAGGAGAACCGCTGGCCGGCGTCAGGACGCTGCCATGTCGCGCCGGCCAGAACTGGTCGTATGACGGTGTCGAGTTCGAAGTGCTTTATCCGCCGCTGCTGGCCGATGTCGAAGGCAACAATCGCTCCTGTGTACTGCAACTTTCGGTGGGTGAACATCGCCTTTTGCTCACTGGTGACATTGAAGCATCCGCGGAGCAAGAACTTACCAGGACCCGGAGCCTGCTCGCGGTCGACGCCGTGGTTGTTCCGCATCATGGCAGTCGCACTTCGTCGACGCCGCCATTCGTCGAGGCACTGCAGGCGTCGATCGCGATCGTATCCAGCGGGTACAACAACCATTGGGGCCTGCCAAAGCCCGATATCGTGCAACGATGGCAGGCAGCCGGTGCTGATGTCTTGAATACGGCAACAGCTGGTGCCATAGAACTCAGTCTGTGCGCGGCTTCAGGACTCGAGTCGATTCGCCGGTATCGCCACGACAACCGTCGAATATGGCATGAGTAGCGTGTATATTTCATTTTTTCCCCGGGTCCGAGTGTATGGTTGAAGTAGTCAAATCTGGCGGCTGGCTGATGGCGCCGATTATTCTCTGCGGGATTATTGCGACAGGAATTATCCTGGAGCGTTTCTGGACTCTGCAGCAAAAGCGCGTGATACCGGAGGATTTGACCAGCAAGGTCTGGGGTTGGGTGAAGAAAGACCAGCTCGACCAGAAGCAGATTCAGAGCCTGCACCAGGGGTCCGCGCTCGGGCAGATACTGGCGGCCGGACTGATCAATCGCGATCGTGAACGCAGCATCATGAAAGACAGCATCGAGGACACCGGGCGGCACGTCGTACATGAGCTGGAGCGCTACCTGGAAACGCTGGGCACCATCGCCGCGATTTCGCCGTTGCTCGGGCTGCTCGGTACTGTAATTGGCATGGTCAAGGTATTCACGGCGATTACCACCTACGGTGTCGGCGACCCGACGGTGCTGGCTGGCGGCATCGCACAGGCGCTGATCACGACGGCGGCAGGACTCACAGTGGCAATTCCAGCGCTTATCGGCTTTCGATACTACCGAAATCGTGTCGACACCCTGGTTGTCGATATGGAGAAAGAGGCCATCAAGCTGGTTGAAGCGCTGCACCGGCGCCAGGAAAAAGGCTGAGGCATGCGGCTTAACCTGCGGCCACGCACTCCGCCCGAGGTCAATCTCACTTCCCTGATCGACGTGGTGTTGCTGTTGCTGATCTTCTTTATGGTCTCAACCAGCTTCGTAAAGCAGTCGCAAATCACCATCAACCTGCCGGAAGCAGAAAATTCAGCGCCTGTAGAGGAAACCCCCGATCAGATTGACATCATGATTTCCGAGACTGGTATTTACATGGTGAATGGCAAGGAACTCATCAACAGTCGCCCAGAGACAATACGCAACGCACTGCAAAAAATATCCAATGGCGACCACAGTTTGCCATTGACCATCAGTGCCGACGCGAATGCCCGCCACCAGGATGTGGTCACGGCGATGGACGTGGCCGGTCGGCTCGGTTTTGTGCGTATCAGTATCGCTACGGTCAATGAACCGGACGGCGAGCAGCCCGGATTCGACTAGCGGATCGCTGTGACTAAAAAAATTGACCCGCAGTCTGCCCGGACCTTTCGTCGCCTGTGGCAATTCGTCCTGCCCTACAAACGCGTAGGCGTTGTCGCCATGATCGGTATGGCCGGTACGGCGCTGGTTGAAGGCGGCCTGGTGTATTTGCTGGAGCCGATGACGGACGAGGCGCTGGTCGCGCAGAACCTGGAAACGGCACGCTGGATTCCGCTCGCGTTCATCGGCATTTTCGTGTTGCGCGGCATATTTGGTATCGCCACCGAGTATTCACTGGGTTGGATTGGCCGCAACGTCATCAGCGCACTGCGGCGAATGGTGTTCTGCAAGTTCCTTACCCTGCCGACACGCTTTTTCGAGGAGCGAACGGCGGGTCCGTTGCTGTCGCGCATAACCTATAACGTGGAAATGATTGCCGAATCGGTAACTACGGTCGTGACGGTTGCCATACGCGACATCCTGACAGTCATAGCCGCGATCACGGTGATGTACCTGCAGAGTCCGACTTTGCTGTTGTTCGTCGCAATCGTGATTCCGGTGGTGGCGCTGATTGTGCGAGGTCTTGGGCGTGCCTTTCGCCGCTACAGCGGCCGCATCCAGGATTCGGTCGGCGAGGTCATGCAGGTCACCGAGGAAATCGTCCGCGGTAACAGGGTGGTAAAGATTTTCGGTGGCTATGAATATGAGTCCGAGCGACTCGATGAAGTTGACAGGCGCAACAAGCAACAGAATCTGAAACTGATTCGGGTGCGCTCTGTTGGCGTGGCCATGACGCAGATCATCTTCGGCATCGGCGTCGCCGGTGTGGTCTACATGGCCGGTCGCGAGTCGCTGGGCGGCAACCTGACACCTGGTCAGTTCATTTCCTTCTTCAGTGCCATGATGCTGACTTTGCAACCAGTGCGGCGCATTACCAACGTCAACGCGGTCATCCAACGCGGTGTTGCGGCCGGCGCAAGCCTGTTCGAAGTAATTGATGAAGCCGACGAGACGGACACGGGTAGCACGGTGCTGCAGGCGGTGCGCGGTCGCGTCGAGTACCGCGATGTCAGCTTCGCCTACAAGGCCAACAATACAGAAGTACTTGCCAACATCTCGGTAACGGTGGAGCCGGGGGCGTCGCTGGCCATCGTCGGCCACTCCGGCAGCGGCAAATCGACCATGGTCAGCCTGTTACCGCGATTCTACGACGTCAATGGCGGCCTGATTCTGCTGGACGGAACGCCTATTCGTGAACTGACCTTGAAGAATCTGCGTGACAATATCAGCCTGGTCAGCCAGGACGTGGTGCTGTTCAACGATACAATTGCCAATAACCTGAGCTACGGCCAGCTGCGCCGCCATTCTCGCCAGGAAATAATGGCCGCGGCGGAGGCCGCGCATGTACTCGAGTTCGCCAATGACATGCCAGACGGATTGGAAACCCTGGTTGGCGATCGTGGTGTATTGCTTTCCGGCGGGCAACGCCAGCGCATTGCCATCGGCCGGGCGCTGCTCAAGAATGCGCCAGTACTGATTCTGGATGAGGCGACATCGTCGCTGGACACGCAATCCGAACGGCGCATTCAGGAAGCACTGCACGAGCTGATGAAAAATCGCACCACGCTGGTCATCGCGCACCGTTTGTCGACGGTCGAAAAGGCGGATTGCATCATCGTGCTCGAAGCTGGCCGCATCGTAGAATCCGGTAGCCACCAGCAACTTTTGAGCCGGGATGGCCAGTACGCGGCACTGTATCGATTGCAATTTACTGACGAGTAGACCTGGCGATGTACAACTGGTTACATCGAGTCTGGTATGAAGGAGCGGCATCGTATCGGCTGCTATTGCCGCTGACCGGGCTGTACTGGCTGCTGGTCATGCTGCGACGCGCCCTGTTTGAGTTTGGCGTGCTCGGTACGCGGCGTGCGGCAGCGCCGGTCATTGTGGTAGGTAACATCACCGCGGGTGGCACGGGCAAGACGCCGGTCACCATCTGGCTGGCCAAAGAACTCAAGGCGCGGGGATTTTCGCCGGGAATCGTCAGTCGCGGCTATGGCGGCAGCAAGTCACCGTCGTCGATGCGCGTGGATGCTGCCAGCGATCCGGCCGTCGTTGGTGACGAGCCGGTGTTGCTGGCGAGGTCCTCGGGCTGTCCGATTGTGGTCGACGCCGACCGTTTTCGTGCCGCCGAGATGCTGGTTGCCGATGGTGCCGATGTAATCATTGCTGACGACGGCCTGCAACACTATCGGCTCGCACGTACCTACGAGATATGTGTCATCGATGGCGCGCGCGGACTCGGCAATCGGTATTTGCTGCCGGCGGGCCCATTGCGGGAAACCCTGGCGCGGCTGAACGAAGTCGACCAGGTGCTATTGAACGGCGTGCTACGAAAACGCGTCGCCGAACTCGCGGCAATAGAGCAACACGCACTGGTCTTCGAACTCGTAGCCAGCGAAGCGCGTCGCCTGAACGGCTCACTGACGCGGCCGATCGAAAGATTCCGCGGTACCACGGTGCACGGCGTTGCGGCTATTGGAAATCCGCAACGATTTTTTGAGCTACTGCGCTCCCATGGCATGCAGGTCATCGAGCATGCACTGCCGGATCATGCGCCGATTACCCGTCGCAGCCTTGATTTCGGCGACAATTTCGAAATTCTGATGACGGAAAAGGACGCCGTGAAACTGGGCCGGTCCGTCGATGACAAGCTGTGGTCGGTGCCGGTGAGCCTGAAGATGGATGCCTTGCAGTCAGCGCCGTGGCTGGCGCAGGTTGAGTCGCGAATCCGGAGCGAGCAGGGCAGGCAATGAGCGACTTTGCTGTCGTAATTCCGGCTCGATTTGCCTCGGTACGACTGCCAGGCAAGCCGCTGCGCGATATCCTGGGCAAGCCCATGATCCAGCACGTATACGAACGCGCCATTGCGAGTTCGGCCGTCGAGGTCGTTATTGCGACCGATGATCGACGTATCGCGGACGTGGCCGAAGGCTTCGGCGCAACGGTGTGCATGACCAGTGCAAAACACAACTCCGGCAGCGAGCGCATCGCCGAAGTGTGCGATCGGCTCGGCTGGTCCGATGACCGCGTGGTCGTCAACCTGCAGGGCGATGAGCCAACCATGCCTCCCGAGCTGATTGACCAATGCGCGGCTTTGCTCGATGACCCGTCGGCCGACATCGGCACGCTGGCATCACCGATTGCCAGCCGCGAGGACCTGGACAATCCGAACGTGGTCAAGGCGGTCGCCGATGCAGCGGGCAATGCGATCTATTTTCGACGTGCACTCGTATCGCCCGATGACGCGGCCGTCGCCCTGCATCATCACGGCATTTACGCGTATCGTTGTGGCGTATTGCGGCGACTGGTTGCGGCCGAACCCTGCGACCTGGAACTCAGCGAGCGGCTCGAACAACTCAGGGCACTGCATCTCGGCATGACGATCAGGATCGCCATGCCGGTGGTTCGTCCCGGGGCTGGCGTGGATACGGAACAGGACCTGGCTCAGGCCGCCAGAAGTTTGCGCTTGCGAACCTGACCGGTACAGTGACCCGCAAATCCAATGTCTTGAGAGAAATCTTATGAGCTACCTGATTCTGAAGATGTTGCACGTTGCTTCCGTGGTCATATTTCTCGGCAACATTACGACCGGCCTGTTTTGGGCAAATCATGCGCACAAATCGCGCGAGTTCAAGCTGATTGCATCGACATTTGACGGCATCATTCGAAGCGATCGCCGATTTACCACGCCAGGAGTGCTGGGGATCCTGATTACCGGATTGGTCGCGGCCGCCGTCGCTGGGCTTCCGCTATTAAGTACGGGATGGATCTTTTGGCCGATCGTCCTGTTTTCGATTTCGGGACTCGTGTTTGCAGTATGGGTCGCGCCACTGCAACGCAAGATATTGCAGTTGGCGCGCAGTACCGACTCAACCGAGGCGGCCTGGCAGCGCTACATGGAGCTCTACAAAAGATGGGAATTATGGGGGCTGGTCGCGCTCATTACTCCCGTGGCTGCTATGGTGATTATGGTGCTGAAGCCTGCGTTGCCGGGCCTCTGAATCAGATTACTGGGAACCGCGAAATGGGCGCCTGTTTGGGCGAAACTTTTCGGTAGTGATGAATTGGCGATGCGACTGGGATTCAAGGATGAAATCATGCCTATTAGTGCAGGGCAGGAATAATTCAGTAAACAGATTGGCGCACAGGAATTTACCGTGTCGATAAGCCGCATCATTGGCGATTATCAAGCGTTCTTCTCGCTTCAACTGGGACGCCTGCAAGGTATTCACATTGACATCTCAGGATGCGAAATAAGTCACCTGGCCGTCAGGGCAGAGACCTACAACGAGTATTTGCGGACAAGGGAAAGAATTGAAGAGTACTGCACATCGAACATTGAGAACGTCTGGAATGGTCGTCCAATCTCGATCATGCAACTCGAGGAGCCATTGGATCTTGGCGAAGGATTTGAGGTTCGAGTAATTGAGTTAATACCGCCGGTTCATCGACGTGTTTACAAAATGGGGTTGGAGCATGTTGGTGTGGTAATCGGCGACTCTGTAGACGAGTTCTCACGCAAGCATCGCGCACAACTGACCGGCCAGCAATTTCAAAGTGAGCTATGTCAGCCTTATTACGTTACCTTTTTTGACGACTTCACCATGGTCAAGTTTTATCGAATCCCATTGCTCGAAGTCTGCGAGAGGGAGCGCGGGCGACGGTATGAGGGTTTTTCCCACGTGCAGAACTGGAAACCGGCCGGCTAGGCGGTGATCTCCTTGCGGACGCAGTCAGGCAAAACGGATATGTTTTCGCAGCGGTAATTCGCGCATGCGTTGCCCGGTAGCGGCAAAAATTGCGTTCGCAAGTGCAGGAGCTGCCGGCGGCAGTCCAGGTTCACCGATACCGCGAATCTTGGTACCGTTCTCGAGAATGCGCACTTCGATGTCGGGCGCCTGAACGATGCGGATCGCGTCGTAGTTGTGAAAATTGCTTTGCTCGACGACGCCGTCTTTGAGCGTTATTTCGCTCATGATGGCAGCGCTTAGCCCAAAATTGATGGCCGACTGTACCTGCGCTTCGATGTTACCCGGGTCGAGCGCGATGCCAACATCGACCGCTGCCCAGGCTTTGATAATGCGTATGCCATTCCCGGTTGCGGCGACCTCGATCACCTCGGCGACCGGTACACCAAAAGACAGCACGAACGCGACGCCACGACCCCGGCCCTCGGGCAGCGCGCCACCCCAGCCGGACATTTCAGCAACAGCTTCCAGTACCTTGCGACTCGGTTCGTGAGTCAGGAGCGCGAGACGCATCTGCAGGGGATCCGCGCCGGCCGCATGTGCGATCTCGTCCAACGCGCACTCGTGAAAGAAGCCGTTCTGGGATGCACCCACCGAACGCCACGAGGATATCGGCGTCATGACCGGTGCGCGGTAGCCGGTCACGCGATAGTTCGCAATGGCGTAGGGCTGGTCCCAGGCGGCCTGCACAATGGACATGTCAGGCCCTGGAATGGACATACCAATGCGGGACAACTGCGACGCTATGGCTGAGGGCGCCGCCAGCGCGAGGTCGAAGGCCAGCGGCCCACCGTTCGCGACCGTGGCACGAAAACGCGCTTTGGCCAACGGACGATAGGTATCGTGCGTCGTATCCTCTTCGCGCGACCAGGTCAGCTTGACCGGCACACCAGGCATTGCCGTGGCCGCATGCACTGCAGTGTTGATAAAATCCGCTTCGGCGCGCCGGCCGAAGCCGCCGCCCATCAGCGTCGTATGCAAGTGCACCCGGTGCGCATCGATACCGGCTATGGCGGCGCTGTCCTTCACCGCCTGCGTCGGTGCCTGCGTGCCGGCCCAGATATCCAATCGACCATCGTGCAACCATGCGACGGCGTTGAGCGGTTCCATGGTCGCGTGCGCGAGGTAGGGAACCGCGTACTCGGCTTCGACATCGGCACCGTCTGCGAGCGCGTCATCGACATCGCCGTTGTCTAGAAAGCGGCTGTCATAGCCATTCGCAAACGCATTGTCGACTGCGGCGAATTGTGCCTCGCTGGTCGTCGGATAGACTGCGGGACCCCATGTGCAGTTTATCGCCTTCGCGGCCTGCATCGCGTACCAGGTATTGCTGGCGATGACCATGACGCCACCGGGCAGCGACTCTATTTTTCGCACACCGGCCATGGCACCGGCGGCTGTCGCATCGAAACTCAACAACTCGCCACCCAGTTGCGGGTTCATTCTGACCGTCGCATACAGCAAGCCCGGCAGCCGCACATCGATCGAATACTCGGCAGTGCCCGTGCATTTCGCGGCCATGTCGACCCGCGGCAGCGAACGCCCGAGCAGTTTCCAGTCGGCGCGCTCTTTGAGTTCGGGATCACCGGGTGGTTCGATCTCGGCGGCAAGCTCGGCCAGTTCTGTGTACGGAATGCGTGTGCCATCGGCGGCCACCACCTGGCCGTTGCTTGTGGTCAGCGTGTTTTGTGCGACATTGAGTTTCTTCGCGGCGGCGGCGAGCAATACCATCCTCGCGGCAGCACCCGCTTTGCGCATTTTGACAAACGCGTCCGGGATCGAGGAGGAGCCGCCCGTTATCTGCATGCCAAGAAGCTTGGCTGGCACATGGGTGAAGTTGCGCACCCCTTCGGCTAAAGCGCCTTCGTCGGTAACCGCGAACGGCACTCCTTCCTCGAAGGCGACCTGGTTGAAATAGGCCTTTGACGCAGGGCCGTGTTCGACCTGCACATCCTCAAGCGCCACGTCGAGCTCTTCCGCGACCAGCGCGGCGAGTGTCGTGTGCACGCCCTGGCCCATTTCCGCGCGCGGCGCGACGATCGTGATGCCGGTCCTGTGGATACGCAGGTACGTCGTGAGCGCCACCTCGCCATCCTGCAGCGTCGCCAGCAGCGGATTGTCAAACGGTGTCCTGTAGCGCCAGTAACCGAACACGACGCCACCGGCGATAGCTGCCGATCCGATCAGCAAGGTCCTGCGCGTGATTGTCTTTAACCGGCCCAAGGCTCAGATTTCGCGCAAGCTCGCAGCCGCCGCCTTGATGGCGGAACGAATGCGCGGATAGGCACCGCAGCGACACAGATTGCCTGCCATGGCGATGTCAATTTCTGCATCGGAAGGGTCCGGATTGTTTGCGAGCAGCGCTGCTGCCGACATGATCTGCCCAGGCTGGCAATAGCCGCACTGCGCGACCTGCTGGTCAATCCAGGCGCGTTGCACTGCGTGCAACGCGGCCGGCGTACCAAGGCCCTCAATCGTTGTTACCTCGCCACTGACCGCCGCAACCGGAATGACGCAGGAGCGCATTGCAACGCCATCGATATGCACGGTGCACGCCCCGCACAGCGCGATACCACAACCATACTTGGGGCCCGTAATGCCGAGTTCGTCACGCAACACCCACAACAGCGGCATGTCGTCGTTGACGTCCACTTCATGCTCGCTGCCGTTGACGGTCAGTTTCATTGCTGCTCGTGCTCCGGCGCAGATAGTAACACCGCGATCGATGCGCCCGGTACGCTGACGACGACCTCGTTCAGCATGCCGTCATCGGCGCTGCACCAGCGGAGTTGCCACTCGCAGCCTGCCAACGGAGCCGGCAGACGAAACGCCTGGCTGGCCTGCATGCCATTGATGCAAATGGCCACAGCGGCCGGCCTATGGCCCGGGTCGGAGAGCAACAAGGCAAATGCGCGCGAGTGCGGCCAGTCCTGTGCAGCTTTTCGCTGGCCGTCGGGTCGATACCAGGCGATGGCAACGTCGCCATGTCCCTCGTGCACGTAGTGTGGCAAGCGCAGTAACGCCGTATTGCGGCGCAAATGCACGAGTTCGCGCACACGCGCGGTGAAATTTGCATCGTTTTTCATTTGTTGCCAGTCAAGCCAACCGGTCGGATTGTCCTGCGCGTACGCGTTGTTATTACCATGCTGCGAGTTGCCAAACTCATCGCCAGCAAGCAGCAACGGCGTACCCTGGGACAGCAGCAACGTTGCCATCAGGTTCATGCGGTGGCGCCGTCGCCGTGCCAGGATCACCGCGTCATTGGTTACGCCCTCGACGCCAAAATTGCAACTCAGGTTGTGTGCATGGCCATCGAGATTGTTTTCACCGTTGGCCACGTTGTGCTTTTCGGCATAACTGGCCAGGTCGGCGAGCGTGAAGCCATCGTGACTGGTCACCAGGTTGACGCTGGCCTGCGGCGCGCGGCCATCATGGTCGAACAGGTCCGCAGAACCGTGCAGGCGTTGCGCGAATTCGCCTGCGGTGCCGGCATCGCCGCGCCAGAATGCACGCACCGCATCGCGATAGCGATCGTTCCACTCGGCCCAGCGCGGCGGAAACCGGCCCAGTTGGTAGCCTCCGGGACCGGGATCCCAGGGTTCGGCGATCAGCTTGGCGCCGCTGAGTTCGCGGTCCTGGCTGATGCGCTTGAGCAGCGGATGTCTGGACGAAAAGCCATGATTGTGACGCCCCAGCACCGGTGCGAGATCGAAACGAAAGCCGTCGACACCCATGCTTCGATGCCAGTAATGCAGGCTGTCAATCACGAGCTGCTGCACCTGCGGATGATCTGCGTTCAGTGTATTGCCGCAGCCAGTGTCATTGACGTAGGTGCCGGGTGCCCCGTCTTCGACGCTGTAATAGGCGAGGTTGTCCAGTCCGCGAAACGACAGTGCCGGCCCACTGTCATCGCCCTCGGCGGTATGGTTGTAAACGACGTCAAGAATGACTTCGATGCCTGCATCGTGAATCGACCGCACCATGTCACGAAATTCTGCGACCGGGTCAGCGCTTGCGTAACCCGGCTGTGGCGCAAAAAAAGCAATCGGGTTGTAGCCCCAGAAGTTTCGCAGTCCCTTGTCGACCAGGTGTTTCTCAGTGAAAAACGCATGTACCGGCATCAGTTCCAGCGAGGTAATACCGAGCGCCTTGAGGTAGTCAAGTATCGCAGCGTGCCGCAGGCCATTGAATTTGCCGCGATCGGAGTCGCTCAATGCCGGGTGGCGCATGCTGTAGCCGCGCACATGCGTTTCGTAGAAAACGGTTTCGGACCACGGAATCCGTGGTCCCGCCGGCAGTGCCGGAAAGGTTTCGCGGACCACACTTTTCGGTACGCAGGCTGCGCTGTCCATGGAATTCGCATCAAGCAATGCATCGTGCCAGACCAGTTCGCCGGAGATGGTCCTGGCGTAGGGATCGATGAGCAGCTTCGCCGGGTTGCAGCGCAATCCCTGTTGCGGATCATAGCGTCCGTGCACGCGATACCCGTAGCGCTGACCGGGCGCACAATGCTGCAGGTGGCCGTGCCAGGTAGCCGTACCGGAATTGTGTAAATCGTAAACTGCCGTCTGATGTCCGTCTGCATCGAACAGGCAAAGCTGGACGCGGCTGGCGACCGTGGAATACACCGCAAAATTAGTTCCCGACACATCCGGCGTGGCGCCGAGTGGCAGAGGGCGGCCCGGAGTTATCATTTTTTGCCGAGTCGTATCGGGTCGAGCTTCCAGATGTCGTCGTTGTACTCACGCATGGTCCGGTCGGTCGAGAATCGGCCTGACGCGGCAGAGTTCAGAATGCTCATCCGCGTCCATTGCCTCGAGTCCTGGTAAGCATCGGCTGCGGATTGCTGCGCATTGATGAATGTGCGGAAGTCTGCCGCGGTCATCCACAGATCCGCGGGTTCGCGGATCGACTGCACTGCGGCGTCGAATACACCCGGCTCGAATCGATTGAAATGACCGGACTCAAGTAACTGCATCACGCGCGAGAAGTCCTCATCGGCAGCGATAATCCCTTGCGGATCATAGCGGCCGCGAAGCTCGCTGATCTGACCGACATTCAGGCCAAACAGGAAAAAGTTTTCGGCACCGACCGCATCACGAATTTCGACATTAGCGCCGTCCAGCGTGCCAATCGTGAGTGCACCGTTCATCATGAATTTCATGTTACCCGTGCCGGATGCCTCCTTGCCCGCCGTGGAAATCTGTTCCGACAGGTCTGTGGCCGGGCAAATCAGTTCCATGGCAGACACATTGTAATCCGGGTAAAAAATCAGCCGCAGACGTTCCCGTACGAGCGGATCACTGTTGATGATGCGGGCGACGTTATTGATGCACTTGATGATCTTTTTTGCCATCGCGTAACCGGGTGCGGCTTTGCCACCGATAATAATCGCGCGTGGCGGCAACCGATCACCATCGCCACGGCGAATGCGATCGTAGAGATGCACCGCGTGCAGTAAATTGAGCAATTGCCGCTTGTACTCATGAATGCGCTTGACCTGCACATCAAACATCATGTCCGTTGACAGCTGCTGGCGGGTCTTCTCGGCAATGTCATCGGCAAGGCGTTGCTTGTTTGCCAGCCGGATCGCACGCCACGTTTGCTGAAAACTGCTGTCATCGGCAACAGCCGATAATTTCCGTAATTGTGTCAGATCCGTGATCCAGTTCGAGCCGATCGTAGCGCTGATTAATTTCGCCAGATGCGGATTGCACGCCGCCAGCCATCGGCGTTGCGTCACACCATTGGTCTTGTTGTTGAACTTCTGTGGCCAGAGTTCGGCGAAGTCGCGGAACAGCCCTTCGGTCAGCAGTTTGGAGTGCAGCTCCGCGACGCCATTCACCGAGAAGCTGCCGACGATGGCGAGAAAGGACATGCGAATCATTGGCTCGCTGCCCTCGTGGATAAGTGACATGCGGCGGATGACATCGTTGTCACCGGGCCAGCGCCGGCCGACTTCATCGATGAAACGGGCGTTGATCTCGTAAATAATATCGAGTAGTCGCGGCAGCAGCCGACGAAACATGGCCACTGGCCACATTTCCAGCGCTTCGGGCAGCAGCGTGTGATTCGTATAGGCCATTGATTTGCGGGTGATGGCCCAGGCCTGGTCCCATTCGAGATCGTGTACGTCCATCAGCAGTCGCATCAGCTCCGCAACCGCGATTGCCGGGTGCGTGTCATTCAGCTGCAGGCAATTCTTCTCGGCGAAACCGCTGACGTCATCGCCATGCTGGTAAACGTAATAGCGCAGCGTGTCCTGCAAACTCGCCGAGGCGAGGAAGTACTGTTGCCGCAGGCGCAGTTCATGGCCGTCCATGGTCGCGGTATTCGGGTAAAGCACCATGGTGATATTCTCGGCGAGATTCTTTGCCGCGACCGCGTCGGCGTAGCTGCCGGCGTTAAATTCCTTCAGGTCGAACTCGTCCGTGGCCGCCGCGGACCAGAGACGCAATGTATTCACTACATCATTGCCGTAGCCGGGAATTGGAATGTCGTAGGGAATTGCCAGCACATCTTCCGTGTCAATCCAGCTGTAACGCATGCGGCCATCGGCACTCTTGTTGACGATCGTACGGCCGCCAAACTTGATGGTCCGCGCCAGCTCAAAACGTTCCACCTCCCAGGGAAATCCCTCGCGCAGCCATGAATCGGGCTCTTCGACCTGGTGACCGCTTTCAAGGCGCTGCCGGAACATGCCATATTGATAGCGGATGCCATAGCCGACCACCGGCAATGACAGCGTCGCACAGCTGTCTATAAAGCAGGCCGCCAGTCGTCCCAAGCCGCCATTGCCGAGGCCCGCGTCGTGCTCACGATCGTAGAGGTCTTCGAGCCTGATGCCGATGCGTTCCAACGCCGCCGCTGTTTGTTCCTCGATGCCAAGGTTCAGCAGGGCATTGCGCAGTAGTCTGCCCATGAGAAACTCAAGCGACAGGTAACTCGCGCGGCGGTTGTCGTCACGCTCCATCGCCATGCGCGTGCGCCCCCAGCGTTCCATGAGGCGGTCGCGCGTGGCGTACACAACGGCTTGGTAGAGAAACGGCAATTTTGTGCGCACGGTGCGACGGCCGAGCATACGGCCGAAATAATGGGTGATGTCGCGAAGAATCGCTTCTGGAGTCTGTTCCAGTGGCGCCGCCGGCAGCAACTCAATATCGCCAATGCCATCCATTTCATCAGACTGCGCGGGCATGCATCATCCTCCTTGAGCGATTGCCGTTTTACTTTGCCGCAACCAGCAGAGTTGCAAGCGGCGGTATTGTAATCCACATCGAGAACGGTTTTCCCTGCCAGGGTTCCGGCAGGGCATGGAGATGCGCATTGCTAATAGCGGTGCCGCCGTATTTCTCAGCATCGGAGTTCAGCAGTTCATGGTAGTTGCCACCGGCAGGGACACCAATGCGGTAGTTGTGTCGTACGATGGGCGTGAAATTGGTAATGCAGACAACCGCATTCCCCGCGCGGTCGTAGCGAATCCAGGACAGCACGCTGCTGTCACGATCGTTCCAGTCAATCCAGTCGAAACCTGCCGCATTGAAGTCGCTGGCATACAGTTCGGGTCGCTGTCGATACAGCAGATTCAGATCTCGCACCAGGGTCTGCACGCCGCGATGCAATGGATAGTCGAGCAGGTGCCAGTCGAGGGATCGATCATGATTCCACTCCTGGTATTGCGCCAGCTCGCTGCCCATGAACAGCAACTTTTTGCCCGGGTGCGCATACATATTGGCGAGGTAAGCGCGCAGATTCGCGAACCGTTGCCACTCGTCACCGGGCATGCGGCCGAGCAGCGAACGCTTGCCGTGCACGACTTCGTCGTGCGACAGCGGCAGGACAAAATTTTCGTTGAATGCGTAAACGAGACCGAAGGTCATTTTGTCGTGGTGGTGCTTGCGGTGCACGGGGTCTTCACCCATGTACGACAAGGTGTCATTCATCCAACCCATATTCCATTTGTAGGTGAAACCGAGACCTCCCATCTCGACCGGGCGCGACACCCCGGGCCAGGCGGTTGATTCTTCGGCAAACGAGGTGGCACCGTGCGCGTGCACTTCGCGGTTCAGCCGGTGCAGGAACGCAACCGCCTCAAGATTTTCCCTGCCACCGTGCTCATTCGGCAGCCATTCGCCGGCCTTACGCGAGTAATCGAGATAGAGCATCGAGGCGACCGCATCGACGCGAATTGCGTCAACGTGGAACTCGTCGATCCAGTAGAGCGCATTGCCGATCAGGTAGTTCACGACCTCGCGCCGGCCGAAGTTGAAGATCAGCGTGCCCCAGTCAACATGTTCGCCCTTGCGCGGATCCTCGTGCTCGTACAGGGCGGTGCCGTCGAAGCGCCTGAGACCGTGCTCGTCTTTGGGAAAATGTGCCGGTACCCAATCGATGATCACGCCGATCCCGGCGGCATGGCAGCAATCCACCAGGTAGCGAAAGTCATCCGGTTCGCCAAAGCGTTGCGTAGGCGCAAACATGCCGATCGGCTGGTAGCCCCAGGACCCATCGAAAGGATGTTCCGTCACGGGCAGGAACTCGATGTGCGTGAAACCGAGCTCGCGGACATAGTCGACCAGCTCGGTGGCGAGCTGCCGGTAGCTGAGGTACCGGTCGCCGTCGCCGCGGCGCCAGGATCCGAGGTGCACTTCGTAGATACTGATCGGAGTATCCAGGTCAGGCGTCATGCTGCGGCGGCCCTGCCAGGCGTCGTCCCGCCATTTGAAGCGGCTCTCGTAGACGATTGACGCATTGCCCGGCGGTGCTTCGTGAAAATTACTGTAGGGGTCTGTTTTCAGCGGCAACAGATGGCCGTGCCGGTCGAGCATTTCGTACTTGTAACGTGCACCGGCGACAACGCCCGGCAGGAAAATTTCCCAGATGCCGTTCGCCGGATGCAGGCGCATGCTGTGGCAGCGCCCGTCCCAGCCATTGAAATCGCCAATTACGCTGACCCGCGACGCATTCGGCGCCCAGACCGCGAAGCGGGTACCCTTTACATCTGCCATTGTCACGACCCTGGCACCGAGCTTTTGATAGATGCGCAGATCCGAACCTTCAGCAAGCAGGTAGAGATCAAGATCGCCCAGCGATGAGGTAAATCGATATGGGTCTTCGAGGTCGAGTGTCGAGCCGTCAAATAACGACAGCCGCAGGCGGTAGTGGCGCAATCGCGGCGGCAATTTGCCGGCGAACAGGCCATCGCGGTGTAGCTTGTCGAGCGTCGCTACCACGTCGCCGGCGCGATTAATGACGGCGACCCGTTCTGCTTGCGGCTGGAAAGTCCGTACCACGCGCCCATGCTCGGTGCGGTGCACGCCGAGCAGCGCAAATGGGTCCCGGTTGCGGCCGTGGACCAGGGCTTCGATAGCCGCCCGAACGGCCGGCATGTCAGTTGCTTGCATGATCTGTGTTACGCCAAAGCTAGCGTGTGTAATGCAGTTGCTGGCCGAGCATGTCGGGGGTCACCAGGGTCAGGCCGGTCTCGGTTACGCGGAAGCCGCGTTGCCGGTCCTGGTCCGCATTCGCGCCAATAACTGTACCGTCCGGAATGTGCGTACCGCGGTCGATAATGGCCTTGTGGATGCGGCAATTCTGGCCAATCCTCACATCCGGCAGCACAACGGACTCGCTGACCAGGCTGTAGGAATTGACGACGGTGCCCGAAAATAACAGCGATTTTCGAATCGTCGACCCGGAAATAATACAGCCGCCGGACACCATCGACTGGATTGCCTGGCCACGGCGCTCATCGGAATCGAAGACAAATTTCGCCGGCGGCGCCTGGACCTGGTAGGTGAAAATCGGCCAGTCGTTGTCGTACAGGTTCAATTGCGGCGTGATCTCGACAAGTTCCATGTTGGCTTCCCAGAACGCCTGCAGCGTACCTACGTCCCGCCAGTAGGCCTGCTCGTCGGTCTTCGGATCACGAAAGGCGAACGCATACACACGGTAGCGGTCAATGATTGCCGGGATAACGTCGCGACCAAAGTCGTGCCGGGTGCCCGGTGTGTCCGCATTCTTGATCAGCTGTTCGAACAGAAAGTTGGTATTAAAAATGTAGTTGCCCATGGAGGCGAGACAATAGCCGGGTTTGCCGGGAATCGGATTCGGTTTTTCAGGTTTCTCGTCGAAGCCGATAATGCGGCCGGTTTCATCGACGGTCATGACACCAAACTGGCCGGCGGCCTCCTCAATCGGCACCTCGATGCAACAGATAGTCATGTCTGCTTCGGTTTCCGCATGCGCCGCAAGAAACGGACCGTAGTCCATCTTGTAGATATGGTCGCCGGACAGGATCAGCACGTAGCGGGGATTGTGCGTGCGAATAATGTCGAGATTCTGGTAGATCGCATCGGCGGTGCCACGGTACCACTCGCCACCGATACGCTGCGACGCCGGGAGGATTTCAACGAATTCGCGGTTGCTTGCACCCGCCTGGAACCACGACCAGCCGTGCACAAGGTGCCGGATCAGCGAATGCGCCTTGTATTGCGTAAGTACGCCGATGCGGCGCACCCCTGAGTTAATGCAGTTGGATAACGGGAAATCGATGATGCGGTACTTGCCGCCGAAGTAGAGCGCCGGCTTGGCCCGCCAGGTGGTTAGCTCGTAAAGCCGCGAACCTTGTCCGCCTGCGAGGATCATGGCCAGCGTCTGCCGCGTCAGCCGGCTAATGAATCGAGTTTCTTCTGAATGTCTGAGGTCAGCCATTGCGGGAAATCCGGGGGCCGTAAGAGTCAGTGCTAGTGTGCCAGACTGGCGCGGTGCGCGCGTGGTGAATTCCTGGCCGACCGCTTAAGCTGCCGGTATTAACCCGCCGCGCGCCCGGAATCCCTGACCAGTCCCGCAGCCTGCGCGATGACCGTTGCCGTGAGCTGCTCGTCTTTAAAGCGCCAGCGCCAGTTATTGGCGGGCTTGCCAGGCGTATTAATCCGGGCCTCCGAGCCAAGCCCGAGGAAATCCTGCAGTGGCGCAATCGACAATCGGGAGTGACTCGAAAAGGCCAGCCGGATCATGTCGGTGTGGATGGTCGCAGCGCTGCCGCCCGTCCTGGCGGTAGCCGCTGCCTGAGTTCGTGCGATTTCCGCGGTCGATCGCAGGTCTCCCGGGCTGCCATGGAACCAGCCTATCGTTGTATCGTTGTCGTGAGTTCCCGTGTAGCAAACACTGTTCTCCGCAATATTTTCAAATTTGAAATCGGGATCGGCCACGTCGAACTGCAGCACCACCATTCCCGGAATGCGGTGGCGGTCACGTAAACCTTCCACGTCATGGGTAATCACGCCAAGGTCTTCGGCTACGATCGGCAACTGGCCCAGGCTTTTTTTCATGGCATCGAAAATGGCATCGCCTGGCCCAATTTCCCAACTGCCGAAGCGTGCGGTGGCAGCACTGGCGGGCACCGACCAGTAGGACTCGAAGCCACGGAAATGATCAATACGAACCAGGTCGGCGAGTTCTACCGATGCGCGCATGCGATCTATCCACCATCGGTAGCCGTTCCTTGCATGCATCTCCCAGGCATACAGGGGATTGCCCCAGAGCTGGCCGTCCGCACTGAAGTAGTCGGGCGGTACGCCAGCAACATGGTCTGGCCTGCCGTCCGCATTGATACGCAATATCTCCGGGTTGGCCCAGGCATCCGCGCTGTCAAGTGCGATGTAGATTGGCATGTCGCCAAACAGTAGTACGTCACGTGCCTTTGCGTAGGAACGCAATTTCTGCCACTGGTGGTGGAACAGGAACTGGATAATCTTTATCGCGGCAATGTGCGCCGCTTCGGATTTCTCCAGGGCGCGCAGGGCGTCCGGCTCGCGATGCACGTACTGCGCTTGCCATTCCGGCCATGGCCGTTCGCCGTGCTGAGACTTGAGAATGCGGAACAGGGCGTAATCGTGTAACCAGCTCTGATCGTGCTGCGCAATGTATTCCTCGCAGGCAGATTGCAGTTCGGCACTGGCGGTAGCAGCGAAGCGGCCGGCCGCGACACGCAGCACCCGGTTCTTGGCCGGAATCAGCGCCCCGTAATCGACGAAATCCCTCGGCAATGCCGCCAGCGCCGCGACCTCCTGCGCGCCAAGCAGGCCCAGGGCAATAAGCTCGCTGATATCAATCAGCAGCTCATTGCCCGCAAACGTCGACAGGGGCTGATACGGCGAATCACCATAAGCCGTTGGTCCAGTTGGCAAAAATTGCCAAATACTGAGGTTCATTTTGGTCATGGTATCGACGAACCAGCGGGCACTGCTGCCAATCTCGCCAATGCCAAAAGGCCCCGGCAGCGAGGTCAGATGCAGGCCAACGCCTGCCCGCCTGCTGGCTGGCAATACCTGGTCTCGGCTGTTGTTGGTCATCGGCGGGATATCAATCGACACGGCAAGTACGGGTGGCAGCCTTGCACGCTAATTGGGCGGCTATCCGGCCGCAATGCAATGCATACGTATTCATGGCTTGAATACGTATGCATTGCATTGCCCCGTGCAGACACGCTTCATACCATGCCGGGATGTAAGTCAATCTGGTAATTCTCCGGGGGAACGTTCAAATGGCTACAAAGAATCAAATGTATGGCAAAGCGATCTCAGCAGACTCAGGTATGTCTCTGCATATTCGGCGCACCGCATTGTCATTGGCTATTGCGGCGGCTTTGCCTGGCGCGGTAATGATACCGACCAATGCCGCGGCGCAGGATGATGGAACGATTGAGGAGATTGTATCCATCGGCATTCGCACCAGCGTCCTCAACTCTGTGGAAAGCAAGCGCCTGGCCGACACCATTTCTGACGTCGTCGACGCCGGTGCGCTCGGTAATCTCCCTGACCAGTCCATTGCCGACGCGCTTGGCCGTGTACCGGGCGTGACGACCGTGCGCGATTCCGGACAATCGTCGCAGCTCAATATTCGCGGCATGGATGGCGACTTCGTGCAGACCACGCTGAATGGTCGCGAGCAGGCGTCGACGGCAGGCTATTCTGCGAACACGCGCTGGATGTCTTTCGACCAGTATCCTGCTGAACTGATCAACCAGGCGGCCGTGTACAAGTCGCCCAAAGCCTCGCAGCTGGAAGGTGGCGTCGCCGGTATCGTCGAGCTGAAGACGGCAAACCCGCTGGATGCGCCGCAACAGCATAACTTCGTTGCCAATCTCAGGCTGTCGCAAAACGATGCGGCTGACGAATTCGGCGGCGACGAGAGCGGCTCACGTGTCACTGCTTCCTACCAGGGTAAGTTTGTGGACGACACCCTCGGTGTGGCGCTCGGTTACTCCTTCCTGGACCAGCCGAATGCGTTCATCATGGGCCGTGCCGGCGCCGACGACACGGATTCGATCGGCTTTTCCGGCGACGGCACCGCAGGCAATGAATACATGCCTCGTGCCTTCCAGTGGCAGGCAGGCACCGGTAGCGACGAGCGCACGGGTGTCGTGGCGGCACTTAACTGGGAGCCCAGCGACAGTTTCAAGGCGCGGTTCGACTATTTCCAGTCGGAGTTCGATCGCAACGACCAGCGCACCGGCATCACCGCGAGCGGTTTCCGGGAAGGTGCGGCGGCCAATACGATTGTCAGCAACCCGGTCATCGAGAACGGCGTCATCACCAGCGCCACGATTGCGGCCGTCAATCAGAATATCGCCAGCGGTGGGCGCGACCATCCGTATTTCGAGGCGCGCACCGAGGATCAGTCTACGGTGGCGGACAGCACCACTTACGGTCTTAACCTGGAGTGGTACCCCACGGACAGCAGCACGCTGAGTTTCGACATTTACCAGAGCGAAGGCGACAAGACGCGCGAAGATCGCATCGCCACGATGCACGCCTACCAGCTTGACTTCAACGGCGCCGGTACCTTCCAGGAGGTGCCAGGGCAATCGATGACGTACACGCTGAACGGCCAGGGCATCCCGTCGGCCACGTTCACAAATGTTGCCTTCGATGACCCGACCGTAATGCGCCTCGGCCGGTACGAGCGCTATCCGCATGCATACTCGGACGAAATCAGCGCGTTCAAGGTCGACTTCAAGCAGGATGTGGAATGGGGCCCGGTCTCCTCGATCGAGGTCGGCGTACGAATCTCGGACCGTGAGTTTACGACCGAGCGCGGCACCTTCCAGTACGGCGGGCGCGAGGGCATCTTCAACGATGGCATCAACAGCTGGTGTGAGGCCAATGACACCGTCGCTGGCTCCAACCCGCTGGTCTGTGAGCCGCAATCCATCGCTGATTTCGTTACGATCCAGTCGCTTCCGGGCCTGCCCGATCATGTCGCCGTGACCAACATCGATGCGCTGGGACGCTCGATATTCGGTGCCGGCAATGACGCGGGCCTCGACAAATGGTCCGATGACTGGACCCTGATCAACGACAACACGCTGACCGAGGATACCGAGGCGTTCTACCTGATGGCGAACCTCGACTTCACCTGGGGCAGCGTGCCGGTCCGCGGCAATCTCGGCGTGCGTTACATCGAGAGCGATGTCAAGACGGCCGGCCTGCAGAACGTTGGCGGTGGCCTTGGCACACCGATCACGGACGACCTCGGGGTTACCAACGATTACCTGCTGTTCAACAAGTACGGTCCGGACTACAGCGACACGCTGCCGTCCCTGAACCTGGCGTTCGAGCTCAGCGACAACGACATCCTGCGCTTTGCGGCAGCCAAAGTCATGAGCCGCCCGCCGGTCGGGCAGATGGTGCAAGCCCGTGGCAACTGGTCGGGTAGCGTGATTACCGATCCGACCAGTCCGAACTTTGGTTTGCAGGAATACAATGTCTGGAATGACGGTTCACCCTACCTCGATCCGTTCCGCGCCAGCCAGGCCGACCTGTCCTATGAGCACTACTTCGAAGACAGCAGCGGTGCCGTGAGCGCGGCCGTGTTCTGGAAGGACATCGAGTCGCTCATCGAGGGACCGAATCAGTTATTCGGTGTTGATCCCGCCTCGGTGGGTGTCACCGTGCCCGCCGGGTCATTCCTGAATATCTACCAGACCTACATCAACAATGACCGCGGCGGCTACATCCGTGGTATCGAGTTGGCCGGCACCAAGACCTTCGACAATCTGTCGGGTATCTGGTCCGGGCTCGGTGCGACGGCAAGCTACTCCTATACCCAGAGCGAGACCGAGATCACCGGCGGGCAGATACTGGGTTCGAGCAATATCCAGCCGTTGCCAGGCTTGTCCGAAAACGTCTGGAGCGCCACGCTCTTCTACGATTACGAGGCCTTCAGCGCGCATGTCAACGTGCGTTACCGCGACGAGTTTATCCAGAGAATTCCGACGCCGCAGGGACAGCAGCCGTCGTGGTCGCAGGATTACACTACCGTGGACGCGCAGGTATCCTATGCGTGGGAAAACGGTCTCAGCGTGGTGGTGTCGGGCAACAACCTCACCGACGAGGCGGCGATCATTGAATACGGTGTGTCCGGATTGCTCGGCGAATACAGGTCGTTCGGGCGGCAATACTATTTCGGTCTCAACTACCGGTATTAACCTGTCAACTCGATACGCCTGAGGTATCTCCCGGCGCAAGCCGGGCAGGCCGTCCGAGGAGCGTTGCTTTTCGGGCGGCCTTTTCTTTGGCAGTCTCGGAGTTTTAGCGGAAGCGATTATGCGCAAGGGCACCAAGAGCTTCGTGATACTGGGCGGTGGCACCGCTGGCTGGATTGCTGCCAACATGCTGGCGAAAGGTTGGCAAGGCAAGGATTACGACATCACCCTGGTCGAATCGCCCGATATCGGCATCATCGGCGTCGGCGAAGGCTCGACGCCACCGCTGAAGAAATTCCTCGACTACGTCGGTGTCGAGGAAAGCGACTGGATGAGCCGCTGCGATGCAACCTACAAGACCGGCATCACGTTCCGGCATTGGTCGACGCGAGCCGGATTTGACGAGTATTTCCATCCGTTCCAGAGCCAGCCCGACGAGTTTACGGTGCCCGCGTTCTACCACAACAGCTTCCTGCGCCGCCAGGGCGTGGACCTCGACGGCCACCCGAGCCAGTTTTTCCTCGAGTGGTACCTGGCGACGCAACGGCAGGCGCCGGTGGCGCCGCCCAATTTCCCGTTCAAAATGAATTACGGCTACCACTTCAACTCCGGGCTGCTGGGTGAATTCCTGAAGGACTGGGCCGCAAAAAAGGGCGTCAAGTACCGCCAGGCAACAGTCACCGAAGTCGTGCTCGACGACAAGGGTTACATCGATTATCTGCAGACCGACAGCGAGCAGACTATCAAGGCGGATTTCTATGTTGACTCGACCGGCTTTCGCAGCCAGTTGTTGCAGCAGGCGCTCGGGGTGCCATTCGAGAACTGCGCAGAGGTGCTGTATAACGATTCGGCGGTCGTCTTTCCGACGGAAGCGGATGAGAACCCGGAACCGCAAACGGTTTCGACGGCGCTCAAGTACGGCTGGGCCTGGAAAATTCCGCTGACCTCGCGTTTTGGCAACGGCTACGTGTACAGCTCGAAGTACGTGGATGATGACGCTGCGGAAATGGAATTCCGGCAACACCTGGGGCTCGGGGACTCGGACATCGCAGCACGGCGGCTGAAATTCAAGGTTGGCCGCGTGCGCGAGCACTGGGTCAAGAACTGCCTGGCTGTCGGCTTGTCACAAGGTTTTATCGAACCGCTCGAAGCCACAGCGCTCGACATGGTACAGGAAACGGTATTCCGCTTTTTCGAGGCGGCGATGAAGGGCGATATGAGCGACCGGTACCGCGAGGAGTTCAACGCGCGGATCAGCAAGCGCTTCGACGCCGTGCGCGACTACATCGTCTGCCACTATCGCATCAACACACGCACCGACACGCCTTACTGGCGTGATGCAGGATGCAACGAAAAAATCTCGCCGTCCTTGCGGCAGATCCTGACCGCGTGGCTACAGGGCAAGAACATCACGGACGAACTCGAACGCCAGGCCCTGGACGCCTACTTCCCGAGCATGTCCTGGAACTGTTTGCTGGCCGGCAAAGGCATTTACCCGACACAAGACCAGTTGCGCCCTGGCAACGAGCTCGCCCACAAATTCAACTTACACGACATCGAGAAGTACCTGCGAGGCTGCACGCTTAACTTCCGGCCTCACCGCGAACGACTCGATGAATTGCGAGCCGCGGCCAACGCGTAAGGCTAGTCGCCCTGCAGCAACCATTGCAGTTGATCGCCAACGCGGGCGCGCCAAGCAGCTTCCGAGTGCTCGGCACCGGCATACTTTCGCATACGGAAATTCCGGCCCTCTACCAGGCCTTGCCCTAGCAACCACTCGCGTACCGCCTTGTGGTCTGACTCATAACTGGAATCGAGCGTCTCGGTGCCGTAGTCGAAATACAAGCGCACCCCATCCGGAACCATGGCGCCATTCTCGATGTCGCGCAGGATGTAAGGCGTGTCATCAGCGTCGCCCGCGTCGATACCCGTATACGCGGCGAGATCGGCCTCCGCCAAAGCAAAGTGCGTTGACACGCAGCCGCAGGCGCCGAAGCTGTCCGGATGCCTGGTGACGAGGTAATAGGACAGCAAGCCACCCATCGACGAGCCCATGGCCGAGGTATTTTCCGGCCCGAGTCGCGTACGGAACTCGCGGTTAACACGCGGCATCAATTCCTCGATCAGAAACTGCGCATACTGCTTTGCATCGTGCCATGGCGAGTACTCGAGTCCGCGACGTGCCGTGCTCCAGCTGCTGACTACGATGGCGGACTCAAAACGATTGGCGGCGCTGCCGGTCGCGATGGCCTCATCGATACCCCAATCGATACCCCAGCTTGCGATACGCGGGTCGAACAGGTTCTCGCCATCGGACATGTAGATGACCGGGTAGCGGCGCTCCGGATTGTCTTCATAGCCCGGCGGCAGCCATACCTGCACATGGCGGGGTTCGCCAAGAAAGCCTGACTCGACATCGCGCCAGGTGATCAGTTTGCCGACGATATTCGCGTTGTCGATATCCTCGAGGTAGTCGTTTACGTCGAGCGTCGACTTGAACGTGGCCTCGGCAACCCGGTAGGCAACGGATTCGAGTGGCTCAAGATCCAGGCGCAGCGACCCGCTGCCGGCGTCGACCACGAGTTCGCTCGTATTCTCGCCATACAGCAACTCTTCGAGGCGATAGCGGCCGGCTCCGATCTGCCATGCACTGACGATCTCGGGTGGCAAGCGCAGTGTCAGCGACTGCGATTCGTCAGCGCTGAAGTTACTCGCAATGATCAGGCGTTCCTGGTCCGACCAGCGCACAAAGGAAAAAAGTTGTTCGTCATAAGCCGCGTTGCCTTGTCGGTTGGCGGAATGGATCTCGGCATACTTGCCGGAAAACGCCGGATTCGTCGCGCTCAGGTTCAGCAGCCGCGCATAAAAGTCGCGCAACTTGACTTCGGCCGCCGTCGATGCGCCGCCGTCGAATCGACCGCCATTTATCCAGCGTTGCTGCGCGGGAACTCCCCAATAGTCGAATATCGTGGTGCGCGTCGGGTCGCCAAAACCCGCATCACCGTCACCCGGTTCGCCAAGCTCCTGCGCGAAGTAGAGCATGGTCGGCGCGCTGCCGAGCAAGGCCGACACCACCATGGCCGGTTTGCCTTTGCGGGCATCGCCCGCGAAGGCCGCGCTTGCGATGCGTTGTTCATCATGATTTTCGAGAAAATGCAGCATGTGCTGTTCGATGTCGAGCAGTGTGCCATGTGTTGCGGCGATGCTATCGGTGCTGCTGTTGCCTTGCATGACTGCTCTGAGCGTGTCGTACAGGCCGACCTTGTCGTACAGGTAGTCCATGCGCCCGAGGCGGATAAAGTCGCGGTACAGTGACGGGTTGTAGACTTCGGCGATCAAGAATGCATCGGGGTTTTGCATCTTGATTGCGGAGTTCAGATAGCTCCATACCTCGACCGGCACCAGTTCGGCGATGTCATAGCGGAATCCGTCGACGCCCCGGGCGAGCCAGTAAAGCACGATGTCGCGAAACTTTCGCCAGCTGTCCGGCACATCCTTATTGGCCCAGAACGCTGCGTGTTCCTGAGTCGACCAGTGGCGCGCTTCCTCGGGCAAACGCTCGAAGGCAAAGCTGCCATCCGGGCGTACCCCGTAATTGATCTTAACTGTTTCGTACCAGTCATCGCTTTGCGGCTGGGCGGCACGCGAGCCGTTGCCGGTCCACTTTGCCGGCGATTCAAAAAACTGGCCGTCGGCCAGCGGGTGCGGTTCGCCACCGAGGGGTGCGTAGCCGGGCGGGGGTTCCGGTACCACAAAATCTTCGCCGACCACGTAATAGAAATTGTTGTCACGGGCCCACGCAACGGAAGTGTCATCACCGGCGCCGAAGTCTTCGACGCCAGCGGGAGCCGAGGTCGAGTGGTAGTTGCGGGCAACGTGGTTTGGCACGATGTCGATGATCGCCTGCATGCCATTCCGGTGTGTACGCTCGATCAACGCGTCGAATTCTTCGAGCCGTTGTGCGGGATCGGTCGCGAGATCGGGATTGACGTTGTAGTAGTCCTTTACCGCGTACGGTGATCCGGCACGGCCCTTGACCACATCCGGATCGTCGTTGCTGATGCCGTAGGCCGTGTAGTCGCGGATGACCGCGTGATGCGGTATGCCGGTATACCAGATGTGCGTCACGCCCAGCTTGCGGATACTCTGCAACGCGGCATCCGTGAAGTCGCTGAATTTGCCGACACCGTTTTGTTCGATGGTGCCCCAGGGCACGTTGTTCGCATTCTGGTTTCCGAACAAGCGCGTGAAAACCTGGTAAACCACCGCCTTTTCGGCTGCAGGCCACGTATTGATGTCGAGCCGGGCTGCGTCGCCGTGCCAGTCAAATTGCAGGCGAAGCGTGCTGGTTTTTCGGTCGACGACGTGGCGCACACTATTGCCATTGAAGCGGGCCACGGTCACGGCGTCGGTCCAGTTGTGAATCACGAGTTCGACTTGGCGCGACGCTGGCCGGCCCGCATACAGACCCCTGGTTCGGCTGAGCTCGATGCGCAGCGCCGCGTCCTGCTGCGCGGCACTGAAGTTCAGCAGCTCGTACGCGCCTTGCTCGAGGCTTTGCCGCGAGTGGCCATCGTCGGCGTACATTTGGCCGCTCGACTGCGGCACGCTTTTGTCGGCGTAATAATGCAGCGTCAATTGCGCGCTGTCGTAGTCTTGGGTCGTTTGCATATCTTTGGCCATCGGCACGAACGAGCCGGCACGCACCAGTACCGGAATGGTCTCCAGCGTCACCGGGATCGAAACCGTCTGCGATCCCTCGTAGCGCGTGTCATCCCAGAAGTCGAACCAGGTGCCGGCCGGCAGCGGCACACTGACGGCAGAAACGCCGGCATCCATGACCGGCGCTACCAGGAATGCATCGCCCCAGAGGTAAGCGTGTTTTGCATCGATCAGGTCGAGATCTGTTTCATTTTCGAAGAACAGCGGGCGCATCAGCGGCATGCCGGTTTGGCTGTTTTCATAGGCTAAAGTGTAGTTGTATGGCAGCAGCCGGTAACGCAGCTGGATGAACTCGCGTACAATTTTGCGGGTTTTTCGGTCATGGAAAACCGGTTCCGGCGCGATGTGCTCCTGTGCGTGCGGCCGGTACACCGGCTGGAACACGCCGTATTGCAACCAGCGGATATACAGTTCGCGGTCGAATTTTTCGCCGTCAGCAAAACCGCCGAGATCGGAGTGCGTGTAGGCGAGGCCAAACAGCCCCATTTGCAGACTCAGTTCGATTTGCGGCTTAAGACCGCCCCAGGAACGTTTGACGTCACCGGTCCATGGAACGATGCCGTAACGTTGGCTGCCGGCGAAGCCGGAGCGCATCATGATCAGCGGCCGCATGTCCGGCCAGGCGGCAATTTGTCGTTCGTACAGCATTTTCGTCCAGACATGGCCGAAGGCGTTGTGGATTTCATCGCCATTCGCCTGCATGCCCGCCTCACTGAGCCAGTGCAGTGCGTCGCCCGGGTGCACTTCCGGTTCACCCAGGTCACCCCAGCTCGCAGCGATGCCCTGATCGAACAGCATCCGGTACGGCTCCCAGAACCAGTTCCGGGTGGATGCGTTAAACACGTCGACCAGGCCAGTATTGCCGAAATAGAAATCAAACCGGCGCGGTTCGCCGTCGCTGCCGACGGCAAGTGCCTTGTTCTCTACCGCATCCTGCCAACGCTTCGACGTACTCAGGATGAACGGCTCCGTGACGACGATTGTTTTTATCCCCTGCTGCAAAAAGTCGGCAATCATGTCCTCGGCAGTCGGGAATGCATTGCGGTCCCAATCCAGGTTTCCCATATGGCCCTTGATGTCGGGGCCGAACCAGTAAATGTCGATGATCACCGCGTCCAGCGGTATGTCCTGCTTTTGGTAGCGCCGCACCGTGTCACGCACTTCCCGTTCCGAGTGGTAACCGAAGCGGGACGCGAAATTACCGAAAGCCCATCGAGGCGGCATAGGCTGCCGCCCGGTGACGGCGGTGTAGTTTTCGATCAGCGCCGGGTAGTTCTCGCCGGCAATGATCAGGTAAGCGGTTCGGCCGCCGGAAGCCTCGAAGCTGAGAATGTCGGGCTCGGTTTGCCCGATATCGAGCCAGCCACTGGCGGAGTTGTCGAACACGATCATGTACCTGTCGGACGACATCACGGCAGGAAGGCCGTAGTACATTTGCTCGGCATGCAATTCATAGCCATAGGAGGCCTTGTTGTACAAAGGCATGCGCTTGCCGCGCCGATTCATGCCCAGAACGCGTTCACCGCCACCGAGAATCTTCTCGCCGTCGTCCAGGCGGAAGCGAAAACCACGCGCCGTGCTATCCGCGAAATAACCACCAGCTTCGGCGACCAGGTCCGAGCCGTCGCTCGCATAGCTGATTCGAACCGGGGACTTGTCGATAACAGCTATCAGTCCGTCGATGGCGAAGGAAATGAACGATTCCGACTCGGCGACGGCGGACTCGATCCGGGGTGGGGATTCGGCGAGGGCGAAAGAGGGCAGTTGCTTAACGCCGTTTTCAAGGTAGTGAACTTCGAATGCGGCGTTATCGACCGGCGTGATACGCAACTGGCCAAGACTGGTGTCGATAGCCAGTGTTTGCTGGTCCATGGCGTGCCGCCGGTAATCACCGAAGTCGGCTTGTGCGACATCGATCGCGAGAAGTGCCAGCAAGGTGCTGATCGTCAAGTTGCTAAAGTATTGGCGTGCGGTCATTTGGGATCCTTGCTGTTCGCCAAAATACTAGTCAATTCAGGGCGATAGCGGGGATGAATACGTTTGCAGCCGGAACCGCGCCGGCCTGTAGTTGCTACAATGCGGCAAAGGCGGGGGGTAACAATGCAAACCAAACCACAGCTCAGTTTCTGGCAGATCTGGAACATGTGTTTCGGATTTCTTGGCATTCAGTTCGGCTTCGCACTGCAAAATGCTAATGTCAGCCGGATCTTTCAGACACTCGGCGCATCGATTGACGACATCCCGATTCTCTGGGTGGCGGCGCCACTGACCGGCTTGATAGTGCAGCCAATCGTCGGCTACATGTCGGACCGGACCTGGAATCGTCTCGGGCGCCGCCGCCCGTATTTCCTTGTTGGCGCCGTGCTCGCCTCGCTGGCGCTGTTCGTGATGCCGAACTCGCCGGCGCTCTGGATCGCGGCTGGCATGCTGTGGATCATGGATGCGAGCATCAATATTTCGATGGAGCCGTTTCGCGCATTTGTCGGTGACATGTTGCCGGAGAACCAGCGCACTGCCGGTTTCGCCATGCAGACGTTTTTTATTGGCATAGGCGCCGTGGTTGCCTCGGCCCTGCCGTACATGATGAGTAACTGGTTTGACGTCAGCAACACGGCGGCCGCAGGCGTCGTGCCCGACTCCGTCAAGCTGTCGTTCTATTGGGGTGGCGCAATTTTCCTGCTGGCTGTCCTGTGGACCGTGGTGCGTAGCAAAGAGTACTCACCCGAGCAGTTGGCGGCATTCGAGGCGGCGCGTCCGACGGCCCACATAGTCGAGGATGTCAGCTTGCGTCCGGCGTCGCGATACCTGAACGGCGGCCTCGTCTGGGCTGCAATCGGTGTTGCCTTCTGGTACTGGATCATGAGCGCGGAACTGGATAAGCAGCTGTTTGTGCTCGCCGGTGGTTTCATACTGTTTGGCTTGCTGCAGATTGCCACCAGCCTGCTGCAGCGCAAGGGCAGAACTGATAACGGCCTGTATCACATCATGCATGACCTTTTTCATATGCCCAAGGTCATGCAGCAACTCGCGGTGGTGCAGTTTTTTTCATGGTTTGCGCTGTTTGCCATGTGGATCTACGGCACTTCCGCAGTGACCAGTCACCACTATGGGGCCAGCGATGCGACTTCGGTCGTCTACAACGACGGCGCGGACTGGGTTGGCGTGTTGTTTGCCGCGTATAACGGTTTCGCGGCGCTGGCCGCTATCGCAATTCCGTTTGTCGCCAACAAACTCGGTTGTCGCCTCTGTCATCTGATCAATATGCTGATTGGTGGCTCGGGCCTGGTCAGCTTCCTGTTCATCAAGGACCCGACCATGCTGCTGATTCCAATGATCGGTGTGGGTATCGCCTGGGCCTCGATTTTGTCGCTGCCGTATGCGCTGCTGTCCAGCAACCTGCCAGCGCACAAGATGGGCATCTACATGGGCATATTCAATTTCTTTATCGTGATACCGCAGCTCGTCGCCGCGAGCGTGCTGGGTCTTGTGCTTCGCAAGTTTTTCGATCTGCAGAGCATATACGGCCTTGTTATTGGCGGCCTGCTGATGATGATCGCCGGCTTTGCCATTCTATTTGTCGACAAGCAGGCGGAGCCGCGTTCATCATGAGCGCCGGTTTTCATTACCTGGTTTTGCTGGCTGGCACTCTCGCGCTGACGTCGTGTTCGACGCCTGCGGTCGATGCCGAGTATTACGGCACGCTCGAACCATTCGCCGCTGAAGCTGTGTATTTCGTCGTAACCGATCGCTTTGTCGACGGCGACCCGAGTAACAATCACGAAGAGCAGGGTGGCGAGGTGCTCGGCAGTTTTGATCGGCCGGTGCAGATTGCAGGCCTGCCGCCCGGTAATATTGGCTACCTGGGCGGCGATTTCCAGGGTGTGCTGCAAAATGCCGACTACATTGCCGAGATGGGATTCACCGCCATCTGGCTGACGCCAATTGTCGACAATCCGGACGAGGCTTTTACGGGTGGAGCACCGCCTGGTGCCGGCGGGTCCAATGACCAGGGCAAGACCGGTTATCACGGCTATTGGGGCGTCAACTTCTTTGCCGTCGATGAGCATCTTGAATCGGTCGGCCTCGCTTATGCGGACTTCACGCGCAAGCTACGCGACGAACATAATCTCAAGACCGTACTCGATATCGTCGCAAATCATGGTTCACCCGCGTTTTCGATGCCCGTGGATCAGCCGAAATACGGCGAGCTCTACGATGCCGACGGGCAGCTTGTGGCGGACCACCAGAACCTGTATCCGGCAGAGCTGGATGATAGCAATCCGCTGCACGCTTTTTACCGCCGTGAGCGTGATCTCGCCGAGTTGTCCGACATGAACTACGACAATCCCGATGTGCTCGACTATTTTGTCGCGGCGCATGCGCACTGGATCGGTCAGGGCGCAGCGGCAGTTCGTATCGATACCATCAAGCACATGCCGCACGCGTTCTGGAAGGCTTTTGCCGACCGGATTCGAAAGCAGTACCCCGGGCTGTTCATGTTCGGCGAGGCGTGGACGTTTGACCCCAAGCTGCTGGCAGAATTCACCTACCCGGAGAATGGCGGTATCAGCGTGTTGGACTTCCCGGGACAAAGGGCGATGTCGCAGGTTTTCAGTACAACGGGCGGGTCATACGCCACATTACTCGACTACCTCGAGCTTGAGAGTGGCATTTATCAGAATCCGTATGAACTCGTGACCTTCTATGACAATCACGATATGCCACGCATGCATGCCGATACGAACGGTTTCATAGACGCGAACAACTGGTTATTTACCAGTCGCGGCATTCCGGTTGTCTACTATGGGTCGGAAATCGCATTTCGCGCCGGCACTGACCAGCACAGCGGCAATCGCGATTACTTTGGCCAGGACAATGTCGAACTGGCCAGGTCAGGTCCGATTCGTGCCGCGCTCAGTGACATCGCCAGAATCCGCAAAACCTCTGTCGCACTGCAGCGCGGCCTGCAGGCAAACCTCGAGATCGACGACGACACGGCGGTTTTCTATCGTGTGTATCAGAAAGACGGTGAAAACCAGACCGCACTGGTGCTCTTGAACAAGAGTGACAGTGGCGCAACAAAAACAGTATCCAGGTGGTTAAGTCACGGCGAGTGGCGCGATGCGGCGAGCGGCGATTCCTTCAGCGTGAATGCCACGGCACCTCGCCTGGAACTCGATGTGGCCGCGCACGGCGCGCGGGTACTGTTATTCGAAGGCGCCGTGACCGATGCGGCGCTTAGCGCCGAACTGCAGCGGCTGCAGCGCCGCAAGACTCGCGAATAATCAATTTCGGTGCCATCAGCCTGGACTCAACCGGCTGACCCTTAATCAGTCCAACAATGCCGTCGACGAGGCCTTCCGCCGCCATGCGCGCGTTTTGTTGCACCGTGGTCAACGATGGTGACACATGTGCCGCCAAAGGCATGTCGTCAAAACCCACGACGCTGACGTCTTTTGGTACCGAAATGCCATGGTCGGCCAGCGCCCGCATCGCGCCAATCGCGATCAGATCCGTGACCGCAAAGATCGCGTCAAACGGCTCACCGACGGCCAGTAATTTCTGCACTGCCTCATAGCCCAGTTTTTCGGAATTGTCGGCCGGAAAACGCAGCTTTTCATTGGGGGCCATGCTGGCCGAATGCAATGCCCTGACGTAGCCCAGGTACCGCGCAGCGTGCTCCGGACTGCGCAGTGCGCGGCGGCCGATATAGGCAATTCTGCTGCGCCCGAGATCGAGCAGGTGCCGAGTCGCCTGGTAGCCACCATGCTCATTGTCACAGCCAAAAGAGTGGCCAGGCTGGTCGTTGACGATCGGCCCCCAGATCATGAAGCGCGTGTGTGCGGCCGCCAGCGCATCCAGCTTTTCCCGGTACTCGGCGAAGTCGCCATAGCCAAGCAGGATCAGGCCATCGGCCCGATTGCTCGCCTGGTATTCTATATGCCAGTCGTTGGTCAGCTGTTGCAGGGACACCAATACGTCATAGCCGCGTCGTGCCGCCGCACGCGTGATGTTGTCGAGCATCGACCAGAAAAACAGGTTCATCGATTTGTCGGTGCCATCCGTTTCGTCAAACAGCAGCAGCGCCAACGTCTTGCTCTGGTGGGTGCGCAGGCCAGCTGCATTGCGGTTGACAAAATAGTGCAACTCGCGGGCAATCTGCTGCACGCGATCGCGCGTTTCCTTGCGCACCAGCGGACTGTTTCGCAGCGCCCGCGAGACGGTCGCCTGCGACACACCGGCCAGATCGGCAATATCGCGCGAGGTCGGATTTTCAGCCTTCATTGCTCAAGTCTAGTGGACATTCAGGAGAATTGCAGTTGCTCGTTTTGCAAGCGGAAATTCATTGCGCAGCGGCCAATGTACGCATCGATTTCGGCCATATTCACTTTACGGCCAGCGGCATTATCGGCCGGTGCCGGGCGAATGTCCGGGTAAATGCCGTAGCCGCCCAGCAGGCAATACCAGGACATGGCGGTGTAGGACGTTGGAATTTTCTGCCGTTCGATTTCCAGGCTCAGGCTTTTGCCGGTTTTCCATATTTCCAGGATCTGGCGCAACGCCGGCGAGACCTCACCGTTGCTGCCGTTTCGCCGCCAATAGTCGGTATCGCTGCGCGAATTCACAATGTAGTGCGCGACGATGTAATCACGCACATTCTCGAATCCCTGGTTGACCCTGTCGTTGAGGCCGTCGCGGCCATCACCCTCGAGACCGTGCGCTTCGACTGTCGTAATAAAATCGTCAACCGTGTTGCAGACCAGGTTCAGCGCCGTTGCCTCCAATGGTTCGATGAATCCCTGCGACAGTCCGACGCCCAGGCAGTTCCGATGCCAATGGCTTTCGACCCGGCCGACTTTCATTTTCAGGTGTCGTGCCGGGGTATCGCTTTCGAGCAGACCCAGGCGGGCACGTAACTCGGTTTCTGCCTCGTCTGCAGAGCAATAGCCGGAGCTGTACACGTAGCCGTTGCCGATTCGATGTGTCAGGGGAATTTCCCAGGCCCAGCCGTATTTCATTGCTGTCGATATGGTCTGCGAGCCGATCTGCGCCGACTGCTCGGTCGGCAGGACTACCGCTGAGTCATTGAAAAGGTTGGCCGCGAACGACCGGAACGGTATCCGCAGTGTTTGTTGCAGCAGCTGACTGCGAAATCCGGAGCAGTCGACGAAAAAATCGCCGGCAATCGACTGGCCGGAATCGGTCAGCAGTTCGCGGATATCGCCGTCGGCGGACTGCATGACCTCTACCACTTTTGCCTGGACATGCGCTACGCCCCGGGCGATAGCCCGGCTGCGCAGAAAATCGCCCAGCAGATTGGCGTCAAAGTGGTAGCCATACTCGACCACGATCGGGAAATTTTCATCAGGCTTGGGGCCCTGCCGGTTTTCGGCCAGCCTTGCTGCCAGGAAAAAACGGTCCGGATGCGCATGCAGGTCGATGCCGAGCCGACGCGCATAGGTGTTGAAGTAATAGGCGGTTGCAGTGTGCCGATCCGCCTGCGACGGGAACGGATGGAAATAGCGCTCGAACCCCGCTTTTGTCGACCAGTTCGCAAACGATATTCCTACTTTGTAGGTGGCGTTGCACTTTGGCATCCACTCGGGCTCGGCGACACCGATAGCATCGAAAAACCGCTTCAGCCGCGGCGTCGATCCTTCTCCCACACCGACTGTTCCAATGTCAGGTGATTCAATCAAGGTAACTGCAACGCCCCGGTCGGCCCAGCGATGTATCAGCGCGTTGGCGGTGATCCAGCCGGCCGTTCCGCCGCCAAGAATAACGATGCTCTTGTTTTGATGCGTACCCGTATTCATGGTCATGGCAATTTATAGCATGGTGGACGCGGAGGTATTCCCCGGGCTCCGGCATCGCCGATGCCGGACTTGCGGTAGTACGATGTGGCGCTCCTGAAACCGACATTGGTGCGGGTCAGTTCCCGTTTGATCGGACACATTAGAATAATCTCACGAAGGCCGTGAGAGGTGTCCAATGGCAAGAACAAATATATCGAGCAATACGGAAAGAAGGAGTTTGCTGGCCAGGGCGCGGAGGCCAGCTTTGTGTCATCGCCAGCATCGAGGCGCCTATGCGTCCTGTCCGCATCGCGTCTCTCGTCTATTTTGCGAAACAAGTCCTCGGTAACTTGAATCAGGCAATCTCGACGAGGCTCTGCCTTTCTGCATGAAATCAACAGGTATTCTCCAGAGCCGCTACATGGGGTGGCGAGCGGCCCCGTATGACTATCGGTACCCCAGCCATCAGGCCGGGATCTGTAATCTTCCGGAGGAAACAGACATGAAGAAGCTGAACAAATACTCGAAATATTTTGGCGTGCTGCTGTCGGGCATACTTCCGGTCCTGGCGTCATCGGCCGTGTTCGCGAGTTCCAATCCGCTTTCGAACGCCAAGGGCTCCCGCATCGTTGGTGTCTGGGACGTTTCGGTGACCGTTTTCAACTGTGACACCGGTGCTCAAGGTCCCACCTTTCCAGCCCTGCACAAGTATGAGTTGGGCGGCACCGGACAATTGGAGCCTGCAGGGAGTTCACCCGTGAATCCGCTACACCTGGTGGTATGGGAGTACCTGGGCGCGAATCAATTCAGCGCAAACGCCAAAGCAAGTAAGGAGGCTACTTAGTGCGGCTCGCCAATTTGACTGGCAAGCAATGCGCGCACTGACTCGCGCGCCTGGTTCTGCTCCTGCGCCAGGCGCTCAAGCTGCGCGGCTACCCTTGGGTCAGCCACCACGTCTGCCAGCACGGGCCTCGCGAAATAGGCCCGCCAGTCGTCCTGCTGTGTGGACGGGGCGGACAGAACATCCGCCAGAATAAGTTCGATCGCCGCATCAGTTTGCCCCTTGAACGCGTCGATGCCAGCTGAAATTTTCGGCGCGCCATTGAGGGGCACACCGCGTGCCACGAAATACTCGACCGTCCGGCTTATCATTGCGTTCGCTTCCGCATTTGAGAAGGCCAGTGCCATCTTGTCCGGCCACTGCATGCGCACCGACAACACAAATCCCGGCAGGTCGGTATTTTGCAGATCGGCAAACCCGGGCATATGGGCATCAACAAATGTCACGGTCTCGCGGCATTGTGCGCGGCCTTCACAACGGCCAAGCAAGTAGGATGTGGCGCTTTGCCACGCGTAACGTCGATCGAAACGTTGCTCCGAAATAATGTAGCGCGCCAGTTTCTCGCCTTCCTCTTCGGCATCGTAATAATGATGCTGAGCCAGTTTCGCATACAGGTACGCCGCCGATTCGGGCGCAATGGCCTCGACCTGGCGCAGAAAATAATCACCGTAGTCCGGCAGACCAAGGTAGTACAGATCAACTACCAGCGCCGCAGGGTATTCCGGATCGTCCGGATCGGCTTCGATGCCCTTTAGAAAGCCCTGCACCAGTTCAGTCCAGTTTCCGCCGGTCCGTCCTATTCGCGCCATCAGGTCATACGCGACTGTGGAATCCGGCTCGATAAAGATTATTCTTTCCACGGCATCGCGAGCGGACTGTAAATCGTCGAGATCCATATAGATTTTTGCCAGCTGTGCGAGCACTTCTATATTCAAACGGTCGTTATCCAGCGCCGCTTCGAGAGTTTGTTGTGCTTCCTCCGGCGCCCCGCTGCGCGACTCGATATCCGCCAGCAGCAACCTGGCCTCGGTGCTTTCGGGATACTCGGCGACCAGCGCTCGTACGGTAGGAAGCAGTGCAGGCCAGCCGTCGAAGTCGCCCGATCGCTCCCCCGTGATCCTGACCCGCAACTGAGTGAGTTTCGCGCGCGCATGCTTCGGATCAGCGGCCAGAATTTCCTCGACAATGCTCGATACGGCATCCAGTGCTTCGTCACCCGGCCTGGCGCCGATATCCCATTGCCACCAGATGGTTGCCGCCAGTTCGGCCTTGGCGTCCGTGAAACCCGGATCGACACGCAGTGCCTCGCGCAACATGCGCTCCGCTGCTTCGAGCGACTCGAAGGAGTACTTGCTGATTTCAGCGCGAGCCCGCAAATACAGATCGTAGGCCTCAACGCTGCGCGTAGCGAGACCAGCCGGTCGCTCGCCTGATAGCTTTTGAAGAACCGACGCGACCAGGGAATCTGACACGTTGGCAGCGATGTCGTCCTGCACGTCGAATATATCCACGAGCTCCCGATCATAGGTTTGCGACCACACGTGAAAGCCATCTTCAGCACGGATGAGCTGCACAATGATACGCACCCTGGATTCGTTTCGCTGCACGCTGCCTTCGAGTACGTGAGCAACGCCGATCTCCGCAGCGACATCGCGTACATCCTTGCCTTGCCCCTTGTATTTAAAGGTCGTGGTCCTGGCTGCCACCTTGAGATCGTTGACCTGTGCCAGCATGTGCAACAGCGTGTCAGTCAGACCATCCGAGAAATACTCATTGGCGGGATCCGCCGACATATTGGCAAACGGCAGCACGGCAATTGATGTGCCCGCTGGCAGGGACGGAGAGCGCGCCGCCCCGGACCAGGCAAACAGGGCGATGCCAAGGAAAACAAATACCAGCGTCAGGTAAATCAGCCGGCGTCCGGTTGCTTCAGCGTAACCGCGATCGCTGCCAATTTCCTGGTCGCGCCGGAATCCATCGGGCGTCAGCTCGTAAAACCAGGAAAAAGCCAGCACCGGTAACAAACCGAGGGCAAGCAGCGCAATCAGCGCCTGGCCGATCCACAGCGGTGTACCGGGAAACACCTCGCGCAGTGTGACTGCGACCTGAACGACGACCCAGGAGACAACGACGTATGCCGCTGCCACTCTGAGCACATTGCGACGCTTTAGCTCGCCGAAAAAAGACACCTGTTCCCTCCGCTGAAGTCGTCTTCGACAATTTCCACGGCGACAAAAGGGTAGACCAGTTTGCGGTTTTCGGGAATCAGCGGCGGCAGCTCGGGATCCGGAACCTCTGTGAACTGGTTGTCATCGCTCGTCAGCCCCGCAGTCCATCGCGTTGCGAAACCATTCCGGAGACCCTTCGACCAACCGCCGAAAACCGACGCGTAACGGCGGGCGTGCTGGTACTCTGCGGCTTCTTCACCGAGGAAGTACAGTGCGCTACGGCGATCGTCATCCAGCGCCACACCGCCGGCCGACCAACGGGAGTCGAGCGCATAAAAAGGCCGCACCAGGGAAACCTGCCTGGACTTACCGTCAGAATTGTCGGCGGCCTTCAGATATACCGATACCCATGACCGACCGAGGTGACGGTCGAAAACTCCAGACTGTTGGATCGTCGCTCCTCGTCCTCTTCATGGGTAAAGCGCACCGTTTGCCCGCGGCCGAGCAGGTTGACTTCTTCAAGGCCAATCTGCGAGCGATTCTCGCCGCCACTGCGTGACGCCGACAGGTCGGGACCCAATGACCACACATCCCGCGTGACGACGGTCAGGTCCACGGTCCCGTCGGCTCGATGCGTCGGACGGATATGCGCATCGTAGAAATACCGGTTTTGGTGCAGGGTGCGCTCCGATTCGCTGACCAACCCTTCCGAGTAGGCCGAGCCACTTTGCAGCAGCAGCTGCTTTTTGATTACGTCGTCGCGTGTGATGATGTGCAGGCGATTCGCGAGGCGGTACAGGGCGTTGTTTTCTTCAGGGTTGGAAAGGTCAAAAACGTCCGACTTTTCCAGCGTGATTTCGCCGATGATGGGAGATTGAACCGCCGGTTCGTCGCCTTGGGGTCGCGCGACTTGCGCATTGGCAACGGTAATTGCCATAGCCAGTGACAATGCGATGAATCGGTGCATGTCGAATATGTTGGGGGTTTGGAGTGGACTTATCCATAACAATTTAAGCAGGCAAATGAATCGACCGGGAAGGGCCGGGATTCGGGCCGATACGTATTGCCCCCGATGACGTGACAATTCAGGACTTTGTAATATCAGTAGCTTCCTGGGATCGCAGTCTCGACACAAAGCGAGGTCACCCATGAAAAGATTTACCAACATACTGCTGATTGTGGAGGCAGGCACGGATCACTCCGCGGCGCTGCAACGGGCGAACGTACTGGCAAGGAACAATCAAGCCGCGCTGACTATCTGTACCGTTGTTGACGCAATCCCGCCGGACATGGCCATGTCCATCACGATGATTACCCCGGGAGAGTTACGCGACATCGCCGTAGCCGAGGAACGAGATCGGCTCGAGGAGATTGTGAAAACGATCGCCGGGGATGGCGCGTCTGTCGGGATAAAGGTGCTCGTCGGGAGGGCATCCATCGAGATCATCAGGCAAGTGATCGGGAGCGGTCACGACTTGGTTATCAAGAGCGCCGATAGCGCCACCGGTTCGATCAACAGGCTGTTCGGAAGTACGGATATGAAGCTCATGCGCAAGTGCCCATGTCCTGTATGGATAGTCAGGAGCTGGATGTCGACCTCATTGTCATGGGAACCGTTGCCCGTACCGGAATTGCCGGTCTTTTCATGGGCAATACTGCGGAGACCATCCTGAACCAGATTGATTGTTCGGTGTTCACAGTTAAGCCGCCGGGATTTGTAGGCCCGGTCACCCTATGAATCTAACTCGACAGTATGAGGCTTTGCGACTGAACGACATTTCGCCAGGATAAGTAACATTCGCTTTGTTAGGAGGTCACAAGTATGCGTGTCATTTTTGTTCCGGTCGCGGACCGTCCCGAATGTGCGGTTGCGCTAACGACGGCGTTTGTCCTCGGGCAGACCTTAGGTGCCAGCATCACTGGCTGTCACATCCGGCCGAGTAGCGCCGCGCCGGTAGCGATGCCATCAATGACGGGTTTGCTGGATATCGGCAACGACGAAGCTGAATGGCAGGCTACGTGGAAATCCAGGAATGCCAGGAAAGCAGAATCGGCGGCGAGAGGGCTGTTCGCAAAGGTAGCCGACGTTCACGGCTACGAACTCCTTCGCAATCCACGCGTCAAGCCCGGTGCGATCTGGATGGAAAAGACCGGCTCGCCCCAAAAGGTGATTGGCATCATGGGGCCGGTGGCGGATCTGCTGGTCGTCTCTCGGCCGTCCGGAACGGGCGGAACGCTTGCGCGGCAATTTTTGTCAGCATCCTTGCTCCGATCGTCTCGTCCCGTGTTGGTGCTGCCACAGACCAAAAAGAGAACGGTCGGCAAACGCATCTGCATTGCCTGGAATCAAAGTGTCGAAGCGGCACGCGCGGTCGCCGCGGCAATGCCGCTGCTTGCCCAGGCTGAGGGCGTCACGATCGTTTCGTGCGGACCCGAAACACGGGTAGGCCCAAAGTCCCGCCAGCTGGCAGCGTATCTTAAGTACTGGGGTATCAAAGCTACGCATATCGCAACCAAGGGAAGGGACAAGCCGAAAGAGATTTTGTCCGCGTTCAATTCCACAAAAAGTGATCTGTTGCTGATGGGTGCCTACAGCCGAAATCGAATGAGTCAGCTGGTATTTGGAGGGGTGACCGAGTTCATGCTCAACAAGGCGTCAATTCCAGTTCTGATGCTGCACACCTGACGGGTGATGGCCATGTGGCAAAGTGTCCTGCGCCGTGTTTTGCTATTCGCTATCACGTGGTGGATCCTCGTTGAAGGTGAAGTCAGGTCCTGGTGGTTTGGCGTACCGGTAGTCCTGGTCGCCGCAACAGCGAGCTTGGTGCTCGTTTCTCCGACAACCCTGGTCTGGTTCGAACTGGCGAGGTTTGTGCCGTTCTTTCTGGTTCGCTCTTTTGCAGGCGGTGTGGATGTGGCGTGGCGAGCGCTACACCCGGGCATGCCAATCGAACCGCACATGATTGAGTACCCAACGCGGCTTCGGCCGGGACTGCCACTCGTGTTTCTTGCCAACACCGTCAGCCTGCTGCCAGGCACCCTGAGCGTGGCGTTGAATACCGGGTTTTTGAATGTGCATGTACTCAGTGGTCGGCGCGAACTGCAATCCGAACTTGAGTCGCTCGAGGATAGGGTGGCCGCACTATTCGGAATCACCCTGCCCGTACCGAGCCGCGGAGTTATCTGATGCAATTATTCAATCTCGCGCTTGGGCTGCTCCTGCTAATGACTCTCGGCGGAGGCATATGGCGTGCGTTGCGTGGACCCAGTGCCGCCGATCGTATGTTGTCCGTGCAGGTATTCGGTACAGCCGCGGTCGCCGTACTGCTATTGCTGGCGCAGGCCTTCGGTCAGGCAGCGCTCCGCGATGTGGCGCTGGCGTTCGCACTGTTGGCAGCAGTGACGGCAGTGGCATTCGTACGGCGCGCCTGGGCGGAAGAGGTCGACTGTGATCCTGAGTGACTACGTTGCTGCCGTACTACTTCTCGTCGGCGTGTTTTTTTTTCTGGCGGGAACCGTCGGTCTGGTCCGATTTCCCGATGTGTATACGCGGCTCCACGCGCTCACTAAATCGGACAACGTTGGACTGGGCTTTGTAGTCATGGGACTCGCTGTGGAGGCCGAATCGTGGTTCGTTGTCGGTAAGCTGCTACTGATCTGGATGTTGGTGCTTCTTGCCGGAGCCAGCGTCGCTCACTTGATTGCGAGAGGTGCCACGCAGCGGGGAGTCCGGATGTGGACCGACTGACGCTAGTGCTGTGGATTTTCGATTCCGTAACGGGATTGGGGCTCTTGTTATTAGCCGGTTGGGCGCTGGCAAGTCCGCAATTGTTCAGGGGAATCATTTTGTTCGTCGCTTTTAGCCTGATGATGTCAATTGCGTGGGTGCGCATTGACGCACCCGATGTTGCGCTTGCCGAAATAGCGATCGGCGCGGGTTTGACCGGCGCTTTGCTACTGGCTGCATTGTCCAGGTTAGGTGATTCGGAACCCACGCAAGAAAGCATGAATCGACCGATTGAGCGCAGCTACAGGGCGCGTACCTTTCGGTCACTGACTGCATCGCTGCTGGCGGCGGTTGCCGTGGCACTTGTTTTTCTTATCCTCGCATTGCCAGGCGATTCCGAAGGATTAGGCGCAGAAGTTGCTGCGAGCCTCGATGCCAGCGGCGTAAGCAGCCCCGTGACGGCCGTGCTGCTCAACTTCCGCGGCTACGACACTCTATTGGAGTTACTCGTCCTCCTGCTTGCATTGCTGGGCGTCTGGTCGCTTGGCGGCCTTCCTGCGCAACCTGTCTCGCCGGCAGTACTCGTACTGGATACTTTGGCGCGCATACTGATCCCGGTGTTATTGCTGTCATCTGCCTATTTATTATGGGCCGGCACTCACGCGCCGGGTGGCGCGTTCCAGGCCGGCGCCGTCTTGGGCGCCGCCGGTGTCTTGCTGTCGCTGGCAGGTTGGCAAGTACGTCAGCGCTACACCGGAGTGACTTTGAGGCTCTTGCTGATTGCCGGTCCCAGCCTGTTCCTCGCATTTGCACTGTATACGATTGTCGCAGGGCAGAGTTTGCTGGAATACCCGCCTCAGCGGGCCGGCGTCATGATCGTGCTACTGGAAGTTGCGGCAACACTGTCTATCGGCACCACCCTGGCCGCGCTGTTCGTGGCCGAAGGCCCGCGCAACAAGGAAGGCCAATGAGTTCCGTGCCCCTTTTCGCGCTCGTCGGTGCCGGACTTTTTTGTATTGGACTGTACGCCTTGATTGTTTATGCACACCTGTTGCGCAAGATACTGGCGATAAACGTAATGGGCAGCGGTGTGTTCCTGGTGTTGGCGACGCTGGCCGATCGAACGGTTAACGCAGCACCTGATCCAGTGCCCCACGCCATGATCATCACCGGAATCGTCGTTGCAGTTGCGACCACCGCTTTCGCGCTAGTCCTGATGTTGAAGGTTGCTGAAAAAACCGGACGAGCGGAGCTACCGGACGAGCGGACCGGGTAACGGCCGTGGAAGCGCTGGCCGCAACGGTTTCTTGGGACGCCTGCCTTATCGTTCTGCCGTTGCTGGGTGCGATTGCCTGTTTCGCGTGGCCAAATGCCGCCAAAAAGCTGGCCCTGGGTACGGCACTCGCTGTGCTTGTGTCGATCGCCAGCCTGACTATTCGGGTAACTGCTGCGGGCGCATTCCGCCACGCGGTGGGCGCTTGGGGCGCGCCACTTGGTATAGAGCTTCTCGTTGATGGCCTGAGCCTGGTCATGCTGTCAGCGACCGCTATCGTTGGACTTGCGATCACGATCTACTCAGCCGGCTATTTCAAGGCTGACGTGTCGTCACGATTCTGGCCGCTATGGTTGTTCCTTTGGGCGTCGCTGAATGCCCTGTTTCTATCGTCGGATATCTTCAATCTCTATGTTGCGCTTGAACTCACGGGGCTGGCCGCGGTAACGCTAACGGCTCTCGCCGGCAGCGCGGATGCCCTGACTGCGGCGGCGCGCTATCTGCTGGTCAGTTTACTTGGATCGCTGACCTACCTTCTGGGCGTGGCGCTGGTTTACCACGGCTTCGGAAGCGTCGATATGGCGGTGCTGGCCGGGCGCGTGGAGTCCACTCCTGTTTTTTGGGCAGCATTCAGCCTCATGTTTGTCGGACTCGCGCTCAAAACGGCGCTTTTCCCCTTCCATTTCTGGTTACCGCCGGCGCATGCCAGCGCTCCGGCGCCTGTAAGCGCAGCGCTGTCCGGCCTCGTTATTAAGGCGTCTTTTTACATCCTGATGCGTTTATGGTTCGAAATCGTTCCCGCCGACTACTCGACGTTCACGAATTTTCTCGGTGTGCTCGGTGCGGCCGCCGTCGTCTGGGGCGGACTCCAGGCCTTGCGAGCCAAGCGCCTCAAGTTGCTGATCGCTTATTCGACGATCATGCAGGTTGGTTATTTGTTCCTGGCATTTCCATTAGCGGTTGCTGCCGCATGGCGGGGAGCTCTCTACCTGATACTGTCACACGCCCTGGCGAAGTCCGCCATGTTCCTGGCGGCCGGCAATATCTTGTATTGCGCCGGACATGACCGTATCGAGAGTCTCGACCGCATAGCGCAGCGCCTGCCCATGTCACTGGCCGCATTTGCGGTCGCGGGCGTCAGCATCATGGGCTTGCCACCCAGCGGCGGATTCATTGCGAAATGGCTGATGGTGGAGGCTGCGTTGAAATCCGGACAGTGGTGGTGGGCCGTAACATTGGTCCTCGGCAGTCTGTTTGCAGCCGCTTATGTTTTCAAAGTAGTCGGTTACGCGTTCACTCAGGCTGAAGCGCCACACACGTCGATAGACGTACCGGCCGCAATGGAGTGGGCCGCGCTTGCTCTGGCCGTGGCAGCTGTCCTGATGGGACTGATCGCGCCGTGGATACTTGCGAGCATGGAAATCGGCAGAGCGTTTCCGGGTGCCGCCATACCGTGAACGCAAGCACCGCACTGCCGTTGCTTATACTCGCCAGCTCATTGCTGCCAGGACTCGTCATATTTTTCTTGCCCGAGTCGAGCATCAGGATACGCACCGCGTTGAATCTGTTTGGCGCGGTGACCAAGTTAGTGCTGGTGGCGGTGATGGCGCGGGGGGTACTGCACGGCGTTGATTACGAAGCTCGGATGCGCTTGCTGCCCGACCTCGACCTCGTACTTCGCGCCGATGCGCTATCGCTGCTGTTCGTCTCCCTGTCAAGCGTGCTGTGGCTGCTCACGACGGTCTATGCGATCGGTTACCTTGAGAACTCGCCACATCGAAGCCGCTTTTTCGGATTCTTCAGTTTGTGTGTCACCGCGACGGTGGGCGTGGCCATGGCGGGCAACCTGATTACGTTCCTGTTGTTCTACGAGCTGCTGACGCTGACAACTTACCCATTGATCGTGCATCGCGGTACCGAGGTGGCACGCCTCGCCGGACGCAGCTACCTGCGTTACACGATAGCCGGGGGCGCGCTGTTACTTGTTGGAGTCGTGTGGCTTTCTACCTTGTTCGATACGCTGGAATTCGCACCGGGCGGCTTCATGGCGGGCACCGAAGCTGCTTCAAGACCGGGAACGCTAATCGTGATTTTTGCGCTGCTGATCGCCGGGCTCGGTGTGAAAGCGGCATTGGTTCCATTGCACGGCTGGTTGCCCAAAGCGATGGTGGCTCCGGCGCCGGTTTCGGCATTGCTGCACGCAGTTGCCGTGGTAAAAGCAGGCGCCTTCGGTATCGTGCGCGTCGTCTACGATGTTTACGGGATTGAGTTTGCGGCAAACCTGGGCGTGACCCAGCCGCTGGTGATGGTGGCGGCGGCAACCATTTTATACGCGTCGGTTCGGGCATTATTCCAGGACGACCTGAAACGCCGGCTGGCCTATTCGACCGTTAGCCAGGTGTCTTACATTACGCTCGGCATCGCAATGGTTGGACCGATAGCCACGATCGGCGGCATCGTCCATATCGTCCACCAGGGGCTGATGAAGATCGCGCTGTTCTTCTGTGCGGGCAACCTGGCGGAGACACTGGACATTCACAAGGTAAGTGACATGGATGGCGTTGCGCACCGCATGCCGTGGACAATGGGGGCATTTACCGTGGGTGCTTTCGGCATGATTGGCGTGCCGCCGCTCGCTGGCTTCATCAGTAAATGGTATCTCGGGACCGGGGCGCTCGCGGCGGAGCAGGGCTGGATCGTTCTTGTCCTGGTGGCCAGCAGTGTCCTCAACGCCGCGTATTTTTTGCCAATTGTCCACGCCGCCTGGTTCAAGACACCGAAGGGTAAGTGGCAGGACAAACGCGACAGGCAGCGATTGGAAACGCGCTGGATGCTGTTGTTGCCACCCATGGCAACCGCTTTACTCGTGCTCGCCGTGGGCTTGCTGGCCAATATGCCACTCAGTCCACTCGAATGGGCACGTCTGATTACAATGACTGAGTACGGACCGTGAACGGCGAACTGGCTAGCACATTGTCCGTGGACTTGCCCTGGCTGCTTCTTGGCGTTCGCCTGGGCGTCGACGCTACAGGGCAGGTATTCCTGTTTTTCACGGCGGTGTTATGGGTGCTGGTGGCTGTCTATGCCCGCCAGTACCTGGCGAAAGATGCCAGGCGCGGTCACTTCTTTGCTTTCTACCTGCTGACAATGAGCGGTAATCTGGGCCTCATCCTGGCCCAGGATGCGCTCAGCTTTTACCTTTTCTACGCGCTGATGAGTTTCTCAGCGTACGGCCTCATTGTGTACGAGCGCGATCGACAGGCACTGCGGGCAGGGCGCATTTACCTATACCTGGTTGTGTTGGGAGAAGCACTGCTGTTTGCCGGAATTCTGGAGGGTACCTGGAACGCGGGCGGCTTAGGCCTGGACCGATTGGCGGACACCGAGCAGAGCAACCGGGTAATCGGCTTGCTGATCGTCGGTTTTGGCATCAAGGCCGGGGCGCTGCCTCTGCATGTGTGGATGCCGCTCGCTTACCGGGCCGCACCCGCTCCGGCCAGTGCGGTGCTTGGAGGTGCCATGATCAACGCGGGCTTGCTGGGATGGCTGCGCTTCCTTCCACTAGGGCAGGTGGCGATGCCCGAATGGAGTGTCGTGTTAATTGCCGCCGGCCTCGCGGCCGCTGTCTACGGCGTGTTAGTGGGTGTATTGCAGGATGAGCCAAGGACCGTTCTGGCGTATTCGAGCATCAGCCAGATGGGCCTCATGACCACGGGCGTGGGCGTCGGCATGGCGGCACCGGAACTATGGCCATTGTGTCTGCCCGTGATTCTTATCTTTGCAGCCCATCACGCTTTCGCGAAGGGCGCACTGTTTCTGGGCGTTAGTGTCGCGACGACGACGGCTAATCGTGCGACGGAGCGGCGGCTCGTCTTGACGGGCCTGTTGATTCCGGTGCTCGCGCTGGCCGGTCTCCCGTTCGGCAGCGGTGCTGTCGCGAAAGCCGGCCTCAAGTCCATTGTGGCTGCGCTGCCCGTATCGTGGTCGGACTGGATCGCTGCAAGCTTGTCACTGGTCGCCGTAGGCACAACTGTCCTGATGGCGCGCTTCCTTTATCTCGTCCGGACGCAAGGACTCCGTCGACCTGAAGCGGGCGAAGGCCCTTGGATGCCCTGGGCAATCCTGTTGGTCATTGTTGTTGCTGGCATCTGGCTATGGCCGACAGGTCTCAAAGCCGGATTGCGGACACTCTCGGCCGCCGGGATCTGGCACGCTTTCTGGCCGGTAAGCGTCGGCGTGATAGTCGCCTGCGTCGCGTGGGCTCTGGCCCGAAAATCGAAAATCAGGCTGCCGTTTCGAATACCGGCCGGCGATCTGCTGTGCGTAGCTGCAAGGCTCGCAAGCTGGATCGGTCCTTTTTGGCGCGCACTCGGCAACCGCTATCGACAACGCGCCGTAGTCCGGAGAAGGGCGTGGCGAGAGAGGCGTGACAGGTTCATCGCACAGGATGCCGATCGTCTTCTGGAGAGGGAGCTACGTCGTTGGGGTATGGGTGGAATCGCTTTCTTGACGGTGTTTATGCTCGCTTTCCTCCTGCTCGCAATCGAATAGTGCGCTGGCCGACCGGCGAAGGCCGTATCGCGACAGCACCACGCACATGATCTTTGAGCCCGAAGACTTTGTTGCCCGCCTCGCCGCGCTGGTGCCAAAACCTCGCGCCCATTTGACGAGGTACCATGGCGTGTTCGCGCCGGCGAGCCCCCACCGGGCGAAGATTGTGCCCAGGACACAGGGTGTCGCTGCCACCGAGCGCGGTGAGGCAGCGGCCACTGGCCGGCAACGGGCGATGTCATGGGCACAACGCCTCAGGCGGGTATTCGCCATTGATATCGAGACCTGCCGGCAGTGCGGCGGGACGCTGCGGGTGATCGCCAGCATCGAGGAATCCACCGTCATCGAGCGGATTCTGGAGCATCTAGGCTATACGGCGGAGCCCGTCGATCCGGCACATCCGAGCCGAGCGCCGCCACAGGGTGATCGCTTAGTCTGACCGTTGCGTCTTGTTCATCACCACCCGGGCCACCGTGCAGGGACGGGCGGGTGTTGGCTTGCGCCGTAATGCGCTGGCCTTTCTGGGTGCAAGGGGATGATTCACGCGCCCGAACGACGAGCGGGTAGGGCCGGCTCCGCCAGATGGCGGCCTCGATCTGCCGTCGTCGGCTCGGTTTCAGCTCGCTCCGACGGTTTCGCGCCTGACATAATGGCCCCTTATACGAACTATGCGCATACCGAGGCTAAGGCTCACATTTATGGCCATATTCCTCGCATGTATGGCGTTAGCACCGACACGCTCGCGCACACGCTCGGCCACAATCCTGCCTTCGGCGATGTCGGTGCTGCGCAGTATGAAAAGAAATTCTTCGCCGCCATAGCGGCCGATCTCATCACCCACCCGCGCGCCCGCAAGCATGCACTGGGCAGCGATTCGCAAAATCTGGTCGCCGACAAGGTGGCCATGCGCATCATTTATTTTCTTGAAATGATCCAGATCGGCCATGATTATGCATAGCGGCGCAGCATTGGCGGCCGCGTGTTGCAGCGCATTGGCCAGGCTGTGCCGCGCATAGGCGTGATTGTGCAATTCGGTCAGACCGTCCGTTACCGCCAGCTTGTGCAGCCGTTCTTTTTCTCCGCGCACGCCATCCAGGGATTCTTCCAGGACAAATACGCTCGCGGCAAAGTACCTTTCAACGGCCAGGGACATGTCAAGTAGCGTAATTTTGACTATGAACTGCAACAGGTCCGAAAATACCGCTTCATTGCGGCGTAGCTGGCGGGGAATGTGTCGCATCAGTTCGCACTGCAGCAGCGGAAACGAGCACTGATAAAGACTCAGCGGCACGCCGATTTTCTGATGCACCGAACCTATGCGGAGCCGGTCCTCGAACTACCGGCGCCGATCAAAGCCGATGCCCATGCCTTTGATGTAGTTCTTCTGGGTGTCCTTGAGACGCGCGTGGTCCGAATACTGGCTGACGATGGCGTTGAAGTCCTCCTCCGCAAGCATTGCTTCGAAAAAGCCATCGATGATGGCGTCGCAGTTGGGCATGATGACATGGGTTTGCAGCACCTCCGCCTGCGCATGCAGTTCCGGTCCCGCAAGCCCGGTCTGGCGCAGGCGCCGGTCAATCGCCTGCGCATCGAAGCCGCGACTTTCGCACAGTTCGAAACTCATGAATCAACCCGGCCGTGTCGCTGGCGTCGCATCAGACCTCCGTAATGCTCAGTTTGCGCAGGGTCGGCGTCTTCTTGTGTTGATGGCTCTGCATGCGCCGCAGGATGTTGTCGAGCATTTCGATAGCAGCGAGGATGTGGGGACCCTTGTTGAGCATGACGCAATCGGCACGCTGCGACATGGCCGCGTCAGTGATCTCCGCTCGCGACGGCCGCCCCTTTTTGGTTTCGCGCTCGAGTACCTGGGTCGCCCAGATGACGGGTAGCTGCGCCGCTTCGCACATCCAGAGCATCTCCTCCTGAATTTCTGCGAGCCGCTCCCAGCCACATTCCAGCGCAAGATCGCCGCGCGCGATCATGATGCCAGCAGGCTGGTGGCGCATGGCAGCCAGCAGCAGCTTCGGCAGGTTGTTGAACGCCGTAAGCGTTTCCACCTTGATGATGATCCCGAGCGGCCGTTCGGGGAACTTCCCAAGCTCGTCCTGCAGGGCGACGATATCTTCGGGCCGGTCGACAAACGACAGGCTCACCGCATCAGCGTGCCCTGCTACGAAAGCGAGGTTGTCGCGATCCGTTGCTGTCAGTCCGCGCAGCTGGATCCGGCGGCCCGGAATATTGATGCCCTGGTTGCCGCGCAACCGGCTGCCGTTTGCTTTGGCCGCGGTAATGGTGACTGTTAGCTCTGCGGCACTCGCCGCTGCGACGACACCCTGAATTTTGCCGTCATTGAGATGAATCGGGTCGCCTGCGGCTACCAGCCCGAAAACCTCCGCGGGTCTGCAGGAGATGTGTGCCGACTTGACCGTTGTGCCAGTAGCATCGATCGTTGCCGGCTCGCCCGGAGTCGGGTCACGGTGCAGGACCAGGGTGTCGCCAACCTTGAGAAGGATCGGCACGTCCGTCGCAGGCAATTTCCCGATCCGGAACCTGAACGTCTGCCCCGACCCCGGCCGGACCAATTTGAACTTTGTGCCAGTCGCTATATAGGTCGTCTTGTAGCATTCGAGCTGCACGGTGGTAGCATCTTTCAGGGTCACGAGCAGCTTGCGTTTTTTGCCGCGTGTATCGGTCAGCCGCAACTCGTCGCCCGGCTGCGCGCAGTCTATGCATTCGGCGGGCACCGGTAGCAACGCGCCTTTCGTTGCCGCCCACTTGTCGTACCCGGCGACCAGGCGCACTCGGTGCGGAGCGATTACCCGGCCAAATACGTCGCGCTTGGGGCGGATGCAGATGACACCGGGTCCCGGGCGTAATTCACCCGTGCGCAGTTTGGGCCCGGCGAGATCCATGACGATTCTGCAGTCCCGTCCCGTCTCCGCCTTTGCGCGCTCGATGTTATGCGCCATGCGCAGCCAGGACGCCTCGTCATCATGTGCGCAATTGATACGCGCCAGATCCATGCCTGTCGTAAGCATGGCGCGTACCAGCCCGTAATCGTCGGCGGCCTCGGTCGGCATCGTGACCATGATGCGGACATCACGGTCATCCGTTCTTTTGCCGAGCAGCTGTGTGATGTGTGCATCGAGTCTGCGCTGGCTTCGTTCCAGACTGCGCTGCTCTTCGAGCAAGTCATTGTCCGGCGTGAGCGCGATTTTGCGCAGCGCTTTTTGTACGGTACTGATCGAGGCCATGACATTCTTTTCGGCTCTGCCGAGAGAAGACAGGCCCAGCCGCGCCAGTTGCGCCTGCAGATCACGAATATCGACATGGCGTAGCGCCAGGTAGGCAACCAGGTTCAGCGCGCTGGCATGAAAATCCGGATGCACGCGGTCCAGTTCACCCGCAAACCTGGTCGTAAGGCTCCTCGCCAGGCCGGTGATCCGCTCGAGCTGATCGCTCAGCGCCTTGATGTTGCTACACGTTCCCACACTTTAACCTAGTCAATTTCCCAGTCGACCGAACCGCGTAATGCCGCATCAATCTTGCGCTCCAGAAAGTCACCAAGATCTTCGGGCCGGAGTCGACGCGGGCCGCGCAATAAGTACGTTATGCGGCCGGAGTCCGGTCGTTTTTTTTCGCTCATAATCCGGCAGCCCTGCTGCTCGAGCGCCTCGCGATAGGCCCCGGCCGCCGCATCGAAACGCTCCGCATGCAGGCCTCTGACATCGATGCGATAAATGATTTGTGTGTTGAATACCCAGATCAGGCCGTAACCGAAAGCTGTAGCCAGCACCGCGACGTGCGGCAGATTCAGGCCACACGAGAGGCCGATCAGCGTCACAAAGATCAGGTGACCGGTCAGTCGTGCCGAACCCATGCTGGACCGAAAACGGAACAACCCGCCGATACCGAAAAGCACGAAGCCCAGCACGAGCCCATACTTGACCACCAGGATACCGATCAGCGCGCCGATCGCCGCATACATGGCGAATACGTTCGGTGCCGCGATATCGTCCTGCTTGCTCGACATTCGCCCGTGATAGGGATGCAACGCCAGCACGGTGGCGAGCACGGCGGCCAACGCCAGCATCCACAACGTCTTGGCCATGAACGCGAAGTCGGTAAGCCCGCGCCAGCCTTCACCGGCAGACAATACCTCTTCGGACGGCAGGCCAGGCAAATGTTGCGACCATGCCGTCGATGTGACCAAGGCCAGGATCAATGCGTACCGCAGTATTCGCACAACGCGAACCTCCCGTAACCATTGTGGCCACGAGCACTATGGACGCAATCAGGAATACTGCTTAGTGTTCGAAATAGTCGTCAAAGTAGTCGATGAAAGCGGTGACCACGGCATCGACTGCCTCGTCCGCCGAGCCACCGAAGAAACTCATGCTCAACTCCCCGTCAAAATTTGACTTCAACACCTCGGCACCGGTTGCCTTGTTGGTGAACGTCGCCTGGATCGTGCAGTAGGCCTTACCGGCACCGAAGCCGATCCAATAGCGCTTGGCCCGGCTGCCCTTGTCGAAGCTGATGACCACGCCGTTCAGCACCAGCACTGAATCTATCTGATCAGTACTCCGGACTACGTCGCGAAAAATGCTGCTGCCTGGATCCTCTTTTCTGTGCTCCATGACCTCTGCATACAGCTGGTCGGCAAAACGGTTGGCCAGATCAATGGAGTCTGCATCGGACAGGTTACTCGTAAAATCCCGGATCTCGAGTACCTCAAATGTAGCCAGCGGTTCCTTGGCAGGTTGCAAAACCGTGTAGTGCGATGACCCGCAGGCATTCAGCAGAATTGCGGCCAGCGCCACTGTCACAAACGGCCAGTGGGCGCGGGGGTGATTGTGTCTGTTCATGTCGCTGCCCCTTCGTCAGATTGCCACGCCGGTCGTGGTGGTGCCACTTCCAGCGTCTTTCGGCAGTCCGGCGATCCTGGGTCCTGCGGGGAGCTATCTGTGGCTTCCCGGAGGAAGCGAAGACCCGTGGCTTTGCGTCGCTGACTTTGATCAGGTTTGCCTTTGTCGTCGGTAGCAATATCCACCTGGGTGAATATTGTCTCAATACGTTGAAATACTTACGTCGCAGTCGCCGGTAGCATCGTTTCGCTGGTTCCTGGCGGCGGATGTGCGTAAAGTCACGCCTTCAGCCGGTGGCCATGAGAAAAGTGTTATCGCAAACGATACGCGCCCGAGCCGAGCGCCGCCGCCGGGCGATCGCCTGGTCTGACCGCTCCATCCTGTTCATCACCACCCGGGCAACTGTGCGGGGACGGACGGGTGCTGGATCGTGCCGTGATACGCTGGCGTTTCCGGGTGAAAGGGGAAGATTCACGCGCCTGAACGACCAGGGGTCGGGCCGGCTCCGCACGATGGCGGCCTCGACCTGCCGTCAGCAGACCGGTTGCAGCTCGCTCCGACGGTCTCGCCCCTCACATAATGGCCCCTTATACGAACTATCCGCCGCGTCATCTTCTATGTCGTGAGCGATGAGTATGTCGATATCATCGGCATTCCGCACAAGGCAATGGACATTGGAGCCGGAAGTTTCTGAAATGCGAAGCGCGCTTCTGGGTACAATTCTGGCTACAACCTTTGTCGGACACTCGGGGATTTTGGCGAACGGACCCGGACATGAAAATTAAGATAAACAAAAAGTTATG